>Ga0326726_10003875_pt1 | contig 13727 bp, 9 predicted proteins | sample MHFenrmetagenome_2_FD_207603 | JGI IMG/M metagenome (GOLD analysis project Ga0326726, IMG submission 207603) | Lab enriched peat soil microbial communities from Michigan Hollow, Ithaca, NY, United States - MHF15MN | ecosystem: Environmental > Terrestrial > Soil > Wetlands > Peat | place: USA... | reverse complement strand
GGTCGGTTATGCGACATTTCATCTCCGGAAGGGAGAAGGCACTGCACAGCTTCAGTCGCCGATGATTTCACTCACCTCGCTCGAAAACAGCCTGTTCCGGGTTACGATTGACAGCACGACAGGATGGGTCGCAAGCATCGCTGACAAGCGATCGGGGAAGGACCTGCTGGCAGGTCCGGGAAACCGCCTCCGGCTGCTGGAAGACAAACCTTCACAGTGGGATGCATGGAACATCGGGTTGACCGGAGTTGAGTATCCCTCAACGTTCCGCGGAGTCGAAGTTCTTGAGCAGGGACCTGTCCGGAGCACCCTCCGGCTGACGCGGGACTATCTGAAGCCGGGGACAAGAAAAGAATTCCCCACGGAGGATTTCCCCAACTCCTTCTTCACGCAGGACATCGTTTTATATAACGGCCTGGACCGTATCGACTTTGTCACCGGGGTGGATTGGTGGGAAGATAAGACCATGCTCAAGGTGGAATTCCCGCTCGCCGTTCACGACACAATTGCGACATACGAGATTCCTTACGGAACAATAGCCCGGTCCACTCAGATGCGGAATAGTGTTGAGAAAGCCCAGGTTGAAGTGCCCACCGCACGCTGGGCAGACGTCTCAAATGACGAACTCGGCGTCTCTCTGCTCAACACATCAAAGTATGGATACGACATCAAAGGAAACGTCATGCGGCTCTCGCTCCTCCGCTCGCCGAAGTGGCCCGATCCGACCGCTGACCGCGGAAAACACGTCATACGGTATTCGTTATACCCCCACGCTGGACGGTGGGAATCAGCAGCAGTGATGCAGCGAGGATACGAAGTGAACTCGCCTCTCCTTACTCTGGCGGAACGATCACATTCCGGAAGTCTTCCTTCCCGCACATCATTCCTCGCTGTTGCGCCGTCAAACATTGTTCTCACGACCATAAAGGAGGCACTGGACGGCGAAGGATGGGTACTGCAGTGGTATGAGACAATCGGCAAGGCCTCGGATGTGGTTCTTCATTTTCCGGTAAAACCGAAACGAGTAGTCCATTCGTCCATCATGGAGGAGGATGGTGCGGAACTACCTGTAACAGGACAGGATGTGAAGATCCAGACGGGCGCACACGCGATCGTCACCATCAAAGTATTCTGGTGAGAAGGGGCCTAGCAGGATGTTGAAGGCCGGCAGGACCTCCCGGCTTGTTCTCTCATGTGAATTTGGTATCTTGGAATCATTGCCCCGATGTCAGTTTTTCCGACGAAGACACATCCATGCCCAACATTCTTTCCCTCCTTCAGCGCTCCGACAAACATGCTCTCGGGGGCAGCAACCGTCTGATCTGGGCACCTCCATTTCCCGTGTTCCTTGGCGCACCAGGCCTCTGGGACCCGGCCCACTATTTTAACTTCGAGTTCGGGCCGCTCTTCACGTGGACGCTGCTGGACGGGGACGCGCACGAGATTCCGCTTCAGTCGGGCGTCCGAACATGGGATCCCGCCGTGTTCACACAGACGTTCACCGCAAGCGTCCCCGGCGGCAGGCTGACCGCCATTGAATCGAAGTCGATCCTTCAAGACGACGTCGTGACCTGCGAAGTCGTGCTGCGGGTTCGTGGGCCCCGCAAGTTCCATCTCCATTTTGTCGCGTGGACAGCTCAGGAGCACTCCGCTTCTCAGGGAGCTTCTCAGATATCCGATGCGCTGTTCCGCGATGGAACCCTCTGCTTTTCCAGACAGCTCAAGTCTCAGGAAGCATCCCCCGTCTCGATCGGAGCAGCATTCGCGCTATCCCCCGAGACCCGATCATATGCAATGCAAATGTGCGAGGGCAGCATCCCCCTCCCACAATGGAACCTGACTCCCTTTGCGGAAAAATTCAAAGGCGGTCAGCTGCCTGAACCACACGGGACTATCGATTCAGCCAACAGCGGCACGGTCTGTCTCGCCCTTCACCGGGAAGCAACAATATCCGCCGGGAAGGAAGAAACCTTTGCCATCGTGTTGGCGCTCTCACCCACCGTGGAAGGTTCCAGAAGGCAGTGCAATGCAACCTTGAAGCTTTCTTCCCCAATCACATTCAGCACTGTATCCTGGAATGAATATTTTCTGGGTATGCCGCAGTTCTCCTGTTCAGACGCTTATCTCCATCGCTCCTACTGGTACCATTGGTACGCCCTTCGTGACCACACCATTGAAGCAAAAGAAGGGAACTACCAGCAGCCTGTTGTTTGCAGCGGGACAGGCCAATCACGCATGCCGGATTCATCCAGCGCGCCGGCTCATTTACGCGAGAACCGATGGAGGCACGATCCTGAATTGGCTCGCGGAAGCCTGCGCACCTTTTTGGATCATCAGAGAGAAGATGGAAGTATCCCTGCGTCGATAGGGTTGAACTCTTCATCCGGGGAAGCTCTTTCTCAATGGGGAAAAGCTGTGCTCGACCTCCATGCCGTTCACCCCTCACAGCAGCTTCTGCGTGACGCATACGACGGGCTCTCACGCTATTCCCGCTACTCAGACCGCAGCCATGACAGGGAGTCGAGTGGTCTTTATGATCTCAATCCGTCGCAGCAACCCGGCGAAACGCAAACGCGGCGCCTGAGTCGGCCGGAATCCGGTGGGGCAGCCACACAAGAAGGAGTAGTCCGCATCAAGGCGGTAGACTCGACGGTGTACATGTACGATCTTAAACGATCACTCGCCCTCATGGCACGGGAACTCGGCAAAGATGGAGAAGCGGAACTGTGGGACATCGAAGCTGACAAGATTCGCAATGCCGTACGCACGCTCATGTGGGATCCGGATACCAGGATGTTTTTCGATGTCGATGCTGAGGAGGGGAGACGGACCATGGTCAAAGCCGCCGCGTGTTTCCTCCCGTATGGCACTGACATTGTCACTGCAGAGCATCTGGAAGGATTGAAGACCCATTTGTTCAATCAGGAAGAATTCTGGAGCCCCTACCCGGTTCCCTCTCTCTCGATGGATGACGAATCGTTCTCGCCGACTCCAGATTGGCGCGGCAGGCGTGTCGGTTCTCCGGAAAATGGCCGTGTCTGGCCGAAGTCGAACAGCCAGCTGGTGGAAGCCACTGCCGCATGTGCGCTGATCTTTGAAGACAATGCTCTGCGACGCAAAACGGCGGATCTTATCACCTCGTTTGTCAGGATGATGTTCTTTCACGGCGATCCCAGGCTCCCGAACTGCTGCGAGCATTACAACCCCGTTACCGGCTATCCAAGCAGCTACCGGGGCATCGATGATGTGGAATCATCGTGGATGGTTGATCTCATCATTAAATATGTCTGCGGCATCCGCCCTGCGGGAGAGAATGTGATTATTGATCCATTTCCTTTCGGACTGAAGTCGGCTTCTATTGACGATGTACGCGTGCGGGAAAAGAAACTTCGCGTTGAAATCCGGCAAAAGGTGTACACGGTCTGGATCGATGGAACACGCTACGGCACAACGAACATCGGCAAGACAATGATCGTCCCCCTCCATGGGCATGATCTTCCGGGGTCACCTGCAAAGCACCGGTCATGATGCTTCCTGAATCCGATCTACGGGAAGTCAGAAAATTGTTCCCGCACCTAACACAGGGAAATCTGTATCTGAACCATGCTTCGACAGGCCCGCTTTCGGTACACGTGATCGAGGCAATTCACCAGTACCTGGAGCGGCACGCCGTCGGCGAGATCGACACCTATCACCACGATGTGGTGATGGTGGAAGAATGCCGGCAGCGCGTCGCCCGGTTGATCAACGCGGAATCAACGGAGCGGGTGGCATTCCTTGGCAACACGACGGACGCTATCAATGTGGTTGCCTCAGGTTTGCCATGGAAGAGCGGCGACAGGATTTTGCTCCCCTCGGTGGAGTTTCCTGCAAACGTCTATCCATATTTGAACCAGAGACTCAACGGCGCGGAAATCGATTTCCTTGAAACGCCAGACGGCTGTGTCACGCCGGAGACGATTGCATCGCACCTCACACCCAGCACCCGCCTCGTTGCACTCAGCGCCATTCAGTTTCTCTCCGGTTATCGCGCCGATCTTGACTCCATAGGATACCTCTGCAGACAACGGAATGTCATCTTCGCAGTGGATGGAATACAGGCGGTCGGAGCAGTCAACATTGATGTTCAGCGAATGAAGATTGATGTTCTCTCAGCAGGTGCGCAGAAATGGCAGCTCTCGCCGCAGGGGACAGGATTTCTTTATCTCACGGAAGAAATTCAAGCTCGCATACTGCAACGGAGCCTCGGCTGGCTTGGCGTGGCAGACCCTTGGAACTTTCACGATTTTGGCCAGCCGCTCGCGTCCGGAGCGCGGAGGTACGAGGGCGGCAGCCAGAATATGCAGGGGCTCTGGGGAATGCACGCGGCACTCGCGACGCATCTGGAAACGGGAATGGAGAGAATAGAGCCGCACCTTTTGGAAATCACGGGCCTTCTCATCAAGCGGTTGCAGGAGATCGACGGGATTGCTCTTGTCACCCCGTCTGTGGATGCCGCAAGAGGGGGAATCGTTACCGTCAGGTGCAATACTCCCTTCGATGCAACGGGAGTTTACAAAAACCTCCTTTCCCGGCGGGTAACTGTAGCCATTCGTGAAGGCTTGATCCGCTATTCACCGCATTTCTACAATTCGATCGACGACATGAACTGCGCAGCGGATGCGACGGCCGAGTGCATCCGCCAACAGATGAACTCGTAGAAGTATTCCCCCCTCAGTGGTGTGTCCTGAAAGAATAGATTTGGGATTCTTTCTGCTGGAGACATTATGAGCATCCGTGACTGACCTGCGACACGACCTGAGCCTCTTTGATCTGACGATGATCGCAATCGGATCGACAATCGGCTCGGGAATATTCCTCACTCCTTCCATCATTGCACACGCGCTTCCGTCTGCACCCTGGATTCTGGGACTGTGGGCGGCCGGGGGATTGACGGCACTGGCTGGAGCACTGACATTTGCTGAACTTGGCGGGATGATGCCCGGGGCCGGCGGCGTGTATGTGTATCTTACCGAGGCCTATGGGCCGCTTGCAGGATTTCTGTACGGGTGGGCATATTTTCTTGTAGTAACGACCGGCGCGATTGCCGCGCTCAGTCTTGCGGCCGCAACTTACCTCAGCTATTTCATACCTCTCGGATCCGGAGGCATCCCTGTCGCTGCAATCATTTGCCTGGCGTGCGTGACTGTACTCAATGTCCTTGGCGTGAAGAGCGGAAGCGTCTTCTCAGACGTGTCCACAATGTTGAAGCTCTGCGGGATCGCTCTGGTTGTCGCCGTCGGTTTTGGGTGGGGTTCCGGCCGATTGTTCGGAGTGGAGAGTGCACCATTGGCGTCAGAAGGAAGCCTCACAACGGCATTGGCGACGGCAATGGTTGGAATTCTATGGTCATATGGTGGGTGGCAGCACGCTTCTTTCGCTGCCGCCGAGGCACGTGATCCGCGTCGGACTGTACCACTCGCCATGCTGATCGGCGCCTTTGTGGTAACAGCCGTCTACCTGCTGATCAACGTGGCGTATCTTCTGCTTTTGCCCGTGGAAACTCTCGGCGCTTCGCCGCATGTGGCCGCTGATGCTCTCGAGGTGGTGCTCGGCCCCGGAGGGGGGAAGATCATTGCGGCGGCGATATTCATCTCAACATTCGGAACTGCGGGAGTTTACACGCTCACAGCTCCCCGAATCTATTTCGCGATGGCAAACGACGGCCTCTTCTTTCGCTCGGTCGCAAAGGTCCACCCCCGTTTCCGGACTCCCGCCGTTGCCATTTTCATCCAGTCCACCTGGGCAATCATCCTGATCCTCTTCTGGAGGACCTTTGAAAATGTCATCTCCTATGTCGTTTTCACCGACTGGATATTCTTCGCCCTTGCGGGAGCCGCGGTCATCATCCTCCGCATCAGACGTCCTGGTGTACCACGGCCTTATAAGACCTTCGGTTATCCGCTAACTCCCTTCTTCTTTGTCCTCGTGGCTGTCTGGTTCGTTCTCAATTCCGTTTTCACCAGCCCCGCCCAGGCAGCCGCCGGTTTGTTCTTCCTGGGGTGCGGAATCCCCGTCTTTTTCTACTGGAGAAACCGGAAAAGATCGACGCAGGCATGAAGGGCTAACCCTTCTTTTCAGGATAGAGAATCTGCTCGATCTGATGCCTGCTATCAAGAAGATGCGCCTTCGTTTCCCGGTCAGCCGCACGTGGCATGGCCCGCGCAATTTCTCCGTCAAGATCCTGGAGCTCGGCACGAATCAATGCACGAGCCTCTCCCGGAAGCGGAGGAGGTGCGGGTATGAATGCCCCGGGGGGAAGGCCGGGGGGTGGAGGCGAAGGAGGCGGCGGATTAAGCTTCAGTCCCATCGCCTCGAGGTATGCGCGCTGCAGGTTGCGCCGATAAATACTCGTGGACACCTTTCCGGATGACAATTCGTTCCAGAGCCCTCTTCGGAGATCGGTAAGCATTTCATTAAGCGTGTACACGGTCGAAGTTCGGGGCGCAAGAGCCGCCGTTGTTACGAGCCGGCCGAGCCGACCGTTGTTCAGGAGTACATTCAGAAGCTGCCGATGCCCGGTAAGCACGCGTTCCTCCGCACCCGAAGGCTCGAAGAGTCGCAACATGTCCGGACGCAGGAGTTCTTCAGGTGCACGGAAGCCTTCCTTGATCAGAAACGCCATCGCTGATTTCTGCCTGTCACGCGGAACAGGAACATGCACCACCCCGGAATCACCGGAGACTTTAGTTGATTTCACAATGCCCCCGACGACGTTTGCGACGTGGCCAAGTTCCCGGATTCGCTGCCCCCCGAGTTCCCCGTAAATTTCTCTCAGCGTTGAATAGTCCTCTCCCGGTTTTGTCGTGGCGCTCACAAGCATATCGGCAATGCGCTTGATGTTCTTCAATCCGAGCGCCGTGGCGGCAACGGGATCTGAGCCCAGATCCTCTGTCTGTGCAGTTGGATCAATGCCGTCGGGATCGCCAAACCGCAGGTATGGTTCTTTCATCTGCCGTTCAGCGATCCTGTTGAGCTGGATTTTTTCGTCATCCGCAGATTTTGTTCCCGGGAAGACGCGATAGCCCCATTCGGTGGCAAAGAGATCATAGGGGCCGATCTTCGGGATGAGACTGGCGCCATCTCCAGGTTGGGCAACATAGTTGAACCGGCCGTAATCCATAATGGAAGTTTCGTCACCGTACTTTGCCGTGAACGACGGACTTCGGAGGCTATCAACGGGGAACTGCGAGCTCGCCTTCATATTGTGCGGGAATCCCAGCGAATGCCCCACCTCGTGGGCGCAAATGTATTCGAGTAATTGCCCCATGAGGTCGTCAGGGAGCGGAAGTTTCGCGGCCCGGGGATCAACGGATCCCACCTGGACGAAATACCAGTTTCTTGCCAGATTCATCACGTTGTGGAAGAACCCGATGTCCGCGTCGAGAATCTCTCCCGTCCTCGGATCGCTGATATGCGGGCCGTATGCATTTTCGATGACCGAAGGGAGCCAGCGTATGGTAGAATAGCGGACGTCTTCGGAACTCCAATCGGGGTCCTCTTTTTCTGACGGAGGATCTTTCGCAATGATCGCCTTCTTGAAGCCTGCCTTTTCAAATGCCGCCTGCCAGCTTTCAATTCCCTTCTTGAGCCAGGGGCGCCACTTTTCCGGAACACCTCTGTCAACATAAAACACTATTGGCTTCCTGGGTTCTACCAGTTCGCCCCGAGCGTATGCCGAATCGTCGGATGGCTCAAGTCGCCAACGGGCAATGTAACGCCGAGCTTCTGCCCGCTGGGCGTCATACCCGTAATCATACTGAAAAACGCCGAAGAACCCGACCCGCTCGTCAAACAAGCGGGGCATCATCGGTTTTTCAGGCAGACTCACCATGGAATGATGCATGCTGATGGTGATGGTGCTCAGCGAGTTATCCATCGGAACCTGGGCCGCATCATACGTCAGCGTTACCTCGGCCTCGACGTTCTGCGGAAACGATCGGATTTTTTCGACGAAGGAACGCCGGGGATCGAGGCGGCGAACGCGCAACTGATCCCTCTGGAAGCGATTGAGGCCGAACTCCGTCATGTCGGCCGTAAACAGATCCGTCACATCGATAACAACTGCGCTCGAATCCTTGTTGAAGGCCTGGATATCAAAAACCATCAGGATCGGAGCATTAGTGGCCTTGCGCACTGCATAACTTATCGGAAGGCTATCTGGTGCGACCGCATAGTACATCACGCTTCGAAGCAGTATCCGGTCGTGCACCCTCTCCCACCGCACTACCTGGTTATTGAGGTAATCGCCGCCATATCCGAGTCCTGTCTGGGTCTTCGACTGTGTCGTCACAAGGAGCATGTCTTTCTCAAGCTCACGATTCGGGATTTCGTAGTACCATTTTAGCTTCACGTTGTGGACAATGAAAAGGCCCGAGTCCGTCTTCGCTTCTTTGGTTATGACCTCGGCATACGGTTTCATTCCATCCTTCTTATCGGGCGGCTTCATGTCCTGAGCCTCGCCGGGGAGCCATGCGACTCCTGCCGCGACGAGTGCGAAGAAAAGGCGATGCTTCATGTCGATTTCTCCGATGATGAACTTGTGGTGCTAGGGAGCTGTTTGTCTTCGTCCAGGAGCGCTCGTCGTGATTCCTCCAGGCCTGCAAGGTGTTCAGCATCCGGTTTCGGGTAGTGGAGATTCATCGACCGGAGTGTTTCGACGATGATATCCGCCACCGCAATGCGGGTGAACCACTTCCTGTCGGCCGGAATGATATACCATGGCGCCCAGGGCGTGCTCGTGTGCTGGAACATCTCCTCGTATGCATTCATGTACTCTTTCCAGTGCGAACGCTCCCGGACGTCTGCTGCTGAAAATTTCCAGTTCTTCTCTGGTTTCTCAATCCTTTCCAGAAAACGTTTCCGCTGTTCATCGAACGACACGTGGAGGAAAAACTTGATAATCCTCATCCCGTTTTCCGTCAGGTATCGTTCATATTCGTTGATCTGATCAAACCGGCGCTGCCAGAGCTTCTTCCCCGTCAGGTCCGGGGGGATTTTCTGAGTTCGGAGAAATTCCGGATGTACGCGGACGACGAGAACCTCTTCGTAGTATGAACGGTTGAAGATGCCGATGCGGCCCCGTTCGGGAGTGTTCTTCATGCACCGCCACAAATAATCATGGTCAAGTTCTTCGGCGGAGGGAGTCTTGAAGCTGACCACCTGACAGCCCTGCGGGTTCACCCCCGACATGACGTGTTTGATTGCGCTGTCTTTCCCCGCCGCATCCATCGCCTGAAAAATGATCAGGAGGGCCTGCTGGTCCTGCGCGTAGAGAACATCCTGCAGCGCGCTGAGACTCTCGACATCTTCTGTGAGCTTCTGTGCCGCGTCGTCTTTGTGCTTGAATTTCCCCGTGTACTTGGGGTCATAGTCTTTCAGCCGGACTTTTCTATCCGGAAGAACGATGAAGTAATCGTGGTTCATGGGAGGAATGCCAGAGGAACGTGAATGATGGCGAGGACGCAAAATCGCCAGGTGGTCTCGCGGCGCTCACCCGGCACCAGGTACCAGAAATAGGCACCCCGGGCGACGGTGTTACTCAGCATCGCCACGAGGATGGCCGCCGTCTCAATCGAGGGAAGCCATGACCAGATCGGTGTCTGTCCTGTGCCCGATTGCACGATCGAGAGGACAAAGGGCGTGATGTCCGCAAATCCGGCCACAGCGCCAAGGCCCAACAACCCCGCACTTCCGACGCCATCGCGAACAATTGTAGTGAGGATGATCAGGACCACAAAGAGTGCAGCGAAAACCAGAGATGGGGTTATTTCAAATGGATTTTGCAGGGCAGGAATTTGCCCCCGTTGTTCACGCTGCACATCGCCCCGCACACGAATCGCGAGGAGGCCCGAGGCGACAGCAAGAAGGAGAAATTTCCAGAGAACTACGGAAACAAATGAAGAGTTGACAATGGCAATCAGTATGAGCATACGCAGATACATGATTCCGGCTGACAGGAGCGAAGCCTGAAGTGCCCCGGGTCCGCGTGCAGGATCGACGCGGGAGAGACGCGCAGCGGCCACGGTGACCGCCGTGCTGGAAACGATCCCGCCCATGATCCCCGAAAGCCAGAGTCCGACCTTGTCCCCGAAGAGTTTCGCAAGTAAATAGCCTATAAAGCCGATGGTGGAAACGAGGATAACGATCTCCCAGATGCGAGTCGGATTAAGCTGGAAGCGCGTGTATTCCTGGTTTGGAAGGACCGGGAGGATGATCAACGTGACGAGCAAGAACTTCAATGTCGCGAGGAACTCCACCTTGTTCAGACTCTCGACATAGTTCTCCAGCCGCGCCTTTTCCGAAAGCAGAATCGTGTTGATCACCCCCATGGCCATCGCGGCCCAGACGTCCACAAGAAGCGCCAGCGCGCCGGTGATGAACGTGAGGAGTGCGGAGATTTCGCTCGTTGTACCGAAGCGGTCGGATTTGATCTTTGCCAGATAGGCGATGCCGGTCAGCACCGTCATTGCCAGTAACCCCGCCGGCAGCAGGAACTCGATCCCCATCTGATGGAGCCATGCGCAGCCGAAGCCAAAAAGAGAGATCAACGGGTGCGTCCGCACCCCGCCGAACACCATCTTCTGTTGCTCAATCTTCGTGCTTTCCCGTTCGAGACCGACGAGAAAGCCGAGCGCAAGGGCAACCGCGAAGCGGAGCTGGACAGTCCATTCGATGGTGTTCATGATACGGGAACCTCGCCCAGCATCATGCGGATCCTGGCCACAACCATGTCGATTGCCACGACGTTTTCGGCGCCCCGCGGGATGATGATATCCGCCCAGTGCTTGCTCGGCTCGACGAATTGGAGATGCATCGGTTTGACCGTTCGTATATACTGGTCCATCACGGATTCGATCGATCGGCCCCGTTCCGCGATGTCACGACGAATTCTCCGGATCAGTCGTTCGTCAGCATCCGCATCCACATAGAGTTTGATGTCCATCAGCTCACGGAGATGTTCATCGACGAGAATCAGGATTCCGTCGATGATGATGATCTCCCGCGGGTCTACGCGAACGGTGTTTTCAAGACGACGGTGAGAGGTGAAATCGTACACCGGCCGTTCAATGCTCCTGCCCGAACGCAGCTTCTGAATGTGTCTGATAAGGAGGCCGGTCTCGAGGGATTCCGGATGATCAAAATTCACCTTTGAAGGCGGAAGCCCTCCAAAAAAGCTGATGTCTTTGTAATATGCATCGTGTTGGATGACGGCGACCCGTTCTCCGTCGAGATGCTCCAGAATTTTGTTCGTGACCGTGGTTTTCCCCGATCCGGTCCCTCCCGCAATCCCGATGATGAGCTGGCTCATAGAGTGCACTGCTGGCGTGAAGTGGAGAAGGCAAATCAAAGTTATGACGAGGATGATGGAATTGCAAGTCGAAAGCGATATTCTGGCACGAAAGACAAAAGTTCGGTATATTATTCCGACAATATGAACGATGCATGAGAGACGTATGAACACGACGAAGACTGTATTGCTGATGACGCTGCTTACCGTGATCCTGATTCTGGTAGGAAACATGATCGGCGGCCAGGGGGGAATGGTGATCGCGTTTATATTCGCGATCGTGATGAACTTTGGCACGTACTGGTTCAGCGACAAGATCGTGCTCCGGATGAATGGTGCCAGACAACTGAACCAGTCCGACAATCCTGAGCTCTTCCAGATGGTCCAGGAACTTGCCGGTCGCGCCGGACTTCCCATGCCGGCTATTTACCTTACTCCCGAGGAACAACCCAACGCATTCGCAACGGGGCGCAACCCCGAACATGCCGCTGTCGCAGTGACGCAGGGCATTCTCAGGCTGCTCTCCAAGGATGAGCTCCGGGGAGTACTAAGCCATGAACTTACCCACGTTCAACACCGGGATATTCTCATTGGGGCGGTCGCTGCAACCATTGCGGGAGCAATCAGCATGATAGCGAACATGGCACAGATGGCCATGATTTTCGGCGGAGGCAGAAGTTCGGGTGACAGGGGTGGCAGTAATCCGCTCGGGGCTCTTCTGATGATCATCGTCGCACCCTTTGCGGCCCTTCTTATTCAGATGGCGATTTCGCGGTCACGTGAATACATGGCAGACGAAGGGGGAGCGAAGATTTCGGGGAATCCCCTTTCACTCGCCGGCGCCCTCAAGAAGCTTGATCAGAAGGCGCACGAGATACCGATGCAGACGAGCCCGACAATTGCGCACATTTTCATTGTTAATCCCCTCACCGGCGGCGGGTTGGCTTCGCTGTTCAGCACGCATCCGCCGATGGAAGAGCGTATTAAGCGGCTCGAGGCCCTGGCGTACGGACGAAGTTCCTGATTCGCCGGACCGGCCCTCCAGGTGCCCGGCTTCTCCCCGGCCTGCATGCAACGCCTGCATTTCCCCCCTTCACCAGGAAAGAAGGGGGGAGTTGATGACGACGTCCAAAGCTACACCAACCTGAAGGTACTTGAACCATGAAACGAATTCTCCTCATCGGTGCTATGATATTGGGCGTGGTCATTCTTGTGGGTGCAACAGTGCTGTACCTTCAGCGGGATAAAATCGTCACCTACACGATGGACAGGGCCCTGAGCAAGGTCGAAAACCAGGTAGTGAGGAACTGGGGGGACTCACGAACGGCTGCAGAAGTGCAGAAGGATTTTGCGACGCTGCACGAACGATTACAGGCGGGCACGGTAAAAGCGGAAGACGTAAAGCAACTTGCGGCGATGTTTTACAGCAGCTATCAGGATGAGAAACTCGATTCGCTCGAGGTACGCCGCCTGGCTGACAAGGTCCATCAGCTGGTGACAGCAAACTGAACCGGGTACCCGGCCTCAATCCCCTGTTCAATCACCCCCTCTCTTAACCTCGTCTCCTCTCGCTATCTTTTTCCTTCAGCCTCTTACGCCACAGGCGGAGGGCATTTGCCACTTCTGCTGGCGAAGTGGACCCCACCGACCGCTTCAAGCCGATTGACCGGCGCGCATTGAGCACCGCGAAAATATCCTTTCCAAACGCTTCCGAGCGGCTGGTGAATTCGGCGAGAGGCAGCGCCGCCAGAGTGCATCCGAGATCCTCGCACCGGGCAACGATGTCACTGACGATTGCGTGCGCCTGACGAAACGGAATGCCTTTACGGACAAGATAATCAGCCGCCTCTGTTGCGAGAAGGAATCCGGCGTCCAGCTCCTTCTCAAACCGATCGGATTCGAAGATCGTTGCGCCAAGTGTCCTTCCAAGAATGTCGAGTGAAGACTCCACCGTGTCGGCCGCATCGAACAGGGGTTCCTTATCCTCCTGGAGGTCCCGGTTGTATGCAAGGGGGAGGCCTTTCATGACGGTAAGGAGCGTCATGAGACTCCCATAGACCCGCCCGGTTTTCCCTCGCAGCAATTCGGCCATGTCCGGGTTGCGTTTCTGCGGCATGATGCTACTTCCTGTGCTGAAGCCGTCGCCTATGCGGGCAAAGTGCCACTCCTCGGAACTCCAGAGAACGAGCTCCTCTGCGATCCTGCTCACGTGCATCATGGTCACGGCCGCGGCGGCAATGAATTCAATGTGGACGTCCCGGTCGCTCACCGCATCGATGCTGTTCGCGATCGGTCCGTCAAATTTGAGTTCACGTGCGACCCATCCACGATCGATGGGGAACGAGGTTCCAGCCAGTGCAGCGGCCCCGAGAGGCGAAAGATTAACCCTGCGGCGGCA
>Ga0326726_10003874_pt1 | contig 13729 bp, 9 predicted proteins | sample MHFenrmetagenome_2_FD_207603 | JGI IMG/M metagenome (GOLD analysis project Ga0326726, IMG submission 207603) | Lab enriched peat soil microbial communities from Michigan Hollow, Ithaca, NY, United States - MHF15MN | ecosystem: Environmental > Terrestrial > Soil > Wetlands > Peat | place: USA... | reverse complement strand
ACAGCAAGCAAGGCAATCAATGAAGCGACAATAGTTCCCGTGAACAGGGCACGGTTATATCTTTTACGCAGCTGGTAAGCACCGTAATCCCTGTTCCTGTGTTCGAAGACAAGATCATCAAAATCGTCTATTTTGAATGACTGATGATCTGTTCCGGGGTTTATTTCTGTATTTGTATTTTTTAACTTCACTCTATCGCCTGTTCAATTGAAAAGCCTGTCAGGAAAACTCACGGACAATAATCATTCCGTTTTCGGTACATGGTCAAGGCCTGTTAAATCCTTCACACAAATTCCCCGCAAAAGTACTAAATACCTGCTTTTATGCAAAGTTAAAATCGGTTGCCTTATAAGCATGTTTTATTATTCTTAATTATTTCTTAAATTTGCGCAGACTTGAGGGGGTTTAGCTCATCCCGATAGCTATCGGGAGGCTAGTGCGTGTGAAAATATTTGATTGTTCTTTTTTTACGGGGGTTTAGCTCATCCCGATAGCTATCGGGAGGCTAGCGCGTGTGAAAATATTTGATTGTTCTTTTTTTACGGGGGTTTAGCTCAGTTGGCTAGAGCGTTTGACTGGCAGTCAAAAGGTCAGGAGTTCGATTCTCCTAATCTCCACCATTGCCCGCAAAAGTTTTGATTTATCAGGACGAAGGCGGGTTTTTTATTCGTAATAATCATTTTATGGCTTATTAGAACTAAAACGAAACGATCGTATAATTAATAAAAAGAAATACAAGGCAGATCAGTAAAACTATCCCGATACTTATTGCAACCCAGAAAGCGACTGTATTTCGCCTGGAGAATTCGTTAAAGATTTTTATTGCCATAAATCTGACCTTTAAGAGATTCAATAAGTCTCTCAAACTCTTTTATTTCAGCTGACCAGCTTGCCATTTGAGGACTATTGGTTATGATAAAGTTAGTAAAGAGAGAGATACAAGTCAAATAAAAATTAAAAATCCTGTAAGTAGTTTATTTACAGGATTATATTAAATATTGTGTATTGATTTTGTGGAGATTAAGGGAGTCGAACCCTTGTCTTGTGACTGCGAGTCACATACTCTAACCAACTGAGCTAAATCCCCAATATTGACTGCCCAAATTTAAGTGGAAATTTACAATAATAAAATATCCTTAAAATAGTGTGAAAGCATCTGTCGGATTCCAGCTTGAGATTTTTATTTATCTTTGATTTCCCTGGGACGTTAGCTCAGTCGGTTTAGAGCGCTTGCTTCACACGCAAGAGGTCGACAGTTCGAATCTGTCACGCCCCACTGCGCAACCTGGCTCCTTCGCTAAAAATGCCCACTGGGCATTTTATTAACGCTTGGCCCGGTTCGAATCCAGTACGTCCCACTACGAAACATAAAACCTAAGGTAACATGACAAATAAGGAAAATTCAAACCATGAGTCTTTTAAAGTCACAGCCGATGAGCTGTTATCCAGGGTCAAGGAGATAATAAAGGAAGGAAATGCCAGAAAGATTATCATCAAAAATGAAAAAGAAGAAATCATAATGGAATTTCCCCTGACAATTGGTGCCATAGGGGTTGTTCTGGCCCCGGTATTTGCAGCTGTCGGTGCAATTGCCGCATTGGCTACGGATTGCACGATTATTGTTGAAAAGAAAGAAAAGCAGGACTGAAATTTGACAATTCCGGTTTATAAAAAGACTGACTGCAGGACTGCTTTTTCTTGTAGAAATCGGTGATTTATTATTACTCCTGAGCACTCTGCTAAAAATAAAACCACCCTAATCGACTGAATCATTCCTGTTTTTTGATATTGGCGAGCAAACTCATTATATCAGAATTTGATGCCAGATCCAGAGCAGATTTCCCTTCAGCGTTTTTTAAATCAGGATTTGCACTTTTGTTCAATAACTCTGTGACGATATCTGTATGACCATTCATTGAAGCCACCATAAGAGCAGTGTATCCATTTTTGCCCCGCAAATCGGGATTTGCATCTTTTTCAAGCAGAAGTTTCACGATTTCTGAATTACCCAGCTGGGAGGACCGGATAAGGGCGCTTATTTCATTACCTCCCAACTGATCCGGATTTGCTCCCTTATCAAGCAACACTTTGACTATTTCAGTCATCCCTTCCTGTGTGGCAATTATAAGGGCAGTTGCTCCATCAGAACGCATTAAAGCTGAATTTGCTCCTTTATCCATCAAAAGATTTACTACATCGGTGTGTCCCTTTAATGAAGCCCATATCAGGGCTGTTGATCCATCCTGACCCTGAATATCAGGATTTGCTCCATTATCGAGCAATATTTTTACAACATTTGCACGTCCTATATTTGCAGTCCATATAAGGGCAGTGGAGCCATTTAAACTTTGCAGGTCCGGATTTGCTCCTTTCTCCAGCAAATAGCTGACAATATTCGGGTGCCCGAAACGGCAAGCCATGATCAGGGCAGTTGCTCCGTCAGCTCGCTGATAATCTAAATTTGCACCTTTATCAATCAATTTTCCACAGACTACCGTATAACCGGCCTCAATGGCACTCATCAGCAGACTCATACCATTCTTGTCCCTGTAATTAACAGAATCTATATTCTGCACTATTTCAAGTGCATTGGTGAGGTCTCCTGATTTCATGAACTTCAATAATTTCTCAGCCTGTGTTCCTGGCTGGGCCAGAACTCTGCTACAAGTGATTAACAAGAGTACTTCAGTCAAGGCTAGTAAACTCAGCTTTTTCATCTGACCTTTTTCTTTCTCTTCAGCCATTGGTGCGGCTTTTTTTTGTTGTACATTACAGTTCAAATCGTGTTTTCCGGATATTTACGTGACAGACTGCAATATAATCGTCAATTGAATTTATTTTTTCAGTTTTCTTCATTTGAATGTTTTTTTTAAAAACTCATTCCATAAAATTATTAAAAACCAAGGAATATTAACTATTCCAAAATTGTCTAACTATTTTAGTCATCCTTTAATCAGTTAAGCAATGAAAAATTTTAGAATTTCAAATTACAGGAAGCTGGCAGGATTATTTTTATTCGCGTTTGTTTCCATTGGTGTTTTCGCCCAGAATGACTTCTCAGGCAAGTGGGCATTCAACCAGTCAAAAAGCAAATTCCCTGAAAGACCAGATGCTCAGGGCGGTGGCGGCCCAGGAGGGCCGGGCGGACCAATGGGTGGCGGTGACAGAACAGTCATTCAGGATGCAAAAACACTTACAGTCAATCAGACAATGCAAAGCCCTGATGGTGAAATGCAGATGTCAAACAAATATAATCTCGACGGTTCAGTCAGCGAGAATACATTTATGATGGACATGAAAAGGAAATCAACTCTTACATGGTCAGCAGACAAGAAATCCATTACGATTGTATCCACCCTGGTTTTTGATATGGGTGGAGAAAGCAGGGAGATGAAAGAGACCGAAACATGGAAACTGAGCGATGACGGCAAAACCCTGTTCATTGAAAGAAGTATGCCAGGAGGCCCCGGAGGTCCGGATAGCGGAGGTCCCGGAGGTGAAATGAAAATGACAATGGCATACGATAAAAAATAATTTCTACAATACTCCAAAAATTATACAGATTAGTTGCAGATCATTCATTTAAATTAATTTCAACAGTTGCTACACCCAGATTTCCGGATGTCAGTTTAATCCTGGCAATCCCTGTTTTATCGAGCGATTGAAGGTATATCAACAATTCCCCGTGATATGCGTGCTGTTTATTGTCCTTGTAGTTCTCGGTGTTTGAAGGGTTGGAGTCTTCCATTCCAAGCAGCCGGACGGGACCCTCAATTTCGCAATTGATCTCATTTTCCGCAGTATAAACAGTGTTTCCGTCTTCATCGCAAAGGGTCACAAAAACATGGGCAAGATCATTCTTGTCAGCTTTCATAGATTTTTCGCTGCAGGAAGCAACAATCTTAACAGGAGCACCAGTCGTTTTCAGCTCATATTCTGCTACAGACTGTCCGTTTTTCTTTGCGACCGCTTTAAGGGTCCCCTTCTCGAACAGGACATCCCACGATATGGTCCGGTTTTTAAACTCTGCCATCTTCTTATTCCCGAGGGAACGGTCGTTCAGGAAAAGCTCAGCCTCCTCACAATTTGAAAAGGCATTGACGCTTATCATTTTACCTTCATCCCAGTTCCAGAGAGGTTCCACTCTTTTATGAGACCAGAGATTATCGGGGCCACTTCTGGCATTTTTGTCCGCTGTACCTATAAAAACCATTGGCTTGTCACTCCAGATGCTTTGCCTGAAGAAGAATTCGGGTTTTTTATTTCCTGCAAGGTCAATTACGCCAGCAGTATTTGATCGTGTCGGAAACCGGCCGGCCTCTCCAAGGTATTCAAAGCCTGTCCACAGGAACTGACCCATTACATAATCATTATCGGCAACATAATTCCACATTTCGAGTGTCATTCCGTTTTCGCTCCCGTAAAGAGGCCTCTTCGGGTATTTGTTATGGTCCGCCTGATATCTTGATTCCTGGTAATTATATCCAGCAACGTCAAGGGCGTCAGAATAACCTGTCTCATTCGACATAAGTGCTGAAGCCAGACCTGCTGTAACTGGTCTTGATTTGTCAAGATTCTTGATAACTGCAGTAAGCTCCACTGCAATTTCCCCAAGCCTGTCAGCATGGGGCAAGGTTTCACTGAATTTTGCCCATGTCTGCGGATTTGCTTCCGTATTAAGTATCGGATGAGTATATGGATCGTTTGGATAATCCACTTCATTGCCTATGCTCCACATAATTATTGAAGGGTGATTCCTGTCCCTTAGGATGAAATCGCGGAGATCGCGTTTTGCCCATTCCCTGAAATTCACAGAATAGCCTTCTTTCCCGGGTGTACCGGCATTCCAGCCTGCAAGCCATTTTTTCTTTGGAAGTTCCCATTCATCAAAAGCTTCACCGATAACCAGGAATCCTTTGGAATCGCAGAGATCAAGAAATTCCGGCGAGAATGGATTATGGCTGGTACGGATGGCATTGCATCCCATCTCCTTAAGAATATCGAGGCGGCGTGCAATCTCTTTTTCAGGAACTGCCGAACCAAGAGTGCCGGCGTCATGATGCATGCAGATACCTTTTAGCTTCAGATTCTTTCCATTGAGAAAAAACCCTTTGTCGGGATCAAACTTCAGATCACGGAACCCAACCATTGTAACGCTATTATCCAGTAATTCTCTTCCCCTCAATTCTGTGACAAGCGAATAGAGAGAAGGATCATCAACACTCCAAAGTCTTGGATTGAGGACATCAAAGACCTGGTTAATTGTATTCTCTTCCCTTGATCCCAAAGTGATCTTTCCGGTTGCTTTGGCAACGGTTTCATTTCCAAACTTCAGTGTGCTGATCACTTTCACATTCACATTGTGATTCGTTTCATTGATTACAGAGATATCTGCCGAAAGGACCGCTTTTGAAGAAGTCACCTCAGGAGTTTTGCAGTATATCCCCCATGGCTTAATATGAACGGGTTCCTCTGTTATCAGATTTACATTCCTGTAGATTCCGGAACCTGTGTACCACCTTGAGTCGCCATATAAGGAATGATCCACTTTAACAGCGATAAGGTTTTCTCCGCCGAAGTTTATGAATGGCGTCATATCGTATTGAAATGAAATATATCCGTTCGGGCGCTTTCCAAGATAGTTTCCGTTTATCCAAACCTCACTGTTGTTATAAATCCCTTCAAAATATATAAAAACCTTCCTTCCCAATTCAGTTTCAGGAACAGCAAATGTCTTCCTGTACCATCCAATGCCACCCGGAAGGTAGGCCGTACAGCTATAATTGTTTTTACTGAATGGACCTTCAATGCTCCAGTCATGCGGTAGATCAATCAGGCGCCATTGCGAATCATCAAGATTCGTTTTCTGCCCTTCAGGGACATCACCCCTGAAGAATTTCCATCCGGAATTAAAATTTCGGACTGATCTTCCGGCAGGCTGACCGGAAATGCTAAAACTGACGAGGAACATAAACAGGATAAGAAGAGTCCGATTATTGTATTTTATTGTATCCATGGCATATAGCAGATTATGTGATTTGATCTTAAATTGATTCCGGAAACCGGCATTTTAATGCATTGAATTTAAACAAAATTGTTTGATCTTTGGTTACGAAAATTCATTGGTCAATGGCCCAGGAAAATTACTATCAGCTCGTAAGCAAGTTAAAGCCGGGGAAAATTGTTATACCAATTCTGATAGGGCTTGCAGTGGTAGCATGGTTTATCGTAAAGGAGATAAATTCTGATGCCCTTGGGCAACTGAATTTCACATGGAAAGCAGCATTCTGGATTTTTATAGCATGGTGCTGTATGATCGGACGCGATCTGGGGTATATGATACGGATAAGGATCCTGTCGGAGAAAGATCTTAACTGGCGGCAGGCTTTCAGGGTAATAATGCTTTGGGAATTCACTTCGGCAATAACACCGTCAACAGTAGGCGGGACTGCAGTGGCGGTGGTGTTCGTACATAAGGAAGGAATAACAGTCGGACGAAGCACATCAATAGTGCTTGCCACATCATTTCTGGATGAGCTTTATTTTGTGATAATGTTTCCCTTGATTCTCCTTGTCGTAGGAGGAGATATTCTTTTCACAACCTCTCTTCAGGGAACTGGCATTGCTTTATTAAATAACCTTGTCTTTGTTGCAATAGCAGGATATCTGATAATTCTAACATGGGTTCTCCTGGTAGGATACGGACTTTTCATTGATCCTGTAAAGATCAAAAAGACAATTATCTGGCTTTTCAGGCTTCCTCTGTTAAGACGCTGGAAAGATTCAGCAGTTAAGGCAGGTGATGACATTGTAGAAAGCTCACATGAATTAAAAAGGAAGCCATTTTCATTCTGGATTAAAGCTTTTACTGCGACATTTCTTTCGTGGACCTCAAGGTACTGGGTAGTAAATGCCATCCTGGTTGCTTTTTTCACTATAAATGACCATTTCCTGATATTTGCCAGGCAGCTTGTAACATGGATAATGATGATTATCAGCCCCACACCAGGGGGAAGCGGTTTCGCTGAACTGATACTTGGCAGATATATTTCCGATACGATCCCAGCTGATCCTGCGTATGTAGGAAGCCTGGCACTTGCAATCGCAATAATCTGGAGGATTATAAGTTATTATCCATACCTGATCATCGGTGCATCAATTGTACCAGGATGGGTCCAGAAAAATTTTGTTAAACCCCGTACAAAAAAGAAATAACTTTTTGTTACCTGGTTTTTCAAAATTTAAGTTTATTCAAACTGAAAAATGAGTGATGAGATCCTTAAAGCCTTAATGGAGTTGTTTGCCCTGGTTGTCAAACAGGATGGAGGAATTATTCAGAATGAACGTGATTATGTAATAAATTTCCTTGAAAAGCAACTTGGTTCAATTCTATTGATCAAATATGTTCTTTATTTTGATGATCTGACAGGTTCCGCAAAACAGGTGGATGAAATCCCTGAAAATAATTCCCCTTCAGTCACGGACTCTGTTAAAATTTTAAATATCTGCAAACGAATCAACAGGACACTCAACAAGGGACAAAAAATAGTGGTGCTTATTCGTTTGTACGAACTCATTAATTCAAGTAAAAAGTTCACCCCTCAAAGACTTTACGTAATATCCATTGTATCTGAAGTCTTCAGAATATTACCCGACGAGTTTACTGTAATAGAGCTATTTGTCAGAAGCACTGAACCTGAAAAACTCCAGAATCCTGCTTTACTTGTTCTCAGGCCAGGCACAACGGTCTGCGAGATTTGTCACAAGATGCATGAAGGATATTCCGACACTACGATAATAATATTAAGGATCGCCAGTGTTGATCTTTATTTTATCAAGTATTCCTCAAAGGATCAGTTATACCTGAACGGAATACCCATTGTATCAGACAGTATTTATGCATTCCCGAAAGGCAGTTCATTAAGGTCGGAGAACAGGCATGCTTTTTATTACAGTGATGTCAATTCAAAATTCCTTTCAGAAGTCCAGACTCATAAGCTTTCCTTTTTCGTGAATAACGTAAGTTACAGGGCCGATAATAGGCAAAGGACACTGGTTAACGTAAGCTTTTCAGCTGAACAGGGAAACCTGATTGGGATCCTGGGGGCAAGCGGTTCAGGGAAAACCACACTTCTCAACCTGATGGGCGGTATAATTGAACCATCAACCGGAAGTGTCAATTTAAACGGGCTTGACATTATCAGGTATAAGAAAGACCTCGAGGGAGTAATGGGCTTTGTGCCGCAGGACGATCTTCTCATTGAGGAGCTCACTGTATTTGAAAATCTATATTATGCAGCCAGGCAATATTTCGGTGATAAAACAAAGGAGGAGGTTGTTCAGATTGTTGAAATGATGCTGACTTCGCTTGGTTTGATTGATAAAAGAGATCTGAAAGTCGGAAATCCCCTGAACAAAATTATCAGCGGAGGACAAAGTAAAAGACTGAATATTGCACTGGAGCTTATCAGGGAACCTTCGGTACTGTTTATTGATGAGCCGACATCGGGCCTCTCATCAAGAGATTCTGAAAATATTATGGACCTTCTCAGGGATCTCGCCCTGAAAGGAAAACTGGTCTTCACTGTTATTCACCAGCCCTCCTCAGATATTTTCAGAATGTTCGATAAGGTGGTGATCCTGGATCAGGGTGGTTATATGGTTTATTACGGCAATCCTGTCGATTCGGTTATTCATTTTAAGACAATTGATTCCCAGATAAATGCCAGTCAGGGTGAATGTCCGTCATGCGGAAATATGAATCCAGGAGTCATTTTCAAGATCCTTGAGGCACAGGTAGTGGATGAGTTCGGAAACTATACCGATAAACGGAAAGTCAAACCTAAACAATGGGCTAACAGATTTAAAATCCTGAACTCTGAGGAACCGGTTAAAGAGGTCTCCAAAGCTCCCGGCAAGAACCTCAACAAACCTGGGCGATTAAGACAGTTTGCGCTTTATCTTTCGAGAGATTTAAAAAGCAAGATCTCAAACCTCCAGTATGTTCTTCTTACCTTACTTGAAGCTCCTGTTCTGGCTTTTATTCTTTCGTTTATTATCAGATATATACCTGATCCGAATTCAGATGTATACTACTTTTCGGAAAATGAAAATATTCCGATCTATATTTTCATGAGTATTATTGTCGCATTGTTCCTGGGGCTTACAATAAGCGCGGAAGAGATTTTTCATGACAGGAAAATACTGAAAAGAGAACAATTCCTTAACCTGAGCAGGAGCAGTTATCTCCTGGCAAAAATTATATTGTTGATTGCTATTTCCGCATTGCAGTCTTTTCTCTTTGTATCAATTGCTAATCCGATCCTTGAGATCAGGGGCATGTACTTTAATTACTGGCTGACACTCTTTACAACGGCTTTTTGTGCTAATATGTTCGGATTGATTATTTCTTCATCTTTTAATTCGGTGATCACAATTTATATTGTCATTCCCCTTCTCATTATTCCAATGATGGTTCTGAGCGGAGCCATGTTTTCATTTGAAAAACTTAACAGGAATATCACCAGGGTCGACAAGGTACCGCTGATAGCGGAGATGATACCAACCCGGTGGACTTATGAAGCATTGATGGTAAGCCAATTCAAGGATAACAGGTACAGTACTCTTGAATACAATACCAAAAAGGAAACATTTTATTCAATCCAGAAAAAGATCAGCCAGGCTGATTTTAATAACGTGTACAGGCTTCCCGAACTGAAAAAAGTGCTCCAAAATGTTCTTTTGGATTATAAAAATCTGAAAGCAGACCGTTCTGAAACTCTGAATAATCTCAAACTCATTAAAAACGAAACTGCAAAGATAGCATCATTCGGCAATCTTCCTGCTTTCAGGTACATTGACTTTCTGGAACCAGATAAATTCACACCCGAAATAGCTGATTCACTGTCAGGTTACATTACCAGGGCAGGAAAGTACTTTACTGAAATGTCAAATTCAGCTTTTGATCTCAAAAACAAGTTTTATAACCTTAATGAGAAAAGTTTAAGAAGGCTTGAAAAGAGGTATTATAATTACAAGCTTGAAGAGATTGTCACAAAATATTATGAGCCGGACAAATTACTCATTTACAAGAACTCTTTTATTCAGAACACACACCCTGTTTACCTCGATCCGGAGAAAAAGGGATTTTTGAATTTCAGGACTCATTTTTTTGCTCCGTCTAAAAATATTTTTGGAGTCAGGGTTGACACATTTGTTTTTAATATTTCAATAATCTTTGTCGGAATAATGTTTTTATATATTGTACTTTATTATGATCTGATCACGAGATTGGTGAAATTCTTAATGAATTTCAAATCCCGAAAATAAAGCATTAATGTTTTGAATACGTTTTTTTTATATTTTTGTAATAACCAATAGATTACCCTGAATGAAAGGAAGAGTGATTATTTCAGTTCTCGTAGTGGTACTTGCAGTTTTCTCCTGCAGAAATAACTCAAGAAAGTCGGAAGAATTTGTTTTAGCCAATACAGATTCTCTTACTTTATCTGTCAATCCTGGCGTAGATGCCATGGAAGAAATATTCAGGAATTTTTCTCCTCCTCTTGAGATAGCAAATCTGTTTAAGGTTGTGGGAGTGCCATTTTCACCAGCCTATCTTGCTTCATCCCTGAATCCGAATGAACAGACAACCTCATTCCAGAAAGCTCTGTATCTGGGGATTCTGGGGTCTGACCTGGGTTACCTTAACATGTATGGAAAAACAGGGACCTCAATTGAGCTTGTTTCTTCTGTAAAAAAGATCGCTGATGGACTGAATGTGGGCCAGTTTTTTGACTTTGAGACAATTAAAAGGATTTCTCTTAACAAATCTAATCTCGATTCACTCCTCTTCCTTTCAGTTAACTCTTATTCAAGGATGGATGAATACATGAGGAAAAATAACCGTAGCCAGTTATCATCTATTATGATAGTCGGTGTATGGATTGAAGCTCAGTACTTTGCGACACAGGTTATGAAACAATACCCAAACAATTTACTTAGAGAACGGATCGGGGAACAAAAGTACTTCCTTGAGGATCTGATCAGGATTGTCTCTCCGTACTGCGACAATGATAAAGAATTCACAACGGTATGCAGCTATCTCAGGGAAATCGCATCGAAATATGAAAATGTCAAAATTTCCTATACAAAAGGTGATCCTTCCAGCAAGGATAAGAATGGGGTGCTTGTTGTTACCCAGGCAGAAACAAGCATGGTTGAAATGACTGATGAACAGCTTGCAGAAATAATTGAAATAACCGGGAATGTAAGGAACAAACTGATCGCAAATTAGTATGAAAAAGTATTTATTGGGGTTCTTATTGCTGTTGTCCGGATACAGTATATTATGCGGGCAAGAACAGAATGATCAGCTGTTGAGCAAATGTTTGCTAAGTACAGAACCAACAGCAAAATATCTGAAAGACTTCAGGATCCAGCTTGGACAGAGTACCGCCCAGGATATTTTCAGGTATAAGGCAAAAATGTCCCTCTGGAAGAATACCAGGTACAGGTTCACATTGTGCACAGCTGATAATTCCCAGGGCCAACTGATCCTTGACATCTGGGACAATTCAAATAATGTAGTTCTCTCATCAGTTGACAAGAAAACAGGAATCATTTACAATTATGTTGATCTTATCTGCAACAAAAGTGGGATCTACCAGATCTATTTCGATTTCACCGAAGGTCAATCCGGATCCGGTGTCAGTATAGTTTCAATGATACAATAGCTTATTGCAAAAAATTTACTACCTGCACCAGGGCGGCAAGAACAAAGAGAACCACCAGCATAATTTCGGGGAGCAGCTTCCTTCTTGAAAATACAAAATAGTGAGACAGGAAATAACTTGGCGGGATTACCGCAATCCATACTATTTCTTCAGAAACAGGATTAAACAAAGAATAAACGCATGCAACAATAATAAAGGTCCAAAGGAAAAGAATGAAAGTTTTGCGTGACTTTATCTTTTTGCTGTTGATCGCTGATAACAATTGTGCCACACTTATCAGAACGGTGATCCCAGATATGGCCAGGACTATCAGGGTCAACCACGGGATGCTGTAATTTACATCTTTTGCAAAGAGGTTATATGTAACCGCCGAAACCAATGAATTCATATCTTTTCCTGTAACATAAAAAAAGCCGTAAATAATAAAAACAGGTACCACCAGCCCTATGATTGAGATTATAACCTCCTTAATGCTCCCTGGCCTGAGAATTGCTATTCCAATGATCAGAAGAAGACCGAACCAGATCAGGCTTGCATAAAAGAGACTGCCTACGCTGATCAGCATCCCTGCATCAAAAAACGAAAAAGCGGTACCCTGCACTTTATATGATTCAATTATTTTCCTTATCCCAAGAATCAGGAATACAGCAGCGGGAAGAACCGGGTTCATGATCTGATATTGCGGAAAATAGCCGCTTAGAAGTATATAGATCAATGCCGGTAAAAAGTTTCTTTCGCTTATGAAAAATGCACTTGTATTGAAATTTACCAGCATGAATGCTATCAGAAGAACAAGCAGAAATGCAACTATAACACTGAACAGAGGACTAAAACCAGTTACAGACATGAGCAGATCGAAAAGAGGCATAGGTTTTAGATCAAAACCCTGATCTGCCGGCAGATGAGGATGTATAAAAGCTCCGGCCCATGTTAACAGAAGAATGATAACGATCAGAATTACAACATCGGGTCCTGTTTCCCTGAGTTTTTTTCGAAGCATATATACTAAAGATCAAATCCGATATCTTTCCTGTAATACATATCTCTGAATGACACTGCCCGGGCGTTCCTGTATGAACCTGCAAGTGCTTCTTTCATTGTTTTTCCCCATGAACTTATGGCAACTACCCGACCGCCTGATGTAACAACCTTACCATCCACTATCTTTGTTCCTGAATGAAATACTATGCATTCTTCCAAACTTTCAAGTCCGGAAATCTCATATCCTTTTTCATAATGACCAGGGTAACCGCCTGAGACAAGCATGACCGTTGCGACAAACCGATTATCGATTACCAGATCCCGTTTTTCAAGGTCACCATTTGCCACACCTTCAAGGAGGTCGAACAGATCCGATTTTATCCTCGGGATGATCGCTTCTGATTCAGGATCTCCTAATCTTGCATTGTATTCAATAACATAGGGTTCTCCATTCACATTTATAAGCCCGAAGAAAATAAAACCTTTGTATTCAATACCCTCTTCTTTCATTCCCTTCATTGTGGGCTCAATAATCCTCACCTTAACTTTCTCCATGAATTCTCCTCCTGCAAATGGTACCGGCGATACAGCACCCATTCCGCCAGTATTCAGTCCGGTATCACCCTCTCCTACTCTCTTATAATCCTTTGCCTCAGGGAGAAGCTTGTATGATTTACCATCTGTTACAATGAACACGGATAATTCAACGCCTTTCAGGAATTGTTCTATCACTACTTTTTGTCCTGCATCGCCAAACTTTCCATTGATAATTGCATTCGTTTCCATAGTTGCATCATCAATGTTTTTAAGAATGACCACACCCTTACCAGCAGCCAGACCATCCGCTTTGATTACATAAGGAGGCTCAAGGGTTTTTAAGAAACCTGTTGCTTCATTTAAGTTAGTTTTATCAAATGTTCTGTATTTAGCTGTCGGGATGTTATGTCGTATAAGAAAAGCTTTGGCGAAATCTTTGCTCCCTTCAAGGCGGGCAGCAGATCGCGCCGGCCCTA
>Ga0326726_10003873_pt1 | contig 13732 bp, 12 predicted proteins | sample MHFenrmetagenome_2_FD_207603 | JGI IMG/M metagenome (GOLD analysis project Ga0326726, IMG submission 207603) | Lab enriched peat soil microbial communities from Michigan Hollow, Ithaca, NY, United States - MHF15MN | ecosystem: Environmental > Terrestrial > Soil > Wetlands > Peat | place: USA... | reverse complement strand
CAAGACCGTGACGATGGCGGCGAACAACGCGCCGGAAGGTCTGTACCACGGGTCGATCTCGATCACACACAACGATGCGACCAAGTCCAGCCCGCGCGTCTATCCCATCGACTACTTTGTCGTCAACAACTTCTTCTGCCCCGAGGACAGGGTGCTGAAGACCGGCGTTGCCAGCCCCGGTTCGCTGGCTCTGCAAGTTGAGAGCGACGGCCGATTCGCGTCGCAGAATGCCGATGGCGGATTGTGGCGCGCCAGCGACTCGTCGTCATCGATCTTCGATGCGTCACTGTTGATTGCGCACGATGCTCAGGGCCCCGATACAACGGTGTTCCTGCATTTCTTCAGCCGTGCCACCAATGGTCAGTTTGGTTTTCGTGCCTTGGGCAATCTCGTGATCGATACCAGCGAATACGGCACGGGGAACGGGTATGCCACGGCCACGGCCTATCTGTGCACCAAGGATTCCGTGGTCGGAATCAAGATGAGTTGGTATTTCCCGCAATCGCACGCGGACGACGAGTTCGTTATCGCACAGTATAAGGTGTTCCGCAACAAGCCGACGGTGCCGATCACCGGCCTGGTGATTGGTGTCCTGGAAGACCAGGATGTGGTCCCGGCCGCGAAACTGGGCTCGATTCAAACGGGTGTCACGAACTCGGCGGCTGGCGATGCGTCTCGCAAGCTGGGCTACCAGATCGGTGTTGATACCGTTGGCGCTCCGCCCAGCAATTACCGGACGGCGACGCGCTTCCGCGGTGGTGTGGCGTCCTGTGGCACCTGGCAGGGTGTGTATGTCGGTAACAGCCCTGATGATATCCAGCCGGGTGGTGGCCCGACTGACGGCTTCCTGTACAAGCAGCTAACCAGCCTCAGCGGCGTGAATCTGTTCACGGACTCGTCGGTGGATATGTACACGTTGATGGCTTTGGACAAAGGCAAGTCGATTGCCGCGGGTGACACCTTGATCTACACGTTGGTTTTCGCGTCGGATACGGTCAGCGATGCCAGCTTCAAGGCGACCGTCGACGCCGGGCTGGCGGCAGCCGGAGCGCTTTCGCTGTGCGACTACTGCTCGTGTGACTGTCCCTATGATCCAAACTGCGATCATGTGGTCAGCGACATTCTCGATGTTGTTCTTACGATCGACCGCGCGTTCCGGGGCGCGCCGCCGACTCAGGATCCCGGGTGCCCGTATGAGCGCACCGACGTGGACGCCTCGGGTGGGACCGACATTATTGATGTGAGCAGACTCGTCAATGTGGCCTTCCGCGGACAATCGCCTGAATCGCAGTACGACTTGAATCCCTGCATACCCGGCGACCAGTAAGCGGGAACAAAAAGTGTGGCCGCGACGCTCGTCGCGGAAGGAGTTCATGCATCCGTAGGGGCGCGGTCGCTCGAAGATCCCACTCAGCGGGGCGCGCCCAAGGGCCCGGGAACCCGGCGCGGCGCGGGCTGAAGCCTGCGCCTCCTGAGATCATCAACAATGGTGAGTGATAAGGAGGCACAGGCTTCAGCCTGTGCCCACGCCAGAGTCTAATCGGTCAGCCCATTATTGCAAGAGCAGGGTGGTCACGATCACCTGTGCGAGGATGATCTTGGCGATCATGGACGCGGGCTGGACCGCGGCATACCAGAGATTGGGTAGATCGTTCTGCGCTTGCTGATTGGCGTAGGCCAGGCACGCGGGCTGCGTCTGCACGCCCGCGACCAGCCCCATCGCCGCCGACATCGGCAATCCCATCTTGCGATGCGCGATCAAGAGCACGCTTGCCGTCACAAAGGAGACAATCACCATCGCGACCACGATCATCCCCAGCGCTCCGCTCTGAATGGTCTCGACCAATCCCACGCCCGCCTTTGTGCCAATCGCTGCCAGGAAGAAAACCAGCCCGATCTGTCTGAGCACCAGATTCGCGTTGAAGGGGAGGCTCCACTGGATCCTCCCGGTGCGCTCCATTCGTCCCAAGATCAACCCGACGATCAGCGGTCCGCCGGCAAATCCCAGTTTGAAGCTTGTGCCATTTGGGAGCGGCAATGGGATCATCCCGAGAAACACGCCCAGAACAATTCCCAGCGATAACGAGAGGTAGTCAGCTTCCGAGAGGGCTCTCAGTGAATCGCCAACGAAGTCGACGATCCGCTCAACTTCCTGCCGCGGCGACACCACGAGCACGCGGTCGCCCATCTCGAGTGTGGTCGATGGTGACGGGACAAACTCGACATCGTTGCGGCGCAGACGCGTGATCGTGCCGACAAACGGCCAGCGCTTGCGCAACTCGCTGACCGTGCGTCCGACAATCGCGCGCTCCGAGATGAAATACCAGCGGTACGCGGTGTCATCGCGTCGCTCGGCGATCTGTTCCTGGGATTCCTCGCCTAGAAGCAGCCTGACCGTGGTGTGCGCCCTCGCTGGGCCAACGGCAATGAGTAGATCGTGCGCGCCCAGCACCGTCTCCGGCTCGATTACCTGGATCACGTCGCCCTTCTTGATCCGGCTGAGGACAAAGTTGGCGTCTTCGAGCGATGACATGAATTTCTCAACCGTCTGTCCGACCACCGCGGGGTTGCTCACACGGTACGTGCGGCTGATGATCTCGTCGGCTTCCGATTCCTTGGCGCGCTCCGCCGATTCCTTGGAGAAATCGATCTTGAATGCCTTGGTCAGGATGAAAATCCAGAGAATCGCTCCCAGGACTCCGACGGGGTAGGCCAACCCGTAGGACACGACGGGAGAGTTCACATAGAATGCGATCCGATCGGCGGGCAGCGTGGCCGACATGTTCTTGATCGCCTCGACGGACGCGGCCAATGCCGGAGTGCTCGTCAGCGATCCGCAGAAGAGGCCCGCGATCGTGGCCGCTGAGAGGCCGAAAAACTTCCCGGTGATCCCGGCCAGCACGGCCCCCAGCGCAAGAACAATCGCCGCCATCATGCTCATCCGCAGACCGCGCTTCTGGAAGGATGCGAAGAACCCCGGCCCGGCCTGCAAGCCGATGGCGTACACAAAGAGCACCAACCCGATCACATAGATGTGCTCGGGCAAGACCAGCCGCGGATCGAGCGCCGAGAAGGCGATGCCGACAAAGAGCAACGCCGCCACCCCGAGCTTGAAGCCAAAGACCGAGATATTGCCGATCAGGTAGCCAAGGCCAATGATCGTAAACAAGAGCAGCAGATTATTGCTGGCGAGAAGATCGAAAACGCTTCCCATCTTGGTCCCCCCGTGGTCCCGACTGCAACCGTGGGACTCAAAGTGTAGGCATCGCGGGCTTGGCCGTCGAGTCCAAAAGCGGCTCGGGCGTCAGAAGTCTTTAGCCCACAAGACATTGGAAAATCAGAAAAAGGATTGGGTTTGGTCCCGCAAGCGGGTATACTAGCGCATGGGACAGCGATGTTCACCGTCTCAGTACAGGCAACCCCGACAACCGCAGCGGATTACGGTCTGATCTCATGGTTATGATGACAGGTACGGTCATTGTTCGCTTGAAAGAAGGCGTTCTCGACCCGCAAGGTCAGACGATTCGCCGGGCGCTCGAACATATGGGATTCCAAGGCATCGAGAATATCCGCGCCGGGAAGACCTTCGAGATTCACCTGGATGCGCCCAACGTCGAGGCCGCCAAGACTCGTTTAACTGAGATGTCTCAGAAGCTACTCGCCAACCCCGTGATTGAAACCTTTCACGTGGAGGTCAAGTCGTGAGAATCGGTGTGGTCACCTTCCCGGGCTCCAACTGCGATTATGATGCGTATGCCGCGTTCCGCCATGTGCTCGGGTGTCCGGTTGAGTTTCTCTGGCACGCCGATTCGGATCTGCACAGCGTGGACTGCGTGATATTGCCCGGGGGCTTTTCCTTCGGTGATTATCTGCGCGCCGGCGCGATCGCGCGCTTTTCGCCGGTGATGAAGTCGGTGGTCAAATTCGCGGCCGACGGCGGGCTGGTGTGGGGAATCTGCAATGGATTCCAGGTCCTGACCGAGGCGGGGCTATTGCCCGGCGTCTTGCGTCGCAATTCGACGCTGCGGTTTGCTTGCCAGCAGGTGCGGCTGCGCGTGGACAACGTGCGCACACCGTTCACTCGCGGTTGCCATCCCGGCCAGATTCTCAAGATGCCGATCGCGCATGGTGAAGGCAATTACTACGCCGATCCCGAGGTGATCGCCGGGCTGGAACGCTCGGGGCAGATTGTGTTCCGTTACGTGAACGCCCAGGGCGAGCCGGATCTGCGGTCGAATCCCAACGGATCCTGTCACAACATCGCCGGTATCATCAACAAGGAAGGCAACGTGCTCGGCATGATGCCGCATCCCGAACGCGCCGTCGAATCCATCCTGGGCAGTGCCGATGGTTTGGCGCTGTTCAATTCGCTGATCGGGGCCGGTGTGCCCGCGGTTGGCACCGACACCACCGTCGCTTCGCCTCTGATCGAGAGGCGGGCACGGGTGTGAGGGGACGGGAACTCACATTCCTGATCGTCGGCATTGTCGTGGCCGCCGTGGCCGGCGCCCTGATCGGCGATATCGTCGGCTCCTTTCTCCCGGACGGCACGATTAAGACGCTGTTCGAGAAGCACATCGAGATCGGAGTGGGACGAACGGTCGGGCTGTCGAATGTCGAACCCTTGGCGGTGAATCTTTACGCGCTTTCGCTCGTATTTGGGTTTACGGTACGGATCAACTTCGTCAGCGTTCTCTTTGTGCTGCTTCTGTTGATCTATTTCCGTTGGTGGTATCTGTAACGAGGTAGAGGGGAGATTCAATGATCGGTGGCATCGGAATGCAGGAAATGCTTTTGATCTTTCTGGTCATCCTGCTCCTTTTTGGCGCCAAACGGATCCCGGAGATCGCCCACGGGTTGGGCAAAGGGATCAGCGAATTCAAGCGTGCCATGCAAGAAACCCAGGATGAATTGAAGCGGGAGATCAATGCGCCTTTGCCCGCTCCCAAGAAAGACGATACCGCGGCACCGCCACCGGCGCCTCAACCCTAAAAATCCGGACGCACATCCATGTTCTCCGACGACGAAGTCAATCGCATCGCGAACTGCTTGAAAGCCGCCGAACGCGACTTTCAGACCGATCATCATCGCGTCAAGTTGGTCTCGGAATCCGAGCGGCGTATGCTGGTGCTTGAGCTGTATCCCGAGACACGTTTGGGACGGCACCTCGGCTCGATGGTGGTGGTCTACACCTCCGGCGGGCATCTCCAATTGCACAACTGCACCGGCTTTGTGGTCTCCGAAGAACTGGGCGAGGTCACCTTCGTCGGCGAGGCGGCCGGCCGGCTGTCGGGCCTGGTTGTCGAACGCGAAGCCGCTTGTTCGCTCTACGCCAATGTCACCCGTGACCTCATCTCCGGCGACTTCACCAAACTGGGCGTCGAAGTCATGCTCTCCGGCGTCGCGCTGTCTCTCACCGAAGGCCTCCTCAAAGACTCCACTGATAAAGAGTAGGGTGGGCTCGGCCCACCGTTCTCCTCAGGATGTGCACGCCACCCGCCCTCGGGTGGCGACTGACGTATCTGCCGTATCACCCCGGCGTCCCCGCCGGAACTTGAAGTGCACCCCGGGCGTCTCCGCCCGGGCGTCTTTTCTGGGAGCATTGACACAGGCATTCCGTTGGTGCCCAGGCGAGACGCCTGGGATGCACAAATTCTCCGTAGAGTGGGCTCCGCCCACCCGTCCCCCTCAAGATGTGGACGCCACCCGCCCTCGGGTGGCGCATGGAATGTAGCCGGTCTGTAACCCCGCCCTGGGCCGGTCCGACCAGTCCCCGCAAACGCTCCAAATCGTGAACTCAGGCACGGCAGGCCGTGCCGCTACGAGGTACAGCCGTTTCGCGTCACGGAGCCGAATCGACCCCAGATTCCCCAGTAGCGCCGCCAGTTTAGTCGGCGTACTCTCCTCCCCAGACGGAGGAATCAAACCTATGGCACCTTCCAATCAGGCGACATGGATCGGATCGGTCGGCGTCGGTCTGCTCCTGCTCGCATTCGGAGGCAACCTGCTGGGTCTTGTGCCCACAGGCTCATATTCGTACATCGCACTCAATCTGGCCGGGGCTCTGCTGGCCTGCTATTCATCGTTCCTTATCAGATTCTACCCGTTCGTGATCCTCGAAGGAATCTGGGCGCTCGCCGCGGCCGTGACCCTTGCCAAGCAGCTTCTCGGCCGTGCCGCCTGAACACAACCGCGCCGGTGCCCCACCGCCCGAAGGTCCCAGCGAAGCGAGGGATTGCGGTGGGTAAGCCCCATTGCGGAGAACAATCTCCACAGAGGAAAAGGGGCGGGTCTCAGACCCGCCCCTGCAAATTCCCAATTGGTTGGAGGATTACCGCCGGAACGACTTCGCGCCGGCCATGTCTTCGACGAACGCCTCGAGGTCCTTGCCCATGTCTTCGGCCGACTGGTAGCGCTCTCTGGGATCCTTCGCGAGAGCCCGGCCGATGATCATGTCGAACAAGCCCGGGATGTTGGGATCTAGCTTTGAAGGGGCTTCGGGGTTGGTCTGAGTGATGGAGTAGATCAACGCCGAGATGTTCTGGCCATCGAAGGGGCGCCGGCGAGTCAGAAGCTCATAGGCCACGACGCCGAGGCTGAAGATGTCGCAGCGACGGTCGATGGCTTCGCCGCGCAACTGCTCCGGTGCGATGTAATACGGTGTGCCCATCGCGATCCCGGTCTGCGTCATCGACATCTGGCCCGACTCGAACCGCGCGATTCCGAAGTCCGTCACCTTGATCTGGTAATCGTCGAGCACCATCACGTTGGCCGGCTTGATGTCGCGGTGCACGATCCCGGCCTTGTGCGCGTAATCCAGCGCGCTGCAGACCTGGTGCAGCATCTTGGCGATGATGCGGTAGTTCACAGTCGTCCGCTTCTCCACCAAGTCTTCCAGCGGATACCCCTCGAGGTACTCCATCGCGATGTAGTCGATATCGCCTTCGGTGCCGACGTCGTAGATCGTCACGATGTTCGGGTGCGAAAGCTTGCCAGCTGCTTTCGCCTCGCGAATCAACCGTGCACGCAATTCCGCGGACTGTGCCTTGTCGATGCCCACGCCGATGCGGATGGTCTTGAGCGCCACGAGCCGGTCAATCGCCGGATCCTTGCCCTTGAAGACCACACCCATGGCGCCCTGTCCCAAGACGCCGAGGATCTCGTAGCGGCCCAGACGCTTCAGGTTCATCAGCACCGTCTTACCAGAGTCGTTTGTCGGTTCATCGCCCAATTCGACCGGTTCCGGCATCGCGGGCGTGGCCACCGTCTGGCTTGGCGCCGGCTCATCGGCCGCGGTCGGGTCAAAGCTCGGAGTCAGAGTGATGCCCGCATTGAAGCTCTCCGATCCGCCCGAACGCTCGGCCACTTTCCGCCCGCCCGAACTGGCGCGCCTCGGTGCCGGCGATGACGGCATCGCTGCCGTCTCGGCCGTCGCCGTCGGCGGCAATGAGGCCGCGTATCGTGAGGAACCGCTCGTCGATGCGCGCGTGGACATTGGCATCGTCTCCGCCGCTGGTGGACGCGACTCTTTCACCAGTGGCGAAACCCGTGTTGCGAGTTCCGGATGTCGTTCCGGCGCATGCTGCTTCACAAAGGGCGCGAACGCGAGGAAGAAGAGGATTTCCAAGCTTGGGTACAGCGTATTGGTTACCAGACGAAACGAATGGAAGAGCACGTAATTGATATTGACCGTCAGGAAACCGAGGACGACAAGGACCACAATGCGATTGACCAGCGTTGTCCGTGGCATGACAAAACCGCAGACGGCGCCAATCGCGATCAAGATCATCAAATCCAGCAGGCTCGACATCGCCACCGTGCCGATGTAGCGATCGGCCATGATATCGGCGGTGACGGTCGCCAGTTTCTCGGCGCGCGGCATTGCCGACGACGTGCTGGTGCGCAAGGTCGCGCCATACCCTGTCGCCGCCACGCCCACGACCAGAATCTTCCCCGTCAGATCTCGGGCGTTGGCTTGACCCTCCAAAACCTGCGCCGCCGAGATCGAGGGGACCGTTCCTGCCGGGCCCCGGTAATCGATGCGCATCATGCCGAATTCGTCGGTGGGGATGCGTTTGCTCCCCATGACGAGCGCTTCGCCGGGTTCGATGTGCACTTGGTCGAGACGCGTCCCGCTGGCGACGCAAGCCAAACGCAGCGCCATTGACGGGTAGTAATTGCCCTCGTAGCAGACAACTAAGGGATCGCGACGAACGCGTCCGTCGATGTCCTGCCACGTATTCACATGCCCAAGGCCCAATGCGGCTTTCGACGCTTCCGGGAACGGGCTATTCACATTGATTGATTGCGGGTAGGGATAATTCAACAGGCGCGCCGCCTCATCGATGACCGTGAGGCTGGATTTGGTCACAAATTCCGGCGCCGTGCGCGTGTACCGCCCTTCATCGGAGAGCGTAAAGCGCAAAGGGAGGACCACATTTCCGACGCGCGAGACAATCTCGGCGAGGAAGAGGTTGCCGCTGCTATCCTCATCCGTGCGTGTCGGCAACTCCACGTCCAATCCGATCGCCTTCGGTTTGTACTCAGCCAGCATCCCGACCAGGTATCCGATGCGTTCGGAGTTCCACGGCCATGGGCCCAGCTTGGCGATTGCACTGTCATCGATCTGGACGACGGCAACATCCGACGGCGGCTCAGGGCGGCGCCCCAGGGACACCATCTTGTCCTGGAGGCCCAGCTCCCACGATGCCAAAAGCCGGTGATTGTCCACGTAGAGAACGATGACCAGAAGTGTGATCAGGCCATACAGAACGTACGGCCCGAACCGGCGGAGAAGCGTGCTCTCTGAATTCAGCGTCAAACCGCCGAATGCTGGGGACTTTTTGGTAGTCATACTCAGTTGGCGCGATTACGACGCCGGATTCCCCGCCACGAAGCGAAACACCGAGCGCCCGATTTGGACCAGGTCCGCGTTCTTCAGAACCGCATGGTCGACCGGCTCGCCGTTCACCCGGGTCTTGTTCTTGTGTCCGACATTGCTCAGGATATACTGCCCGTCTTCCAGGGCGATCTTGGCCTGCAGATCCGGGACGAACCACCCGGCGATGTGAACGTTGACGAATTCGGCTTTGCCGAATGTCACGGTCGCAGGTCCGAGCTTGACTTCGGTTGTGGGAGCGTTCTTCTCGCCGAGGAGGACAGCCGCTCCGCCCGAACGCGCGATCACTTCGCGATCGCGGCGATCCACCGCCACTTGCTCGCGGTGCTTCCTGGTGTTCAAAGTCATCGTGCCGTCGAGATCGGAGAGCTTCACTTCCTGCTCGACATGCGCGCGCAGGGTGATGGTGTACTTGCCAATCGTGATGATGTCGCCATCGCGCAGGATCTCTTCCTCGACGCGGCGGTTGTTCACGAACGTGCCGTTGAGGGACTCGTTGTCGATGATGACGCAGTTGTTCGGGCTGATCTCGATGCTCGCGTGCTTGCGCGAGACCCCACGATTGTCGAGGACCACATCGTTGTCGGAGTTCCGTCCGATGGAGATGCGCTTCTTCTCCGTGACGACGCGTTCGATCACTTTGTCCTCGTAGCGCACCACGATTTCCGTCATAAGCTCCTCCGCCGTCGGCCGCGTCCCTGGGCGGCTCACGTTGGGCCCCCGCGGTGCGGCCGCGCACCGCCGGTTCGGTTAAACTCTGCCCCGCCATTGCCGTGCGGGCGGGTGACACCTATATTTCTCGGCATGCGGATCGGAAACTTGAAGGTTGATGGTATGGTTCTCCTGGCGCCCATGGCCGGGATCACCGACGTCGTCTTCCGCCGTCTCTGCCGACGATTCGGCGCCGCGATTGTCTATTCGGAATTTCTTTCCAGTGATGGTCTGATCCTGAACACCATGAGCCAGGAACACAAGTTGGCCCTGGCTGACGACGAACATCCCGTTGCCTACCAACTGTTTGGAGCTCGGGTGCAGACCTTCGGCGCCGCCGCCCGCATGCTGGCCGCCTTCCATCCAGATCTGTTGGATCTCAACTTCGGTTGCCCGGTGCGGAAAGTGACAGGGAAGAATGGCGGCGCCTCAGTGCTACGCGATCTCGATCTGCTCGCGGAGATCGTGCGCGCCACCGTCGATGCCGTCGATCTGCCGGTGACTGTCAAAATGCGGGCGGGTTGGGATTCGGAGACTTTGGTCTTCTGCGAAGCGGCCGCCCGTGCTGTCGAAGCCGGCGCGCAGGCGGTCACTTTGCATGCGCGCACTCGTGCCGACGGCGCCTGGGGACCCAAATACGCCGGCGCCGCCAATTGGGATTACATCAGCGAGCTGAAGAAGTCATTGACGTCGGTCCCGATTATCGGCAACGGCGATGTCGTGTCGCCCGAGACCGCCAAAGCGATGCTGGACCTCACCGGGTGCGACGCGGTGATGGTGGGACGCGCGGCGCTGGGACGGCCGTGGATCTTCGCCGAGATCAATCACTACCTCGCCACCGGCGAGACACTTCCCGAACCGGCCATTGCCGATTGCCTCGCCGTCGCCTGGCAGCACCTGTTGGAGCAGATCCGCGTCACTCCCGAATCACCGGCGATCGTCATTCGCAGCATGCGCAAGCAACTCGCCGCGTATGTGAAGGGCTGGGCGGGTTCGCATGAACTGCGTTCGCGCCTGATGCACCTCGAATCCGAGAATGCGATTCGTGCGCTATTATCCGACTACCTCGAATCGCATCCGGAATGGTCGCGCCGCGAGGGTGACGCCTGGCTGGATCGCTACCTCCCCTTAGACCGCGATTGGATGCCACGCATGCAAGCGATGGTGGCCTGACCTATGCGTGTGCTGTATTTCGACGGGCAGTCCGGCGCCGCCGGGGACATGATCCTCGGTGCTCTCATCGATCTCGGCGTTGATCCGCACGAAATTGAAAGCGTCCTTCGTCCCATAGTTCCCGGTTCATTCTCACTACATCTCGAGAAGGTGCAGGTGTATGGTGTCGGCGCGACACGATTGACCGTCACCACTACCGACGAGAAGACCCATCGCCACTTGCATCAAGTGATCGCGCTTCTTGACAAGGGATCACTCTCGCCGCGTGTGCGCGTCCAGACGGAAGGAGTGTTCCGTCGTCTGGCTGAAGCCGAGGGGCATGTGCATGGCTCGACGCCTGAGAAGGTGCATTTCCACGAGGTCGGGGCGAACGATGCGGTCATCGATGTGATCGGCTCGCTCTGGGCGATGGAGAAGTTGGCCATCGACAATGTCCATTCATCGCCGCTCGTGTTAGGCGGCGGTGTCGGACGTTCTGCCCACGGTCCCATCGCCTATCCCGCGCCTGCCGTCGTCGAGATCCTCAAAGGGAAACCAACAGTGCATGTGCCCGGGATAGGGGAGACCACGACCCCAACTGGGGCCGCGATTCTGGCCGAGGTTGCGGATTTCTCGACGCATCTGAGCTTCACTGCCGAACGCGTTGGGAACGGCGCCGGGCACAAGGAACTTCCTGACCGTCCCAATCTCCTGCGCGCGACCCTTGGTTCTGCCAGCGAGGCTTTCGAGTCCGATGAGTTGTGGTTAGCGACCAGCGATATTGACAACACGCGTCCCGAGGTGTTCGAGTGGCTCGAAGAGAAACTGCGGCTGGCGGGCGCCGTCGACGTAGTGTTTTCGACCGTTGCAATGAAAAAGTCGCGCCTGGGGACTCGCGTCGAAGTCTTATGTCGCGCCGAAGAACGCATGGCGGTGGCGTCAGCCATTCTCACTGAAACCGCATCGTTGGGTGTGCGCTGGCAGGCCGTGACCCGCACGAAACTGCCGCGACGCATCATCACCGTCGAAACACCCTGGGGACCGCTCCGTGTGAAAGTCGCCGATACGCTGGCGGGAGCGCGCTACGTCCCCGAATACGACGACTGCCGGGCCGCGGCAGCCAAGCATGGCGTTCCACTACTTAGAATCATTGAGACCACCACGCAACTAGCAGATCGTGCCGTCAACGCGGAGCAATGAGGAGACCATGGCTTCCTTATCAATTTGGATATTCGCCCAACAGCGCAAAGGCGCTCTGGCTTCTGGCGCGTTCGAACTTCTGACCGTCGCCCGCAAACTCGCCGATGCCGATGGCGGCACAGTCACAGCCATCCTCTTCGGTCACGGCGTGGGTGAGCATGCGGCCAAGTTGGCGGCGCGTGGTGCCGACCGCGCGATCGTCGCCGATGATCCTGCGCTCGCCGATTTTGTCGACGATCAGTACGCGGCTTTGCTTGGGCGCTGGATCGAAGCCGAGAAGCCCGATCTGGTCATCGGCAGCGCGACATTATATGGACGCGCCCTCTTCTCGCGTCTCGCAGCCCGTTTAGGCTGCGGCTTAGTGGCCGACGCTGGCTCGATCACAATGGAATCGGGTGTGCCGCATGTCCTGAAGGCCACCTATGGCGGCAAGGCATTCAGCGAATATGTCTTCTCCGGCAAGAAACCCTGGCTGGTCACCATGCGCCCCAAATCGGCCGAGGAATTCCCACCGCGTGACAAGGCGGGAAGCGTCGAGATGCGTGCGGCCGACGGGCTTGGCCCGGCGCAGGTGCATGTTGTCGCGTCCGAATCCTCCCCGGCCGGAACCGTCAGCCTGACCGAAGCCGACATCATCGTCTCCGGCGGACGCGGCCTCAAAGCCGCGGAGAACTACAAATTGATCGAGGAACTGGCCAAAGTGCTGAGCGCCGCTTCCGGCGCCTCGCGTGCGATTGTCGATGCCGGCTGGGTCCCCTATGAAAAACAGGTGGGGCAGACCGGGAAGACGGTCAATCCCAAGCTCTATGTCGCCTGCGGCATTTCCGGCGCGATCCAGCATTTGGTCGGCATGCAATCCTCACGCGTGATCGTTGCCATCAACAAAGACCCCGACGCGCCCATCTTCAAGGTCGCCAGCTACGGCATCGTCGGCGACCTGTTCGCCTACGTCCCCGAGATCACGCGCGTCTTTCGCGAGAAGCTCGGCGGTTGAGAGTCTCGCGAATTAGCACTCGCGCGATGCGCTGAACAGACAGGAATGTCTGTTCCCCAAATCTGAGAGGGGCACAGACATTCTTGTCTTTGCTCGGTTGCGCAGCAACCGAAGACTCTAGAGCGTCGTGGCCCTGACCCGCCAGAGGCGGGCAAGCCCCGGTCAGGGTTTACAAAAGACGGACTACTGTGCATTCGTGGCCCTGACCCGCCAAAGACGGGCTGAGTTCCGGTTAGGGCTTGCACCAGACGGACCGTTTGTCTGTGTGGAGGTGGTCTGCGACCACGGTGTGGCCCTCGGTTTGCAGGGGCGAATCTCGTCTTCGCCGGCCTCGGGCTCAGATTCCGAAGTGCAATTCGGAGAAATACTGTTATATTTCAATGCACTCTTGGTTTCGGTGGGGCCGGGCAAGCTCCAATCACAAACGACTCCTGTGGTCATCTGGCAACGCATCCTCTGCGCCGCGGTCATTTCCGCCGCCATCTTCTTGTCCGCACCGTTAGCGGCCGGCAATGCGGACGAATCGATCAAGTCGCATGTTGTCTACGCTGGCGCCAAGAGCAGCATACCCGGCGATGATGAGACCCAGCCCTTGGTCATCGGCGCGTTGCCGTTCGATGCCAACATACCGCTCTACAGCTTCTCCGACGACTACTCCTGGATGCCGGTAGGGTGCGACGGCTTGGAACCGGGACCGAACCAACCGGATGCTGTTTATCTCTTCACCCCGCCAGAGACACGTACGTTCACGATCTCGGTCTGCGGCCCCATGGATC
>Ga0326726_10003872_pt1 | contig 13734 bp, 13 predicted proteins | sample MHFenrmetagenome_2_FD_207603 | JGI IMG/M metagenome (GOLD analysis project Ga0326726, IMG submission 207603) | Lab enriched peat soil microbial communities from Michigan Hollow, Ithaca, NY, United States - MHF15MN | ecosystem: Environmental > Terrestrial > Soil > Wetlands > Peat | place: USA... | reverse complement strand
GCATCAACACATGGAAACGTTACGTGAATATGATATTGTCCGTGACGGAAATGTTTTTGGAGCCAGTTCTTCAAATATTATTTTTTCATCAGAATATGAGCAGGCACGCCATCAGCTTGATGTATTGGTTGAAAAATACCGGAACGTCTCATTTAACACCCTCTTTTCTGGTACTGAAATTAACAACGAATGTGGCGTCTGTTTCTGTCTGAAAAGCCGCCAATCTCTCAAAATACCTTTGCTCGATCTTGACCGGTTCAGGTCTGAAATCCTAAGAGACCTTACGCTTGTGCATGGGATCGGGCCAAAGATCCAGACACGGCTGAGATCAAAAGGATTCCGGACATTACCGGATCTTATGCATCACCCGAAGTTCCGGTCGTTTGCAAGTGATGTACTCGGATGCCTAAATGGTGGCAGTTCTGCTGAAATTATGGATTTAATCGGCTACAGGCATGCAAAATCCCATCCCTGCGTTCTCGGTACTGCAGGACTTCACGAACCGGAAGATTATGTATTTCTTGATATCGAAACACTCGGGCTTTTTTCCCGCCCGATTATCCTCTTCGGCGTTGGTACTATCGATGACGGCAACCTTATAGTCCACCAATACCTGCTACGCGATATCAATGAGGAACAGGCAGCACTTATGGCGACGCTCGGTCATGTGTCAGGTGATCGCCCGGCTCTGGTAACATTCAATGGTAAATCGTTTGACATTCCTTACCTGTCAGACAGGCTTGTTTACTATGGTATGGGCTGTCTGGCTAAAATCCCCCACTTTGATGTACTCCATTTCAGCCGCAGAAGATGGAAGGATCAGCTCCCCTCCCTGCGTCTTACCGCACTGGAAGTGGAAATCCTGGGCATCGCCCGTGATGATGATATCCCAGGGCAGATGGTGCCGGAATTTTATGAAAACTACCTGCGGACAGGCAACTGTGGGCCGCTCGTCCCGATTATAGAACACAACAAGCAGGACGTTGTTTCACTCGCCCTGCTCTTTTTCCACCTGCTGGAGGAGTCGTATGGCTGTCATTGATGTTATCCGCCTTTTGGGTACAAACCCCGTATACCGGAATCGGATTGTATACACCGAAACGACTGAACCGGTACCTCCACGGTACGGAATACCCGACATACCTCTTGGGGATACTCTTGATTCGTATATCAGCCAGCACCGGATTCGCCTCTATTCACACCAGTGCGAAGCTATTAACCGCATACGGTCCGGGAAACACGTGATTATTACAACACCCCCCGCCAGTGGCAAAACTCTTGCTTTCAACATTCCGGTATTTGAGGAGCTTGAACAGAACAGTGAATCACGTGCACTTTACCTCTACCCAACTAAAGCGCTTTCCAATGATCAGCTCACGACCCTTGATAAGATGACGCAGTTTACCGGTATTTCAGCCCGGCCGGCGATTTACGATGGCGATACCCCCCAGTCAAAACGGGCAGCGATCCGGGAGAACTCAAGGGTCATCATCTCCAACCCTCATGAACTTCATCAGGTGCTCTCTTGGCATGCGAAGTGGCGCCTGTTCTTTTCTCACCTGAAGTTTATTGTGATCGATGAAGCGCACCGGTACCGGGGTGTCTTTGGGTCCCATATTGCATTATTGATCCGAAGGCTTGTGCGTCTGTGTAATTTTTATGGCTCAGCACCGCAGTTCATTCTATCCACTGCAACCTTGGCAAATCCGCTGGAGTTTGCAGGCAAGCTTACCGGACTGCCGTTTGAGCTTGTAGATGGGGATGGATCTCCACATGGCAGGAAACATTTTGTCCTGTACAACCCGTTTTACGATGGTATCGGTGAACGTTCCACATACCAGGAGACAAAAGATCTCCTTGTGTCCTGCGTGAAAGACGATCTCCAGACGCTCTGTTTTACCGGTTCCCGTAAAATGGCAGAACTGGTAACACTCTGGGCACGGGAGGACGCACGCCGCTCATCTGCATGTCTTGCAGAATCGATATCTGCCTACCGGGCCGGCTATCTGCCGGAAGAACGGCGGTCCATCGAACACCAGCTGAAAGAGGGGATGATGAAGGGTGTTGTGTCAACCAATGCACTTGAACTTGGAATCGATGTCGGCTCACTGGATGCCGTTATCATTGCCGGTTATCCCGGAACCATGATGTCAACCCGGCAGCAGGCAGGCCGGGCCGGTAGAAAGGGGGATGATTCACTTGCGATTCTTGTTGCCTTTGCAAACCCTCTCGACCAGTATTTCATGCATCATCCCCACCATTTTTTCAGCCGTTCGCACGAGCATGCAATCATCGATGCGGGAAATCCCTATATCGTTTCCGGTCACCTTCTCTGCGCTGCCGCTGAACTACCTCTGCGTGAGGACCAGGACCAGGCATATTTCGGAGAAATATTCCCCGAGCTCCTTTCTGAACTTGCATCCGCTGATCTCATCAGGAAGACAAGCCGCGGGTGGGTGTATTCCGGGCGGGGCAGGGCTGCAGACGCAGTGAGGCTCGATAGCATTCCCGGTTCAACATTCCGGATCATGTGCCACGGACGGCTGCTCGAGACAATGGACCGGGCGCAGGCTTATCGCGAGGCACATACGAGAGCGATCATGCTACACCAGGGAGAGACGTATGTGGTCAGCGAAATGGATCTGGATACACACACCATACGGGTGACAGAAACTGATGTAGACTACTATACGCAGCCGCTCAAACAGGTTGATCTTTCTGTTATTGAGGTTCTGGAGACACGGGTGATACAGGGTGCAAGGTGTGCGTTTGGCGAAGTGGAAGTGACTGAACAGTACACCGGCTACAAGATCAAGCGCAATGACACCCTCATCGGAGTGGAACCCCTTGACCTGCCCCCGATTACCTTCAGGACAAAAGCATTCTGGTTTATACCCGCACCGGACACCGAACAGCGGATTACAGGTGCGAATCTCGATCTCGCCGGAGGGCTGCATGGCGCTGAACACGCGATTATCGCTCTCATGCCCCTGCATGTAATGTGTGACCGCTGGGATATCGGGGGATTATCCTCACCTGGATTTGGTGAGAACTGCGAACCTGTGGTTTTTGTCTATGATGGTTACGAAGGGGGGATTGGCCTTGCAGAGAAAGCGTACGAGATCCTTCCTGATGTGTTTTCGAGTGCACATGAACTGGTACGGGACTGCAGGTGCGATGTGGGATGCCCGTCATGCATCTACTCGCCCAAATGCGGGAATGATAACCAGCCGCTCGATAAGGAATCTGCCATACTAATCCTCGGGGATTTGTGCGCCCCTCGGGAAAAAAGTGAATGTCCCGGAATGTCCGCAGAATCCGGGCAGGCGTCCCCCTTGATCGGGGATGTTAATCAATAAGAACTTCACGCTGTTCCGGGCTCTCAGGCTCCGGTCCATCATCAAAGATAAACAGGTCATCGATCCCTGCATGCAGGGCACGGGCAACATCATGTGCAAGTCTGAGTGAGGGATTATACTTTCCCTGTTCTAAAAAAACGATTGTCTCCCGCCGTACACCCACGTTTCTGGCAAGGTCATCCTGGGTCATGGATAAGTGGGATCGGTACTCTTTTATTCTTGTCTGCACGCGTCTGCACCCCAGAAAATGTTATTCAACATCTCCTCTCCGGAACAGATACACCTGGTACAACCGGGCTGAAAGGGCGAGCACTACAATAGAAAGAGCGAGCGCAATCTGGGTCCCGGGTCTCACTATATTCAGGTAATCCAGCCAGAACAGGCCGAACATAAAGAAGAGTCCTGTCAGCCAGGCATATGAGAGTCCATAAGCTCCAATCTTTTTCGATCGTTCATCAGATTCAGGGCTCTCACCATCACTGATATGCCGGGTTATCCCCGTGATAAGGAAGACAAGCCCTGCAACAAGAAGGATCGAACCTGTAACGGTTTCCCCCTCTGCAAGTACAAGGGAAACGAGACCGCTGACAACCATCAGCGCTCCGATAATGATTCGATAGAGATTTCTCTGTCTCATTTTTGTCACATCCGTTGTTATATATTTCTAACATTCATCATTATTAATGTTATCTATTTCTAACATTGCAGGGGGTAGATTACCTTGATCAGTCGGAAAAAAAGTAAAAAAAATTATTCCTGAACGGTAGATCTAACTGACAAAAACACCGGTCCCCGCACATCAACTTTCTTATTGTTGTCGGTGACTGCTCTCATCGCGAATTCATCAATTTTTAGGTTAATGTCGCTGGGAAGTTTTGCCATCTTTACCTGGACGACCGTGGATTTCCTACAACGGGCTGCCTCTTCAATCCGTGCTGCTGCAAGTGCTGCCACCGAAGAGAGATAAGTGATTCCCGTAGATGACCCTTCGGTACGAACCGGTTTCCATTTTTCAGCATCCGGGATGCCGAGGATCGAGCCATTATGGACAAAAATCTCATTGGCACATGCAGGACCACAGAGTTTTGCGCTGGACTCCGATTCTTCGACAGCCACCTTCACCAGTGCACCTGCGAGTGTACCTTCCCAGACGTCAAACGAGCATGGCCCCTGGGCTGTAGCATTTACGGCAGCAACATGAGCAATGGCGATGGCGAGCAGTTTTCCTTCCGGTGAGGAGGGTTCTTCCCGCAGCCTGACCGCACGGGCTATCTCCTGGTCTGTTAGCTGGCGGGGGAAGAACTGAGGGAAACAGAGTTGCCGGACGTCGTTTGCGTTGTACGCAATCATCGCGAGCCGTTCCACACCAAGCCCGAGGTTCATGACGGGGACGCCAATGCCGTATTCAGCGAGGGCTGAAGGAGAGTACATACCAAAAGTTGCCACTTCCACCCAGTCATGCACAGGGTGGCGTGCGTAGACTTCCGTCTGGGAATCCGGCATATAATATTTGGAGCGTTTCTCATCCGGCTGAAACCGGAAATCAGTATATCCGAATGCGGAGAGGAGGGCCCTGCTTACGGCTTTACCCTCTTCATTGGTTATATCCTCTCCTGCGACGATACAGGATGCAGAATGATAGGTCATCAGTCTTGTTGGCCCTTCGGCCTGTTCACGCCTGAAGCAGCGGTCAACCGAGAAGAGCCTGAGAGGCATCGGCGAGCGATCCCAGACAGCACCAAGGGTTATGAACCAGCCGCTCGTCATATGGCTGCGCAGCGTACTGCGTGAGGACTCAGGGACGAGAGCCCGGAACTCCGGGAAGACTGCTTCAAGGATATGCACAACAAGGGCATCATCGACGCCAAGCACTTTTGCCAGCTCGATGGTGAGTTCATCACCATCGATCTCGGATTTCTTGTACGCATGCAGCGTCTCCCGCAGGCGTTCTTCAGTCTCTTTTGTCATGGGTGGATACGGGACACGGTGTTGGACTTTACCGGCTGACAGGGAATCCGCGTGGACGAGCGGGTTTTGATGACTGGTGAGAATCTCGTTGATTTCATCAAACTGCTTTCTTGCTATACCAACATTCGGCCGGGGGAGCCCTCCGAGATAGAATACCCGGTCGAGTACTGCCATAGCTTCGGGACCAAACTGGCGGTAAATATCCTTTTCCTCGATGATTACCGGGTTTTCTGCCTCGTCAAAGCCAAGCGAGAGGTAGGTCTCGCGCAGCCGGTTGATGGTCGCAAAGATCGGGTGCGCTACTGCCCGCTTATAGCTGAGGTGCGGATACTTTCCTTCATGTCCCGATGGCGCAAGTACTGACGGCCCCTCATGCCATGCCCCTTCAAAATTCTCATGTGTCTTTCTCTTCCAGTCTTCAGGATTGAACCTCATATCTCACGCTCCAGGCAGACTACTCTGCTCAGCATATTTTCATCTTTGATCCGGTATTCACATGCAGTTGCGATCTTTTCAGCAAACAATCGTACCCGCTCATGATCCGGCATATTCTCCCGTATCAACCGTTTTCTACTGTATCCCAGATACATATAACCCTTTACCTCCACAAACATCGGACTGGCCTCCTGCAGGAGCGCTGCATACTGTTCCGGTGCGAAATCGTTTAAACCTTTGACAAGCGTGATCCGGACTGCAGACCGGCGGGTCTTGAGAAGAGAGAGGCTCTTTTTTACCTCTTCCCAGTAATTATCGAGCGGGCGACACAGGGAAATGTATGTCTCTTCATCCGGAGCGTCCAGTGACACGTACATCTGGTATGGATGGCAGCGGGCGAGTATATCGGGATTTGTGCCATTGCTCACCAGAAACGTTGTGTATCCGTTCTGGTTGAACAGGTCGATAAGGTCCGGGAGCTGCCGGTAAAGGGTGGGTTCACCGGAAAGAGAGATCGCTACATGTTTTGGATCGAGCGCCTCCTGCCACCGCTTTTCAGTAACTGTGTTATCGAGCACTGCATTATACCCGGCGAGCGCTTTTTTTTGTAATTTGTGGATACCCGCGAGCATCGTTTCGGGTGAACATTCTTCTTCCTGGTTGACTTCGTGTTCAAACGAGCGCCAGCAGAAACGGCATCGCTGGTTACAGCGCAGGGTGGGGGTCATCTGGACACAACGGTGGCTAGCTATGCCGTAAAACTGGTGCTTGTAGCACATGTCACCACCTGTGAGTGCCCGTTTACACCACATGCAGGGTTTGAGCGCTGCTGATGACACTGGCGAAAAAAACTGGTACCCCTGCCTGTGAAGGGCTTCACATGGTGCTGATTGCATCGATCCCCAGTGTTTCGAGGGATTCTTTCAAGGTATTCTGTACTGCTTTCACGAGAGTGAGCCGGCGATCCCGAGTATTTCCCTCGCTCTTTAAGACCTGCTCGTAATGGTAGAACGTATTGAAGGTATCAGCAAGTTCACGTGCATAGGTTGCAAGGATGTGCGGGTGGAGCTCGGAAGCGACCTTTTCGATCACGGAGGGGAACGTTGCGATCTCTTTTGCGAGTGCGAGCTCCTGGTCAGTTTTTAATTCATAGCACATGGAGAAGGTACCTGCTTTCTCAAGAATGCTGCAGGCCCGTGCATAGGCATATTGGATATAGGGCCCGCTCTGGCGCTCAAAGTCCAACGCCTCCTTCCAGTCAAAGACCGTGCTCTTTTCGGGGGTTACTTTTAGGATATCGTAGCGGATTGCAGCCAGACCGACGGATTGTGCGATTGATCTCCTCACTTCTTCGTCCAGCTCCGGTCTCCTTACCGTTACTTCATCAAATGCCCGTTTCCTGATCTCGGTGATCAGGTCATCAGCTGAAACGAATTTTCCCGCACGGGTACTCATAGAACCTTCCGGAAGTGAGACAAACTCGAAGTGGACGATCTCCGGTGCTTTTTCACCGAGAAGTTTCATGGTGCACTGGAGCTGCGAGGCGATCAGCTTATGGTCGGCCCCGAGTACATCGATGACACGGTCGAAATTGGCTGCTTTCCAGGCATGGTATGCAAGGTCGCGTGCAGCGTAGACCGAGGTTCCGTCACTTCGGCGGATCACATACTTGTTGCTAAATCCGAAATCCTTAAGGTCAAGCACAAGGGTCTCTTCATCCTGTGTCTGGGGGAGCTTTTTTATCTTTGCGATAATTCTGTCGGTATAGCCATTGCGTATGAAATCGCTTTCCCAGACAAACCGGTCGTGTTTTACGTTGAGATCTTTCAATGTTACTGCAAACCCGTCAAGACAACGGGACACTTCCCTCCGGAACTTCTTTACTGTAGCCGGATCGCCATGCTCTACAAGCTGCATCAGGGTGTTTACCTGCCGGGTTATTGACGGATCCTTCTCGATCTCCCGGTTAGCTGCGATATACACCCGGGCAATATGGGCATCCTCTTTTTCCCCCTCCCTGCAGGTACTGTCGAGGTTATCAAATCCCCATACTACAATTGCAATCTGACGTCCCATATCATTGACATAGTACTGCACTTCGAGACCGTAACCTGCTTTCCTGAATACCCGTGCAAGTGTGTCACCAATGATCGAGTTCCTGATATGCCCGACATGGAGGGGACCATTCGGGTTGGCACTGGTATGCTCGAGCACGACACGGATTCCCTTTTTTGTGAGAGAACCATACCCGGGTTTTACCGCAATCTGCAGAGATTCAATAAGGTATGAGGTATCCAGGATGAAATTGATATAGGGCCCTTTTGCTTCACTACGTGCACGGATTGCCTGAAATTCAGGATTATTATTTATTATCTTTACGAGATTCTCTGCTATCTGAACCGGGGATGTTTTTTGATTTTTAGCCAGGGTAAAGGTAATAGTTGAAGCGAGATCACCATGTTCTCCGCCGTTAAACAACTGGACGTCCTGTTCACCGGTTGACTCCTGGAGCACTTTAGCAATGATATTTTTTCTTTTTTTGAAGGGGTCTTCATAGTCTTTCATTTAGTATCCCGTCCTGTAGCGAAGGATTGCCGCAATTCCCCCGAATGCTGTAAAGAGTATCGACCCTTCTTCGAAATCATCGGAGATGATCTCCACTTTAGCGCTGCTCGCATCGGCAAGTCTTGCCAGTTCGTCAATGATATCTGTCTCCTCTCCAAGGATGATTGGGGCGGTACATTTCGGGCAGGAACCCAGATCAATATCCCTGACAGTCTTTCCCGGCTCGACACTTATGGTCCGTTCATGGGTGTAGTCACAGCTCTGGCATTTTACCCGGAGCCGGGATTTGCGGAGGTTTGCTGAGAGCAGGAGGGTATCAACAGCACCGATCTCGAGATTTTTCCGGATACTTTCCTCGCCATACGCGGCAAGTCCGGCGTCTTTGACGAGTTCTTTTAAGAACCGCTGCATGAACTCCTTTTCCTTGACAACACCCATTCCCTTGAGTGCATCTTTTGCTGCATCAACGAGTTCTGCAAGCCCGTCTTCGTTGGTATAGGCAACATCGAAGAGACCGATGATCTTTTTCTGGATCTCGTGATGCAGAAAACTCCCTGCTTCGAACTCTTCTTTTGTCGGACTCGGTCCCCCAATCAGTACACCTTTAAACCGCTCGAAAAAATCCTTCTCTGCGAGAAATATCGCACTCGACCGCTCCCCGACTTTTGTATAGAACTCGTGGATGGCGATTTCACGAAGACGGCCAAAGCGGGCTGCAGACTGGCCGCCTTTTCGCATCTTGCCGGGCACCGTAGAGGTCGCGCCTCCGATAGGTTCAATGCGGTTGCCACGCAAAAATCCCCAGTATGCTTCTCGCCGGTCAAGGACAAGGAGCCCGTAGACATACTTCTCCTCGAGCATCTGCTTGAGCGGGTCCAGCTCGAAATTTGAGCTGCAGCGGTACATATAGAGGTTGAGTGGTTCAGGCGGTTCAATGATCGTGCACTGGAGATCAGTGCGGTCACCATAAAGTCTGACTGTCCCGCAGAAGACCGCCAGTCCCTTTACCGGGGGTCGTTTATAGTATTTGAGACGTGATAGGATGGAAGAGATAGCGCTCTGGACATTCGTGCGTGTCTGTTTGCTCTTGATGTTGGCGCACTGTCCAAATTCATCCTTGAGCTGGTTGGTGACGTCAAAAATCTGCTTGTCAGGCGGGATATAAAGCGTGATAAGCTCTGTTCCGTCTCCCTGTTGCGACTGGAGCTTTTCTAAGGTCTTTTTGAAATCATACCGCTTGCGCGCATCATCCATGTCTGATTCTTCTGCCATTGCCGGACGTCAACCTCTCTGAAGCTACTACCTATTCATTCTCGCGTCCCATAAATTTGCGCCCATTGCATAAGGATCCGTTCATCTACATCTGAATTTATACCGTGATCTCCGGCAAATTCAATAAATGTTTTAGGTTCCAGTGCACGCTCAAAAAACAGTTTTCCATTTTCGAACGGGATAACCGGGTCATTTTTTGAATGGAAAATCCACACCGGGCGGGGAGATATTTTTGCAAAGTACGTACCCGGCTCAATGGAAGCTGCAAACCGTATCGGATTCCCCGTATAACCCTGCTGGATTGCCGAATCAAGGATCCCCCAGTCAGAGGTGGAGATTCCCACATATCCGGCAAAGTCCGGATCAACGCCGGCTGCAACCGCTGCATAGCGGCCGCCGTTGCTGGATCCCATTGCATACACCGGAACAGAAAACCGTTCAGAAAGGATCTGCCGCGATGCAACGAGATCACAGACTGTGAGGTAATACTGAGGCCAGTCGCCTTTCTCAAACAGGGAAAAATCCCGCTGCGGGTTGAACGCATAGCCGGGTGTCTGCCCGCCATTGCCCCGGATATCGACAAAGAGGAATGCATAACCTGCAGCAGCGTAGGTTGCCATGCGTTCTTCATGTCCTGCAGGTCTTTCGCCCGCTCCCGGTACATAGACAATCGCCGCTTTGGGGTTTTGTGGTGCAGCAAGATACGTGACCACATCGCCCGTCTGGGTGTGCAGGAGGATCTTTGTTTTGGTGTACGTATCGTTTTTGAACAGTATCTCTTCACTGGTTGTTACAGGGGCACACGAAACTGAGAGGATACCTTTGCTGTCAACGGAATACGATGATGCGACCTGGTTTCCTGTACAGCCGGCAAGTGCAATGAATATAACAAGAATTCCTGCCACAAAGATACCAGCACGCATGGTTCAGCACTCCAGGCAGCGATGGATCAGGCAGATGGTCTTGGCATCAACTATTGTTCCATCCTCGATCATTCCTCTAAGATCACCGGTTGGGATATTTATAACTTCGATTACCTCATCCTCATCTTTCCCGAACTCATCGGATGGTGACAGGTCCCGGGCCTCAAATAAAAAGATCTTCTCATCCGTGTAACCGGGTGTCGTGTAAATGAACCCTTTCGGAATAATCTTCTCTGCGGTAAACCCAGTCTCCTCGATAAGTTCCCTCCGTGCAGTCTCTTTTGGATCTTCACCCGGCTCTATGGTCCCTGCCGGTGCTTCATAGATGTACTGGTCGATCGCAAAACGATACTGTTTCAGCAGCTTGCATCGGTCATGATCAACCGGGAAGATTGCAACTGCATTGTTCGGGTGGACGATCACTTTCTCACGTTCCCTACCACGAGGAAATCGGATCGTGCGCTTCTCGATCCAGAGCCGTCTGCCGCGGAATATCTCCATTTAAACCTCGTATCTTATGGGGTCCTGTCTGCCTATTGCTGCAAATGCCTCTTTACGGAAATGACACGACCCGCAGGTGCCACATGCTTTTTCCTCATTACGGTAGCAGGACCAGGTATGCTCATAGGGTACACCCAGTTTTAAGCCTTCTTTCAGGATGTCAGCCTTGGTCATGCTTATAAAAGGAGCAAAGAGTTTGATTTTTGTCGTATCCTTTGTGCCAAGATCAATCACTTTCTGGAATGCCTCGATGAACTTTGGACGACAGTCGGGGTATCCGCTATAATCGAGGGACTGGACACCGATAAAGATTGCATCTGCAGCTCGTGCTTCAGCAAAACTCGTTGCTATTGAGAGGAGATTTGCATTCCGGAACGGGACATACGTGTTAGGCATATGTACCCTCCCAGGATCATAGGTCTCAACTGCAATTTTTTCATCGGTGAGGCTGCTTGCCCCAAACTTTGCAAAATAGTCCAGACTGATTTCGATAAACGCTTCTGCATTCAGCAGGTCGGCAATTTTTCTTGCACATGCCAGTTCTTTTCGCTCTGTCCGCTGCTCGTAGTTCAGGTGGAGAGCAAGAATATCGTACCCCCTGCTCTTTGCCACATAGGCAAGGGTAGATGAATCCATCCCGCCGGAGAGTAAACATACTGCTTTCATTATTTCACCCCGATGAGTTTGTGCAACTGGACCTGGAACCGCACCGGAAGGTTATTAACCAGAATAAACCGTACCAGTGGTCCGCAATCGCAGCCAAATACGGGAGAGAAGAAGATCTCACCTGGAATCTGGTGGCTGGAGATAATATCCCGGGCGTACTGGCAGTCCGTTTCATCCTGTACCACAAACTTAACCGTATCCTGTGGGCGCAGTGCATCAATCAGGCGAATGTCGCTCTGCTCTCCAGAGGACGGGCATTTGATATCCATGCATATCGAGGCGTACGGCTGCACCCGAGTGAAATCGATTGTACCGTTCGTTTCGATATCGATTATATTTCCCCTACCATGGAGCAAGACCAGCAGCTGTTCGAGTTCATCAGCCTGCAGGAGTGGTTCTCCACCAGTAATGCAGATATAAGAATGGTTCGGGTGCCAAGCATGTTCAAGAATGGCATCAATGCTCATCTCAATTCCGCCGCTTTGTGCGTATGTCGTATCGCACCAGCGGCAGTGAAGGTTGCAGCCAGTGAGCCTGATGAAAAGGCAGGGTTTCCCCTGATTTTTACCTTCTCCCTGGAAACTCCTGAAAATTTCAGTGATGTTCATGGAGTAATCTCAGCAACAGGGTATGGGGATTTGAGCTCAGCATAACAGTGGGGGGATTCCCATACTCGGATCTTTGTCACGTCGGCCCTTATCCCCTGCTTCCTGCAATAATCCTTGAGATCATCACGAATCAGGACCGCAAGCAGTTCGCTTGTCGGATCGCCTGGAGTTGTTATAACATGCTGAAATTTGTCAATACAGGAAACCATCGGATCTTCGCGGTTCAGGATAATTTGGTGATCATATTTTCCGATAAGATCCTTGATGACTGTATAATCCACCAGAATTCCGGTGATTATGTCGGGAACTCCCTCGATCCACACTTCAACCTTCCAGCGATGTCCGTGAAGGTTGGCGCATTTACCTTTGTTATGGAGCAGGCGGTGGCTCGCATCGATCTGAACCTCTTTATAGATCCCGACTTTCATCCCAGTATATTGGCCGGCGCAGGATATAATATTATTATGCGTGCGGTATAATAGTATAAGACAGGCAGGTGGGATGCCACAATTTATAAATCGGACACCCGCGTTAGTATATATCTCAGTGTGGGTGATCGGTATCCACAAAAATAACTAAAATGAGGCTATTTAATGGGACAGGGTAAATTTGCAGCCAGAAAATTGGTTCGGGACTCAAATAAGTTCCGGTGGGCAGACAAGAATTATGCCCGTCGTGAACTTAATCTCGATGTGAAATCTGACCCTCTTGAGGGTGCACCACAGGCGAGAGGTATCGTGCTGGAAAAGATCGGTGTTGAAGCGAAACAGCCAAACTCCGCAATTCGCAAGTGTGTGCGGGTGCAGCTCATCAAGAACGGTCGGCAGGTCAGCGCGTTTGCAGTGGGGGACGGTGCAATCAACTTCATCGACGAGCACGACGAAGTCGAGATCGAGGGTATTGGCGGTCGTCTCGGGCGTTCGATGGGAGATATTCCCGGGGTCAGGTATGTCGTTACCAAAGTGAACAACGTCTGCCTCCATGAAATGGTTATTGGCCGGAAGGAGAAACCGCGCAGGTGATTTCGCATGACTGAAACAGAAGGAAAGAAATTACTGTTTAACAAGTGGGATGCAAGCGAAGTCACGGTCAAGGACCCAGGTCTTGTCCGCTATGTGAACCTCACTGCATTGATCATACCCCACTCCTGTGGTAAATTTTCAAAACAGGAGTTCAACAAGGCTAATATGCCGATTGTAGAGCGCCTGATCAACCGCCTGATGCAGACCGAGAATAATACCGGAAAAAAACAGATGACCATTCGGATCGTGCGGGAAGCATTTGAGATTATCAACAAGAAGACCAAGCGTAACCCTATTGAAGTCCTCGTCGAAGCAATCGCAAATTCCGGCCCCCGAGAAGAGACCGTCCGTCTTAAATATGGTGGCATCAACGTCCCGAAATCTGTCGACACTGCACCACTGCGCAGGGTCGATT
>Ga0326726_10003871_pt1 | contig 13736 bp, 14 predicted proteins | sample MHFenrmetagenome_2_FD_207603 | JGI IMG/M metagenome (GOLD analysis project Ga0326726, IMG submission 207603) | Lab enriched peat soil microbial communities from Michigan Hollow, Ithaca, NY, United States - MHF15MN | ecosystem: Environmental > Terrestrial > Soil > Wetlands > Peat | place: USA... | reverse complement strand
AGCTAGGAATTCACTTGCCTTCGGGTGATTCGCATAAGGCTTCCCTCGAGCTTCTTCTTGCGGGGTGAAGGGCCTGCCATCACAGTGTCCAGTGACGTCGGTCACTGCGCAGCCCGAGTGTCAGGAGTAATAAGAACTATCCGACTGGTCGCGGGACTGGAGGGGGAATGAGAAGTGGGAACAGCCACTTTGATAGTGTCTGCATCAAATCCACGGGTTCTTACGTTCCGTCCAAGATTCTGACCAACGAAGAAGTAATGGCAAACTTGCCAACCTCTCCGCAGTGGGTCGTCGAAACGTTGGGGATTCGCGAGCGGCACATCGCTGAACCAGACGAATACACGTCGGATCTTGCTGCCCGTGCCGGGCTGGACGCAATCGCTTCGGCGGGGCTTGAACCAAACGACATCGACTTGATCATCGTTTCCACGGCGACACCCGACCGCAAGATGCCCTCCTCGGCATGCATTGCGCAGACCAAGATGGGCATTCGCAACCGCTGCGCCGCGTTCGATGTGGCGGCGGTGTGTGCCGGGTTTGTTTACGGCATCACGATCGCCGGCCAATTCATCCAGAATGGTATGTACGAGCGTGTGCTGGTGATCGGCGCCGATACCTTCTCCAAGGTCACGGACTGGAACCACCGCGACTGCGTCGTTTTTGGAGACGGTGCCGGTGCTGTGGTACTCGAGAGGAAGGATCGGGAGAATGGGCTCTTTTCAAGCATTCTCATCGCCGAGGGCGAAGGAATGGATCAGTTCACTGTCTACCCCGGGGACGCCTACTTCACAATGAACGGAAAAGCGGTTTACCAGAAGGCTACAACCGCGGTGCCCGAGTGTATTCAGGAGATTCTCCGCATAAACGGGCTGGGGCTCGAAGACGTCTCGATGATCGTTCCGCACCAGGCCACAGCTGGCGTCCTCAAGCGCATCGCCGAGGTACTCAACGTTCCTTTTTCCCGATTTCAGACGAACCTGGAGTCGTACGCGAACACCGCTGGAGCCACAGTTCCGCTGCTCCTAGACCAGGTAAACCGACGCGGTCTCCTCCACGAAGGCGATCTTCTCTTGCTCGTGGCCATCGGCGCAGGCTGGACTTGGGGCGCAAGCTTATATCGATGGTAGGTCCGATCTATTCGAACTGACGTAACTTGGACGCTGCGTTGAGGAGCAGCTAGCGCGGCGCGAGCCTCGCACTATGCCTCTGCCTGCCTGTTTTACGCGTTCCCGATGAAAGCTACAGACGACCCTAAATGCGCTGTCCAGCCGCGCGGTCACTCGCTGGGGAAGGTTGCGAGAGACGCTGGCCCGATGGACCTGGCTTCATTCAGATGGGTTGAGCGGGAAGACGAATCGGTCGTCCGATGGTTCGGGGACGACGAAGTCCGATGGCTCGTAATCAAATCCGGGCGGCCCTGCCTGTTCAGCAAGCAGCTGCAGGGTTGACTCCAAACCTGCGATTTGATTATCGGACAGAGGCCGACCATTGCACTCACGAGATTTCACCATCCACTCTAAATTGCTTTTTGTAGCGTCCATGGGTGTCTCCTTCCGGATTCGTGGGCTCTGCCAGAAAAGCTCTAGCCTGGTTCTAACCGATAGCGGCTTGACGATTAGCTCGGCACCATTGTGTCGGTGACAAACCGATATGTGAGAAACGCCTGACCTTCGGGCGTAAGTTTCGCCTTTTCACCACTCCACACGATCAACCCAGTCTCTTCCAGAAACTCAAGCCACTGCGAAAATGTGTAACCGTCATAAATCTCCGGAAAGCAGTCCGCGGCCTGGTTGAAGATCGGCTGCACCCGCGCAACTCGAATGCCTGACGGCCCGGAAGATTCGATAAGCCGCAACGCAGCCAGTGGCGCTTCCCAGAGAACCGCGTAAATCGGGTTGAATGCCTGGCCGATCGAAAGCGGAGCCGGCGATGCCTCCAGCGTTTGGATTCTCATTCGACTACTGTGGATCGATGCACGCAACCCGGCAAGCCACGGCAAGACCAGACCAACGAGAAAGGTCTGAAGTAGGATGATGAGGAAAAAAGATGGTTTCGCCTCGCAAGAAACACTAACGCGAGACCCTGCCGCGATCTGTGATGCTGGTCACGCTCGAGTGTGACAACAATCCATTGCCGACGCAGCCTAGTGACTGAGGCGAACAGGGAATTTCAGCAGCGAATGCCACGCTCTGTCTTTTTGGCGCCTCTGCCTGCCTGAATTACGCCTTCCCGATAAAAACTGCAGACGAGCCTAGATGGGCGGTTGCCCTGACAGCGGTCTTTGGGGCAGTGCCGGTGATCGCGGCTTCGGCGCTGAACCAGTCATCGAGGTCGTGCCCGGCCTCGAGGCCGCGGGCCTCATATAGTTCATACGCACGGCGGCGGATCTCTTCTTCAAGATTCGGGTGCCTGTCGGTTGTGAGTGCTCTCGCCGTCTCCGAGGGCGAATGCTTGTGCTGCATTGCCTGATGCTCTCTCAGTTCTTCGGCAATGCGTTGCTCCTCGGAAGTCAGTTTCTCTGTGGCGGCGTCCGTAAGCTCGCCTCGTCTCCACAGATGTACACGACGCTCGCGCACATCTCTCTGACGCTTTTCGTAGTGCTCGCAGTGTTTGCATCGCTCGGGCATAAGATTCTCCCTCTGCTCCCCTTAGAGAACCCTGGCGAGATGGTTACTGGCGAAGTCTGCTTCCGTTCCTTCGCCACGTCAATGCAAAAATAGCTCCAGGGGTCTTTGGGGTGACTTTCAGCCGTGGGGGGGGTGCGTGCGGGGAAAGGCGTGAGAGATGCAGAAGCCCCTACCCCGAGGCGTGAATCCTCATACAAGGCAAGAGTCACTTCATAGGTAAGCGTCAGAGGAAGCACACGGTTGACGGGTGAGTCCGCTGCCCTTGCAACCGGAGGGATTCAGCCCCGCGCACAGGGAAAGGAGTCTAGCAGGATGCTGAAAAAATCCGCTTTTAGGGTACGAACCGAGGAAGGTTGGGTCTGAGGTGCGAGATAATCGCTTGCGCCAGGGCGACTTGATGCGAGCCGGATGCTACGTCGAGATTGGTGAGCACAATCACTGTAAAATCGTCATCCACATAGTGGAAGATCACAGATCCGAGGAACCCTGGATGGCCTACCATCCGATGACCGTTTAGATTCAGAATGAACCAACCCAGCCCGTAAGGCATCCCGTCTACCTCTGCGGGTTTCCCGTCCTTCAACTTCGTCGCAGTCCACATTTGATCAAGCGTTTCGGGTTTCACCACGCGGCCTTCCGTTAGAGCAATCATCCACTTCGAAAGATCATCTACCGTGCTCAACATGCCGAAATAAGAAGGAAGCTCGTGTTGCCAAACTCGTCTGTCATGCTCCAATTGACCATCGTGCAACGTATATTCCGCAACATGGTTCTTTACGATCACTCGCCGGTCGAGGATGCTGGTACTGGCCATTCCAAAGGGAGCGAAGACACGTTGCCGCATAAACTCGGCATACCTAATACCGGAAACCTTCTCGATGATCATGCCCAATAGAAAATATCCGGAGTCACTATATTCGGCGCGCTCGCCGGGGGCGAATTCGAGAGGCAATTTCGCGACTTCGTCGAAGTATGTTTTGGTGGTGATGTCCAGCAGGGGCGACCCATCGGATTCCACCCAACCCAGACCCTTTATACCCGAGGTATGGGAGAGCAGTTCCCGCACCGTAATCTCTTTCCAGGCGGGTGGGGCATGGTCGATAAACTTGTCTATTGGATCGTCGAGTCGGATTTTGCCATCTTGCACGAGCAGCATAATCGCAGTTGCGGTGAAGGGCTTGGTGACCGAGGCGATCTCAAATACGCCGTCCGTTCGAAGCGGTGTGCCTGTTTCGAGATTCTCCAGTCCATAGGCTCGCTCTTCGACAATCTTCCCATGGTCGATGACCGCAAAGGCAACGCCAGGGATCTTTTGTGCCTCCATCTCATGCTGGATGTAGGAATCCAGCCCGTCCGAACCAGCCGCCCATGCACTTGTACATAAGCATCCGATCGTAACGAACCAGAGCATCTGTCGCAGCATGTTTCGGCGTCTCCTCATTGTCCGCCAGACCCGCCGCGCGGGCATTCTTGCGTTTATAGATAGTACGGAAAAGATGCTGAGAAAGTTCTGTGGCTACCGAAAGATCACTATCTTCATACGGGCCGAGTGTGATAGGAGCAAGACATGCGCGGGATTGATCATCAGCAGGGACATATGTTCAGTTATTTGTCACCGGAGAAGCGGGTGCGGCAGGACCATCCACTGCGGGCGGTACGGGCAGTGACAGACGAGATCCTCGGGAAGATGTCGCGATTGTTCGGCGCCATGTACGCGCGGCGCGGTCGGCCATCGATTCCGCCGGAGAAACTCCTGCGGGCGCAGTTGCTGCAGATGCTGTATTCGGTGCGCTCAGAGCGGCTGCTGATGGAGGAGATCGACTACAGCATATTGTTCCGCTGGTTTGTTGGACTGAACCTGGACGAAGAGGTGTGGGATGCGACCACGTTTACCAAGAATCGGGATCGACTGCTGGAGGCGGACGTGGCGAAGGAGTTCCTGGCCAAGGTGGTGGAACGGGCGCGAGTTGTGGGACTGACCTCAGACGAACACTTCACGGTGGACGGGACACTGCTGGAGGCGTGGGCCAGTCTGAAGAGCTTTCAGCCGAAACAGGAGAAGCCAGGACCTCCGCCGGACGATGCCGGCAATCCCCACGGTGAACTTTCGCGGGCAGAAGCGCTCGAACGAAACCCATGAGTCGAACACTGATCCCGACGCTCGGTTGGCACGAAAAAGCGAGGGGAAGGAGTCGCGGTTGAGTTACAGCGGGAACCTGTTGGTGGAGAACCGCAACGGGCTGATCGTGGACGCGGAAGTTTTCCAGGCCAACGGAACGGCGGAACGCGATGCGGCGCTGATCATGATGGAGAGGCTTCCCGGTACGCAACCGTTGACGGTGGGCGGCGACAAAGGGTTCGACACCTTCGGGTTTGTGGAGGAGTGCCGGAATCTACGCGTGACGCCGCACTTGGCGCAGAACCTGGGACGACGCGGAGGCAGCGCGATTGATGGGCGCACCACGCGGTACTCGGGTTACGCCATCAGCCAAAAGAAGAGGAAACGGATCGAAGAATGCTTCGGCTGGCTGAAGACGATCGCGCTCATGCGCAAGGTTCGACATCGCGGGGCCAGCAAAGTGCCCTGGATATTTACCCTCGCCTGCGCCGCCTACAATCTGGTGAGAATGCGAAACCTGGCCGCCGCAGTTCCGGTGGCGTAAGTCGGGGCCGACGTGTGTCTCCACCAACATCGAGTTAGAAGCCGAGGCCACAAAAACACCGGAAATCAAGCCTTTCGACATCATCAACGATGAGCAACAGAAAGAAAATCACGCTGCGAGTCAATTTTTCAGCAGCCTGCTAGTGCTTCGCGTAGACCGGCCCAGCACTGCGAGATGGCGGATCGGACACCGCGCGAATGTAGGATATTAGTGCTTGGACATCCGACTTGCTGAGTGTGTTTCCCCAGGCCGGCATGAGTGCCGATTTGTTGAGCGCTGGACCGCCATGGCTGATGATGGCCGCCAGATCGGCGTCGCTGAGCTTATTCAGAGTGTCCCCTTCGGCAAACGGATGCGGCTTGACCTCGAGGTTGTCGTAATTGGAGACGCGCTCGACGGTGGACTCGGGATTGTGGCAGCGCTCGCAATATTGATCGTTGAGATGGCGTCCGAGAGTCTGCTGGTAGCCGAGCGCGATCTCTTCGATCATGAGTTCCACCTTTTTATGCGACTTATCGAAGGTGGACGCCGAGAGCTGGTAGCGTCCGGCCATGCCGCCGAGAGAAACGTTGCTGGTCACCTGGCCGCTGGAATCGGTAAGGGCGTTCGGAGGATCGAAAGTGACGCTCGGGGCGGCTGCGAATTCGACGAGCGCACCGGCGACGGCAGTTCCCTGCTCGTCGTTGACCTGCACTACAACTGGTTGAGGCAACAGGCTGCCGGTTTGGGCAATCTGCTTTCCGCCGCTGGATTCGACGATGGCCGCACCGAAAGCGGTGGGCTTGGGGACTGGCACGCTCGCGGACTGCTGCGAACAAGAAGGGGCGAGTATGGTCGCAAGCACTGCGACAACCGGGAGAAATACAGAGCGGGCGCGTCTGGAGGCGATTGCCGAGCTTCGCTCGGCAGGCCGGCCGGGGGCGGCTGTCCCCACATGAGTCGGCATGTAACGATAGCGGATCATTTCTTAGAGGCCTCCTGTCTGGCTCCGCCTTTTTGCGAAATCAGGAACGCAGTAAGGGCACGAGCCTCGTCGTCACTCATGCCGCGATTCGGTTCGGCCGTGCCGGGCCGGAGACTCTGCGGATTCTTCATCCATTGATAGATCCACGCCGCAGTGAGGCGCGAGCCAACGTGCGTCAGAGTTGGGCCGATGTAGCCTTTGTCGGTCTTGGTGTCGACGATGTGGCAACCCTGGCACGAATACTTGCCATAGAAAAGCTGTTTGCCGAGTTCGACCTGGCCCTGCGAATAGCCGCTAAGCGGCATGGAGTCACGGTCGATCGCAGGAGTCTGGTAGACGGTCATGATGTAGTCGGTGAGTTCGTTGACTTCCGCGTCATTGAGATTGAAGCGAGGCATGCGGCGAATCAGCGAAGGCCGGAGCGTTCCCGGGTTCTTGAAGAACTGGACCAGCCACTCCCGTTGTACGGAACTGCCTTCCCAGGTGAGATCGGGCGCCATATCTCCGCCGTGTCCGTTGATGCGGTGGCAACTAAAACAGGCGAGGTCGGTCATCAGCTTTCCGGCTTTGCCGGCAGGTTGGTAGTCCGATTCGGGCGTGGCGGCCACTGCGAGTGACGGCGGCAGCGTGTTCGAACGGTCATTCAAAGCTAGAAGTGCCGTCGTGAGCGAATCGATCTGCGCCGGCGTGAAGGTGTACTGGGGCATCTTCAGGCCCGGAGAAAATGTACGCGGCTGCTTGATTTTGCCTGCGATGTAGTCCGGCAAAGTATGCGGCATTCCGGGCAGGAAAATGAGCTGGGTGACCGGCTTGCTGCCGAGGTGACTGAGTTCAGGCGCAAAATTCTCTGGCTTTTTGATGCCCGCAATTTCGTGACACGAGGCGCATCCATAGTCGGAGACCAGGCGCTTGCCGTGGGCAATCTGCTCGGGGGTTGCAGCCTCGAGATGAACGTTGGCGAGCAGATCGGAGTCGGTCTTGGCCAGAAGGAATCCGGAGAGCGTCGCGATCTGGGGATCGTTAAAGCGGTAGTGCGGCATGCCCGTACGTGGGTCGTAATTACGCGGGTTCCGCAGCCAGGCCTGCAACCATTCGGGCTTGACTTTGTTGCCGACACGAGTGAGTTCGGGGCCAACGTCACCGCCAACCATATTTCCGGCGGCATTCTGTACGGCGTGACAGGAGGCGCAGAAGGACTCTCCGTAGAGGCTGGCGCCGGCGGCGGGATCAGAGGATGGCCTCGCCGAGAGTGTCGCCGTATCTCCCGGGAGCGGGGTGCTGTTGGCGATGAGGAATGCCGACATGTCGCGCGCGTCATCGTCGGTCAGCTTGAAATTCGGCATGGTCGACGTGGAGGCGTAGGCCTGCGGATCCTTCAGCCAGGCATAGATCCACTCACGCGTGGTCTTGTCGGCGACGTGCGAGAGCGACGGCGGGTCGTCGGTCGCCTTCATCGTGGTACCGTCTGGCAACTTCACCGTGTGGCAGTGGGCGCAGCCTTGGCGGGCAAGCAGATTGCGTCCCTGATTCAGTTGTGGAGTGCCGGGCAGCGGACCGCGATGGCATTCGCCGCACGACGACTCAATGTACTTGGCCGGCAAAATGGGCTGCTCCCACGCCAGCGTGCTGTTGTGAGCCTCAGCGACTGTGGTTGCGGCACCCTGTCCGCGATGGCAGACCGTGCACCCGAATTGATCGAGCTTGTGGGGAATCACGGGGTGAGTGCGGAAAGGCTGCGTGGGCACATCCGTGAGGCTGGCTTCCTTGAGTCCGACGTGGCAACTCGTGCAGCGGTCCACCACGCCGAGTTCGGGCAGCCAAATCTGCTGGATGCCGCCCTGAAAGTGGCGCTGCAGGGTGTTGGCATCGCTGCGGTTGCGGACCATCCGGAGATAGCCGTGCTGGTAGTGCCGCCACTCGCTGAAGAAGTTTTTCGCGGGAGCGATGGCCAGAGAGGCCAGGAAGATCAGGCTCACGACGCCGAATGCGCGCACGCTGTCCCCGAATAATCTTTGCCAGAGCGACGTAAATTGTTCTTTCATGATCGCCGCATCTTTCCAGGCCCGGTTTTATGAGTAGGTCGTGGGAAGGGCACGGCTTCAGCCGTGCCGCTCGGGACCGTACATGATGCGGCCTTTAGTCCCTGAGGGCGTGCATTCGGCCCAACAAAATTTATGCAAGCGGTTCTAAGCATCTTCATTAACCCAGCCACGGCCAGACAAAAGCCCAGCCCGCACCGCGGAAAAATGTTCCGATGGCGGTGAGCACCACCAGTTCGAACAAGAACCAGGTCATCACCCAGTAAGACAGCGGCCTTGCGGCCAAGTACCGGCGAAAGGCCGAGGACGACTGCGGCGAGCTCTGTGCCGCCACCAGCATCACTCCGGCCATGATCAGTGTCGGCACCAGCGCCGCATAGACCTTAAACAGAAGCAGAAATAAAGAAAGAGCGCTCGCGCCCACATAGAAGATGCGTAAGCGCAGCTGGCGGTCTTTCAGAAAGAGCCCGTCGGCCTCGATGTTGACCTTAAAGTACGGAATGACGATGAGCGCCATCACGACAAGTCCCGGCACGAGCACGCCGGCCACCACCGGGGGGAAGTAGTGCAGCATCTCCTGCAGGCCGAGGAAGTACCATGGCGCTTTCGCGGGGTTTGGCGTGTGCGACGGATCGGCGAGACCTTCGAGGGGCGCGTTGAACATCAGCGCGATCCACACCAGCACGACGGCCAGCGTCATGACTGCGACCGCCGCACGGAACAATACTTCCGGAAATGTCTGGACTTGATCTTCCGTCTCGGCCTTCACTTGCGCCGAAGTGCGGCGCGTGATGAAGACAATGCGGCGGGGAGATTTCTTCGCGTTGGAGTCGACGCCGGCGGTAAAGTCTTTGGAATCGGACATGACTATTGCGCCTCCTTCGTGGGCGCAGCATCGGTCGCAACATTGGCTCGCAGCGCGGCAGGTTCACTGTCGTGCGAGTAAAGGCCGCCATCCTTGCGGATCCGCCAGAAGTGAATGGCGACAAAGAACATCGCCGCCAGCGGCAGAATCATGCAGTGCAGAACGTAGAAACGGAGCAGGGCATTGGCGTTGACGGCGTTGCCACCGAGCAGCAGGAAGTGAATCTTCTCGCCCATGACTGGAACGGCCGATGCGATGTTCGATCCCACCGTGATGGCCCAGTACGCCAGCTGGTCCCAGGGCAGCAGATAGCCGGTATAGCTGAGCAGGAGCGTCATCAGAAGAAGGATGACGCCGATCACCCAGTTGAATTCGCGCGGCGTGCGGTAAGCGCCGCGGTAGAACACTTTAAACATGTGGGCGAAAACCAGAAACACCATGGCGTGGGCAGACCAGCGATGCAGGTTGCGCAGGAATAACCCCGAGGAAACGACAAACTGCAGGTCTTTGGTGTCGGCGTAGGCCTGCGGCACCGACGGGTGGTAGTAGAACATCAAGGGAATGCCGGTTGCGACCAGAATCAGAAATGTGCCCAGCGTCAGAGTGCCCAGGTACCACGTCGCGCTAAAGCTCAGCATCCGAGTGCGCACCTTGGTCGAGAACAGGTGCAGGAACACGTTCTGCTGGATCGCCAGCGCACGCTTCAGGGTGCTGGACCCGGTGCCGCTGCGGAAGATGGAGCGCCACACCCGCGTGCCGCGCAAATCGTCGAAATATTGATCTACTGTCTTCGCCATTCTCAGACCCTCACGAATGAATCTCGCGCCTGCGCCTGTACGTCGGTGGAGCGATCCACCAGCAGATCGCCGTCGTCGTTGAGCCAAATACGCTTCCACGGCAGAGGCTTGGGCGCTGGACCCTCGATCTTTTTGCCGCTCTGCTCGAACTTGCTGCCGTGGCAGGGACACGCAATCATGTTCAACTCGGGCTTCCACGCGGTCAGGCAGCCGAGATGCGTGCAAACTGCGCTCAGCGAAAAATATCCCTCTTGCGAATGGACGATGTAGATACCAGAGTTCACATCGAGCGTGACCGAATCGAGTGGGTAGCGGTCGGGCTTGCCGGCGTTTACGACCGGCGACGGCTCAAACAGAACATTGGGCTCGAGGTATTGATAGGAGAACGCCGCCGTACCTGCTGCTGCGATACTCAGCGACCCCAGCCCGAGCTTCATGAAAAACTGGCGTCGGTTTACTTCGTCGTTCTTTATGGTTTCGTCTGCCATTGTTGCCTCGTGCCTATTTCTGCAATCCCGCGCCGATCGACCCTACCGAGATCAAGCCGGTCGGCTCGGCGGGAAGCAGGTTGTACGACTCCATCGTGATTGTGCCTACCGGACAGCGCATGGCGCACAGCCCGCAGCGGATACATCGGGTCTCGTCCTTCAACATGGCGGCCCCGGTGACCACCCCCAGTTCGTCGGCGGCCACTTCGTCGAACTCCACGCCAAACAATTCCTGGTTGTTGCGGATGTGCTGCACGGTTTCGGGCTCGAACGCGATGCGATCGAGCGAAACCAGTTCCAGACATTTCTCCGGACAAACATCCACGCAGCCACCGCAGAGGATGCACATGCTGCCGTCTTCGGGGACGCCTTCGAAAATGGTGTTGACCCAGCAATGCAGGCAGCGCTGCGCTTCGGCCATCGCGGCCGGCGCGTCATAGCCCACTTCGACCTCGGTTACGCCGGTCCGCCGTTCGAGCGGCAGCATGGGCATGGGCTGCCGGTCGATGTCGAGATAGTCGAGCGGCATGGCGTGGCGTTTGAGCAATTCGACTTCGATGATGGGCTCGGGATGTTTGCCGCCTCGCAGGAATTCATCGATGCCGACCGCCGCGCGCTTGCCGTCGCCGACGCTATCAATGATGAGGCGGGGGCCGAAAACGCAGTCGCCGCCGGCGAAGATGCCGGCGGCCGATGTCATCAGCGTCTGCGGATTGACCGCGATCAGCCCGCGCGGCGAAAGCTCAACCTTATCGTCCGGCGTGAAGAAGTCCAGCCGGGGCGCCTGCCCGATCGCCATGATGATGGTGTCACACTCGATCTGGGTTTCGCTGTTATCGTAGAACGCAGGATTGAACCGCTTGTTCTGATCGAACACCCACTTCGTCTTAAGCGTTTCAAGGGCGGTGACCTTGCCGTCCTTGCCCAGAATGCGCTTTGGGCCGAGCCCGGGGTGCATGATGATGCCTTCTTCTTCGGCTTCGACGATTTCTTCCAGCGCGGCGGGCATTTCTTCGCGGCGCTCCAGACAAACCAGATTCACCTCGCGCGCGCCCATGCGCAGCGCGGAGAGCGAAATATCGACCATTTCCTTGGTGGCGACAGCCGACACGTTTTCGTCGGAAGGCTCGAGATCTTCCACGCCGCCGGCATGCTGCTTCACGACTTCGCGGGCCGCCGAGCGCGCGACGTCCATGGCAACGTTGCCGCCGCCGATCACGATGACTTTCTTGCCGATGGTGAACTTGTAGCCGAGATTCACGTTGAGCAGAAAATCGATGCCTTTATGCACGCCGTCGAGATTGACCCCGGGAATACTGAGATCGCGGCTGCGGTGCGCGCCCACGGCGACCAGCACCGCATCGAATCCCTGACGGCGCAAGTCAGAGATACTGAAGTCGCGGCCCGCTGCGTGATTCAACTTGAGCGTGATATCGCCCGTCTCCAGAATCTCGCGGACCTGCGCTTCCACCACGTCGCGCGGCAGGCGGTATTCGGGGATCCCCAGATACAGCATTCCGCCGGCGACCGGAGCGGCCTCGAAGATCGTGACCGCATAGCCCATCAGCGCGAGGTCATGCGCCGCCGAGAGTCCTACCGGGCCTCCGCCGACCACGGCGACTTTGTAAGGAAGTTCTTTCTGCCCGCGCCCTTCGTTGACATTGACGGGACGCTTCGACTCGGGCCCGTACTGTTCGGTGAGGAAACGCTTCAGGGCACGGATGGAAATAGGGCGGTCGATCTCGCCGCGGCGGCACGCGGTCTCGCAGGGATGCGCGCAAACTCGACCGCAAATGCTGGCCAGGGGGTTGGGCTCGCGCGCCAGTCGATAGGCTTCCTCAAAGCGGCCCTCGGCAATCAGGCCAACATAGCGCCCGGCATTGGTGTGCGCCGGGCACGCCATCATGCAGGGAAAATTTGTATGCAGCCAATCCCCGTCGACCTTCTTGTTCTTGAATCGCTTCAGCATTCCGGCACTTTGAGTCCGAACGGTGACCGAATTCTTATGCAATAGCGTTGAGAGAGGGGAAAGCGCGGGGAGCGGACTCTCCGCTCGCCCTGTTGCCGAACCGCTTGCACTCCTTACTTCGTCAAGGTGAAATCCGCTTTCCCCCCACCCGAAACGGTGACCGGCTTGGACTGGTTCTTGGCGCCTTCGTGCCACGCCGTGACGGTGTAGCTGCCGTCCGGAACGTCTTTGATCTTGTAGTTGCCACTGTCATCTGTTTCGGCAAAGTAGGGAGTTGGGCTGACAATCAAATATCCCGCCATCTCCGGGTGCACATTGCAAAGCACCGGCACGACGCCAGGCTTATCGAACGCGAAGGAACGTTTTTCCCCCTTGGGCCAGGTGCCAAGATTGTGTCCCGCTTTCTTATCGCCACTGATCGCTGTCCAAAAAACGTTATGTTGGACTGTGTCGCTGTTCAGGAACTCAACCGTTGTGCCCTGTTGTACGACCATGATGTGCGGTACGAACATCAGTCCCTTTTGATCCATGACCGGGTGGTCTTTGGGAGCAGGAAAAGTCTTACCCGCGATGGCATCGACATAAACCACTGATTTTCCCTTCATTCCGGCAACCTTGCCCTCGATGTCGCCTGCCCAGGCGGCCATGGATAGCCCGGTTACCACTAGCATCGATACGAATGCCTTGTGTCTCATTGCGCTGTTCTCCTTTGCATATGCAATTAATAGATATTCGGCGTGTATGTCCGTCTGTGTCAAAAAATAAATCTTGCAACCAGATAGACCGTGTTGTTTCCACTCGCATTTCGGCCCCCCGCATCATAGTTGGTGGACCCTCCATTGAAACGGGTGTATCCCGTGTATTGCGCAGAGAGCTGCAGGTTCTGCCACGGCCAGTACGAGAAGTTCGCGATATAGCCCGCGCCTCTCGGGTCGCCGTTGGCACTTCCGCTCACCGCATCTTGTGGATAGAGCAGCGGATCCGCGGTGCCATTGGTATTGAACCAACCGAATGTGCCCGAAGCGCGATTGCCAAAGTGATATTCGGCATTCGCCATAAAGGTGTTCAGATGGTGGCTGCCGGATGAAGCCGCCTCCAGGGCGGCGGTCGCTGCCAGATTCGAATTCTCACGAATGTACGTGCCGCGGAACGAAAGCACGTCGGTTCGAAATAATGTCCGATCGATCTGAGCGTCGACCGCCCAGTCTGTGAAGTCATCCTCCAGGCCGGTTATTGCGCTGGGACTGGACCGCATGTGCATGCCGTAGGTACCGAACTCATATTGTGTTTTTCCCGTGAGCTGCTGCCATGCCACGCGCCAATA
>Ga0326726_10003870_pt1 | contig 13738 bp, 10 predicted proteins | sample MHFenrmetagenome_2_FD_207603 | JGI IMG/M metagenome (GOLD analysis project Ga0326726, IMG submission 207603) | Lab enriched peat soil microbial communities from Michigan Hollow, Ithaca, NY, United States - MHF15MN | ecosystem: Environmental > Terrestrial > Soil > Wetlands > Peat | place: USA... | reverse complement strand
TCGAGCGGGTCCCGTCCGTATTCGCCGAGCTGGCCTTTCAGCTCAGCAGGTCCGAAACGGTCAACATCAACGTCCTGGATGAAGCCATGGAGGCTGAGGCAAGGAGCCTGCTGAATATGCGTGATCCTGAAGGCCGCAACATCCACCGTGTCCGTTTCCACCGTATCCGGACCAACGATGCCTGGTGCCGTGACCACGGTCCGAACTACGTTTTTCGCGAAGAGGATGGACGGCGTGACAAGGTGATCCTCGACTGGGACTACAACGCCTGGGGCGGAAAGTATGAGCCGTACGATGATGACGATGCCGTGCCGGCCAGGGTCTCGGAAATTCAGGGCCTGCCGCTCATCGTTCCTGGAATGGTCCTTGAGGGTGGCGCTATCGACGTGAACGGCAAGGGCCTCCTTCTGACCACCGAGGCGTGCCTGCTCAATCCCAATCGCAATCCATCCCTCGACCGTGGCGAGATCGAGGAGCGTCTCGGCCGTTATCTCGGCGTGCGCAAGGTCCTGTGGCTTGGCGATGGCATCATCGGTGACGACACCGACGGGCATGTGGATGACATGTCGCGATTCGTAGGTGAATCGACGGTGGTCACGGCTGTCGAGGAGGATCCTTCTGACGGGAATTACGAACCCCTGCAGGAGAATCTCCGTCGTTTGCAGTCATTTACGGGTCTTGACGGTCGCCCGCTCGATATCGTCACGCTTCCCATGCCCGAGCCGGTTTTCCATGACGGCGAGAGGCTCCCGGCAAGCTATGCCAACTTCTATATCGCCAACTCAATAGTGCTCGTGCCGGTCTATCGCTGCTCCCGCGACGAGCAGGCTATCGCCGTGCTTCGGAGGTGCTTCCCGGGAAGGGAGGTTATCGGCATCGATTGTACCGAACTTATCTGGGGACTCGGCGCCATTCACTGCGTGACCCATGAAGAGCCATCTCTCTGAAAGGAACTGAAGGTCTCATTATTGCAAGCCATTGTCTCACAATGCGAATATATTCTCATAATGAGATCGATTGTCTCAATATGAGAGGTTTTTTGTGCCTGTTTCAGGGATGGTTTCTGATCTGATTTATATGTAAATGATTATGATTGAATCATATAACGATTTTTATCGTGACTCTGTCGGATTATGGCACGGATGTTGTAGAACTTATGATGGTCTGCACAGGAATGTCTCGCGCAAGCGAGTCAGAGTAAGTGAAATGGGGGACACTTGCTCACTAAAAAGCGGCCTCAAAGCCGCTTTTTCCTGCAGGCCAATCCTCAGGAGCTGAATTGTACACTGAAGCCGGTGGCGGCGCAGGAACATGAGAATACATAGAGATGTCTCGCGCAAGCGAGGCTGGGCAGGTGAAATGGGGGACACCTGCTCACAATAAAAGCGGCGCAAGCTGCTTTTATTGTTTCCAGCCCGTTATTCCGGTGCCGACCGGAGCATGACATGGGATCGTCACGCTATCGGCTCTGGCGTCAGCTCTCTCTGGCACGATAATTGTGGCAATATGACTGGCGGCAACAGATAAGTCTGGCTTGAACGGAAGGGCATGGTTAAGAGTCAGGCCGTGACCACTGTCGCGTAAGTTGGCGCGTGTTTGCCGGAAGGCCGTGGGATGCGATGATGGAGAGTCAGTAAGAATAAGTGTGGTTATGGTTTGTTACTGATGATCCGGCACGGGTGGCAAGGTCATCAAAACGGTATTCGGATCTCTTTAAGGTATATGTCACGTGCAAGCGTGGCAGGACAGGCGTAATGGGGGACGACTGTCCAGCAAAAAAGCGGCTTCTGCCGCTTTTTTGTTTTGTCTGGAACGAAGGGGAGGGCCGTCAGGCGAGGATCGGTTCAAGCAGCTTGACGTTGTCGTCAACGATGGCCGCTGAGGCCTGAAGGGCTTCGAGTTCAGCGGGCGCGAGATCTATTTCGTAGACCTGCTCGACGCCGTTTTTTCCGAGTTTCACCGGTACACCCACGAAGGTCCCGTTGATGCCGTACTGGCCATCGAGCTGTACCGAGCAGGGCAGTACTCGCTTGCGATCGAGTACGATCGACTCGATCATCTCCACCGCGGACGAAGCCGGTGCATAGAATGCCGAACCCTGCTTCAGGAAGTTCACGATCTCCGCACCGCCGTTTCTGGTCCTTTCCACGAGCTTGTCGATCTTCTCCTGTGACATCAGTTCGCTGATCGGGATGCCGGCGACCGTCGTGTACTTGACGACAGGGACCATCGAGTCGCCATGTCCGCCGAGTACGCAGGCGTTGATGTCCTGCATGGAGACGTTGAGCTCCATGGCGATGAAGGCCCTGAACCGGGCTGAGTCGAGCACGCCGGCCATGCCGATGACGCGCTCTTTCGGGAGGCGGCTGCGCACGCAGGCCACATGGGTCATGATGTCAAGCGGGTTCGAAACCACGATGATGATCGGGTTCTTCGAGTGCTCCATGATCTGGTCGGTGACGTCCCTGACGATGGTGGCGTTCTTCATCAGGAGGTCTTCACGGGTCATTCCGGGTTTTCTCGGCAGGCCGGCGGTGATCAGGACGATATCGGAATCTGCGGTCTCCCTGTAATCGTTGGTTCCGACAACCTGGGTATCAAACAGGCCAACCGGGCCGGTCTCGAGCATGTCGAGGCCCTTGCCCTGAGGTATACCGTCGACAACATCGAGCAGTACAAGGTCTCTGGCGAACTGCTTCTCTGCGAGGCGGAAGGCCGCGGTGGCGCCGACATTACCTGCGCCGATAACGGTGATTTTCATAAGGCAGCAAAGAGTTTTGGATGGATTGAACGATCTCCGCATGCCGCTGCACATGCGGGCTGTGGCGAGAACAGTGTGCGCATAAAAAAAGCAAGCCGGCCTTGAGGGAGGTCGGCTTGCTTGAAATATACGGGATAAAACATGTCAGGACAAGGATCAGTCCGGGATGATGTCGACCTGTTTCTTGTTGTTACGGCCGTTCCTGAACGTCACCGTACCGTCGACGAGGGCGAAAATGGTGTGGTCCCTGCCGATACCGGCGTTGTTGCCTGGCTTGATGACCGTGCCCCTCTGGCGGAGGACGATGGTTCCGGCGTTGACGGACGAACCACCTGCGGCCTTGACGCCCAGGTACTTCGGGTTGCTGTCGCGGCCGTTCTTGGTAGAACCGCCACCTTTTTTATGAGCCATAGGAAAAAGAAATTAGTGTTGTGAATCTCTGGTCGTTTATACAGACAGCACTTCGACCTGGGTCATGTGCTGCCGGTGGCCGTTCCTTTTCTGGAAGCGTTTGCGACGGTTTTTCCTGAACACGATAACCTTTTCGTCCCTGACGTGCTCAAGCACCTTGACCTTGACCGTTCCGGCCGGCTGCAGTGAAGACTGCGCCTGATCGACATGCATAAGGGGTTTCACTTCAATAACATCGCCTGCGGCGGCATCCTGTCTGGGGACGAAGAGCCTGTCGCCCTGCTTTACCAGATACTGTTTGTCGGAAATCTCGATCAGCGCCTGCATCATAGTCAATAGTTTAGTGATAAAGAGCTTGAATATACAGGATGTTCTGCACTTTTCAAAAATTCATGGCCGCAAAGATGCAAGCCCTAAAGGAAAAAAAAGGTTACCGCCAGCACGACTCCGAACATGGTGAGCGAGATGGCGAACAGCCGGTACCATGCACCATAGCGGGTCAGGTTGCACGGGTAGGTGATCGGCTGGATCCTGCGGACGATATACCCCATGGTCAGGGCGATCTGGAGGATGAGCAGCACTATTTTCACGACTACCCACTCGGTCCAGCCATGGTAGAGGTGCGCAAGCAGCAGTCCCGAAACCAGCACCGAAATGACGGCGACATCGGCCACCTTCGTTTCGAGACCGATGAAGCGCATCAGCAGCCTCCTGTACTCCCCGGCCTGTGCCTCCTCTCCGGTCAGCCCGGGCTCGAGGGTTTTCAGCAGGAACATCGAGGCGAAGATGGTGCCGAACCAGGCGGCAAAGCCGGTGATGTGCACCAGCCTCAGGATGGAATGAAGCGTCATGGCAGACGGTGGTCGGGTCGGTTGCGGGTTTGGGACATGGAAAGATATCGCATCGCTTCCGGGTTGTCAAGCTCCGGCTGCAGAACCTGCTTCACTTGCATATTATGCCGGCCTGATTTAGCTTGACCTTTCACGCTGACCCCGACGACGCTCCCGTAACAACAATCCGACGAAGAGGATATGGCCACAGACGCCGAAGCCCGCAAAAAAGAGGCGACTCCGATGATGCGCCAGTATCTTGAGGTCAAGGATCGCTATCCCGACTTCCTGCTCCTTTTCCGGGTCGGAGATTTCTACGAGACCTTCTATGACGATGCCCTGTCGGTCTCTTCGGCCCTGAATATCGTGTTGACACGCCGCTCAAACGGCGGTTCCTCCGAAGTGCCTATGGCCGGGTTTCCGCACCACGCCAGCGAGGGCTATATCGCCAAGCTCGTCAGGAAGGGGTTCAAGGTCGCAGTCTGCGACCAGGTCGAGGACCCGGCTGAGGCAAAGGGTATCGTCCGACGGGAGATCACCGACATCGTCACCCCCGGCATCACCTACAGCAGCCAGATCCTCGACGATCGGCACAACAACTATCTCTGCGCCGTGGCCGTGGTGAAGCGCGGTCGCGACCGGGTGGCCGGCGTGGCCTATGTCGACGTCACCACGGCCGAGTTCCGGATGGCCGAAATCCCTCAGGAAGGGCTGAAGGACTTCCTTCAGTCGCTCCACCCTGCCGAGATACTCATCTCCGCCAGGGAGCGCGAACTGAAAGAGTCGCTCAGGAAGAGCCTGCACGCCGATGCGCTGTACACTGAGCTCGAAGAGTGGATGTTTACCGGGGAGCAGGCCTCCCGGGTGCTGGCAGACCATTTCAGGACCCACTCCATGAAGGGCTTCGGCATCGATGGCGCCGAAGCCGGCAAGGTGGCGGCCGGGGTGGTGCTGCAGTACCTCGAAGAGACGAAGCAGGGAAGCCTGCAGTATCTCGCGAGGATCGGCATGGTCGAAAGCGGCGAGACCATGACCCTCGACGTCCAGACGCGCCGCAACCTCGAGATCATCTCCTCGATGCAGGATGGCACCCTGAACGGAAGCCTGCTCGAAGTGCTCGACCGGACGCGCAACCCGATGGGGGCGAGGATGCTCAGGCGATGGCTGCTGCACCCCCTGAAGCGGCTCGAATCGATCACGCTCCGGCACGACGCGGTCGAAGAGTTCGTCGTCTCGACGCCCCTGTGCGAAGAGATCAGGAGGCACCTCGCCGGGGTGATCGACCTTGAACGGGCGCTCTCGAGGGTAGCCACCTTCAGGGCGATGCCGCGTGAGGTGCGCCTGCTCGGGTCGTCGCTCGCCATGATCCCGCAGGTGAGGTCCCTTCTTGCTGAAGCCGGTTCCGCGAGGCTCAGGCAGCTTGCCGGAGAGCTCGAGGAGCTGCCTGAGCTGGCCGACGCCGTCGAACGTGCGCTCGATCCCGAGGCCTCGGGCACGCTGCGCGATGGCGGTTATATCAGGTCCGGCTACAGCGCTGAACTCGACGAGCTTCGCGCCATCTCCTCCGGAGCCCGCGACCGGTTGCTCGATATCCAGCAGGAGGAGCGCCGGAAGACATCGATCTCGACGCTCAAGGTGCAGTACAACAAGGTGTTCGGCTACTACATCGAGGTGAGCAGGGCCAACAGCGACAAGGTTCCTGACTACTACGAGAAGAAACAGACGCTGGTCAACGCCGAACGGTATACGATCCCCGACCTGAAGGAGTACGAGGAGAAGATCCTTACCGCCGAGGAGAAGAGCCTTCTGTTGGAGCACCAGCTCTTTCATGATCTCTGCGGCAGGGCCGCATCGTGCGCGGCCTCCATCCAGAAGAGCTCGGCGGCGCTCGCCGAGCTGGATTGCCTGGCTTCGTTCGCCTGGTGCGCCGCCGAATACCGCTACTGCCGTCCTTCGATGACCCCCAGGCCGGAACTCTCGATCAGGGGGGGGCGCCATCCGGTGCTGGAACGGATCATGAGCGTCGACGAGCCCTACGTCTCGAACGACTGCGAGATCGGCGAACGCCAGCAGCTCCTGATCATCACCGGTCCCAACATGGCCGGTAAGAGCTCTTTCCTCCGCCAGAACGGGCTCATCGTGCTGCTTGCCCAGGTCGGCAGCTTCGTGCCGGCGGACGAGGCCGAGATCGGACTGGTCGACCGGATCTTCACCAGGGTCGGGGCCTCGGATAACCTCGCCTCCGGCGAGAGCACCTTCCTCGTCGAGATGAACGAGGCGGCGAGCATCCTGAACAACGCAACATCGCAGAGCCTCCTGCTCCTTGATGAAATCGGGCGTGGCACCAGCACCTTCGACGGCATGTCGATCGCCTGGTCGATGAGCGAGTACATCCACGACCGGCTGCGGGCGAGGACGCTCTTCGCTACCCACTACCATGAGCTGGCTGAGCTCGAGGAGCGGCTCGACCGCGTGGTCAACTTCAATGCCACGGTGGTCGAGACGGCCGATACGGTCATCTTCCTGCGCAAGATCGTGCGCGGCGCGTCGGACAACAGCTATGGCATCGAGGTGGCCAAGATGGCAGGCATGCCTGCGGAGGTGATCGTGCGGGCGAGGGAGATCCTTGCCGGCATGGAGAAGCGGGAGATCGAGGTGCCCGGATCAAAATCGTCGATGCCTTCGCTGCATGCCCGGCAGATCTCACTGTTCGAAGAGGAGGAGAGTCTGCTGCGCAAGGAGGTTTCGTCGATCGATATCGACAACCTCACTCCGCTCGATGCCCTGATGAAGCTGAAACGCCTCCAGGAGATCGCCCTTGGAAAAACGGCCCGCTGACACGATGACTAACCCTGCAGGCCGGAAGTCGGTGCTCCTGGTGTTCGTCCAGGCCTCGAGCGGTGTCGACGGGGCCGCCTCGCTTGACGCCGCGAGCTCGAAAGGCCTCATCTCCATGCTCAAGGACCAGGTTCTGAGCGGCGTGATCAAGCGGGCGCAGTTTGCCATTCCCCCCCTTTCGCTCATGATTCTCGCCTCGGTCGATGTGCCCGGAGTGCGCCAGGAGTTCTGTGACCTGAGGTTTGACCGGCTGCCCCTCGACCGGCACTGGGACCTGGTGGGGATCGGTGTCCAGACCGGTGCCGCCCGCCCGGCGTTCGAGCTGGCCGCCCAGTTTCGCGCCAGGGGCACGAAGGTGGTCCTCGGAGGTCCCTACGTCACGATCTTTCCCGAGCGCTGCCGCGAACATGCCGACACGCTGGTCATCGGTGAGGCCGACGACCTCTGGAAACCGTTGCTCGAGGACCTCAGGGATGGGCGACTGAAGCAGGAGTACCGACAGGAGGCATTTCCCGACCTAACGCACGATCGGCCCGTGGACAAATCGATGCTCGACATCGGGAGCTACTTCACCACCAATGTGGTCCAGACGACCCGAGGCTGTCCGTTCAGCTGCGATTTCTGCAGCGTGCACGTCATGAACGGCCACAAGCTGCGCCATCGTCCGGTCGACGCCGTGGTCAGGGAGGTGGAGCGTTTTGTCGAAAAGGACAGTCGCATCTTCTTTTTCCTCGACGACACGGTCAATGCCGACGAAGCATACGCCGGAGAGCTGTTTTCACGACTTTCGCCGCTGGGTATCCGATGGGTCGGGCAGTCGACGACGGCCCTGGGTGAGAACCCGGCGCTGCTTGAAACTTTCGCCAGGTCGGGATGCGGTGCTCTCCTGGTTGGCATCGAAAGCCTGGCCGACGAAAGCAACCACGCGCACCACAAATTCCATAACCCCGCCGCGCGGCAGGCACGCTGCATCAGGGCCATCCGTGATGCCGGCATCTGCGTCTACGGAAGCTTCATCTATGGGCTGGACGGCGACAGCGCCGCCATGGCCGGCACGATCGAGGAGTTTATCGATGCGACCGGCATCGATGTGCCGGGCATCAACCTGCTCCGCCCGATTCCCGGTACCGGCGTCTTCGACCGGCTCGCCCTTGAGGGACGTCTGCTGCATGATCGTGACGACCATGAAGCCTTCAGGTTCTCATGGGCCCAGGAGATGCTGTACCTGCCGAAGCAGATGTCCCTCGAAGAGTTCGTGCCGAGCTACACGGGGCTCACCTCGAGGGTGTTCACCCTGCGCCATGCCGTCGAGCGCGCCCTTCGCGCCCCGACGCTCCGTTCGGCGGTGCTGATGTTCAACTCGCTCTACGTGCACATGTACGGACTCTCAAGGCGGGATTTGAGGAAGCAGTTGAAGACGCTGGGGGCTGAAGCGGGCAGGTGATGGACGGAATGGACTTGATGCACTGAGTGGACGTTTTCCCGGCGCCATCTACTCCCTGATGTCCACCTTCTTCCATTACCACTTCTTCAGCTGATGGCGCTGATCTCCTCTTCGAGCAGCTGCCGGGTATAGAGGTCTGCGTAGAATTTTCCGTTTTCGAGCAGCTCTTCGTGAGTCCCGCTTTCTGCAATCCTGCCTTCGCTCAGCACGATGATCCGATCGCAGTTCCGGACGGTCGAAATCCGGTGGCTGATGAGCAGGACGGTGGTTTCGGGAAGGCGCTCGAGCAATCCGTCGAAAATCCTCGCCTCGGTGGCCGTGTCGACGGCTGAAAGCGCATCGTCGAGGACCAGCACCGAGGGGTTCCAGCAGAGGGCCCTGGCGATGCAGGCTCGCTGCTTCTGCCCCCCGGAGAGATTGATTCCCTTTTCGCCGAGCATTGTGTCGAATCCGTCCGGAAAGCCCATCACATCGTCATGCAGCATGGCGATCCGGCTGGCTTCGATCACGTCGAGTCCGTTCAGGTGTCCCCGTCCGAAATCGATGTTGCGGCGGATGGTGTCCGAAAAAAGGAAATTCGTCTGGGGGACGAACCCGACGGTGCGCCGGAGGCGCGCGAGGGGGATATTCCGGATATCCGTGCCGCCGATGGTGATCCGGCCCTCCCCGGGATCATACAGTCGGGGGAGGAGGTTGACGAGGGTCGATTTCCCGGAACCGGTGGCGCCGACGATGGCCATCTTCGTACCGGGCTCGATCGTGAAGGAGATCTCCCTGAGCACGGATTTGTCGGGCTGCGAGGGATAGCTGAAGCCGATGTGCTCGAAAGTGACCGCCCCTTTGAGCGGTTCGTCCGAATCGCTTCCGCCCTCGGCGGCCTCGTCCGTGACGTTGGGACGGCTGTCGAGGATCTCCCTCAGTCGGGCCTGTGCCGCCGAGGCCTTCTGGACTATGTTGGTGACCCATCCGATCGAAATCATCGGCCAGCTGAGCATGGTGACGTAGATGACGAACTGGGCGATACCACCGATCGTCATGGTTCCGTTCATCACGTTGAGGCCTCCGGCCCAGATGACCGGGATGAGCGACAGGGCGGTCAGGGCCGTCAGGAAGGCCATGAATTTCGCCTGTACCCTGGCGAGCACCAGGTTGTTGTCGTAATACTCGCGGTTCAGTGCCTCGAACCGCCCGACCTCGACACTCTCCCGATTGTAGTTCCTGATGACGCGGATGCCCGATATGTTCTCCTGGACCAGGTTGGTGATCGACGCGTAGTTCTCCTGGATCCGCCGAGATCGCTTCTGTATGGACACCCCCGTCCGGTATACCGAATAACTGAGCAGCGGTGCCGGCAGGAGTGCGAAAAGGGTAAGGGAGGGCGAGATGGCGATCATGGCGGCGATCGCGAACAGGAGCCGGAAGAGCGTGTTGACGGAGTACATGATGCCGGGGCCAAGGAAATCCCTGATGGCATTCAGGTCGTTGGTGCCCCTGGAGATCAGTTCGCCTGAACCGGTACGGTCGTAGAACGAAGTCGACAGGGTCTGGAGGTGGGCGTAATAGTCGTTCTTGAGGTCATATTCGATCTTCCTCGAGGTGACGATGATCAGCTGGCGCACGAGATAGAGCAGTATCCCGCTGATCGCCGCGAAGAAGATGTACCAGCCGACCTTGACGAGAATGTCACCCAACTCGAAGCGCCTGCCCATGAGATCGATGGCGTCACCAAGGAATCTGGGTGCGGCGACGGCGAAGAAATTCGTCGCGACGACACACACCACTCCCAGGGCGAGGGATCTCCTGTACCGTAAAAGATATGGCTTCAGGGCAAGCAGATTTTTCATCCGTCCTTTTTTTGATGTGGCGTACTTAATGTATAATAAGAAGAACGAAAACCAAACAGCGTCCACCCATGGCCTTCGAGTCGAGCAAGAGCTACTATACGATAGGGGAAGTCAGCCGCATTTCCGGCATTCCCGCCTATCTGCTGCGCTACTGGGAGGAGTTTTTCAGCGAGCTCGCGCCGGCAAGGGACACCCGCGGAAACCGCAGGTACACGAACCGTGACATCGCCATGGTGCTGAACATCAAGGAGCTGGTCTACGAGAAGGGGTACAAGCTCAACAAGGCGAGTCAGATGGTCGCCAAGGGCAGCTCCGTCGACGACGGAGCGGACCACAAGACCAACGAGATCCTGAAGCTCCAGAAGCAGATCGGTCGTGAACAGAAGGAGTTCGAGATCACCGACGACCGCCGGAGAATGCTCCTGCGTGAAATCAAGGATGAGCTTGAGGATATCCTTCAGCTCATAGGGTGAAACCCCCCGGATGTCATTGGCCTGACAAAAAAAGGGAGCTTCAAAGGCTGCTTTTCTCGTCAATCAGGTCAGTGAAGTCAACGAAGTCCCTCCTCTTCCTTCTTCCCAAAAACAAAAAGACCGGCGATCCGCCGGTCTTCTTGTTGTATTCAATGTCGGTTACTGTGCGTACAGAATCTCGAACTGGCCAACGCCGCCCTTGCAGACGTGCTCGACCCAGCGGGAGTAGGCACCACCGCTCCAGCGATACTCTTCCAGGTTCTGCGAACGGAACTGGGGAGCAGCGTAGCGGACCTTGTAGCCTTTCGGGAGCACGAGCTTCAGCTGGGAGTCGACGCGGAAATCGTTGAACTTGCCGACCATGCCATGGTGAACCAGAGGAATGAGCGGGTGGTTCAGGATCCTGCGGAGTCCGCCGCCTGCGTCCACGGAGACGCCGGGGAAGTCACCGTCTACCTTGACTTCGATACCCTGAGAGTCCGAGCGGAAGCCGGCTTCGACCGATGCGGGCCTGTTGAGCTTGTCAGCAGGGAAGAGCTCAGCCCAGCGGGAGATGGAGTCGACCATACCCGAGCCGCCGTGCGAGAAGCGCCACCTTGACACGCCGATCGGGCCTTTTTCGCCGCTCTGGGTGCCGATGCTGTTGACTTCGATCTTCGAGATCCTCTGGCCACCCTCGTTCAGTGCGGTGAATGCAGGGCCGATGAACCAGAAATCACGGATCCAGTCGTTGAATGCCCCGGTGCTCTGGACCGCTTTCACGGTGCCTTCCCAGGTGTCGATGAGGTCGTTGTTGTCGAGAGGAACCTTCATGAGGATGTCGTGGAACTGGCGACCCTGCATGTAGATCGGGTTCGGCACGTTCCTGCGGACTGCGTCCGACTTGTAGTAGAAGAGGTTGACGACGGAGCCTTCGAAGGAGAACGAATGGCTGAAGTCGCCCACGGAAACAGTTCCTTCACCGACAGAGATCCTTCTTTCCTTGGTCTCGTTGGCGATGTCGGCTTCAATGGTCAGCTTGTTCTTGGTGCTGTCGACGATCGACTCGATCACGGCCGAGATACGGACGAAACCTTTTGCCGGGTCGAGAGGTTTGACATTCAGCTTGACATTGCAGTCGGCAGGAAGCAGCGGGCTTGCAGGAGGGACATTAACCTTAGCCCGGGCTTTTACCTTTCCCCAGGAGCTGGACCCGCCTTCGAGTACGATTTCATAATCGGAATGGGCGGTTGTCGTGTCGGTTGAGCCGAAAAGAGCCATAATGATTCTCCTTTTTCTGAGTGGCGTTTAAAATGGTATTATCAGGAAAAACACTCGGTTGCTTCCTGTTAAATAACAGCTTGTAACAAATTTAAAGAATAAATATTAATAAATAAAGAAATTTTGCCTCTTTCCGACCCTTATCGCCTCTTCTTTCCGAATCTTGGGGAATTGGGAGGAAAGGTCTGAAAGCCGCCCTGCAAGCCGGTTCAGTACCGGCCGGAACCTTGCTGAAACATGAACAGGAATATATCTTCAGCCGCGCTGCCGGCATCTATTTATCGCATCGTTATGCCGATTCTGAGCGGAGTGCTGCTCGGGATCGCGTTTCCGACCTGGCCTTCAGTCCATCTCGAGCTCCTCGCCTGGGTCGCACTTGTCCCACTGCTGCTCTCGCTTGAGCACAAAGAGCGGTTTTCGACTCAATTCGGCAAGGTCTGGCTGACCACTTCGGTATTCTCCCTTATAAGTCTATGGTGGGTTTGCCTGGCCACCTTCACCGGGGGGCTCCTGACCGTGTTCGCCCAGTCGCTTTTTTCGACCATTCCCTTCGTGCTGTTTATTCTGTTCAGGCGACTGGCCGGCTACCGTTTCGCTCTCGTCGCCCTGCCCTTCGTCTGGACCGGCTGGGAGTGGGCCTACATGCAGCAGGATCTTTCGCTTGGATGGCTGACCTTCGGAAACTCCCAGGCGAACCTGCTCTGGATGGTGCAGTATGCCGACGTCACCGGGGTGTGGGGCATCAGTTTCTGGCTGGTATCGTTCAACGTGCTTGCGCTCCTTTTGCTGAAGGAGCGGCCGGATGTCCGGAAAGCCTCGTCGATCGCGGCATCCCTGGTGCTCATGGTGCTTGTTCCGTTACTCTACGCAGGGCAGCTGTTCGGCAGTGCCGCCGGTCGGCAGGGTACCCGTCACGTTCGTGTCGCCCTGGTGCAGCCCGACATCGATCCTCATCAGAAATGGGGGGGGCTCGGACCTGAAGAGACGATGGCCCGCCTGTTCAGGCTCACCGGCAGGAGCCTGGCCCTCGACCGCGCCGACCTGGTGCTGTGGCCAGAGACGGCCATTCCGTTCTATATCCGTGATCCTGAAAACGCAAGCTACATGAGCGCCGTCAGGCGTTCGATCGATCGCTGGGACACTCCGCTCCTGACCGGATTTCCCGATACCGAGCCGGTGCCGCCCCGTGGGCTTGCATCGAGGGATGCCGCGGCGGGAGTCCCGGAGAGCCCCCGGGTGGGCTCCTTTGTCGCCTACAATGCATCGATGCTGTTGCAACCGGGTGACACCGGGGTTCAGGTCTACCATAAAATGCGGCTGGTTCCCTTCGGCGAGCGGGTTCCCTATTCCGAATATCTGCCCTGGCTCGAGCGCCTCAGCTTTTCGCTCTCCGGCATCACCAGCTGGCAGCAGGGCCGGGAGGCCACGGTCATGACCGTGAAGGATTCCCGTGGCGGAACGTTCATGTTCGGAAACATTATCTGCTATGAATCCATTTTCCCGGGACTGGTTTCCAGGTTTGTCGAGAGGGGAGCGCAGTTCATCACACTGGTGACCAACGACGGATGGTACGGAACTTCGTATGGCCCCTGGCAGCATGCTGCCATCGGCAGGCTGCGATGCATCGAGAACCGCCGGTCGATGGCCCGGTGCGCGAACACCGGGGTCACGCTGGTCTACGACCGATATGGCCGGACGGTCACTGAGATCCCCTGGTGGGAGAGCTCCGTGCTCATGGCCGATGTGCCGCTCGAAAGTGAACTTACCTGGTACACCGCCCATCCCGACCTTTTCCCGAAGATCTGCCTCGGCATCGCCGGTGTGCTGGGGCTGGTGGCGATGGGGAGAAGGAAGAGTAGTTGACAGTTGATAGTTGA
>Ga0326726_10003869_pt1 | contig 13740 bp, 16 predicted proteins | sample MHFenrmetagenome_2_FD_207603 | JGI IMG/M metagenome (GOLD analysis project Ga0326726, IMG submission 207603) | Lab enriched peat soil microbial communities from Michigan Hollow, Ithaca, NY, United States - MHF15MN | ecosystem: Environmental > Terrestrial > Soil > Wetlands > Peat | place: USA... | reverse complement strand
GCAGGTTCTTGGCCGCGATCAGGTTCGCGGGGTCGTCGCTATGCAGGCCGACGAGCAGACAGCCGTCGAGCCCATGGGGACGGAGCACTCGGCCGAGCTCGACCCAGTCTCGATCCGCCCGGCCTTTAGGCGCTGCGGTCTGATGCGCGGGTCGACTCGCCTCCAAGGCTCACTCCTGGACGCCCTCGTCGTCGTCCTCGAAGTCGTCGTCGTCGTCCTCGCCGTGACCGGCGATGTCGACGTCCCAACCGTCTCCGGCTGCGGCCAACAAGGTTCGAATCGCCTTCGCGGTCTTGCCGCGGCGGCCGATGATCTTGCCGACGTCCTCGGGCGCGAGCCGAAGCTCGAGCACGTGGTCTTCGGCGGCGTGGACCTCGACCTCTTCCGGCTCGTCGGCCAGCGTGCGCGCGATGAACTCGACGAGCTCCTTCACGGCGGCCTACGCGCTCGGCGACGCGGCAGCCGCGCGCTTGTGCCGGAGGATCAAGGTGCGGACGGTATCGGAGACCTGCGCGCCCTGCTCGACCCACTTCTCCAGCGCCGACGCCGAGTACTGGATCCCACCGGTGCCGCGCGGATCGTACGTGCCGAGCAGCTCGAGCACTCGACCCTGGCGCTTCTTGCGCTGGTCCATCACGACGATCCGGTACGACGGCTTGCCGCGCGCGCCGGTGCGATACAGACGAACTTTGACCATATGGAACCCTTCCGCCGGGGCTCGAGGCCGCCCGGCCGAGCGAGGCGGCAAGCTATAAGGGCTCGCGGCTCGAGTCAACGGCGATTGCGCGCGCCTCTTCCTTGCGCCGGGAGCAAGCCTCGCACGCGTAGCGCACGACGTGGCGCTGACCGAGGCGGTCGTAGCCCTGGTCGAGCGCGACGCGCCGCACCCTCTCGGTCTCCGCGCCGCAGAAGTCGCAGCGCAGCGTGGTGGTCTTCCGCTTCGCCATTTCGGGCACCAAAGGTAGCACGTCGGTTAGGATGGAGACGTGGAGCGACGCGAGATCCGCAGACCCGCGGCGACCGGAGCGCGCAGCGCGCCGGGTCGGCGGCGCGGCCCGACCGAGTCATTGGCCGCGCTCCTTCCGAAGCTGCTGGACGAGGTCGGCTTGGGCGCGACCGCGAAGGCGGTGCAGGTGATCCGCGCCTGGGACGAGGCGCTCGGCCCGGAGTTCCGCGGCCACTGCCGGCCCGACGGCGTGCGCAACGGCGTGATCCACGCGCGCGTCCGCGACTCGGCCTGGATGCAGCGCCTGCAGCTCGAGAAGCCGCGCATCTTCGCGCGCCTGCGCGGCCTGCTCGGCGACGCGGCGCCGTCCGAGCTGCGCCTGCGGATCGGGCCGCTCTAGCCCGCCCGGAAGCGCACCGGCAGCGAGGCCGGCACGCGGAAGAGCGAGTCGCTCCAGGTGAGCTTCGCCTCCATGAGCTCCAGGTTCGGAACGCGCCGTACGAGCGTCCCGATCGCGAGCTGCGCCTCGAGCCGCGCCAGATGCGCGCCCAGGCAGAAGTGCGCGCCGCCCCCGAAGCCCCAGTGAGCAACACCATTTCGTGTCACGTCGAAGCGCTCGGGATCGGAGAACGCGCGCGGATCGCGATTCGCGGCGGCGAGCAGCGCGAGCACGGGCGTGTCGACCGGAAGTGACTGGCCGTGCCACTCGACCTCCTCGTGAAGCACGCGCAAGGTGCCCAGGATCGGCGGATCGAAGCGCAGACACTCCTCGACCGCGCTGCCGATGAGGCTCGGGTCGGCGGCGAGCTTCGCGAGCTCGCGGGGGTGGAGCAGCAGCTGGCGCACGCCCAGGCTGATCAGCCCGATCGTGGTCTCGAAGCCCGCGCCGAGCAGACCCACGCACTGCACCAGGAGCTCGGAGGTCGAGAGCCGGTCGCCGTCCTCCTCGGCCCGGATCAGCTCGGACAGGAGATCGTCGCCGAGATGCCTGCGGCGCTCGTCGCTGAGCGCGACGAAATACTCGAGCAGCTTCTCGAGCGCGGGCCGAGCGCGCGCCATCGCGTCGGTCGGCGCGAACTGCACCGCGAGCGCGTGCGTCGCGTGCGCGGTCCACTCGGCGAAGCGCGCCCGGTCCGCGAGCGGCACGCCCAGCATCATGCAGATCAGCGTCGAGGGAACGATGCGCGCGAGGTCCTCGGCGACGTCGAGCGTGCCCTTCTCGAGCACGCGGTCGACGCACGCGTCGCACACCTCCTGAACGGCCGGCCGCAGGCGCTCGACCATGCGCGGGGTGAACGCCTTCGACACGAGCTTGCGCAGGCGCGTGTGTGGCGGGCCGTCCTGGAGCAGCATGAAGTCGTTCGGGTCGAAGGCCGAGCCGGACGCGACCTCCGGGATGACGAACGGCGTGCCGTCCCGCTTGCGCATGCCGGCGGCGACGTCGCGCAAGAGGCGCGCGACGTCGTCGTAGCGCGAGACCGCCCAGAGCCCGAGCGGCGTCTTCGCCAGCGGCTGGTGCTCGCGCAGCAGGTTCAACAGCGGGTACGGATCCTGGCGGAACGAGTCGTCCGCGACTCCGAAAACTCCCGGCCGGGTCGTCTCCATCGCTCGTCCTCCACTCGCCACGCTCACTCGACTCACTCCGCCGCGATGCCCGCGTAAGCGAGAAACATGCGGGTGAGCTCGCGCGCGAGCTGGTCGTCGTCGATCGCGCCGGGCGTGGCCTCGTGGCCCGCGAACAGGATGCGCGTCTGGATGAACGTGAACGCGAACTCGAGCGCCAGCGCGACGGCGATCTCCGGCTGCGGGTGAGTCATCTCGCCGCGGCGCGACAGGAACAGCGCGCGCATGCGGTCCGTGAGTCGCTCGTGGAAGCGGCGCACGCGCGTCGCGAACGTCGCCTCGTGCGCGGAGCGAAACGCGAAGGCACATACCAGGCGCGCGTGCTGGCGCAGCCGCCGGAGCATCTCGCGGTTGCAGGCCTCGACCAGCTCGCGCGTCGGCCGGCCGCGCCAGCGCTCCGGGTCCGCAAGCTCGTCCAGCACGCGGTGCACCTCCTGGAAGAAGCGCTCCTCGAGCGCCGCGAGCAGCGCGTTCTTGTCCTCGAAGCGCGCGTAGAAGCTGCCCGTCGAGGAGCGCGCGCGGCGCACGACCTCGGGGATCGAAAGGCCCGAGAGGCCCTCGCGCTCGATCAGCGTCTGTGCCGCGTCCAGGATTCGCCGCGCCGTCTCCTCGCTGCGCGCCTGCTTGGGCTGCGACATCGAGCTCAGCAATCTCAGCGAGTTCGGCACGCGCGTCCCTTGGAACTAGAAATAGAACCTGATTCTAGTCTGGATCGCGACGCGCGCGAAATCGCCCGCTGCGCACGTGGCTCAGTCAGCCCCCTCGGCCACGGCGCGCAGCGATGCGAGGTCGAGGTCGCCGGCGCGCAGGAGGCGAAGCGCGCCGTCGGCGCCGACCGCGACCACGGTCGAGGGCGCGAGACCGGACGCCGGCTCGCCGCCGAGGATCGCGAGCTCGCGCCCGAAGTGAGCCTCGACCTCGGCGGCGGTGGCGCAGGGCGGCTCGCCGCTGCGGTTGCAGCTCGTCGAGACGACCGGCGCCGCGGCGCGCGCGAGCGCGGCTGCGCTCGGCTGCGGCGAGCAGCGGAACCCGACACCGAGCGGTGTCGCCACCGGGGTGAACGCGGGGTCGGCGACCGGAATTACGAGCGTGAGCGGTCCCGGCCAGAAGCGGGCCGCGAGTCGCAACGCCGCCGCGGGCAGCCCGGGCGAGATGCGCGCGAGCTCGGCCGCGTCGCCGATCAGAACGGACAGGCCGCGCTCCGCGGAGCGCCCCTTGGTGGCGAGGAGGCGTGCCAGCGCGCTCGCCTGCAGCGCATCCGCGCCCAACGCGTACACGGTCTCGGTCGGGTAGGCGACGAGCTCGCCGCGCGCCAGCCGCGAGACGGCTTCGGAGAGCGAGACGATCATCGCGCGGCCGCGATGTCACTCCGCCAGCGCGCGCCCTCGAAGCGGACCGCGCGCACCAGCTCGTAGGCGCGCGCCCGCGCGGCGGCGAGGTCCCGCCCGCGCGCGGTCACTCCCAACACGCGCCCGCCGGCCGTCTCCCAGGCGCCTCCGGCGGCGCGCCGCGTCCCGGAGTGAAACACCTTTGCGTCGGGCAGTGCGGCGATCTCCGCGAGCCCCGAGATCGCGCGACCCGTCGGGAAGCTGCGCGGATATCCCTCGCTCGTCATCACGACGCAGACCGTCGGATCGCCGAAGCGGGGTGGCGCGCTCTCCTCCGGCAGCCGGCCCTCCGCCGCGCCGACGAGCAGCGGAACCAGGTCCGACTCGAGGCGCAGCATCAGCGCCTGAGTCTCTGGATCGCCGAAGCGCACGTTGTACTCGATCACGTACGGGCGCCCCTGCGCGATCATCAGCCCCACGAAGAGCACGCCGCGGAACGGCCGGCCCTCCGCCCGCATTCCATCGACGGTGGGCCGCACCACGCGGTCCACGATCTCTCGCTCGAGCGCGGCGTCGAGCACCGTCGCGGGCGAGTACGCGCCGATACCGCCCGTGTTCTCGCCTCGGTCTCCGTCGAGCGCGCGCTTGTGGTCCTGCGCGTGGCCGAGAACGACGAAGCGCTCGCCGTCGCAGAACGCGTAGAAGCTCGCCTCTGGACCGACGAGTCTCTCCTCTATCACGACGGTCTCGCCGGAGTCACCGAAGCGGCGCTCTCGCATGACCTCGCGAATCGCCGCCAGCGCCTGCTCCACGTCGTCGCAAACGGTCACGCCCTTGCCTGCCGCCAGGCCGTCGGCCTTCACGACGCACGGCCCGCCCAGCGCGCGCACGTAGGCCTCCGCGGCCTCTGCGGAGGCGAAGCTGGCGTGCGCGGCCGTCGGAATTCCGTGTCTCGCCATGAACTCCTTGGCGAAGCGCTTGCTGCCCTCGAGCTGCGCGGCCGCCGCGCTCGGGCCGAACACGGCGACGCCCGCCTCGCTGAGCCGGTCTGCCAGGCCGGCGACCAGCGGGTCCTCCGGCCCGATCACCACGAACGAGACTCCCTCGCGTTTCACCAGCTCGAGCACGGCGCGCGCGTCGCGCAGATCGACCGGCAGCACGCGCGCGTCGAGCGCGATCCCGTCGCTGCCGGGCGCGCACAGGACTTCTTCGACGAGGGGGCTCTTGCCTATCGCCCAGGCGAGCGCGTGCTCGCGACCTCCGGAGCCCAACACCAAGACGCGCATGCCGCCCTCCCCCGCGCGGGCCGGTTTACGCCGGGGTAGGCGCGCGGTCAAGTCGCGAGCCGGGGAACCCGGGGTCCGACGCGCGCCAGCACCTCGTACGAGATCGTGCCGACGGCGCGCGCGAGATCCTCGACCGGCACCTCCAGCCCGTCGCGCCGGCCGAACACGAGCGCGACGTCGCCTGCTGCGCTCGGATCGTCGGGCGGCAGCGCGACGGTCGCGAGGTCACAAGACACCCGACCGACGAGCGGCGCGCGCCGCCCGCGCACGCCGACCGCTACGCGGCCACCCGCCGCGCGCGGCAGCCCGTCGGCGTAGCCGATCGCGAGCGTCAGAATGCGCGTGCGCTCGGGCGCGCGGAACGCGGCGGCGTAGCCGATCGGTGTACCGGCGGCGACCGTCTTGGCGTGCACGACGCGGGCGCAAAGACTCATCACCGGCTCGCCCGCGTGACCGCCCTCGAGCGTCGGGTCGACGCCGTAGAGGGCAATGCCCGGCCGGATCGCGTTGCAGCCGTCGGTCGTGCCGCGCGCCACGCCCGCGGAGTTGTCCATGTGGACCCAGTCGAGCGGAGCGCGCAGCGCACGGACTCGCGCCACGAGCTCCCCGAAGAGCTTGCGTTGCCGGGCCGTCTCGGGCGAGGCGGCGTCGTCCGCGCAGGCCAAGTGACTCATGACTCCCGAGAGACTCAGCTTCGCGGCGCGGGCGACGCGCGCGAGAAACGCGGGCAGATCGTCAGGCAGGACGCCGAGCCGACCCATTCCGGTGTCGAGCTCGATCTGGAAGCGGCCGGGGCGGCCGGCGCGCGCCGCGGCGGCCTCGAGCCAGTCGAGCGCCTCGACCCGCGAGACGACGGGCTCGGCGTCGAGCGCGAGCGCGGCGTCGGCGTCCGCGGGGCTCTGCACGCCGCCGAGCACGAGCAGTGGCGCGGCGATCCCCGCGGCGCGCAGCTCGGCCGCCTCCTCGACGCTGATCACGGCGAAAGCGTCGCAGCCGGCGCCGGCGAGCGCGCGCGCCACGAGCACCGCCCCGTGCCCGTAGCCGTTCGCTTTCACCACCGCGATCACGCGCTTGCCCATCGCGCGCGCGCGGATCGCGCGGTAGTTGCGCGCCAGCGCGCCGAGGTCGATCTCGGCCCACGCTCGACCCCGCGCCTCGCTGTGCGCCGTCTCCCCCACGCGCTTCAATCTAGGGGAGCTTTCGGCTAACGTCCCGCGCGTGGAGTATGTTCTGAACGGCGAATCTCACTCGACCCCCGCGCCGCTCACCGTGCTCGAACTGTTGCAGCGCTGTGAGCTGGCGAAGCGCCGCGTCGCGGTCGCGATCAACGCGGTCGTCGTGCCCAAGTCGCGCTTCGCGGAGGTTCTGATCCACGACGGCGACAAGGTCGAGGTGATTCAGGCCGTCGGAGGCGGAGCATGAACGCGAGTTACAAGATCGGCGATCTCGAGCTGCGCTCGCGGCTGATCATCGGCAGCGGCAAGTACAAGTCGTTCGAGGAGAACCGCAAGGCGCTCGACGCGAGCGGCGCCGAGATGATCACGGTCGCCGTGCGGCGCATCGATCTCAAATCGCGCGAGCGCGGCTCGCTGCTCGACTGGGTCCCGCCCCACCAGTTCCACATCCTGCCCAACACCGCGGGGTGTACCACGGCGAAGGAGGCGGTCACGACGGCGCAGCTCGCGCGCGAGCTGCTCGACACGAAGCTCGTGAAGCTCGAGGTGATCGGCGACTCGCGCACGCTGTTCCCAGACACCGCCGCGACGCTGGACGCCGCGCGCATCCTCGTGGCCGAGGGATTCACGGTGCTCCCGTACATCACGGACGATCCGGTCGCGTGCATGCGGCTCGAGGAGATCGGCTGCGCGGCGGTCATGCCGCTCGGCGCGCCGATCGGCTCCGGCCTCGGCATCCGCAATCCCGCGAACATCCGCATCATCCTTGAAAGCGTGTCGTGCCCGGTGATCGTCGACGCGGGCGTGGGAACGGCCTCCGACGCGGCGATCGCGATGGAGCTCGGCTGCACGGCGGTGCTCATGAACACCGGGATCGCGAGCGCGAAGGACCCTCTCAAGATGGCGCACGCGATGAAGCTCGCCGTCGAGGCGGGACGCGCGGCCTACGAAGCGGGGCGCATGCCGCGGCGTCTACACGCGCAGGCGTCGAGCCCGGAGACGGGGCTCGTCGACCTGTCTTGATCCCGCGCCTCTGTTACTGGACGGACGGCGAGCGCGGGCGCGCGGGGCGGGATCAGGTCGACGTCATCGAACGACTGGCGCGCGGCGGCGTCGAACTCGTCGTGCTGCGTGAGCGCGACTGGTCGGCGAAGCAATGGAGTGACTGCGCCGAGCGCCTGACGAAGCTGCGCGCGCAGGGACTTCGCGTCCTGGCGAGCCGGCGGCTCGACCTGGCGCGCGCGCTGGAGCTCGACGGGGTTCAGCTCGGCGCGGAGTCCGTCGGGGTCGCGGAGGCGCGCGCGTTCCTAGGCCCGCGGGCGTGCATCGGCTACTCGGCTCACGATCCGGCCGAGGCGCGGCGCGCGGCGGACGCCGGCGCTAGCTACGTGACCTTGTCGCCGATCTTCGCGACTGCCTCGAAGCCGGGCGCGGAGGCACGCGGCTGCGCGTGGCTCGCGGCCGCGCGGGCGCAGCTCTCGACCCCGGTGCTCGCTCTCGGCGGCATGACCCCGGCGCGCGTGGCGGAAGTGCGAGCCGCGGGCGCCTGGGGCGTCGTCGCGATCTCCGCGCTCGGCGCGGCTCCCGATCCCGAGGCCGCGGCGCGCGAGTTCCGGCGCGCGCTCGCCGATGAGGAAAGGACATGAAGCTGCGCGCCGCGCTCGTGACTCTTTCGTTCGTTCTCGCCGGCTGCGGGCTCCTGCCGCGCGCGCTCGCGCGCGACGCGCTCGACGAGCTCCAGGCGCGCATCATCGACATCAACCGCCAGGTGTCCCCGTGCGTCGTCCACATCGAGTCGGCGGTGCGCGTGAACGGCCGGCGCAACCTGATCGAGGGCTCCGGCTTCGTGATCGACCCCGCCGGGGTGGTGCTCACCAACTGGCACGTCGTCGACCGCGCGGAGAAGGTCAGCGTGATCGTCCCCGGACACGACGGCCGGTATGACGCCGAGATCGTCGGCACGGACAAGCAAACCGACGTCGCGGTCCTGCGCATCTCGCCGCACGAAGGCGAGAAGCCATTCGCCTCGGCGCGCGTGGGTGACTCCGACAAGGTCCAAGTCGGCGAGTGGGTGATCGCGATCGGGAACCCGTACGGGCTCGAGGGCTCGGTGTCGCTCGGGATCGTCTCCGCCAAGGGCCGCGACCTGCGCACCGAGCAGGTGCTGAACGACTTCATCCAGACGGACGCGATGATCGACCACGGCTCGTCGGGCGGGCCGCTGATCAACCTCAAGGGCGAGGTGATCGGCATCAACTCGCGCGGGCAGGGCCGAGGCATCGGCTTCACGATCCCGATCGACACAGCCAAGCGCGTGGCGGACGACCTCTTGGATCAGGGCCGCATCGCGCGCGGCTATCTCGGAGTCACTCTGCAGCCGCTCTCGCGCGAGCTCGCGCAGTACTGGGGCCGGCCCAACGTGCACGGCGTGGTGGTGGGCTCGGTCGCGCACGACTCACCCGCCGAGCGCGCCGGCCTCGCAGTCGGCGACGTGATCGTGAAGTTCGACGGCGAGAATCTGCACGCGGAGAAGGAGGAAGACCTCGGCCAGTTCCAGCGGCTCGTCGCGCAGCGCAGCGCCGGCCACGAGGTGGCCATCGAGGTGCTGCGCGCCAGCGAGCGCAAGACGCTGCACGCGGCGCTCGCCACGCAGCCGAAGTTCGTGCCGGACGAACAGGAGACACCGCACGGGTTCACCGTGGAGGAAGTCACCGAGACGACCTTCCGGGGCCAGCGCCTGGCGCAGCGCGACGGCGTGCTCGTGTCCTACGTCGAGAGCGGATCCGAGGCCGACGAAGCGGGCATGGAGCGCGGCGACCTCATCGTCGAGCTCGAGAAGGCGCGCGTCGCGACGCTCGACGACTTCCGCAAGGCGGTGGCCGGCCTGCCGGCCGACAAGCCGTTCCTGGTGCGCGCGCTGCGCGGCGACGACACGCGCTTCCTGCTGATTGCGCCGCGCGCGGTGACTCGCGCGGTCGAGAAGCCGGTTCCCAGCACGAGCAGCCGCTAGCGCGCGAGCAGCTCTGCGGGCGCGCCCGCAGCCGTCCGCCAGTGGCGCGGCACGCGGCCGAAGCGCGCGCGGAAGCGCTCGGCGAGCGCGGGCGCGAAGGCGTCGGCGTGCTCGACCTCGAGCGCGTGGAGCGTGCAGCCGCCGAAGCCCGCGCCCGTCATCCGCGCGCCCAGGCAGCCGGCGAGCGCGCGTGAGTCGGACACCAGCGCGTCGCTCTCCGCGCAGCTCACCGCGTAGTCGTCGCGCAGGCTGGCGTGCGAGGCGTACATCGCTTCGCCCGCGGCGCCGAGCTCTCCGCGCGCGAGCGCGGCCGCGAAGGTGCGCACGCGCGCGTTCTCGCCGACGACGTGGCGAGCGCGCCGTAGCGCGACCGGATCGAGAGCGCGCTCGAGCTCGGGCAGGTCGTCGAGAGACAGCGCGGAGAGCGAAGCCAGCGGTCGGCCGAGCGCGCGCCGCGCCAGGCCGAGCGCCCGTTCGCACTCCGAACGCCGCTCGGCGTACGCGCCCGAGCGCAGGCTGCGCTCGACGCCCGTGTCGAAGATCCAGAACGCCAGCGAGGCCGGCAATGCGACCGCCCGTGTCTCGAGGCTCGCGCAGTCGAGATACAGCGCGGCGCCGGCCTGGCTACACAGAACGGTGAAGGGATCCATGATGCCGCACGGCACGCCGACGAACTCCGCCTCCGCGCGCTGGCAGAGGCGCGCGAGCGCCGGGCCGTCCGCGCGCCCGGTCGGAACGCGGGCCGCGCCCAGCAGCGCGAGCGCGACCGCGCCCTCGAACGCCGCAGAGCTGGAGAGCCCCGCGCCCTGCGGCAGGTCGGTCTCGACGCAGAGCTCGAAGCCGTGCGCGGGGATCCGCCCCGCGCCGGCGAGCACCCGCGCGACGCCGCGCGCGTAGTCGAGCCAGTCACTCGCCGGGGGAGCCGCCAGGTCGGCTTCGGACCTGCCGCGCTCGCGCGACAGCCCGAGCACGCGCGCGTCCGCGCGCGGCCGCAGCGCCACGCGCGTGTCCCGGTCGATGGCCACCGGCAACACCAGACCCCCGTTGTAGTCCGTGTGCTCGCCGATCAGGTTCACGCGGCCCGGCGCGCGCGCGACCGCCGCAGGGTCGCCGCCGAACGCGCCCTCGAAGAGCCCCCGAATTCCCTCTGCGCGCGCGTCCGGCACGTGTCGCTCGCCCTTACCAAATGGCGGCACGTGGTCTAGCGTCCAGGGCCCACTTTTTCGAGACCTGGATGCGCCTGTCCGAAAGTCCCTTCTGGCGCCGTCTGCTGTGCGCGGCGGCGCTCGCGGCGTGCGGGCTCACGCCATCTCCGGCGGCGGCGGACCGCGAGTCACGGCGCACGCCGGTGGTGGCGGCGGTCGAGAGCACCACCCCGGCCACCGTGAATATCACCTCCACACAGGTTGTCGTAGACCAGGCCAATCCGTTCCTGCGCGGCGATCCGATGTTCGACGAGTTCTTCCGCCGCTTCATGAACCCCCGGGCCAACACCTCGCAGAGCCTGGGCACCGGGGTGATCATCAACAAGGATGGCTTCGTACTCACCAATGAACACGTGCTCGCGGGCTCTACACAGATTCGCGTCGGCCTGTCGGACGGACGCCAGTTCGACGCCGAGCTCGTCGGCGGCGACCCGGCTTCCGATCTCGCGGTCGTGCGCATCAAGACGAAAGACCCGCTGCCGACGCCCAAGCTCGGCAACTCCGACGACGTGATGATCGGCGAGAGCGTGATCGCGATCGGGAACCCGTTCGGGTTGAACAGCACCGTGACCACGGGCGTCCTCTCTGCGACGAACCGCTCGATCCGCGGCGACGGTCGCGAGTACCACGGCTTCCTCCAGACCGACGCGAGCATCAACCCGGGCAACTCCGGCGGACCGCTGCTCAACATGGACGGTGAGGTCATCGGCATCAACACCGCGATCCTCGGCAACGCGCAGGGCATCGGCTTCGCGATCCCGATCAACCGCGCGCGCCGCATCGTCGACGATCTGATCCAGCACGGCGAGGTGCAGGCGACCTGGCTCGGTCTCTGGCTGCAGGAGCTCACGCCCGCGCTGCGCGAGGCGATGGGCTCCGAACAGGCGACCGGCGTGCTCGTTTCGAACGTGTTCGACGGCGCGCCCGCGGCCGCCGCCGGCATCCAGCGCGGCGACATCCTGACCTCGGTCGACGGCGCGCCGGTGCGCTCACGCCGTGAGTTCTACGAGATCGCGCGCGGCATCACGGTGGGCGACCACGCGAAGCTCGCGCTCGACCGCAGCGGCAAGAAGCTCGTCGTCGAGGTCGAGGCCGTGCGCTTCCCCGAAGCGCGCGCCGACGAACTTGCGCAGGTGTTGCTGGGCCTCGAGCTCGCCGACCGCACGCCCGCGCTCGCCAAGCAATACGGCCTGCGCAGCGACCGCGGGCTCGTCGTGCAGCGCGTGGTTCCGCACAGCGCGGCCGAGGATCGCGGCCTGCAGCCCGGAGACCTGATCCTCCAGCTCGGCCAAGACCGGGTCGATGATCGAGTGTCTCTGCGCAAGGCGATCCCGCGGATTCTCGGCCAGGATGGAGTCGTAGTCGTCGTTCAGCGCGGCCGGGCAATCGGCAGCGTCATGCTCGAGCTCTGGTAACCGGCGCGCCGGCAGAGCAAGGAGAAAGCAAGAAATGTGGAAGGCCTCTCGTCACTACGTGTTGTTCGGAAGCGCAGTCGCGCTCCTCGCTCTTGCCGGCGTGCTGCCGCTCACGCCGCACCTCGCGAGCGCCGAGGTCGCCAAGCCCTTCTGGACCGAAGGCGAGCCGGGCGACGCCTCGGGCCGGCCGGACTCGTTCGCGGACCTCGCGGACAAAGTGTCTCCGGCGGTCGTCAACATCAAGGTCGAGCGAAAGACCTCGATGAAGGGCGGGCCGGAGGAGCTGTTCGAGGAATTCTTCGGCCAGCGCAAGCCGGGCGAGAAAGGCGAGAAGCACGCGCCGCCGCACCAGATGCGCGTGCCGTCGACCGGCTCGGGCTTCGTCGTCTCTCCGGACGGCCTGATCGTCACGAACAACCACGTGGTCGAGAGCGCCGACAAAGTCGTCGTGGTCTTCCAGGACGGCTCGGAGAAGGACGCGAAGATCGTCGGCCGCGATCCGAAGACGGACCTCGCGCTGATCAAGGTGGCGGTGGAGAAGCCGATCGCGACCGTGCCGCTCGGTGACTCGGAGCACCTGCGCGTCGGCAGCTGGGTCATGGCGATCGGAAACCCGTTCGGCCTCGACCACACGGTCACGGTCGGAATCCTGTCCGCCAAGGGTCGCTCGAACTTCGGCGGCGAGCAGATCGCCGGCCCGTACGACGACTTCCTGCAGACGGACGCGAGCATCAATCCCGGCAACTCCGGCGGACCGCTGTGCGACATGAAGGGACGCGTCATCGGCATCAATACCGCGATCGCCGCCAACGGCCAGGGCATCGGCTTCGCGATCCCGATCAACATGGTGAAGAGTCTCCTGCCGCAGCTCCTCGAGCACGGCTCGGTGACTCGCGGTTGGCTGGGCGTGCAGATCCAGCGAGTCACTCCCGCGCTCGCCAAGACCTTCAAGCTCGGCGATCAGAAGGGCGCGCTCGTCGGTCAGGTCTTCGACGACAGCCCCGCCTCGAAGGCGAAGCTCGAGCGCGGCGACGTCATCACGAAGTTCGACGGCAAGGACATCCGCGACTATGACGACCTGCCGCGCATCGTCGCGAGCACGCCGCCGGGCGCCGCGGTCGACGTCGTGATCCTGCGCGACGGCAAGGAGAAGAAGCTCAAGGCGACGCTCGAGAAGATGAAGGAAGAGGAGATCCAGCCGGCCAGCGACGAGCAGACCGACAGCAACTGGGGCTTCGAGGTGCAGCCGATGAGCGACGAGATCGCCAGTCAGCTGGGCCTCTCGGCCGGCACGAAGGGCGTCGTGGTCGCGAGCGTCGATCCCGACTCGGCGGCCGCGCGCGCGGGCCTGCGCCGCGGGGACGTGATCCTGGAGGCGAACCGCACGGAGATCAGCTCGCCGAAGCAGCTGAAGGACGCGCTCGGCAAGAACGGCGACTCCGCCGTGCTCCTGGTCCAGCGCGGAGACGGCACCCTCTATCTCGCCATCGAGAAGGACAGCTAGAGGCAACCTTCGCTTGCGGCTTGCGCGCCGGTGCTCTCCTCGTGGGTCCCTTCTCGCTCGCGGACTCGCTGCGAAACCCACTCGTCGAGCCACCGCCGCGCAAGCCGCGCGCTCGTTGCATGCGCGAGCGAGTAGCGGAAGCTACTGACTAGCTCGAGTCCACCGCGCTGCTCGCACCAGCCAACTCTCTCTCGCCCGACGGCGCGAGCGGATGGGAATGGATTCGCGCGCAGGGCGTGCGCGCGGAC
>Ga0326726_10003868_pt1 | contig 13740 bp, 9 predicted proteins | sample MHFenrmetagenome_2_FD_207603 | JGI IMG/M metagenome (GOLD analysis project Ga0326726, IMG submission 207603) | Lab enriched peat soil microbial communities from Michigan Hollow, Ithaca, NY, United States - MHF15MN | ecosystem: Environmental > Terrestrial > Soil > Wetlands > Peat | place: USA... | reverse complement strand
AGACCGGCACCTGCAGACCGAAAACCGGGTCCTGCTCCAGCGCGACGCCGGCGAGGGAGCCGTCGAGCGCGGCGCGGACCATTGCACGCGTGTGCCCGATATTCATGCGTTTCCCGACACCGAAGGGTCCGCCGCTCCAGCCTGTGTTCACCAGCCAGGCATGGGATGCATGCCGGGCGATTCTTTCGCCAAGCATGCCTGCATACACTGTCGGCGCCAGGGGCATGAAGGGTGCACCGAAGCACGTGCTGAACGTGGTCTGCGGTTCGTTCCCCACTCCTTTCTCGGTTCCGGCCACCTTGGCAGTATAGCCGGACAGAAAATGATACATAGCCTGGTCAGGAGTCAGTTTCGCAATCGGCGGCATGACGCCGAACGCATCACACGTGAGCATTACTACGTTTTTGGGATGCCCACCCATCCTGGAGGGAACGTGGTTCCGGATATGCGTGAGCGGATACGCAGCGCGGGTATTTTCGGTGAGGGTCCCGTCGTTGAGGTCGATGAATCGCGAGGTGCTGTCGATGATCACATTCTCCAGCACCGTTCCAAACATTCGTGTGGTTTGATAAATGTCCGGTTCCGCTTCAGGTGACAGCCTGATCACCTTGGCATAACATCCACCCTCGAAATTGAAAACGCCGTCGTCACTCCATCCGTGCTCGTCGTCTCCGATGAGCGATCGTTCCGGATCCGCCGAGAGCGTGGTCTTGCCGGTGCCGGAGAGTCCAAAGAAAAGCGCAGTGTCGCCTCCCGGCCCGATATTCGCGGAGCAGTGCATCGGAAAGACTCCGCGTTCGGGCAGGAGATAGTTCAGAACCGAAAAGACGGATTTCTTGATCTCGCCGGCGTAGGTGGTTCCGCCTATAATTGCCACCCTCTTTGCAAAATTGATGACGATAAAGACTTCCGAGTTGGTTCCGTCAGACTCCGGGTATGCATGAAAGCGCGGAGAGTCGATGATCGTGAACGTGTCGGGAGAGGTGTGAATGACAGGCTGATTCGGATCGATCAGCAGATTCCGGGCAAAGAGGTTGTGCCAGGCAGAGTCCGTGATGACGCGAACGGGTATCCTGTAGCGGGGATCGGCGCCACCGTAGAGGTTTTGCACGAAGAGGTCCCGTCCCTGAAAGAACGCGCACAGCTTGGCGTACAGCGTTTCGAATTTCGCGTTCTCCATCGGCCGGTTGATTTTCCCCCAGGCGATCTTCCCCTCGCTTGACGGCTCCCGCACGATGAATTTGTCGTTCGGTGATCGGCCGGTATGATGCCCCGTGTGCACGACGAGCGGTCCGAGGTGGGAAATCCAGCCCTCCCGTCTCCGCACAACCTCTTCATAGAGCGCCGGCGTAGACAGGTTCCAGTAAACGTTCCCGAGATTCTTAAGTCCAAGGCTCGCAAGCTGTTGCCCGCCTATGCCCTGCTCCTGCATGGTTGTCCCCCGAAGTTGTTGATCGAAGCGCGAAATTGGCGGAAGCAGTCACGGTTTGAAGTTTTTCCACATCATCGACTCGACAGGCCGGTCGGTCCGCTGAATATATTTTGCCCCGACCTTCGCCCGGTAGTCTGTGCCGACTTCACCGGAGATTTCAAAGTAGATCAGCTGACCTATGGGCATGCTGTGGTAAATGCGGACCGGCTGTTTCACCGATATCTCGAGAGTCCATGTGTTACAGAATCCGATGTCCCCCTTGCCGGCGGTGGCGTGAATGTCGATGCCAAGCCTGCCGATGCTGCTTTTCCCTTCAAGGAAGGGGACATGCGCGTGCGTTTCGGTGTATTCCTCGGTCACTCCGAGATAGAGCCGGTGCGGAAGCATAACCATTCCTTCGTCGGGGATTTCGAAATGGTCGATGGCGTTATGGACTTTTGCGTCGAGGATGTCGTCCCGGTAGACAGCCAGGTGCCTGGAAAGGTGGACGTCATACGAATTGGACCCGAGAAAGGACCTGTCGAACGGGGAGATGACAATCGTCCCCTTCCCCATTTCTTCGAGGATTCTTGTATCGGTGAGGATCATCGGCGAGAAGACGTGACAGGAGGTGAATCTATTAATGTAGAAAAAACGGGCCGAAAATCAAAGAAGGAAACGCAGGTCGGATTGCGCGTCGATATCGATCGCGGCTTCGACGCACGGAAGAACTTCTGTTTTCTCCCGCTGGAGTATGCCTTTTGCGCCTGCCGTTCCTGTAAGTTCAAGCAGACTGCCAAAGAGTCGACGCGGGAAAATCACAGGAACACCAGCTATGCCGGCGTAGCCGCTCGCGACAGGTGTGTCAGGGTTGACAGCGAACCGTTGCAACAGCTTTTCAAGATGTGAAGAAGGTATCCGCGGCTGGTCACAAAGAACAAGGAGCGCACCTTCCACCCCTTTTCCGATTGCCCCGATCCCTTTGCGGATCGACGTGCTGATTCCTTCCAGCCATGTGTCATTTTCCACGATGTGAACATCGAGGGCTGCAAGACTCTCCCGTGCCAGAGGGGCATCGCTGCCTATCACGACAAAAATCTCATCGATGCCCGCGGCCCGGACGGTTTCTACGGCATGGACGATAAGCGGGCGGCCTTGATATGGGAGTAACTGCTTCGGTTGCCCGAGTCTCGAAGAGCCCCCAGCAGCCAGAATGACTCCGGCGACTTTCAAGCGTGGATCCGTCCGGTGAGATTGCGAAGGAATTCGCCATGACGACCGTGGAGCACTGCCAGCATCTCGGAGATGACCGAATGCGCGATCTCCTCAGGCGTTTCCGCCCCGATGTCGAGTCCGACCGGAGCGTGAAAGCGCTCAAGTGCTCGTTCTGAAATCTCCATTCCCTCGCGGCGGATCTGATCAAGGAGAAGATCCGCTTTTGCCCGTGGGCCGAGCAATCCGATGTAGCGGGCCTCCGTGTGGAACAGCTTCTGAAGGATTGTGCAGTCGCGGTTGAAATTGTGCGTCATGACAAGTGCGAGTCCGTTTTCTGTCATCGTCACGCGCTCGACCATTTCTTCGGCTGGCGCGGCAACAAGTGCTTCAGCTTCAGGGAATGCCGCTCTCGTAAGGTACGCTTCGCGGGCATCCACAACACTCACCGTCCAGCCAAGCTCGGACGCCAGTCGTGCAATCGGCACCGCGTCCGGACCCGCACCGAAAATCACCAGGCTGGGCGGCGGAGACAGATATTCGACGAACACATCGAGAGAACCCAGGGAAGAACTTATCGTCTTGTGAACCGGGACGCCGGTTTCCAGAACAGCCTCGCAAGCTTCCCGGAGAACGCTCGTAGTTGCGTCGTCAAACATCCCGTCGCACGACCAGGAGCCATCGCTCAGGCAGGCACGGACGTATCGCTCAGGCTGAAGTTGACGCTCCACCCGAAGGACCGTCGCCATCACGCCGGGACACCGCCGCTGTCTGCAGGCCTCGAGGAATTCTATAGCCTTAGACTGGTGCTCTCGTGAAACTTGTTCCAGAAGGATTTCCGCAACGCCTGTGCATCCCAATCCAAGTCCCCAGAGGATGTCGTCACCAGACGTAGAATCGTACGTCACCATCGAGGGCAGCCCGCCGGCAAAGAGCGGGGCAGATCGTTCCCGGAGATCAGCCTCAACGCAACCCCCGCTGATCAATCCAGCTGACTTTCCGTCCTTGGCTATGAGCATTCTTGCACCGGACCGGCGGTACGTCGAGCCCGAGGTCTTCACCACCGAGGCAAGGACTGCCGAGGAGCCTTCGTTGAGCACCTCGTGGTATAACTTAAAGATTTGCCTTAGTTCATCCATGACAATTGCGTGGGATACCTGCATCCTAGTTGCGAAACCGGTCTGGTCACGCGTGTTACGACTCCAGCCGGAAGGGCATCTGACGGACCCGCTGCCCCGTTGCCGCAAAGATTGCGTTCGCGACAGCGGGAGCAATCGGAGGAAGCCCGGGTTCTCCGGTACCGCTCGGCGTTTCGGCGCTTGGAATGATATGCACTTCGATCGCCGGCATCTCATCGATCGTTAGAAGGGGGTAGTCGTCGAAATTCCCCTGGACGACGCGCCCTTTGTCGATGGTGATCTGTCCCTTGAGCGCGGCGGAGAGCCCATACACGATGGAACCTTCGATTTGTGCTTCCACTGTTTCCGGATTGATGGCGGTGCCGCAATCCACCGCGGAAACGACCCGGTGCACGCGAATGGTGTTGCCGCTTGCGACGGAAATCTCGACGGCATGAGCAACGTACGTTCTGAAGAAGGCGGGAGGCGCACATGCAATCCCCCTAAATCTCCCGGCCGGAAGCGGAGATCCCCAGCCCGACCGCTCTGCAACGGCCTTTAGCACCTCTTTCATTCGTGGTGACTTTTCAGCAAGTCCAAGGCGGAAGGCGAGAGGATCTTTTTTCGCAGCCACCGCGAGCTCATCGATGAAACATTCAAGAGCAAAGACATTTTGCGACGGATAGACTGATCGCCAGAACCAGATTGGAACCGGGGTGGGGGCAAGCAGGAATTCGACGCGGAGATTCGGTATATCATACGGTATCTCCACAGCCCCTTCCACTGCACTGTGGTCCACACCTCCCTTGAGACTGCCCGGCTGTTGCTGATCGCCAATGGACGGCGCCACAATTTTGTGAGTAAGGGATTCCAGGTTGCCGCGCGCGTCGAGTCCGCCCGAAAGAAGGTGCCGGCTCACTGGACGATACTTACCGAATCGCATGTCGTCTTCTCTTGTCCAGGTGACTTTGACCGGCGCGCCGATTTCCATGGAGCAATGAATTGCCTCGTTTGTGAAATCGTGGTCATATCTTCGTCCAAAGCCTCCGCCGAGGTACGTCGTGTGGACCGTTACCTGTTCCGGCTTCAATCCGGCAATGGATGCAGCGCTTCGTTGAACCCCCTGGGGATCCTGGGTTGGCGCCCAGACGACGCAGTGATCCTTCCGCACATCCGCCGTGCAATTCATCGGTTCCATCGTGGCGTGCGCGAGAAACGGGGCGTCATACACCGCATCGATCTTTTTGTACGACGCCTTGAGGGCTTTCATAGCATCGCCCGTTTCCTCCGCTACCGCGCCCGGCTTATTCGATGCCGCAACCAGCCATTCTTCGATCTTCGCACTCGTGAGACCTGCATTCGGACCCTCATCCCACGTGATCGAGAGAGCATCCCTTCCCTGGAACGCACTCCAGGTGTTGTCCGCAAAGACCGCAACTCCTTCCGGCACCTGCCGGACAGCGATTACCCCTTCTATTTTCTTCGCACCAGCATCATTGAAAGAGACGAGCTTAGCGCCAAACACGGGAGGCCGGGCAATTGCCCCGTACAGCATGCCGGGGACCCGGACGTCCATGCCAAAGACGGCTTTCCCGCCGACTTTGTCCGGCGTATCAAGGCGCAGGGTGCGCTTGCCGACAATCCGGAAATCTTTCGGATATTTGAGTTTCGGCTTCTCCGGGACAGGAAGCTTCGATGCTTCTTCTGCAAGGTCACCGTAACTGACAGATCTTCCACTCAGGCGGTGATGCACGAAACCCGGCTCGGTTTCGCACGTGGATGGATCCACACCCCATTTTTTCGCGGCCGCAGCAATGAGCATCGCTCTCCCCGCAGCCCCCGCCATCCGGAGAGGTTCCCAGGACGTGCGAACGCTGGTGCTTCCACCAGTCCCCATACCACCGTATTTGCCGTCAGCGAGTGCCTGCTCAACATGAACCTTCGACCAGTCGGCATCCAGTTCTTCGGCAACGATCATGGGAAGCGCCGTGTACACGCCCTGTCCCATTTCCGATTTTGCCAGGGTGATGGTCACTTCACCGGACGGGGCAATGCGAAGCCAGGCATTGGGAGCAAAAGGCTCCGGTGGCGTCACCGGATCGGGATGAGCGGCCATCACATTGCCGAGCACCTTCTCCGGCAGGTAAATTCCGAGAACCAGCCCCGCCCCTGCAGTCGTTGCTGTTTTCAGAAAATCCCTGCGCTTCATTGCGAATATCGTCGTCATGCTCTCACTCCTGGCAAGGTACACTCATGACTATATGGTGGAAAACCGGAGTTCCTCTTCGCATCAGTTACCGGCTCATCAGACTGATCACGACCGCACCGACCGGCAGACCGGGGATATTAAGGAGCCGCTGCCCTGTGGATAGCGCGCCGGATGCGTTGATAGGTGCCGCAGCGGCAGAGATTCCCGGCCATCGCCGCATTGATGTCATCGTCGGTGGGATGAGGAGTCGAATTCAGCAGCGCCGTGGCCGACATGATCTGTCCGGGGTGGCAGTAGCCACACTGCGGCACATCCTCGGCAATCCAGGCACGCTGTACCGGGTGTGTGCGGTCAGCTGACAGGCCCTCAATCGTCAGGATGTTCTTTCCCGCGGCCGACTGCGCCGTCGTGGAGCACGACCTGACGGCCGCACCATCAACATGCACGGTGCAGGCCCCGCAGAGCCCTTCACCGCAGCCAAACTTCGTGCCTGTCAGGCCAAGCTTGTCGCGAAGGACCCACAGGAGCGGCATGTCAGGAGGAGCATCAATGCTCCTTTGCACCCCGTTGATCGTGAAAGAGATCGTGGCCATTGTTCCTCCCTGTCTTGACTGATGGCGCAGCGCACTTCCCTCGTGTCCGGAGGAAAACCGAGATTCAGATACTTAGACTGCAGGACCGGTTGAAAGGGTTCGCGCGGTGGAGACAATCAACTCCCACGCCGCGTCCACATGCCGCTGGGAAACGTTTGTCTGGCTCACAACGAATCGTAATGCCAACCGGCCATTCAGCTTCGTATGTGTAAGGTACAGTCTTCCCGACTTGTTGAGTGCTTCAAGAAGCGTGGCGTTAAGCTCATTGAGCTCTTCATCATTCCGCATGCCGGCGGGGTGATACCTGAAGCATATTGTCGTCAGCGGGGCGGGGGCGAGGATCTCGAAATGCGGCGCTGCTTTCACTTTCTGGAGAAACGACGCGGCAAGCGCAAGATGTTCCCGGAGCTTCTCACAAAGACCGTTGACGCCGTATGTTCGGATGACAAACCAGAGCTTCAGTGCCCGGAAGCGCCGCCCCAGCTGAATTCCCCAGTCACGGTAATTGTTGACCTGCGAACCCTCGGAGGTCTTCAGGTATTCCGGAAGTATCTCAAAGGTCTTTACCAGGGTCGCAGGATCGCGGACGAAGTACGCCGAGCAGTCGAAGTTTGTGAACATCCATTTGTGGGGATTCACCACAAACGAATCCGCGAATTCAAGACCGTCGGCAATCCAACGCATTTCAGGGAGCAGGAGGGCTGTTCCGCCGTATGCAGCATCCACATGGAACCAGAGCCGGTGCCGCGCACAGATATCGCCGATCCTCCGCACGGGATCAATGGCCGTCGATCCCGTCGTCCCGATCGTTGCGACGGCACAGAGCGGGGTCCATCCATCGGAGAGATCGCGCTTCACCGCCTGTTCGAGTTCTTCCGGAATCATTGCAAATGAGTCGTCGACCCTGATCTTGCGGAGAGCGTTCTTTCCAATCCCCGCGATCTTCACCCCCTTTTCGATCGAGGAGTGTGTTTCGGTCGAACAATACACTGAGAAACGCACGCCGTCCGGAAAACCCTCTTCGTTGATCCGGTGCTGGCTCCTTGCCTCTCGCGCTGTCAGGAGAGCAACCAGTGTCGCAGTCGAAGCCGTATCCTGGAGCACTCCGGTGAATGCGGGAGGAAGGCCAAGCATCTCCCTCAACCATCCCATGACACGCTCTTCCAGCTCCGTCGCCGCCGGTGAAGTCACCCAGCTCATGCACTGCGCTCCCATGGTCGCGGTCAGCATTTCGGCAAGGATGGAAGCAGGACTGCTGTTCGCGGGAAAGTATGCGAAGAATGACGGATGCTGCCAGTGCGTCATTCCGGGGAGGATCACCTGTTCGAAATCGCGGAAGACGTCCGCAAAAGGCTCAGCGGACATGGGCGGGTGTTGCGGGAGTTGTTCGAAGATCGCGCGTGGCCTGACGTTCGCCCTGACGGGCCGCTCTTCCACGTGCTCAAGATAGTCAGCCATCCAGTCGACCACGTCATGCGCAAGCCTGCGGAATTCCGGGGTAGTGATCATGGATGGACCCGAAGAGAATCAGGCGCCGAACTTTTTATTTGCCCGCACATATTTCTTCAGCTTCGCGTCAACCTTGGAGTGAACCGTTTGCGCAGGAAGGCCGGTGAGGATCTCAATTCCTTCATCAATGGTGGATGCGGCGTAGACCCGGAAGAGATTCTTGCGCACCGCTTCGACAACATCGTGGCGCAGCATGAGGTCCCTGACATTTTGTTTGGGGATCAGCACTCCCTGCTTTCCGGTCAGGCCCCGTGCACGGCACACGTCGAAAAATCCCTCGATCTTCAGATTGACGCCGCCGATGGGCTGAATTTCCCCGTGCTGGTTGACCGAGCCAGTCACGGCGATTCCCTGATCAAGCGGTATCTCCGAAAGGCCCGAGAGAATCGCGTAGATCTCCGTCGATGACGCGCTGTCTCCGTCCACGCCGGAATACGACTGCTCAAAGGCGATGCTCGCGCTGAGCACCAGGGGTTTCTTCTGGGCGTATTGCCCGCGCAGGTAACCTCCAAGGATCAGGACGCCCTTGTTGTGCGACGGCCCGCTCATCGATGCCTCGCGCTCGATGTTGATGATCCCCGATTTTCCCATGGCGGTCTTGGCTGTAATGCGCGACGGCTTTCCGAACTCGTGTTCGCCGGTCTGATAAATGGAAAGCCCGTTCACCTGACCCACAACTTTTCCCTGCACGTCAATCATGATCGACCCTTCGTCGATCATTTCCTGGATTTTCTCCTCAACGAGCCGGACCCGTTCAATCCGTTCGTCGATCGCCTTCCTGACATGGAGGGCAGCTACGGCAGATTTCCCGTCCTTTGCAGCCCAGTAGCTCGACTCGCGCAGCACGTCAGTCAGAATGCTGAATCGCGTGGACAGCTTGTTTTGTCTCCCCGCCAGGCGAACGCCATATTCAATCACCTCGCACAACGCAGACATGTCGAATGCGAGGAGGTGCTCGTTGTCGCACACCGACTTGATCAGCGAGAGATAGCTGCTGATCGAATGCCGGTCGTTGCGCATTTCGGTGTCAAAGTCGGCCTTGATCTTGAAGATCTTCTTGAAATCGTCATCGTAGGCGACCAGCATCTGATAAATGTACGGATCGCCCACCATGATGACTTTGATGTTGAGGTCGATGGGCTCGGGTTTGAGGGCAGAAGAGAGGTTGATGGTACCGTATTCGAACGGCTGTATTTCGATCTGGCGGTTGCGAAGAACCCTCTTCAGCGTGTACCACACGCCCGGTTCGGACAGTGCATCGAGGGCATGCAGCACGAGAAACCCGCCGTCCGCTTTGACGAAGGAGCCTGCCCTGATGTGAGTGAAATCAGACCGCCATACTCCGTTGCGATCTACTTCCCGGTCGATTGTGCCAAAAAGGTTTTTGTATCGGGGATTCTTTTCCAGAATCACCGGCGGTCGTTTGACGTCGCCATTATCAACGATGACGTTCACCTGAAATTCCAGAAAGTCATCTTCCTCCCGGGGAATCGGCATGCCGAGCACTGATGTCGCCTGTTCCTCCTTCGGATGAAAGCGGGAGAGGTTTTCGAAAATGCTTTGTTTGACATGCTCGAGATACTCGCTGATCTTCTTCCCTTTGAATTTCGAATCTACCTCTTCGAGAAGTTCCTCCACTACCGGGACGATGATCTTGTGATTGAGATCGTCGATGGATTTCTTCGCTTTCCGTTCAATATTGCGCATTTCCCGCATTACGAGGTCCATCTGACCTTCGAGTTCCGATTGTTCCGCAACGATGCGCTCGAAATCCGCTCTCGTCATTTCCCCCGCGTCCACTTTTGCATGGAGTTGGTCGATACCCACGGGATTTCCATCCAGTACAGGGGCGATTTCCGGCCGTGTCGTGGATCCACCCTGCACCTGCACGACTTCAAATCCCTTCTCCTTCACTCTCTTCTCGAAGTCCTTCAGAACGCTGCGCTGACGCTCCTGAAAATGCTCAAGTGTCACCTTTCTCTGGGCAACGTACCGGCGGCTCTCAAACACGGCAGGAATGCTCTTGAGGAGTTCGCTCAGGAAGGAGTTCATGCCCCTCTTAAAGGCCATTCCCTGACCGGCCGGGAGTGTGATCATCACGGGGGCATCGGGATCCCGGAAGTTGTGGACATACAGTTTATCCGTCAACGGTGTATCGGGACCTTTGTGGTCATGGAGCATGTGCCGGATCGTCGTTGTTCTGCCGGTCCCGGGAACTCCGGTGACAAAGATATTGTAGCCGGTGTGTTGCATGTCGAGGCCGACCTGGATCGACTGGACGGCGCGGTCCTGGCCGATGATGTCGCGTGAGGGGGTGATCTCGCTGAGGGCGGAAATGCCGAGGTTTTCGGGGGCGCATCGCCAACGGAGATCCTCAGGCGGAACTTCCCTGGGGCGGGGGACCCGTGGACGACTTGGTTTTCGACGCTTGCGTGCTCTCATGATCAATATTCTTTTCTATTTGCGTAGAGGTTCATGAGGATGCCCACCATGGACATGGAAGCGACCAGCGCCGACCCTCCGTAACTCAGAAACGGCAGGGGAACGCCGATCACCGGCAGCAAACCGATGGACATGCCGATGTTTAACACAACGTGAGTAGCAAAAATCGCTGTCAGCCCGATCGCCACGAAGCTTCCGTAGCGGTTCTTCACGGTGGATGCGAGCGTGATTCCCCGCATCAACAACGCCATAAAGAGGAGCAAAACAGTCGCGGCTCCCAGAAAACCGAACTCCTCTCCGGGAACGCAGAAGATGAAATCCGTCCACTGCTCGGGGATGAAATTCAGCTGCGTTTGTGTTCCGTGGAGATATCCCTTCCCGAAAAATCCCCCCGATCCAATGGCCACTTTTGATTGCAGGATGTTGTACCCGGCGCCGAGAGGATCGGCATTCGGATCCAGAAATGTCGCAATGCGTTTCTGTTGATAGTGCCTCAACCCGTCGTACATGTACTGCACGGAAAGGCCGACCATCACCATCAGCGAAAAAACGACCGCCATCACAATGCGATGTTGCTTCGTGAGGTAGAGCAGGATGCCGAAGACGAGGACCACGATGAGAAACGGCGTCGTCCCGAAGAGAGCCGCAACGGCCGCCGACACCGGCGCCAGAATTGAAAGGAGCGTAAAGCGCGTCGCACCTCCCCAGTAGAGCACCGGGAAGAACATTCCAAGATAAATGACGGCGGTCCCCATATCCGGTTGAGCCATGATCAGAAGGACAGGGGCCATCACGATCCCTGCCGCAATCCCCAGATCTTTGATGCGCTGGAGGGAGACATCGCTTCGCGAGAGGTATCCTGCAAGTGCCAGGACGGTCGTGATTTTGGCAAGTTCCGAAGGCTGGAAGCGGAAAGCTCCGAGGTTAAACCAGCTCGTCGATCCCGAAACAGTCTTCCCCAGCAGGAGCACCGAGACCAAGAACGCAAGAGAGAGAAGATACGCCGGCAGCGAAAGCAATCGCAGAAAACGAAACGGAACAAGGGCAACGCAGATGAGAGCGAAGGTTCCCACTCCGGCCCAGAGGACCTGCCTGTAAAATGTCTCGGAAGCCTTCGCATCGTAGGTGGCGCTGTAGACCGCAATGATGCCAATGACGACCAGTGCAAGAACGATCAGGCCGGTTTTTATATCTACTTTCTCTATGAGGCGCTGATAAAACATCGAGAGTACGGGAAATCGACTACGATATGTTGGCGAACCTTACGATGTCACTTGTGGATACAGGTTCTCCCGCGACGTTTCCGCCCGGAAGAAACGCTCATTGCATAACGGCTGCATGTTGATCAGGGGAAACGTGCTGTTTCTTTTTCGCAGGAGAAAGGACCGGCCGTGTTAGCCCGGCCGCGCCAGGTGCACTGTCGAAGCGTTTGACCCGGCCGAACAGGTATCGCTCGATGCACAACCCCGCAAGAGGAGCGGCCTGCGTTCCGCCAAATCCGGCATTCTCCAGTAGCACGGCGATTGCGATTTTTGGATTATTGAATGGCGCAAACCCCACATACCAGGCATGATCCGGCCCGTGCGGGTTCTGGGCAGTTCCCGTTTTACCTGCGCTCTGGATTCCCTCCACTCTCGCCATGCCACCTGTTCCTCCGGGTTCTTCCACGACACGTCGCATCCCCTCACGAACCGCCTGCCACGTCGCAGGAGAGACATTCAGAGTTCTTTCGGGAAACGAAAGGGTGTCAATCCGCGGAGGAGATTTTGATTCGATCATCCGCACGAAATGTGGTTGATGAAGCCGACCCTCGTTGCCCAGTGCGGCCGCGTAGCAGGCCATCTGCAGCGGGGTGACGCCGACCTCGCCCTGACCGATACCGAGACTCACCAGAAATCCGCGCGTCCATCCCTTCTCCCCGTAGCGCTTGTCGAAATAGGCGGTCGACGGAAGGAGGCCGGGGTTTTCTTCATACAGATCCACACCAGTGAGACGGCCGAATCCGAATTCCTCTCCGTATTTGCTCCACGTATCAAGTCCGGTCTTCAGCATGAGCTGGTAGAAATAAACGTTGCAGGAGCGCTGAATGGCTTCGACGAGATCCACGGTTCCGTGCACGTGCAGATCTTTGAAGGTCCGGTTGCCGAACCTAAATGCCCCGCTGCAGGTGACGTGCCATGACGGCGTGATCGTGCCCGACTCAAGCGCGGCAATCGCGAGCAACATTTTGAACGTGGAACCGGGAGGATAACGGGTAAGCGTCGCTCTGTTATACAGCGGATGCGCCTCATCGTTGTTCAATGAACGCCAGATCTCCGGCGGCGTGACACCGCTGAAAAGGTCCAGGTCGAAGTCGGGCTCGCTTACCATCGCGAGAATTCCGCCGTCATTCGGGTCGATGGCCACCAGGGCACCGCGCCGGCCGGTCATCAGCGATTCCGCAAACGCCTGAAGGCCGAAGTCCACAGTGAGCATGAGGTCGTCCCCTTCCACCGCCGGGACATCGTTCTTCCCCCCTTCAAAACGGTCGATCACCTGTCCTCTGACATTCACCAGACTGAACTCCGCCCCCTTTTTACCACGCAGAGCGGACTCATATTGCGCCTCAAGCCCGACGGATCCCGCGACATCACCTGCGGCGTAGTCTTCCCCCAGGGCCCGCATCTGGGTTTCAGAGATTTCCTTGGTGTATCCGAGGAGATGCGAGGCCGACGCGTGAGTGGCGTAGAATCGTTTGGACTCAACCTGGTAATCCACACCCGGAAGGCGTTCCCGGTTTTCCTCAAGTGCGGACAATGTCCGGAAGTCAATGTCTCGTTTGATTTTTACGGGAACGAACCTGGAGTAGGCTTCTCCTTTTTTCAGCCGGTCGCGGACAAAATCGGGATCAAGTGAAAGGAGGCGGGCGAGGTAGTCGATGTTTCCCTTGTCGAACTCGAAGGGCATGATCGTGACGGTAAAGGACGGACGGTTATCGACCACCAGCTTGCCGTTCCGATCGTAGAGGAATCCGCGGACTGGCTCCCGTGGTATCGTCCGGAGGCTGTTTTCCTCCGACTTCTTCCCATATTCCTCCCCGTAGATCATCTGGAGCTGCACCAGCCTCGCAACAAAGAGAAGAAACATACACGCGACCGTCACGTACATCACCCGGCGCTTCCCGTAGACGGATATGTCTTCCTGCTGAATCATGTGAATTGCGATGCTTCCCTTCCCTTCGTTGCAACCACGCTGTCAGCCAACGTG
>Ga0326726_10003867_pt1 | contig 13743 bp, 11 predicted proteins | sample MHFenrmetagenome_2_FD_207603 | JGI IMG/M metagenome (GOLD analysis project Ga0326726, IMG submission 207603) | Lab enriched peat soil microbial communities from Michigan Hollow, Ithaca, NY, United States - MHF15MN | ecosystem: Environmental > Terrestrial > Soil > Wetlands > Peat | place: USA... | reverse complement strand
AATCCGACACAATCGCGTCAGATTGAGACGCCTCTCAGCAGCGTTATGCTGCTCCCTTCCTGGCGAAGAAGTTCTTCGCGCGCCCGCTCTCCGAGCAGCGTTCCACCGTCACCTCCCAGCCCTTGTAGCGGCTGCGCAGCTCCTCGAGCGAGACAGTTCCGCCGCCGCTGCTTCTCGTCGCCGGCGCAATGGTTCGCACCAGATGGACACCTCCGCTCAACGTGGCGCGCTGCAGGTCGGCGATCACCCGCGCGCGCTCCTCCGTTGACAGTCGGTCCAGCGCCGCCGGGTTGACGATCACCGCGTTGAGCAGCCGCTCCTGCGGCGGCGTCCACGACGAAAGATCCGCGAGCTCCGCGTGCACCCGCCCGGCGAGTCCCGCTCCGATCGCCGCCTGCATCACCCGCTCGACCGCGTCGATCTCCTCGCCGAGCGTCGTGACCTCACAGCCGTTGGCGGCGAAGTACAGCGTCGAGCTCTCGTCAGCGGCGCCGGCGACGAGTACGCGCCCGTCGCTCGAGGGTTGCAGCGCTCGAACGAGAACGTCGTCGGCACGAAGGCCCCAGTGCTCCGGCCGGCGCAACTCGTCGATCAGCTTCACGCGCCGGCGCCGCCACGTGTCGTACGCCGGCAATCGCAGCCGGCGGACGATGATCCGGTCGACTTCCTCGCAGAGGAGCAGTTCAGTGAGAGCGAACTGCGGTGCCGAGGCTAGCACCGCTACCGCCTCGTCGCCGATGGCGAGCAGCACGCTGCGCGCGACGGACTCCTTGTAGTTCTCGATCTCCTGCTCGACGTACAGCTGATACTCGTGTCTGAGCGATCGCGTAGGTCGATGGGGCGGAGGAGGTGAGGGCGCCATGCCGCTTGCGCTCCGGGGCGGGGGCGAGGCGATTGCGCGTAAAGCTAGACATCACATCGGCCTTCGCAAGTGCTCATGCCGGCTCGACGTGGACCGTTACCTCGGACGTGCCGAACGCCCGCTCGATCGCTTCCTCGACGGCGTCGGCGAGCCGGTGCGCGTCGTCCACGGACGTTCGGCCGCCGACCACGATGGTGACTTCGGCGAAGAGCTGGCCGGATGCGGTCGAGCGGGACCGCACCTTTCGCACGTCCCGAATCCCCGGCACCGCCATCACCACATTTCTCAGTGAGTGCGTGTCGATCGCGCGTTGGTCGACGAGAATCGGGATCGAGCGACGCAGGATACCCACGCCGCTCCAGGCGATGACCAGCGCCACGGCGATCGCGAGCGGCGCGTCGAGCCAGGAGAGGCCGATGCGCGAGAGCGCGAGAGTCGCGAGCGCCAGCAAAGTCACGAAGATGTCGCCCGCGGTGTGCGACGCGTCGGCGAGCAGAAACGCGCTCCCCAACTCGCGGCCGCTCGCGCGCTCGTACCACACGACGAACGCGTTCACGAGCAGTGTGGCGGCGATCACCCCGATGTCGCTCGTCTCGATCGTCGTTGGCGTGCGATGCGTGGCGAGCGCGGTGATGCCTTCGCGCAGCAGCTCGAAGCAGGAAATCGAAAGAAACCCGACGATGGCGAGCGCGCCGAGCGTCTCGAACTTGTCGTGGCCGTAGGGATGGTCCTCATCGGGCGCGCGCCCGGCCACCCCCACGAGCGAGACGCCGATGATGTTGTTGAGCATGTCGAGCGCCGATTCGAGCGCGGCGCCTAGCACGGTCAGCGCTCCGGTGCGGATCCCAACAACGACTTTGACGGCCGCGAGGACGGCGTTGAGCAGGAGCACCACGACCAGCACGCGCCGCACGCCTGCCCAGTCGGCGGGCGTGTTGCGCAGTGCACTCGTGGCGGAGGGCGTCGTCGCTGGGGCGCTCACGCGTCCAACTTGCGCCACCGTCGAACTTCTGGTCAACCGACAACACCCGCGCTCGCCGAGCGCGGAGCGGGCGGGCGCCGTTAGGGCTTCGCGGAGGCTGTCGTGATGATCTGGATTGCCCCGCTCGAGTAGCCGGTACCGAACCGGGACTCAGCTTCGGACGGCGAGAAGTACTGGACCCAACGGACGCGGGTGATTTGAACCTGATCGAGGACTTCGGGGCCACCCGCGCGAACGTTGTCGATCCAGACCACGAACGGCTCAGCAGGTAACCGAGACAGCCCCGTCGTGTTCGCCGCGCTCCCCGTGCCACGCCGGAGCCACTGTGGACGCAAGCGGTCGATGGCATCATGCAACGTGAGTGCGTTGGTCTTGCGCAGGTCGTCGGCGATCAGATAGCTCGCCGTGCTCCTCGTCGGAGCGGCGTCCGGGTTGGGGTTGCCGGCGCCGGCGCGCGGTCCCGCCGTCGCTGAGCCACCGCCGCCGGTTGCGCAGGAAGCGATGGACGCGACGATCGCCGTCCCCGCCGCGAGTCGCCCGACTCGCCGTAGAATGGTGCAGATCATTTTGGTCCTCGGATCGGGTGGAAGTGGTCCTTCCCTTGAACAATGTCATCACGTGCCAGAGCTCCCGGAAGTTGAGCGCGCCGTTCGCCGTCTACGCCGCGCGATCGTCGGCAAGCGCATCGACCGCATCCAACTGCTGCACCCCGCGTTGTCGCGACGCCTGAGTGCAGCACGGGGACGCTCGCTGCGTGGCGCCGTCATTCGCGCCGTCGATCGCCGGGGGAAGCACCAGCTGATTTCGCTGGACGACGGACGCGTGTTGCATGCCCACTTTCGGATGACCGGCGACTGGACGATCGACCGATCGACTGACGCGCTGCCACGTTTCGCGCGCGCCGCGATCACGTTTCGCGACGGCACGCGCGTCGTTCTCGACGACCCGCGTGCGCTGAGCACGCTCGATCTGCACGCGGCGAGTGCGCCGCCGACGCTCCAGCTGGGGCCCGAGCCCACCGACCGCTCACTCACTGCGCCAGTACTCGCCGCCGCGCTGTCGAAACGCCGCGGGCCGATCAAACCCGTGCTGCTCGACCAGCGCGTGATCGCCGGGATCGGGAACATCTACGCCGCTGAGGCGCTCTGGCACGCGCACGTCTCGCCGACGACGCCGGCGTCGTCACTCTCGACGCGTCAAGTCGCCGCGCTGCTTTCCGCGCTCAGACTCGTCATCCGCCGAGCGACGGGCGCGAGGTACACGGACGACTCGACCGCGCGGCTGGCGGTGTACGATCGAGAAGGGAAGCCATGCCGGCGATGCCGAACACCGATCAGTCGAATCGTTCAGGCGGGGAGATCGACGTACTACTGCCCGGGCTGTCAACGCTAGGCGCTCGATTCTGAAGGCGCATCCCACGCGACCGGTCAGCCTTGGCTCTCACAGACTGACGCTGCCGACTGTCGCTGCCGACTAGAGTCCCGGGACGCCACAGCGATCGCGTTTAAGCCACGCCGCCTCAATCCAACGATTCCAGCAGTGCCCCTTTGAGGTACCCTGTCTCCGGTATCGTCATCACTTCGGGATGATCCATCGGCTGTCCAGTCAGGGCGCGCAGCGCCACTCTCCGCCCCGAGTCTGCCGCCGCCGACCGAAGCATCTCGAAGAACTCGGCGCGCCCGACATGAAAGCTGCAGCTCGCGGTGAACAGCAGGCCGCCCGGCGCCAGCACGCGAAGCGCGCGCAGGTTCACATCCTTGTATCCGCGGAGCGCGGCGGGGACTGACGCGCGCGTCTTGGCGAACGCCGGCGGATCGACGACGATGGTATCGAAGCGATCGCGCGACCGCTCCACTTCGCGCAAATAGTCGAACACGTCGGCCTCGACGTATCGCACGTTGGTGAGATCGTTGCGCGCCGCGTTCTCCCTTGCGCGCTGCAATGCGTCGCCGGAGACGTCGACCGCGATCACCTCATCCGCTCGACGCGCCAGATGCAGCGCGAACGAGCCGTGATAGCTGAAGCAGTCCAGCGCTCGGCCGCGCGCGCGTTCACCGATCATCACACGGTTCTCGCGCTGGTCGAGAAAGGCGCCGGTCTTCTGGCCGGTCCACGGCGCGGCGAAGTATCGCACGCCATGCTCGTTCACCTCGATCTCCCGCGGGACGTCGCCGGCCAGCAGCTCGATGCCGGCGTCGAGTCCTTCCTTCTTTCTGACAGGCACGTCGTTGCGCGCCAGCACGCCTCGTGGCGACAGCGCATCGTGCAGCGCGTCGAGGATCGCGGCGCGAAACGCCTCGAGCCCGGCGCTCAGCAGCTGCACCACGAGCCAGCGGTCGTAGCGGTCGCACACGAGCGACGGGCACGCGTCCGCCTCGGCGTGCACGACGCGATACGCGTTGGCGACGGCGTCGAGCGGCGCGCGGCGTCGAGCCGCGGTCCGAATGCGCTCTCGCCACCACGCGTGGTCGAGGTCAGCCAGCGGCCTTGCATCGACCATGCGAAGCGCGATCTCCGACTTGGGACTCCAGAGGGCCGTGCCGATCGCCTTGCCACGGTGGTCCACGACGACGACGGCGCCGGCCGGGCGATCGGGACGAACCGTCACATCGCTGCGAAAGATCCACGGATGCCCGAGGGACCAACGGCGCGCCGCGCGGGCCGAGACGTGGGCGGCGTCCGTCATGGTGAGTGGAAATTTCGATGGGGCATTCGGATAGCTGTGGAACGGATTGCAATGTATCCGAGTTGATCTTGCGGCTATGTGGACCCAACGGTACGTTCCTGCCCGCTCGACCCGCCCCGGACGGCTCGCCACTGTGCAGGGCCGCCCGAGGCGTTCCATGTGACGCTTTGTCATCCCCCCCGAGTTAATACGACCGGTTGGCATCAAGACACCCGGCAGTCCCTCGCCAGACGCGCTGATTGAGCGCCGCCGCGACCGCGGCGGCTTTGCTGGTTTTTGTTGCGGTGACCGCGACGTGAACGGCCGCAAAACGCGGTTGAAGCCTAGCGGTGAAGGGGCAAGACCTCGCACGACAGCAGGCGAACCGACCGTAGGTGCAGAGTGGCAGTCCCCCTTTTACCCCCCGAGGGTGTGAGATGACGACCAGGACCACGTTGCGTCGTGTTCAAGTGGTCGCCGCGTCATTGTTGAGCCTCTGGCTCGCAGTGCCGGCCGCCAATGCACAAGCCCAGGCCGCGGTCATCACCGGAAAGGTGATGAGCGAATTTGGTCAGCCAGTCGACCAAGCCAACGTCTACATCAATGATCTGACGATCTCGGTGGGGACGAATGCCCAGGGCGTGTACACGATCACGATTCCAGCGGCTCGTGTGCAGGGTCAGGCGGTCAACCTTCGCGTCCGCGCGATCGGGTTCCAGCCGGGCATCGTTCCGATCCGCGTCACAGCAGGCACGCAGACCCAGAACTTCACGCTCAAGCAGGACGTGAACCGCCTGAACGAAGTGGTCGTCACCGGCTCGATCGAAGCGACCGAGCGGGCGAAGGTGCCGTTCGCGATCGGCCGTGTCACGTCGGAAGAGCTGCCCGTGCCGTCGCTCGACCCGCTCACGTCGCTCTCGGGTAAGGTCGCTGGCGTCCGCATCGCGTCGACGAGCGGCCAGCCCGGGTCGACGCCGGACATCATGCTCCGCGGGCCCACGTCCCTCAACCTCTCGGGGCGGAGCGGCAACCCGCTCATCGTCGTCGACGGCGTCGTCATGAACGTCGGCAACCTGGGTGAGTTGGGCGGGCTCGACATCGAGTCGATCGAGGTCATCAAGGGCGCGGCCGGCGCGTCGCTCTATGGAACGACAGCGGCCAACGGCGTCATCACGATCAAGACGAAGCGCGGCGCCAACAGCGAGGGCATCACGGTCAACGCGCGCGAGGAATACGGTGTGGGCGACTTGAACAGCGCCCGCTACGGCCAGCCGGTGAACCACCATCTCCAGCTCGACGAGACCGGCAAACGCTTCTGCATCTCGGGCATTTCGACGGCGTCGCCCTGTTCCAAGACCGTCGACTTCATGACGGAAATTCTACGCATCAACAACGTGAACGCGGACACGAACCGCACGCCGCAGAACTTCCAGTGGAACGGGTTGAACAACACCGACGGATCGTTGGAGAACATCTTCCAGTCCAACATCTGGCCGAACCGCTACTACAACACGCTCGCGCAGGTCTCGACCTCCGCGCCGACGAACCTCAGCTCCGTCGACGCGACGGGCAAGATCGGCACGGTGCGCTTCTTCGCCAGCGGCCAGTACACGAACAATGCTGGCGCCCTCAAGCAGCTCCAAGGTGACATCCAGTCGCGCGCGCGTGTCAATCTCGACTACGACGTCCGCAGCAACCTCCTGCTCTCGCTCAGCACCGTCTACGACAAAGAGACGATCGATGAGCGCGCAATAAACAGTACGTCAAACCTGTTCGGCTCGTTGCTCCGCGGTGCACCCGCCGGGACGGACTACCTCGCGAAGGACACGCTGGGCCGGCCGATCCTCCAGGGCGGCGGCGCGGGCATTCGCGGCACGGGCAACGGCGCCGCGGCGTTCCTGTATCCGTTCTCGGCGTCGACCGACAACCTGATCGCCGGCCGGTACATCGGCTCGCTCACGGCGACCTACTTCCCGGCCGACTGGGTCACGTTCGACGGCACGTTCGCCTACGACAAGCGGTCGCGCTACGAACTTCAAGACGAAGCGAAAGGCTTCCGCACGATCACGACCAGCTCGGCGGATAACTTCGGGCGAATAAACACCCTGTCCAACCTGAACACCGAAGCGATGAACGGCAGCTACGGCGCGCTGTTCCGCAAGAACGTCACGAGCGATCTGACGGCCCGCTTGACGCTGCGTTCGCAGTTCGACCAGACCTATTCGCTGAGCAGCGCCGGGACCGGCCAGCAGTTCGTGGTAAAAGACGTCTTCACGCTGAGCAACACGAGCACAAACCAGACCGTGACCTCGAGCAGCAGCACGATCAAGGACGTCGGATTCGTGTCCGGCGGGCAGCTCGACTACAAGGGCAAGTACATCGCCGACGCAACGTACCGCTACGACGGCAGCTCGCTGTTCGGAGCCGGAAACCGCTGGGCGCCTTTCGGCCGCGTCTCCGGTGTGTGGCGTGTGTCAGAGGAATCGTTCTGGAAGGTTCCGCACATCACCGATTTCCGCCTCCGCGCGTCGCACGGCACGGCGGGCAACACGCCGTCGTTCGCCGCGCAGTACGAGACGTACAACTGCAGCACCAGCGGCTGCTCGCTGGCGCAGGCCGGTAACCGCGACCTCAAGCCGGAGACGACGGCCGAGACCGAGTTGGGTACGGACTTCACGCTGTTCAACCGCCTCGGCATCGAGCTCACGAAGGCCGACTCGCGGACGAAGAATCAGATCCTCAACGTTCCCACGCCGTCGAACCTGGGCTTCACGAATCAGTGGAAGAACGCCGGAACGCTCGACAACCACACGTGGGAGCTGGCGGCCAACCTGCCCGTCATCTCGAGACGTGATTTCAGCTGGAACATGAAGGGCACGTGGGACCGCACCCGCAGCTACATCACCGAGCTCTTCGTTCCCGAATACTTCGAGAGCGGCGGCACGGGCCAGGGCACCGGCAACTTCTTCCTGATCACCGCCCGCACGGACAAACAGGACGGCGTGCCGGTCAATCAGTACGGCCAAATCTGGGGGCGCAAGTTCTACAGGACCTGCGGCGAGATGCCGGCCTCCGTGCAGTCACAGTGCGGCGACGGCAAGGCGTATCAGATCAACGACCAGGGTTGGGTCGTGTGGGTCGGCACCGGCAACAGCTGGAAGGACGGCATCACGAAGAACCTCTGGGACACGAAGCTCCCGGCCAAGGACTCGCCGTGGAACTATCCGCTCTACTTCGGTCACCCGATCGTCGATCGTCCGCTGCGCGGTGAGCCGGGCGAAGGTACCGGAAAGAGCCACATCCTCGGCAGCGCGTTCCCGAGCTTCCGGTTCACCTGGAACAACACGCTCACCTACAAGCGGCTCACCTTCTATGGGCTGCTCGACGGTACGGTCGGAAACCACATCAACAACCAGGGTGAAGGCTGGGGTCTGCTGGACTTCGCCTCAAACTACTTCGACCAGGCCAGCAAGTCGGTCGAGACGGCGAAGCCCGTGGGTTATGGCTGGCGCGTTGGTGGGGCGGAGGGAGCTGGCGACGGCGGGTTCTACGACCTCCTCGGACCGAACAACTACAACACCGAAAGCGGCTCGTACGCCAAGATTCGCGAGATGAGCATCACGTACCGACTCGGCCGAGCTCGTGGTATCGGTGGAGACTGGACGCTCGGTCTCGTCGGTCGAAACGTGTTCACGTTCACCAAGTACTCGGGCTACGACCCCGAAGTCGGCGTGGACGGCGGCAACGCGGGCTCAGGCCTCATCAACCAGGTTGACGCCTTCAACTATCCGACGCTCCGCACGTACACGGTTTCCCTGTCCACGCGGTTCTAGGAGCCAGCCGACATGATTCGCAAACTCATTCCGTTCGCTGCGCTGGTTTCGGTGGTCGCGGCCGGCGCGTGTAGCGACAACTCGCTGGCCGTGCAGAACCCGAACTCGGGCGACACGAAGCGTGTGCTCGGTTCGCCGGCGGACGCGGAGAACCTTCTGGGCTCGTACTTCAAGCGTTGGGTCGTCGGGATGTACGGGAGCACGGGCGACATCCAGGGAATGGCCAACATCTTCTCCCTCGAGAACATGTCGAGCCTGGCCAACAACTGTCAGAATTCGCACTATCCGTTCGGGACCTCGGTCAACTACAACCAGCCCTCCGGCAACGTCTGCACTGGTGAGAACCAGCGGCTGTACGCGATCCTGGGCGAGGTCAATCGCGTGGCGACGAGCTTCCTCACCGCGCAGGCGGCCGGCCTGACGCTCGGCACCGCGGCTCGCGACAACCGCGACGCGGCGTTCGCCGAGTTTCTGAATGGCGTCGCCATCGGCTCCGTTGCGCTCTGGTACGATTCGCTCGGCGTCGTGTCCGTTGGCATGAGCACGCAGGACGCGGGCAAGTTGATCGGCTACAAGGCCGCCGGCGATTCAGCCTTGCTGCACCTCCAGAACGCGATCGACTTGGCGGGCAAGTCGAACACGTCGTCTGACGGGTTCCCGATTCCCGCGACCTGGATGCCTGGGCCGCTGTCCTACTCGCAGGCGGAGTTCATCAAGCTCGTTCGCACCTACCGCGCGAGGATTCGCGCGAATCTCGCGCGGACGCCAGCCGAGCGCGCCGCCGTCGATTGGGCGGCGGTCGTCGCGGACGCACAGGCCGGCATTACGGCGGACGAGGACGTGACGGCGAGCACCACGGCAGGCCCGAATATGTCCGGCTGGCGGTCGCAGTACGACTCGTTCAGCACCTGGGACCAGATGCCGCCGTTCATCATCGGCTGGGCCGATACGTCTGGCAACTATGCCGGGTGGATCGGGCAGGCTCTCGGCGCGCGCGGTTCAGGGGGCCAGAACTTCTTCATGGCCACCCCGGACAAGCGATTCCCGCAGGGTGACACCCGCGTCGCACAGCAAGCGGACTTCAAGATTCAGTCATGCGAAGTCCCGCAGGTTGGACCGGCATATTCATGCGCGCGCTACTTCGTGAACCGGCCGGCCGGCAACGATCAGTTCGTTGGTCCGGGCTGGGGTTTCTCGCAGTACGACTTCGCGCGGTTCCACGGGTGGGTGCAAAAGGGAGACGCCGGAAGCGCCCGCAACGGAACCACGCCGATCTTCGTGAAGCCGGAGCTCGACATGCTCCAGGCAGAGGGATTGTATCGCCAGGGGAACTATGCAGGCGCCGTGGCGCTGGTGAACATCACCCGCACCAAGAACGGATTGCCGCCTATCACGGCGTCCGACGCGACGTCGCCGGTGCCGGGCACGGCAACCACTTGCATCCCGAAGGTGCCGCAAGCGCCCAACTTCAACACCGTCGGATGCGGCAAGCTGCTGGACGCCCTCAAGTACGAGAAGTACATCGAGACGGCGTTTACGAACTTCTCGGGTTGGTTCCTCGACGAACGTGGATGGGGTGACTTGCCGGCCAATTCGCCAACTTTCTGGGCCACGCCGTTCCAGGATCTCCAAGCGCGCGGCTATCCCCTGACGGCCATTTATGGTACCGGCCCGGGCCCCGGCAATGCGCCGAACTCGGTTGCGGTTGGACCGACCACTTACGGCTGGTAGCGAGGCTTTAGTGCTGCGTCGAAGTTGTCGTACGCTGGCGGCGATCCTCTTGGCAGGCTGCTACACGTTCGAGCCTGTCAAGGGACCGACGCCGGAGGTAGGGACTGAAATCGCATTCGACATCAACGACGCCGGGCGCGTGGCGCTCGGCGGCTCGATGGGGCCGGAGATCGCTCAGATCGAAGGCCGTTTGGTGGAGAAGGGGTCGGCGGACTATCTGGTCGCCGTCACCACAGTGCACTTGCTGCGCGGGGGGGAGCAGGTCTGGTCCAAGGAGCCGGTTCGCATCAAGTCCGAGTTCGTCTCGTCCGTCTACGAAAAAAAATTCTCCGCGGTGAAATCGGTAGCTCTCGGGGCGGTCGGCGTGGGAGTTGTAGCGGCACTCGCTGGCCGGTCGCTGCTTGGAGGCGGAACCACCGACCCTGCAAAACAGCCCGGGGATACAGGTCATACCACTCGTCGCAGGCCCTGATCGCGGGCAATGTCGCCAACCTTCACGGAGTACGTCATGCGTCGCCTTTTTCAACTCTCGGTGCTTTGCCTCGCCGCAGGCGTCCTGAGTGCGTGCTATCCTGACCAGATCGTGAACACGGAGAATATTCCGACTGCGGGCATCCGGTTCATCAACGCCGTGCCGGACAGCAGCGGAGCCTTCGGCTTCGACATGCGCTTCGTCGACATCGTCGAGTCCAACACCCAGTTCTACATGACGTTCCGCGACGCGCCGACTCAGACGGTGACGAGCGGAACGACGGACACGCTCATCATCGGGTCCAAGCTTCAGTTCAAGGGCGCACGGGTCGGCTCGCGCCACTTCCGGATCTTCCTGAGCGACACGCTTCAGTCGATCGCGTCGACGGTCATCGTCGACTCGACCGTCACGCTCGTCGCCGACCACAATTACACGTTCATTCTGTGGGGCAACGGCCGCTCGCCCAAGGGCGCCGCGGACGCGATGCACCTGAGCGTGCTCGACGAGGCGCCGGCTGACCCGGGCAACCAGGTCGGCCTCCGCGTCATCAACGCCACCAGCGCGGCGATCGACGCGCGCGCTTACACCCGCGGCACGGCGGTGCCATCGACTCCCACTTGGGCCAGCGTCGCTCCATACAGCGCGTCGACCTGGGTGAACCAGGCGCCGGGCATGATTGACTACAACATCAGGGCGGCCGGCGGCACCACGGCGATGTTCACCGATCGTCTGGCGCTGCCAGGCGCCGCGGCGTTCTCGAGCGCCGGCACCGGCGGCAAGCTCGACATCGAGGCGTCACCCGGCACGCTCGTCGCCGGATCCGCCGTCACCGTGATCGTGTTCCCGCGCTCGGTTGCTGGCGCCAGAACACCGCAAGGGGGGGCGTTTTCGATTCCCAACGTCGTGACGATGTGGGATCGTCGGCCACCGCGCCCGCCGGGTGTCTGAGGACTCGCTTCGTTCCAAGTCGCATGCGAGATTGGCCGTCGGGCGCTTGCTCGACGGCCTTCTCACTTTGGCGACCCGGACGTTCGGGTCGGGGGGATGAGAAACATGACCACCCGCTGGTTGATCGCCGTCGCCTCGGCGCTCGCTGTCGCCGCGCTCGGATGCGGCAAGGCCCCGTCAAGCGCGCCCACGCCTCGCGACCGCGACCTGCTGACGCACGACGAGATCGTGAGCGCCGCGCGCGAGGGATCGGACTTGTACGAGACGATACTGAGCCTGCGCCCGCACTTTCTCGAGGCGCCCTTGGGGGTGCAGCCCGGGAGCGCGCTGCGGGGAACGACCGTCTACATCGACTCTCGGCGAGCTGGTGGTATCGAGTCGCTTCGAAGCCTTACCGCGGGAACCGTCGATGAGGTGCGCTACCTGGGTCCCACCCAGTCGCAGAACGAGTACGGCCCCAGGGCAACGCTGGTCACGCTGGTGATCAAGCTCCGCCACCCGTCGCGCGCGGACACTACGTTTGAGGTGACCCTCCCCGGCCGCTGATCGCACCGGTCCACCGGACCACCGGTCGACCGGTCGACCGGTCCACCCGCAGTCCCATGACCAGCTCCTCGCCCCCAGTCGCAGCTACGTCAGCGTCCCCCGGCGCGTCCCTCACGGCGCCGGCAAGCGCCAAGCCAGGCTCGATCTTCAGTCCCGCCGTCGACCTTCTGTTGGTGGGGGGTCTGTCGCTCATCGTCTTCGTGCCGCTGTTGCTCAGCGGCCGATCGGATCTCGTGCTCGTGGGTGCGGGCGCGCAGGCGTGGATCGGGACAGCGATCAACATGCCGCACTTCATGGCGTCGTACCGGCTCGTGTATCGCGACCGCGAAACGATCATGAAGCACAAATGGGCGTCGATCTACGTGCCGCTGATTCTGCTCGTGTACAGCGCGATCGCCATCTGGGAAGCGCAGTACTCGCCGGTGCTCGTCGTGGTGCTGATCTCGGTCTCGAGCGCGTACCTCGCCTGGCACTACACCGGGCAGGTGTGGGGCATGATGGCGTCATACGCGTACCTTGCCGGCGCGCGGTTCGAGAAGGGCGAGCGCCTGCTGATCCGTACGGGGCTCCGCATCCTGCTCGCCTGGCACGTGAGCTGGTTCCTCTACACACAGCTCCGCGACCCGTCGCGCGTGCGGCCGGTATACCTCGTGGTCAGCGCGGGCATCGGCGTCGCATTCGTGCTGGGCGCGATCGGTCTCTATCGCCTGTGGCGGCGGACCGGAATGCTCCCCCCCGCGCGCACTCTGGTCGCCTGGCTCGCGCTCTTCGTCTGGTACGCCGTCATGGCGCGCGATCCCAAGGCCCTTTTCTGGATTCAAATCGCCCACGCGTTGCAGTATCTCGCGTTCCCGGTACGCGTGGAGATCAACCGAACGATCCGGGGGCGGGCGCGAGCGGCGACGCGCGTCGCGCGCCACATGGCGCTCTATGGCGTCGGGTTGCTCGCGGCGAGCTTCATCGTCGCGCAGCTCGTGCCGGGCGCGGCAATGAGCATCATCGGCAACGTCTTCGGGGAGACGCCGGGCAAATCCGCCCCGATCCTGCTGCTCATGTTCATCAACATCCATCACTATTTCACCGACGGCGTGATGTGGAAGATCAGCAACCCCGAGGTGAAGAAGGACTTGTTCGCCCACGTGACGCCGGCCCGCTCCGACAAGGCCGGCAAGACTTCCAAGGCGGCGAAAGGGCCGGTCAGCGAGGGGGCGTCTAGTCGCGTATGAAAGGGCGACCCTTGTTTCCACCGAGAAAAGTCCATGTGCAGTCGTGCAGCTATGCTCGTGTCGTCCCTGCTGGTCATGGCCACCGCTGTGGCGCCTGTGAGCGCGCAGACGCACCGTTCTCCGACGGCGCCGGCCGCGAAGCCGGCGCAGTTCCATTTCGTCGTTGCGAGCACCGGTAACGAGGCTCGCTATCGGGTTCGTGAACAGCTCGTCGGCCTGGACCTGCCGAACGACGCCGTCGGTGTGACGAAGGATGTCTCGGGAAGGATCGTCGTCGGCCGTGACGGAAAGATCGTCCGCGACACCTCGCGCATCGTCGTCCGGGTCACGAGTCTGAAGAGCGACAAGACGCGTCGCGACGGATTCGTGCAGCGCAATACGCTCGAGACCTCGAAGTTCCCGCAGGTCGAGCTCGTCCCAACGGCCTTCGACGGCCTTTCGGAGGTGATTCCCGCGGGCACGACGAGGACCTTCTCCC
>Ga0326726_10003866_pt1 | contig 13745 bp, 12 predicted proteins | sample MHFenrmetagenome_2_FD_207603 | JGI IMG/M metagenome (GOLD analysis project Ga0326726, IMG submission 207603) | Lab enriched peat soil microbial communities from Michigan Hollow, Ithaca, NY, United States - MHF15MN | ecosystem: Environmental > Terrestrial > Soil > Wetlands > Peat | place: USA... | reverse complement strand
CCGGACCAAGAGATGAAGGACGCCGGGCTGCCCGGACGAGTGTTCCCCGCCGTCGGTAATCATGAAGTGTGGGCCGACCCAGACGTCGAGGGCCTGCTGACGGCGTTTCCCTATCTGAAGCACTTCGGCGTGTCAGACAAGCAACTCACCTACAAGTTCGACTTCGACGGCGCCCGTTTCATTTTCCTGTGGACAGGCAAATACGACTATCGCGCCCCCACGTCTTGGGATGCGACCCGGCCAACGTTCGAAGAGCAGATGACGCAGTTGCGGCAGTGGCTGGATGAAGCCAGGGCCGCTGGAACCCGCAAGGTCTTCATCGCCTTCCACAATCCGGTCTTCGCCCGCTCCGGCATGGGCGCCATCCCTGACGCCCAGAATCCGCACAAGATTCTGGCGCCCTACGCGAAGGACCTCGACATCGTAGTGTTCAACGGACACGTGCATACGACGGAGATTTACGATGTGGACGGCGTGAAATACCTGCTGCTGGGCGGCGGCGGCGCCGAGCAGGACCCGATCCTGCCTGGTCGAACGCACATCAAGGTTCCTGCGGACTACCCGGCTGATCAGTATTGGAAGGGCGCGAGTCCGAAGGAGGAATACAACTACGTGCTGGTCGACGTGCAGCCCGGTGGGAAGACGAAGTTTACGCTGAACCGCTTCCGTCCGTGGTCCGCTGAGCCATTCGCGAGTGTGGAGCTGTACAAATGAACTGGCTTGGCGCCAGGCCCTTCCGCGTGGCGCTTCCTTTGCCCGCGTTCGTGCTGCACCCGCGTACCTCCGTGATTCTCGCCGTCGTCCACGTGTACTTGGCCACCGCTCACCTCGCTGAGTTGGTAGCCGGACACGTGGACTGGACGCACCTCTGGAAGGGCTTCGGCGCGCTCGCCGGGGCGTACGTGTTCGCCGCGCTGGCGTCGCGCCGAGCGTCAGCGCCGCGTCCCTCCCGGATGTCGCCAGGAACAATCGGTGGGCTCGTCGGGTCCGACAACGGGAATTGGTAAGCCCAAGGATCACGGAACGCGATCTCGTCAAGCGCGCGCTGCGGTGTGCGGCTCATCCTCTGGCGTCCGGTGGCCCACCCGCTCTGAGGCGGCCGTGGGAATCGTGAAAGAGACCGTGGTGCCGCGGCCCGGCGTGCTCTCGACCCAGATGCGGCCGCCGTGCGCTTCGACGATGCCCCTGGTGATGGGAAGCCCGAGGCCGGCGCCGTGACGTCCGGTCCTGGTGGCTTGCCAGAATCGATCAAAGACACGAGGCAGGTCCTCGGACGCGATGCCACAGCCCGTATCCGCAACCCGGAAGAGGACCTCGTGATCTCTCGAGGTGGCGCCCGCGGTGATCCGGCCGCCAGCCTCGGTGAACTTGATGGCGTTGCCGATGAGGTTTTCGAGCACCTGAAGGAGCCGGTCCCGATCGCCCCAGACCTCGGGAACGTCGCCATCCATATCGACTCGAAGCTCGAGAGAAGACGACGCGGCGAGCGATCGCTGCATCTCCACCGCCCCGGCGATCAGCTCATGTGCAGACAGTCGCGCTGGCTTGATCGTCAGCTGCCCCGACTCCATGACCGCGACATCCAGGAGATCCTGAATCAGACGGTCCATGTGAGTCGCTGCGCGGTGGATAGCCTCCCTCACCTGCTGAGATCGCCGTTCGGGCTCGGGACCGGAACGCTTCAGTGCCGCAACCTGCAACAAGATCGAGGAAAGCGGATTCCGCAGGTCATGCGCCACGAGGCCAAGCACGTGATCGCGAAGCTCTGTGGCCTGGACTGACGCGCGGTAGAGACGCGCGTTCTCGATGGCCACAGCCGCCCGGTCCGCCAATGCTTTGGCCAGTCGCAGATCGTCCTGCCCGTACACGTGAGACGGGGTCGAGGAGCCGAACATCAGCACGCCGAGGGTCTGTCCCCGCATCTCGAGCGTCACGGCCATGAGCGACGTGACGCCAGTGGCCAGGAGCGCCTGCAGGTGTTCCGGTCCCTGCGCAATCGACTCGAGGAACTCTGGCGTCACGTGCTCGACGACAATGGACCGTCCCCCTTCGATCACGGACCAGGCGACGTCAGGGAGACCTTGCGTGGGCGGCGTCTGCTCGAGAACGGCACGAACCGCCGCCTTGGCGGGGTCCGCGCTCGCGATACTCAGTCGCCTCAGCCGCCCATTCTCGTCCATGACATCGACAGCACACCAGTCAGCGACATGCTGAACCGCCAGCCGAGCCACCGACGCGAGCGTCTGCTCGTAGTCGAGCGACGCAGACAGCGCAACGGTCGCTTCAGCCAGAAACCGCTGTTCCTTTTCAAGCAGGCTTCGCTCGGTGATGTCCTCCGAGATGCCGAGCAGATAAATCGGATGACCCGCGCTGTCGAGGATCGGCACTTTCTTCGTATGCAGGATGCGAACGCCTTGATAGCGCGTCTGTATCGGCTCTTCCGGGATGTCGACGACCTTGCCGCCTTTCAGGGCCTCGCGATCTTTCTCGACGAAGAATTCGGCCTGTGACGGTGGCCACAAATCGTAGTCGCTTCTGCCTGTAAAGGCCTCCCTCGGCCAGCCGAGCAGCTCTTCACCGGCGCGATTGAACCGCAGGAATCGCAACGACGTGCTGTCCTTGATGAACAGCATGAGCGGAACGTTCTCGATGATGGCATCGAGCGAGGCGTTGGCCGCCTTGAGCTCTTCCTCGATACGCTTGCGCTTCGTGATATCCCGCAGCGCCACCGTGAGCAGCGTCTTCTCGCCGACCTGCAGCTTTGAGATCGTGGCTTCCGCCGGGAACTCCTCGCCGTTCTTGCGCAGGCCCGCGATCGTGGTCAGGTGCTCTCCCATGCGGCGAGCGATCCCATCGCCGGACGCAAACCGCTCGACGTGCTGTCGATGGGCGCTGCGAAAGCGCTCGGGGATCAGGCAGTCGAGGGGAGTCCCGACCGCCTCCGCCTGCAAGTAACCAAAGATCTGCTCCGCGCCGTGGTTGAACATAGTGATTCGCTGCTCGTCATCGATCGAGATGATGGCATCGGCGGAAATCGAAATAATCCCGGAAAACTTCGCCTCTGATTCCTTCAGGTTCTGTTCCGCCACTTTGATCTGCTCGATGTCGGTGCACGTGCCAAACCATTTGCGGATCTCCCCGTTCGCGCTGAACTGCGGCACTCCTCTGATCAGCCACCATCGGTAGACGCCGTCAGCCCGCCGCAAACGGCATTCAAGCGAATAGGTGTCACCGTGTTGCGTCGCACGCTGCCACGCATCCCACGCACGCTGCCGGTCGTCGAGGTGGAACGGCGTGATCCAGCCTTCACCGTAGCTTTCTTCCCGGGTGAGACCTGTGTAGTCCACCCATTGCTGATTGAAATAGATGTTCCACCCGGCGGCTGTGGTGGCCCAGACGATCTGGGGCATGGACTCGGCCAGCTCCCGAAAGTCGCGTTCGCTTCTCTCCAGCGCCTCCGCCGCGCGCTTGTGGTCGGTGATGTCCGCGACCGTTCCCATCATTCTCACGGGGTGGCCCGTGGCATCGCGATAGACACGGCCCTTGGCGGAGATCCAGTGAATGGAGTTGTCCGCCCACAGGATTCGGCATTCCATGTCGAAGTTGCCGGACTTGAACGCGTCTTCGAACGCTCGTTTTGCAACGTCTCGATCTTCGCGAACGACATGAGTCATGAAAATCGCCGCGCCCCATGTCGGAATGGGCGATGAATATCCAAAAATTTGGTCATGTCTGAGTGACCGTACCGATGTATCAGTCCGTAGATCCAGATCCCACATGCCGATCCGGGCCGAATCGAGTGCCAGGTTGAGCCGCTGTTCACTCTCTTTCAGAGCTCTTTCCGCGCGTTTCCGCTCTCTGATGTCCTCTATCTGAGAGATGAAATAGCGCGGTGTGCCGTCTCGATCACGGAGGACTGACGCGCTGAGCATCGCGTCAACGATCGTCCCATCCTTGCTGAGATACCGCTTGTCGCGTTGGTAACGGGGAATTTCGCCACGAACGAGTTGTCCAATGGCCGCGCGATCTGCGTCGAGATCGTCGGGATGGGTGATGGCCTGGAACATGAGCCCCGTCAACTCGTCGGACGTGTAGCCGATGATCTCGCACAGCGCACGGTTGACGCGGACGAAGCGCCCATCGAGCGCGACCAGCGCCATTCCAATGGGCGCTTCATCGATCGTGAGGCGAAATCGCTCCTCCGATTCCAGCAGCGCCCGTTCGATGCGCTTGCGCTCGGTGATGTCTCGCCCGAACGCCTGCCAGCGCCCGTCCGGCAGGATCTTGCCACTTGCCTCGACAGAAACAGGTGTGCCGTCCTTTCTCAGCAGCGTCCATTCGCCCACATCGACCTTCCCCGGTGACAGCAGGTAGTCGCGGGTCGCGGCCAGCCGGGGCACGTCTTCGGGCGGGATGAGGTCGACGATGGTCTTCTTGCCGACTAACTCGTCCCGATCGTAGCCGAGCAGCCGGCAGGCGGCCAGGTTCACGTCCGTGAACTGACTCTTCAGATCTGCCTGAAGAAACGCGTCGGGCGCGAGCTCGATGACCTCGCGAGCCCGCGCCATCGATCTCCTGATCTCTTCGTTGGCGCCGCGCAGTTGCCCGTTGGCGTCCTGGACGGCCAGCCGCCACTTCTTCGTGAGAAACGTCAGATAGACGACGACCGTCCCGTCTATTGCGAAAAGCAGCGCCTGAAAGGCCGCTTCAAACGGAGGATAGCCTGCGCGCGTCACGAACATGTAGACCGCGAGCGGCAGGCTGAGCACGAGCGCGCACACCCCGGGCCCGACGCCTGCAAACAGGCTGGTCACCAGAACCGCCGCAAAGAACAGCACGAATGGAGCGCCTGTTCCGGTAAAGGGGATCAGCCAGATCCTGAGGGTGAACGTACTCACGACCGCGACGATGGCGAAGAGATAGCGGACGGTGGTGTTCTGGAGCAGGATGTCGACCCGAGCTTCCAGGCCGATCAGCGACGGGCGCGCGACCCTCATCGGACGCCCAGCCGAGCGCTGTCACTGCCGGTGGTAGAGCACTTCCGCAGCACGCACCAATCCCGCACCGGGCGTTATGCACCCATCGTTCCAGCGGAACGCGAGGCCTTGCGACTAGCGGTTGGGTCGGTCGATGGTTTGCGGACGCGTGGGTGGCTCCGGACGCTGAGGCGCCTCGGGACGCGCGGCCGGTCGCTCGACAGGCGCATCTGGTCGCGTCGCCGTCGCCGGCCGCTCGACTGGTGCCGCCGGCGTGTCGCGGAAGAGCTGCTCCGGACGATTGCCGCGCGCGATGGAGTCCCGTAACGCGGTCAGGCTTGCGCGCCCGGAGAGGTAATCGGCTTCGCGACGTTTGACCTCGCGAGCGAGGCCGAGGATCTCGTTCGACCGGAATCCCTGCTTCACGGCCTCAGCCATGACCGCGGTGCCTTCGGGAACCGGCAGCCGCGCCTCTTCGATCAACGACAGTCCTTTCGCGGCGCTGGCAACCGTGTCGGCCGACGCCGGCGGTTTTCCCGCGGCCGGCGGCTGCGAAAGCCGGCGCAGATCGCGGACCTGATCCGGCGTCACACCGCTGCCGAACGACTCGGCCATCAGCATGACGGACGCCTCGCGGCTGGCGACGACCGCCGACGGCTCGATCTCGCGGACCACACGATCGGCCGTCTCGAGATGCGTGCTCATCTGACGGATCACGCCCTCGATCCGCTTCGGGTCGATGCCTTTGGCGAGGCCTTCGTGAATCTTGTTCGTCAACGGCGCGGCAGGCAGACCTTTGGCCGCCGCCTCGTTGGCGACGCGGATCAGCCCGTCCACTTCCTCGGCGTTTCCACCGCGCTCGGTGCGCAGCTTCACGAGCGCATCGCGGTCCGACGCCGGCACGGCCTGCGACGCGCACACAGCCGGCACGGCGAGTGCGCACACGAACGCGACACCCTGCAGAAGGGCGCGGCTATTTCCGGACGACCACGATCCCATTCTTCGCACCGAACCCATCATCGACGTAGTCCTCGGCCAGCGGAGGACTCACCCACTTGTTGCCGTCCACGACGAACATGAACGAATGCTCGCCCGGGGGCAACGGCACGACGAGCGTCCACAACCCGCCGGCCTTGGCCCGAACGAGGGGATGGGACGAGGCCGACCACTGGTTGAAACTGCCGGCAATCGCCACGCTCGTCGCCTCGGCTTGCATGAGCACGAACCGCACGCCGGCGGGCGTCACCAACGGCGGCGACGACGTCATTGTGGCGGCGCATGACCCGATCACGAGCGCGGCCAACGCCGCGGCGGCCGCCGACCAGACCACTCGCATCGCGAGTGGAGACTAGTACAGGTGCAGCCATGGCGCAACCACTCACAAGGATGCTCCGGGCCTGCTCTCGGCCGGCCTCACCTCGAGCACCGCGTTGCGTGATCCAAATCCATCGTCCTTCTGTTCCGCCGCGAACGGATCGGCGATCCATTGCTTGCCGTCGACGACGAACATGTAGGCGTAGCGGCCTGGCTTCAACTGGATCGTCACGGCCCACGCGCCGTCTGAAATCTGCTCGAGCGAGGTGCGCGCGGGGTTCCAGCCGTTGAAGTCGCCGGCGACCTGCACCGTCTTCGCGCCAGGCCGCATGATCACAAGCCGGACGAGCGTCGGCGATGGCGCCGGGGAGACGGGCGTGATCCCGGCGACTGTCGTAGTGCCGGGCTTCAGCCCGGCCAAAGCATCAGCTCTCGAGCCGGATCTCATCACGATCGCGGCGATGACCAGTACCGCCACGCTCGCCACAACCATCGCGCCCGCCAGATTCCAGCGGACCGCGCGCGGCGCGAAGAGCGCGTCGGACAGACGGCGCCAGGCCGATGGCCCGGCCGGCCTGAAGGCCGGCACTACGACCGATGGACCCAGCCGTTCCATGACGCTCGCGGCAAACCCGTCGGGCACGATCGGACGCGGCAGACGGCTGGCGTCGAGCACGAGCTGCTCCAGCTCGATCGCCCGCCGACGCAGCACCTCGTCCCGCCCGAGCCGCGACAGGAGCTGCACGCGCTCCTCGGCCGACAGCTCCTGATCGACGAAGCGCTGGACGAGCTCAGCGTTGTCTCCAGGGCCGGCTGTGTCGAATGTGTGCTTCATCATCGGTACGCTCCGTCGAGGTGGGCCAGCGACTGGCAAAGCAGCGTCCGCGCCTTGTACACGCGCATCTTCAACGTGTCGCGATGCACGCCGAGGATCGCGCTCATCTCCTCGTAGCCCAGACCCTCGATGTGTCTCAGCACGAACGACTCGCGATAGACGTGCGGCAGCGCCTGGATTCCCTTGTCGAGCTCCCAGGCCAGCTCCGCCTGCTCCAGTTCCCGGTAAGGCGTCTCGTCATCGGCGATAGCGAGCGCGGCGGATCCGTCGTCGGAGACTGTGTCAAGCGACGTGTTCTCGGGACGACGGGACCGCAGCGAGTCGGTGCACTTGTTGACGCCAATCCGATACAGCCAGGTCGAGAACTTCGAATCGGACTTGAACGACGGCAGCGCCTTGAACGCGGCGACGAACGTTTCCTGCGCGACGTCTTCCGCGTCAGCCGGCCCCAGCATTCGCGTCGTCAAACTCAGGATCGATCGCGCATGCCGTGAGATCAGCACGCCGAACGCGTCGCGATCTCCCTGCTGGGACGCCCGAACGAGCGCGACGTCATCCTGCTCCACCTCTGCCCTCTGCCCTCTGCCCTTTGCCCTATGCCCTATGCCCTCATCAAAACCGCCTGCTTGCGCCGAGCATGAACGAATGATCCGGCGCTCCGCCCGAGAGCCCGAGTTCACCTGTCACCTGCATCCGCCAGCCGCCGGCTCCGCGCAGGCTCACAGTGGCCAGCACGTCGCGCGCGTCCTCGAGGCCTGGCGCAATGGCGCGGTACTCCTCGAAGAGGAGGCTGAGGTTCACCATCGGCTTCGATCCGGAGCCGACGTCCTGAGCGATACCGAGGTCGTACCACCAGTTGTCGTTGTAGACGACGCCGGCCGGCTTGCCGATGATCGTGTAACCGCCGTCGGCCATTGCCGTCGTCCGCGACGCGAAGGTGCGACTCACTTCCAGCCCCGCGCCCTCGTCAGGTTCGCCGCTGCCCAGGCCGCGTTCGACGCTTGCCGTCGGCGCCTTCACGTGGCCGCGCACCGCAATCGTCGGCAGCCATCCGTGTTCGTCCACGACGTAGAACCGTCCGCGCACGACGATGTCGCCCATCCCACAGGCGCGCGTCGTGACCGAACTGGTGGTGACCGACGCTGCAGTCCGCGTCGTCGTCGTGAGGTTCGCGAGTCGTTCCGATCGGACGGGAATGCCGTTGACGAGCGTGACGTTTCCGGTGCCCCAGATGCACGTGAACGGGAACACCGCGGTGATGTCGCCGCGATCGAACAACCGACGCGCGGTAAACGGCGTCTGCAGGACGTCGGTGCGCGTGTTGGTGCCGTACTTGCCGCTCGAGAAGCTCGGCGCGGAGCCAATCTGCCACTGTTCAACAGTGCTTCCAGCGGCCCCCTGGGCCGTCGCGCGGCTGGCCGGCACGCCGATCAGAACCACGATTGCCCACAGCACGCACGGCGAAATCGTCTTCGACATGCCGAGTACCCCTTCGTCGAACGAGGAACGAATCGGGCAGAGCCGTCACGGCCCTGCCCGCATGACTTCGAACGCGTGCGTCGGACGTTAACGGCGCGCGATGCCTTCCGGGCGAACCGGTTTCTCGGCGACGCGTCCGGAGTGATCCCGACGCTCCGGTCGATCCCGCCGCTCCGGACGATCGGGGCGCTCAGGACGATCGGGGCGCTCCGGTCTTTCCGGCCGGCGCGGATCGGGTCGATCCACTCGCTTCGGCTCGGCGTGTTCCGGCCTCGCGGGTTTCGCGATTTCCTGCGCCAGCGCGGCGTTCGCGTCGACGAACGTGATCACACCCGCGGTCAGCGCCGCCCAGACAACCTTTGACAGCTTCATGACGCCTCCTTACTTATCGACTTCAAGCACATCCGCGTACTCAGGGGGAGCCTGTGTCACGGTGAGCAGAACGCGGCAGAACCTGTCCGCCCGGCGTCATTGCCGGGCGTGTTCTTCATCGGGTTAGACGGATGAGGTGGACTGGCGTAAACGGGGCGGGTCAGCTACACACGGCTGCAAACCACGAAGAACGAAGATCACGAAGACGCACGAAGCATTCTCTGTACAGAGTTGTCCTCGTGGTCCTTCGTGTTCTTCGTGCCTTCGTGGTTGACCGGCGCTGGAAGCAGCTCGAAAGTTGTGTTATTTCCAGGCGCTGTAGACCGGTTTCCCGACGAGGAACGCCGGATTCGCGCCCGGGCGCGGCTTGTATTTCTGCGCGCGGCCGCTGTCGACTTCCGCGACGTAGAAGTTGCCTTCCTGATCGACGCTGAGCCCGTGCACGCCCCACATGCCGCCGGGGAAATCGCCCCACGTGCCCCACGAGTACAGGAAGTTGCCGTCGAGATCGTACTTCAGCATCTTGGACGATCCGCGATCGGCGGCCCACAGATAGCGATCCGCGCCAATGATGAACAGGTGAATGTCCGACGGCGGCGGACCGAAGCTCCACTCGCGGAGGTATTTCCCGTTCTCGTCGAACACCTGCACGCGGTGGTTCTGCCGATCGTTGACGAACACCTGCCGCGTCTGCGGATCGACGGCGATGCCATGGACGTTGTTCATGTAGCCGGGGCGCTTCTCCGGCGGCGCGCCGCGGCCGGATGCCCCGGCCTGGCCCCACGTCATCAGGTACTTTCCGTTCTTGTCGAACTTCACGACGCGCGTGTTCGCGTAACCGTCGGCCACGAAGAACGTGCCGTCGGGCAGCCAGGCCATGAACGTCGGCCGGTAGAAATGCCTGTCGTCCGCCGCGTGGACGTTCGGCTCGCCGATCGTCTGCAGCAGCTGCTTGCCGTCGTGGCTGAAGATGAAGATCGAATGACGATAGTCGTCGACGATCCACACGCGCTTCTCCGGATCGTACGGGCTGATGTAAACGGCATGCGGACGCCGCAGCATCTTGTCCCACTGCGTCCAGTCCTCGATGATGTCGCCGTTCGCGTTGACGACGACGATGCAGTGTTCCCAGCGGTAGTCAACACCCGGCTTGCCGACGTCCGAGTCGTCTCCGACCTTGCCGTCGGGCGTCTCGAGCCGTCCCGGCGGGCTGGCCACCGTCGCGTCGCGCCACGGCAGGCGGAAGTTCGGAAATTCGATGTTCGGTCCGAGCTGCGGCAGCTTGATCGTCTGCGGCCGCGCCATCGCCGGCAGCTCCCCGCGCTGCAGGATGAAGACGCGATTCGGATTTTCGGCGAAGACGCTCTGGCCTGCGCCCCACGTCCACTTGTCGTGGCCCGGGAGGCCGGTGATCGGCTTCGGCCAGTTCGGCACGATGTCGTACGCGCCGAACAGATCCTGTCCGCCCTTCTCGCCGGGCACAGCGGCGAAACTCGTCTGCTGCCTGTTCTGCGCCACGACGCCACCGAGTCCGGTCAGCACAGCGACGGTCACCGGCACGACCACCAGGATCAGGAAGGCCCCTCTACCTCGACGCATGTCCCCCTCCGGGAAAGCTCAAAGCTGCGCTTTTCGCTTTCATCTTTGTAGCGACGCGAGATACGCCGACACGTTCAGGATGTCGTCGTCGGTCAGGCGCGCGACCGGCTTCTTCATCAACTGCGCGTCGATGCCGTTCCGCGTGCCGTCCTTGAACAGATAAAGCTGACGCGCGATGTAGATCGGGTGCACACCGGCCAGCCTTGGCACGTTGCCCAGACCCTGGAGTGTATCGCCGTGACAGATGCCGCAGGCGATCGTCCGGCCTCCTCCACCTGTCTCGACGAGCGCCTTGCCTTTCGCGATGCTTCCTGGCGGCACATAAGCGATGAAGCCCGAGTGCGGATCGCGGCTTCGCGCTCTCGCCTGATCCTCGGGCACCGTGAGGATGCGGCTGCCGACCGGCTCCATCGCGCCGCCTGGCTTCACGAAGCGCATGCGCCCCTGTCCGACGAACGTCGCCGGCACCATCGCGGCCTCCGTGACTTTCGTCCACGCGCGCGGCTTCAGCGAGGCGAACCAGTCGGCGACCTGTCGCGACTCCTCGTCGGAGACGTCCTTCGCGATGGCGTTCATGCGGGCCGAGTCTTTTCTCGCCCCGCTCTTGAAATCGGCCATCTGCTGCACGAGGTACGCGGCCGTGTACCCCGTGAGGCCCGCGGACTCCGGATGGCCCTCGCCCGACATCAAATGGCACGCACCGCAGGCCAGTGCCGCGCCATGACCCTTCTGCACGAGCGGCGGCGGCGCCGGATGTTCGTCTGAAAACCAGTCGGGCGGGTTGCTGAGATCGTCGATCTGCTGCGGCGTGTAGGTTTTGCTGCTTCCCGGGATGCTCTTCGGCCCCTCTTCGGGCGGCGCCGATCCGTTGATCGCCGGAAACGCCCATTGCGGCTCGCGAGGCGGCTGCTGCGGTGCCTGTGCTTGAAGCGAGACGATCGCCAGCGTGCCGAGAACCACTGCAAACACCTTCTTCATCGATTCACCCGCACTTTGAACTTACTTTCAACTTTGAGCTTTAAGCTTTGCGCTTTCATCTCACGAACAGGTATGCGGCTCCGGCGTCTCGCACGGAGGCGTCAGCCTGGTTTCCGTTCACTCCCTTTGCTCCACTGTCTTCGCCCCGCGCGCCGACGAGCAGCGTCCGGCCGTCCCGCGTGAGCGCGAGCGAGCTGCCGAACTCGTCGCCCGCGCGCGTGTTCGATGACTTGACGTAGGAGTGCTGCGTCCACGTCGTCCCGCTGCGCGTGAACAGGTACACCGCACCCGCTTCCGACGCGGAGTCGTCGTCCTGCTTGCCGTTGATCCCTTTGGCCGCGCTGTCTTCGTTCTGCGCGCCGACGGCCACCGTGTTGCCGTCGCCGCTGATGGCAATGCGCACGCCGAACCAGTCTTCCTTGCCGGGGTTCGACGCCTTCAGGAAGACCTGCTGCGTCCACGTCGTGCCGCTTCTGACGAACACGTACGCAGCGCCTGACGACTGGTTCGACTCCTGATCGTTTTCGCAGCCCGTGGGGTTGATGCCCGGCTTCAGACAATCTTCGTCCGCCGCGCCTGACGCGATGGTGTTTCCGTCGTCGCTGATCGCCAGCGAGTAGCCCAGCGAGTCCTGGATCTCGCCGTTCGTCGCCTGGATGCGCGCCTGATGCGCCCACGTGCCGCCGGTGCGCGTCAGCACGTAGAGCGCGCCTTTGCCGCGGTCGGCGTCGTACTCGCCGACGGCGAGGGTGTCGCCGTTCCCGCTGACCGCCACCGAGTAGCCGAACAGCACATTGGGCCGCGTCATGGTCGACTTGACGTACGCCTGCTGCGACCATGCCGTTCCGGTCCGCGCGAACACATAGACCGCGCCGGCCTGGTTCGCCGAGTTGTCGTCCTGGTTACCGTTGATGCCCGTCGCGTTGCTGTCTTCGCCGATCGCGCCGACTGCCAGCGTGTTGCCGTCGTCGCTGAGCGACATGGAATAGCCGAACTGGTCGCCCTCGGCGTACGCGTCGCCGACCGCCGCATTGCCCGTGTTCGAGGCTTTGATGTACGCCTGCTGTGACCAGGTCGTGCCGGTGCGGACGAAGATGTAGACGGCGCCGGCTTCCGGAATCGAGCGATCGTTCTGATTCCCGTTGATGCCTTTCGCGGCGCTCGACTCGTAGTAGGCCGCGACCGCCAGTGTGTTGCCGTCGGCGCTCAACGCGACACTCGATCCGAAATTCGCGGTTTCACCCGGGCTCGCGGCCTTGATGTACGCCTGCTGCGCGGTCGCGTTGCCTTTGCGGGTGAAGACATATACGGCGCCCGAGCTGTAGAGCGAATGATCGTTCTGGTTGCCGTTGACGCCTTTCGCGCCGCTGTTCTCATGCGGCGCGCCGACCGCCAGCGTGGTCCCGTCGGCGCTGATCGCCGACGCATTGCCCGCGTGTCCGGTCAGCGTGCCGCCGCACCCGAAGTGGGCGTCTTCGACGGGATTCGAGGCCTTCAGATAGGCGACCTGCCGCAGCGGGCCCCCTGGGGACACCGTCAACGACGTCGCGGGAGACTGCGCCCGAACGTAAGCGACCGCGCCAAGCACCACCGCCGACAGCACCGCCGCGACGGCAGCGGAACGCGCTCGAGCTCTCATGCCTTCTCCTGACTGAGTCTCCGTTTGATGTAGTGCGCAGCTTTAGCTGCGCCAAGGCCGGGCTGAAGCCCGGCACTACTCTTCGAGTCGGTTACGGCGTAATGGGCGAGCCAGGAGCCGTTTGTCCGACGTAAATCTCCTTGCCGGTGTCGGTCAGGACGATGTTGGCGCGTTTGGCGAGGTTCATGTACGGAGCGCCAGTCTTCACGCGCCGGCCGGTGAGCGTGATCTTGTCGCCGACCTTCGGGCTGTCCTTCGTCCAGCCGAACTGTCTGACGATTTGCTGGCCGCCGGTCAGCTCGCCCTGCCACCTGACCGTCTTGCCATCGGCATCCGTCACGTCGAAGACCATGATCGAATGCGGATTGGTCAGCCTGATCTCCACGATTGTTCCGGTGATGACGAACGCGGACTCGTCGTAGCGGCCCGCATCGCCGTGGTGAGCGACGAGGGGCGCCGACATCAGACAGAGACCGGCCGCCAGCAGCGACGCACGCAGCACGTTGTTCTTCATAGGACCGAACCCTTCCTTCTTGAAGCCAACTTATTAGAG
>Ga0326726_10003865_pt1 | contig 13747 bp, 7 predicted proteins | sample MHFenrmetagenome_2_FD_207603 | JGI IMG/M metagenome (GOLD analysis project Ga0326726, IMG submission 207603) | Lab enriched peat soil microbial communities from Michigan Hollow, Ithaca, NY, United States - MHF15MN | ecosystem: Environmental > Terrestrial > Soil > Wetlands > Peat | place: USA... | reverse complement strand
AAGCCCTCTCCCTGGCCAAGCTCAACCACCCCAACATCGCCACCATCCACGACTTTGATACCGCCGACCAGACTGACTTTCTGGTCACGGAATACATCGCCGGAGAGTCGTTGGATAAAAAGCTGGCGGCGGGAGCGCTGCCCTCGAAAGAGGTGGTTCGCCTGGGCCTGCAATTGGCTCAAGGCCTGGCGGCGGCCCACGCCCGCGGCATCATCCATCGCGATCTTAAACCGGCCAACCTTCGCCTGACCACCGACGGGCGCCTCAAAATCCTCGACTTCGGCCTGTCCCAGTTCGCACATCCCGAAAGCGATCTCGCGGTGACGGCGAGTCTCACCAGTTCGCAGCAGATCACCGGGACCTTGCCCTACATGTCTCCGGAGCAGTTGCGCGGCGAGCCTTCTGACCGGCGTACCGACATCTGGGCAGTCGGCGTTGTGCTCTACGAACTGGCTGCCGGCAAGCGTCCCTTTCCGGAAACCCACGGGCCGATGCTGATCAATGCCATCTTGAACCAGGAACCGGAGCGGCCGAGCAAGATCAATCCTCAAACATCGACAGGTCTGGAGAGCGTCATCTGGAAGGCGCTGCGGAAAAATCGCGCCGATCGTTACCAGTCCATAGGCGAGCTCGAAGAGGACCTGGAGCGGCTGACCGCAGGGGTTTCACCGCAGACGGGCAGGCCTGCTTGGCTCTTGCCCCGGCGTTGGCTTCTCTGGTGCACGGCGCTGTTGATGGTGTTTGCCCTCGCTACTGCATACTTTCTCCGCAAGCATCCCCCCGCTGTCTCGGTCAAGCTGGTTCCGACCGGTGCCTCACGGCGCAGCATTGCCATCCTCGGATTCAAGAATCTTTCCGACCGTCCCGATACGGCTTGGCTGTCAACTGCGCTCTCTGAAATGCTCACCAGCGAACTGGCAGCGGGCGACAAGCTGCTCACCATCCCGGGAGAAAACGTCGCTCGCGTAAAGAACGATCTCTCGCTGCCTGAAAGCGACACTCTGGCCGCTGACACACTGGCTCGCGTCCGAAAAAATCTGGGTAGCGATTTCGTCATTCTGGGTTCCTATCTCGACTTGGGAGATGGTTCCGAGATTCGTGTTGACCTTCGAATGCAGGACGCCAAGACCGGCGAGATCGTTTCGACCGTGACCCGGCGCGGCAGCGAGGCCCACCTGGATGAGTTGATCACGCTGGCCGGTTCCGAGTTACGCGGCAGGCTGGGAGTTGGGCCGACGGCGGCGGCGGAGGAGGTCGCGGTCAAGGCTGAACTTCCTGCCAACGTGGAAGCGGCGCGCTTCTACTCGGAAGGTCTGCAGAAGCTGCGCAATTTCGAGCTGCTGGCGGCGCGAGATCTGTTCGACAAGGCTGTAGCAGCGGACCCGCGACACGCCATGTCCTACGCCTACCTGGCTTCAGCCTGGAAGGCAATGGGCTACGATCAGAAGGCAATCGGGGCCGCACAGAAAGCGGTCGAGTTTTCGAGCGGCCTGCGGCGCGAGGAACAGTTACGGGTGCAAGGGCAATACTACGAAGCTTCCCATCAATGGGACAAGGCGATTGAAACCTATCGCTCGCTGTACCAGAGTTCGCCGGACAATCTGGATTACGGACTGAGGCTGGCAAACGCGCAGATTGCGGCAAGCAAAGTTCCCGATGCACTCGCAACTCTGGGCGAGCTGAGAAAGCTGCCTTCGCCTCAAGGTCAGGACCTGCGCATCGACGTGGACGAAATCATGGCGGTGAACGAGGCGTCGGACTACAAGCGTGTGGTTGCCCTCTCCGCGGAGCTGGGCGAAAAGGCGAAGCAGCAGGGTGCGCGATACCTGGCGGCAAAGTCGCTGCAGTTTCGTTGCGCCGCGCTGCGCAATTTGGGCGACCCGAAAGGGGCAATCGACATTTGCCGGGAAGGGCATGATGTTTCGGCCGCGATCGGTGATCGCGCCGGAGAGGCTGCGGCGATCAACACAACCGCGAATGCGCTCTACGACCTGGGCGATCTGGCAGGCGCCCGGAAGATGTATGACCAGGCCGGCGCCATTTATCGCTCCCTGGGCAACAAAGCGGGGGTGGCCGCAGCCACCGACAACGCGGCCAGCGTGATCAGCGATCAGGGCGACCTGGTGACGTCCCGAAAGATGTCCGAAGAGGCGCTTGCGCTATATCGCGAGGTTGGAGACCAGACCGGTATTGGGCAGACCTTGAATAATCTGGCTGCCCAGATGGTGCAGGCGGGAGACCTAGCCGCGGCGGAAAAGAATTTTCAGGCGGCACTCGATATCTGGCGCGCCATGGGGTCGCCCGACGGAGTCGCCACTGCCCTCACCAACCTGGGCGATATCCGGATGGCTTTGGGCGAGATCGCCGGAGCCAGGAGCGCTTACCAGGAGTCTCTGGAAACATTCCGCAAGAACGGCGAGAGCAGCAAGTCGGCCTACCCGCTGGCGGGACTGGGAGACGTCTATGTCGCATCCGGCGACTTCGCCAATGCCAGGAAAAGTTACGAAGAGTCCCTTGCCCTGAGCCAGGAAACCGGCGAGAAGCACGAATCGAGCATCGCGCTGGCCAACCTGGGATCGCTTGCGATGCAGCAAGGAGATCTGTCCCGAGCTCGCGAAAAATATCAGGAAGCGATCAAGCTGCGCGAAGCGATCGGAGAGAAGAGCGGCGCGGCCGAGATTTCCGTTCTGCTGGCCAGCCTGTCCATCGAGGAGGAGAAGCCGTCGCAAGGCGAGACCTTGGCCCGCCAAGCTCTGGAAGAATTTCGCCTTGCCAAAACTCCAGAACCGCAGATTTCAGCGCTTGCCATCCTGGCTCAGGCCCTTCTCGCTCAGGGAAAATCAGCCGCGGCTGGCAAAGAGATCGCGATGGGTAGACCCCTGGCTTCGAAGACGCAGCAGCGTGTGTTACGGCTGCAATTCGAGATTGCCGCTGCCGAGGTCCAGGCCGCATCTGGAAAACCCGCAGACCTTCAATCCGCCAGAACGGTGCTGAACGGCGTCATCCTGGAAGCGGAAAAACGCGGCATATGCGGCATGGTTTACGAAGCCCGCCTCGCTTTGGGTAAGGCGGAGATGAAATATGGGAACAAGGCGCATGGCCGGGCGCGTCTGGCTGGGATCGAAAAGGATGCAGCTTCCTCCGGCTTCGTGCGGATCGGACGCAGAGCAGCGGCCCTTCGGAGGTCAGACCGCGGACTTCGGGCGTCGGACCTCGGACCTCAGCCCATTGTCGTAGCGCCGGCGTCCCGCCGGCTGTCGCGAGGGCATCTTGGCCTCGCTATCTGAAGTCCGCGGTCTGACGCCCGACGCCCGCCTTCCCGACGCCCCCTCAAGGTAACGAGACCCCAGGAGGTCCTTCCGTAATCTCCTACTCGGGACGCACAAAGAGGATACTCGGTTTGTGAACGCCCTCCCCCAACCTAACTCCGACCTTCCTAATCACGGTCTTCCCAACTACGATCGTCGGGCGCCGCGATTAAGTCTGTCCGACATCACTCACGCCGTGCTTCGATTTGAAGACGGTCACCGCACCCAAGCCCAGCTGGAAGTGATCTCCCTCACCGGGGGCATGCTTTCCATGCCCAAACCGTTGGATCGGGAATCCCGTGTGAAGCTGATGTTTGTGACTCCGACCGGGCCCGTTCTCGGCACCGCGGAAATGCTCAAGCCTGTCTCCTGGACCCAGCAACCCTTCCGCTTCGTTGGACTTGAGGGGGACGATCAGCGACGGCTTCAGGAATCGATCCAGTCATCGTTTGGTCAAGTCAGCAAGGACCAGGAGTGGATCGACAAGTACAGGGCTGCACTGGACCACCAGGGGCCGCCCCGCCGGCGGCTCTTCAGTTCGAGCCTGGCGGCTTTTACCCTGGCCCTGCTCTCTTTAGGAAGCGCCATCTACTTCTTCAGTATCTTTAACACTCTCAATATCCATCTGCGCTAACGCGGGCGCCCACCAACAGACTCAGTGTGAATTGAACGATTGCACCGCGGCGTTCTCGTCTTCAAAAATCTCAAACAGATTCAGCACGCCAATCAGCTTCAAAGTCTGCACCACGAATTTCGACGGCGTCACCAGCTTCACGCCGCCGCCGCGCTGCTTGGCTGAGGCCATGGCCTTGACCAGGATGCCGATGCCGCTGGAGTCAATCATCGGCACTTCGGCAAAGTTGATCACCAGGCGTGTGTCTCCAGCAGCCATGGCGTCGTCCACGGTCTGGCGAAAGCTGTCCACTCCGGGACCCAGCCGTAAAGCACCGCGAATCTGCACGATCTGAACCTGTGAAAGCCTGCGGACGTTGATCTCCATCTCGCTCCTCTAGTTTCTTTGCGTCCTTTGCTGTCTTTCCTTTGCGCCCTTTGCGGCAAAAGGGTCTAACCTTGCCTGCATCCCCCAAAAGCCTTAACCGCAAAGGACGTAAAGAGTGGCGCCCACCGCCCTCCCGGAAACATTGACAGGGACAAGGCGATTTGTTAGATTGCCCGCTCAACTTACGGGAGCCGCCGCGAATTTGCAAGTGCGCGGGACCCGCACCCTCCCCCTTTAGCTTCGTTGTCTTGCGACCGGCAACGGGCGGCTGCCAGAACAAGAAATGCCGAAGTCGACATCTGTCGATGTGCAGGCCCGGTTCCTGAGCGCCCTGCTCCAGGAACGTGAAGTCCAGCCGCGCGCCTTCCTGCTGGCCCAGCAAGTCACGGAAATGCTGCCCGGAGCCGCCGCCGTGGTCTATCTGCTGGAAGAGTACGAAGAAACAACGCGATGGTCACCCAAAGCAGTCGCCGGCGATATTCACCTGGACGATGACGTGATCCCCATCGATTCCGGCACCCTGGGACTGCTCGCCAAGGAAAACCAGCCCTTGCTTCTGTCCGGGGCGAACCTTGTTCGAGAGGATTACGCTCACCTGCACGCCCGGCGCAGCCTGCTGTCTCTGGCTTATGTTCCCATGATCGTCAACCAGACCCTCATCGGGGCCCTGGAAGCAGCGACCTTCGATGAAGTGATCAACCCGGCCGATCTGTCCGGGTTGGTCGAACTGGCGGAATATGCGGCTCCTGCGTTTTCGAGCGCAACTCACTACGAAGCCGAACGCAACTCGCATCTCGCATCCATCTCCCGGTTGACCCAACTCTATGACGTGGAAAAAGTCTTCAACTCGACCCTGGAAATGGACCAGCTCAATCCCATCATCACCGCCAAGGTATGCGAGATCATCGAGGCCCAGGCGGTAAACCTCTGGCTGGTGAAAGATGAGCAGGAACTGCTGCTGATGGACCGGGCCGGTGAGGATGCCACGTGCGAAGTGGGTGCTTCGGAAAAGAGTGGAGAGGGCTACGTGTCCGCAGTCTCCGACTCCGGCGAAGCTCTGATCATTGAAGATGCCGGCGACGAGCGCCTGCAGCGCCGAAACGCGGGTCGGGAAGACGGTATCTTCTCGGCCATGGTGGCTCCCCTGGTGGCCAATGGCTTCGAAGTCGGCGTCATCGAAGTCATCAACAAGCTGGATGGAACTCCTTTCGACGAAGACGATCTTTTCCTGCTCAGTTCCATTGCAGAAACGGCGGCGTCGGCGCTGAACAACGCCGGCATGCTGCAGGCCGAACGTAAGGTTGAAATCCTCGAAACCCTGGTCAAGGTGAGCGCAGAAATCACCTCCACGCTTGATCTGGACCGGGTGCTGGACGCGGTTGTGACCGGACCCGGCGCGGTGATTCCGTATGAGAGAGCGGCCATCGCACTGGAGGAGCGAGGACGCCTGAAGGTCCGCGCCATCACCGGTATGCCTCGGATCAACTCGCAAGATCCCAACGTGGTCCGCCTGCAGGAGCTGCTGGAATGGGCGTCACTATCCAGCGAAGCCGTGTCTTTCTCGCAACACGGAGAGCAATTCGAGGATCCACGCCCTGAGACCCAGGCCAAGCTGGGCAAGTACTTCGCCGAGACCGGCATGCGCGGCTTTTACGCCGTGCCCTTGACCGACGATGACGGCAGAGTCGGCACTTTATCGTTCGAGAGCAGCGACCCCGACTTCCTCGGCCCGGCCCACCTGGAGATGATCAAGATTCTCGCCTCTCAGGCGACGGTGGCGCTGCGCAACGCCTCCCTTTACCGCGAAGTTCCCTTCATCGACCTGTTGAAGCCGGTCCTCGACCGGAAGCGAAAATTTCTCGCACTCGAAAAACGGCGTCGGGCGTTGCTGGTGGCAGGCGCGGCTGCAGCGCTGCTCTTCCTGCTGATCTTCCCCTTGCCCTTGCGCGTCGTGGGCGACGCTTCAGTCAGTCCCACGCAAAGCGTTCTTATCCAGCCTGAGGTGGAAGGCGTAGTCCAGCGCGTCAACGTTCGCGAGGGCGATGCGGTGAGCGCAGGCACTGTCCTGGCCAGCCTTTCGGACTGGCAGTACCGGGCTCAACTGGCCGCCGCCCAGGCCAAGTATGAAACGGCGGTCTCCCAGATGAATCGGGCGTTGAACGGCAACGACGGCGGCGAGGCCGGCATTCAGCGCATCCAGGCGGACTACTGGGCCTCGGAGCTGACTCGCGCTCGCGAACGCCTGGATCGCACCCAGTTGCGCTCCCCCATCAACGGCGTGCTCGCAACCTCGCACGTGGAAGACCTGGTGGGACGGAAGCTCATGCCCGGCGACACTTTTGCCGAAGTCGTCGACACATCGCGCGCCATTGTGGATGTAGCCATCGACGAAGACGATGTCCTGCTCCTTCATTCCGGCGAGAAGGCTTCAGTGAAGCTGGACGGATTTCCCACACGCACCTTCCACGGCGTGGTCACGGTCGTGAGTCCCAGAAGCCAGGTGCAGGGATCCGATCGCGTGTTCTTTGCCCGCGTGGCGGTGCCCAACCCCGACGGCGCGATTCGCGACGGCATGCAAGGCCGTGGCAAAGTTGTAACGGGATGGAGTCCAGCGGGAAAAGTGTTCTTCCGCCGGCCCGCAATATGGATCTGGTCCAAACTGTGGTCCTGGTTCGGATGGTAAAAGTTCGGCGGGTAAGAAGTAGGTAGTGCCGGCGTCCCGCCGGCTGTCCGGCGGGCATCTTGCCCGCCGAGCAGTGAGCAAGAAGTTGTAAGGATGTAGGCCAGAAGTCGGAGGTCTTATGAAACGGGTTATTGCGCTCGCGATACTGATGACAATTGCGCTGGCGCTGAGCGCTTGCAGTAACTCGAACGAAACCTCGCGAGTGGCCGCGGCGGCGCCAGTAACTCGCCCGGCGCCCTCGGCTCCCGTCGCCGCCAATCCGGATGACGGCGCCTTCGTGGCCTCAGGTCCGATCGTGGTGGAGAACCAGGTGGACGTTGCGGCGTTGCGCGAGGGCGTCATCGTTTCCATCCTGGCCGAGCCGAACACTCAGGTGCGCAAAGGCCAACTGCTGGCCCGTCTCGACGACCGCCAGATTTCCGCTGACCTCGACGCTGCCTCCGCCAAGACCCGCTCCATCCAGGCCAATCTGAAAAACTGGGAGGCGGAAACCAAGGTGCTGGAATCCGACCTGACTCGAGCTCAAAAGCTGTGGGAAGCCGGCGTATTCACCAGGGAGACGCTGGAGCACGCTCAATACAAAGTGGAGGCGGACCGGTTCGAAATCAGCCGCGAGACGGAATTATTGACCAATGCCCAGGCTACCGAGCGCTCGCTTGAGCTGGAAAAGGAAAAAACTCGGATCACCGCTCCTTTTGACGGTATCGTTGCCCGCCGCTACGTCCGGGTGGGACAAAAAGTCGCGATCAGTGACCGCTTGTTCTGGGTCACGGCCGTGTCACCTCTGGAAGTCAAGTTCACGCTTCCAGAAAGATTCGTGGGCAAGCTTAAGAATGGGCAAACCGTGACCGTTGAGTTAACCGACGGCTCGTCGGCAGTCCATCACACGGCAACAGTCCGCCAAATCAGCCCGGTGGTCGATCCCTCGAGCGGAACCATCGAGATCGTGGCCCGGCTACAGGGCCCCGCACCAGACCTCAGGCCGGGAATGCTCGCCACCATCCGCCTCAATAACCCGAAATGAATATCCTCGAAGCGCTCGAGGTAGCGTTGCCTGATCTTCCGGCGCAGACTGCCCAGCGCCGCTTCCCTAAGCTGGATCCCCGCGTCATCTCCCGGGAGCATGTAGAGCAAGGCGTGCGCGTGGTGCTGGCCAAAATGCCCGGCACCGATATCTACCTGCGGTTCAGTCCGGAGCAGTGGCAAGTGGCCCAGCTATTCGATGGCGAGCGATCGTACAAACAGATTTCGGCCCTGCTTCTCCAGGAGTACAACATCGATTTCCCTGAGGACTACGTCAAGGAGTTCGCCTCCTACCTGGAAGAGCAGGGCGAACTGTTTTACAAGACGCCGCTGGAAAGAAACATCACGCTCAAAGCCAAGATGGGCACGGAACGCCAGAAACGCGGGCGCTTTCACATCGCAGATGTTACTGACATCACCCTTCACACCTGGCCTAACGCCGACGATTACCTGACCAGGATCCAGCCTTACTTCGAATTTGTGTACACCACCTGGTTTACCCTGCTGACTTTGTTCATGTTCGGCGTGATGATCTGGATGTGGACCGACAAGTTAGGGCAGATATGGAATGACAGCTTCGCCTTTTATAACTTCACCGCAAAAACTGGCTGGGACCTGGTCGAATTCTGGTTCCTGTTCGGCGCCATGGCCTTTTTCCACGAATCGGCCCACGGACTCACCTGCAAACATTTCGGCGCCCGCGTGGAAAAAATGCAGTTCCTCCTGATGTATTTCGCACCCACCTTCGTGTGCGACGCGACCCAGGTCTGGATTGTGGGCGACAAGAAGGCCCGCATTTCGACCATCATTGCCGGCATCTGGGCCGACCTCATGATCTGCGTGGTCGCCACCTTCATCTGGTGGGGAACGGCTACCGGCATGTTCATCCATGACGTGGCCTACAAAGTCATGATGGTGACCGGCATCGGCGTGACCCTGCTCAATCTCAACCCGCTGATCAAGCTCGATGGTTACTACCTGCTGGCCGAGCTGATCGGTGAAGCCGACTTGAAAGAGCGCTCGACCGCCTTCGTTTCAGGCTGGACGCGCAAACACATCTTTCGTCTGCCGGCGGAAGTGGAGTACGTTCCCCGCCACCGGCGAGTGCTGTACATCGTCTATTCAGCACTTTCGGGTGTCTACAGCTACCTGTTGATGGCGTTGGTAGTAATTTTCGTTTACCACATCCTGCGGTCATACACGCCGGAGTGGGCCTGGCTGCCGGCGCTGCTGCTCGGTCTGCGCATTTTCAGGTCGCGCATCACCATGCTGGAGCGATTCATGAGAACCGTTTATCTCGACAAGAAGGAACGCCTGTTCGCCTGGTTCACGCCGGTCCGGTTCGTGCTGGCGGGAGTCGTCCTGTTGGTACTGCTGTTCGCGCCAGTTTGGCCGGAGTTCATCGAAGGCCGGTTCGCGCTTGAGCCGGTGCGCAGAACGCTCATCCACACCGAAGTACCCGGAACTGTGGCGGAAGTCCTGGTCGATGAGGGGCAAACGGTCGCGCCCGGCGCTCCCCTTCTTCGCCTGCGAAATCTGGAACTGGAATCCACAGTGGCGCAGGCCGGCGCCGAGCTGCGGAACGCTTCGGCGCAGGCCACCAAGGCCAGCCTTACTTATGGGAATTTTGGTCCGGCCGAGCAGGACCGCCGGCAGTTCGCGGAACGGCATCGCAACCTGGCGGAAGAGATAAAGCACCTTGAAATCGTCAGTCCCATCCCGGGCACGGTCACCACTCCCCGGCTGCACAACTTGCTGGGCGCCTACCTGAAACCTGGAACTGAGGTTGCCGAAGTCGCTGACTTATCCACAATGACAGCGCACATCTACGTTCCCGAATTTGGTATGCGGGACGTTCGCGTGGGTGCACCGGTCCGGCTGCATGCCGAATCCCAGTTCCAGTCCTGGGCGGGGACCCTGGCCTCGCTGGCCCCGGCCGCGGCTTCGATTGAGCCTGGATTGTTCGAAAGGGCCCAGCTGGAAGGCATTCGAGTGCCAAAATTCTACCTGGGAAGTGTCGAGCTCCAAAACCGGGGAGATCTGAGGGAAGGTATGAGCGGAAATGCCAAGATCCTGGTGGGCAGACGCAGCGCCGCAGGATTCGCCTGGCGGTTTGCCCGCGACTTGGTAGGCCGCCGCATGTGGTGAGCTCCGGCGGTTACATATAGAGAATAGCAGTGACAGAGAAAGGGGACCGCTTCTTCTGCGGTCCCCTTTTTCGACGAAGTGACGCAATTGGCTGGCTTCGCCTTACTTAACTGCGCGGACAGTAGCGCGAACCGCGGCGCGCGCTGCCGGGCGAGACGCAGCGCGAGTTGCTGGACGAGACGCAGCGCGAGTTGCTGGACGAGACGCAGCGCGAGCTGCCGGACGAGACGCAGCGCGAGTTGCTGGACGAGACGCAGCGCGAGCTGCCGGACGCACGGACGCAACGGAACTGGGAGTCTGGGTCGGATTGGCCAAAATGGCTGCCTTTACTGCGCTCCGCTGGCTGATCAATGATTTCTTCTGGACTGACATGGTGTTTTCTCCGTTTGAAATTTTGTTCTTGCCTGACCGCGGGCGCTGTCGGCTCTGTCCGGTCTGATCCGATACAAGCAATGCCTATGCCAAACCTGCCCAGGCGACGTCAGAGATTGAGACTCAATCAATTCAATGAGATGAGGACTGATTCTGTCGTGGGAAAGCTTCTCCTTGCGGTGCATCGCAGTTGAAAGGTTTAAAAATTAACCCATGATGGGTCAAGAATTAACCTTGCAGTCCGTATTTCCGGCACAGGTACTTCATTTTCTGGGCATTGATCTGCAGCAGGGCGGCGGCAGCCACCTTCTTGCCCCCGGTCCGGCGCAAAGCCGCCTGCAGATAGGCCAGTTCGATCCGGGCTATCTCCTGATCAAACGAAATTCCCTGTTCCGGGATGAGTAGGGCCTCCTGCTTGGCGGTGCTGCTGTATAGGATTTGCTGAGGCAGGTGCTTGGCGGTGATTACCGCGCCCGAGCCCATGATCACCAGCCGCTGCACCAGGTTTTCCAGCTCGCGAACATTGCCCGGCCAGTGATATTCCTCAAGAATTTCCAGCCCGTCGGGGTCCAGACGCTTGAGAGGAAGACTGTTGGCGGCGCAATACATGTGCAGAAAATGGTCCAGCAGGATGGCAACATCTCCCGGCCGCTCGCGCAACGGCGGGAGAACAATGGGAACCACGTTGATGCGATAGTAAAGGTCTTCCCGGAAGCGGCCCGACCGCACCGCCTGCTCCAGGTCTTCATTGGTGGCGGCAATCAGCCTGAAGTCGATTTTCTTGCTGGTCCTGCTGCCGATGCGCTGCACTACATGTTGTTCCAACACGCGCAGCAGCTTGCTTTGCAGAGTCAGCCCCAGGGTGCCAATCTCGTCGAGGAAAAGGGTGCCACCATTCGCCGATTCGATATGGCCGGCCCGGGACTCGTGAGCATCCGTGAATGATCCCTTTTCATGGCCAAAGAGCTCCGCCTCGATCAGGCTTTCCGGGAGGGCGGCGCAGTTTACGCTGATAAAAGGCTGGGCTCGCCGCGGTCCGCTGGCCACGATGGCCTGGGCAACCAGCTCTTTTCCAGTTCCGCTTTCTCCCCGCACCAGCACGTTGACGGCGCTCTCGGCCACCCGGCCGATGGCGTCGTACACCAGCCGCATGGGCTCGCTCCCTCCAATCAGCTGGCAGAACGAGTTTCGTTCGCGGGCCTCCTCGCGCAGCCTGCGGTTCTCGATGGCGGCGGACCGCTCCGCCAGCGCGGTCCGGAGTACGGCTTGCACATCCTCAAAATCGACGGGCGCGACGAAACAGTGGCTGATTCCCGCCTGTTCGAATTGCCTTCGCGATGTCTTGTTGTGCGATCGGGTAAACCCGAGCAAGACCAGATCCTCGTCATGGTCGCGAAGTTTGCGTACCAGTCGCAGCGTTTGATCGTCGGAGGCATGCGCGGTTTCAAGGTCCAGAATCACTGCTTCGACCGTGGCCTCGGCCAGCAATGGGAGCACCTGTTCGCCCGAGCCCAGCAGCGTGGTATGGAAGGTGGACGCCAATACTTCCTGGGCCGCCAGTTGCACCGACTCATCGGTGGTGACAACCGCTATGCGCGGCGCCGCGCCGGTGGGTATAGTATCCGTCGCCATAGGAAGGCCTCGGAATCCTCGCCCCCCCTGAGAGAGCGAATTCAGGAGGCATGAACCAGGACCCGGATTATAGGTCAATTTTTCACCCAGAGTGGGTAAATAATCAACCTTCCCCTGGCAAGGGCGAGGGCGTAGATTCCGGATCGGGAGGCGGAAATGCTGGCTTCAAGCAAGGTGATTGCCTTTGTTCCCACTAAAGACCCCACCAGCGCGCGGGCTTTTTACGAGGGCAAACTGGGATTCCAGTTCGTCAGCGACGACCCGTTTGCCCTGGTGTTGAGGGCTGGCGAAACTATGATCCGAATCGCCAAGGCGCAGGATTTCATCCCCGCCCCGTACACCGTTCTGGGCTGGGAGGTGCGTGACATCGCGGCCGTCGTCCGCTGGCTGCAGGGCCGGGGTGTGGCCTTCGAGAAATATCCCTTCGTCCAGGACCAGGAACTGGGAATCTGGACAGCGCCCGGAGGCAACAAAGTGGCCTGGTTTAAGGACCCGGACGGGAACGTGCTCTCCGTCAGCCAGCACGACTAACCCGCGTCGAACCGGAAAAAGGCGATCAGCGCTAAAAGGTCCTTTGAGAAAAAATGGGAGACGGGACTGAACGCCCGCCTCCCTGGGGAGAACTTCGTGAACTGATTACGAACCGCTATCCGACTGGCCAGACTCTGTGGAATGCAACACGCGGAACGTGTTGCCGCCGTTGGACCAGACCAGCACCAGCGCGTCCTGTCCCTTGGGCACGCTGCTCAGGGCTTTTTGAACATCAGCCGCGTTCTGTACCGGCTTGCGATCTACCTCGACGATCACATCACCGGACTGCAATCCGGCGTTGTCGGCTGGACTTCCGGGCTGTACCTGCTGGATCACCGCTCCATGCAGACTTTCCGGGGCCTGCAATTGCTGGCGCACATCGGGAGTGATGTCACCCAGCCCGATTCCCCAGCGGGGTTTTCCGTGGGTTGCCTCCGAGATTTCGTTTCCGGACTTATCGCGGCTTCCCATGGCCTCAAGAGTGACTGGGACGGCAACGCTCTTGCCATCGCGCATCACCTGCAAATGGACTGTCGTGCCCGGGTTTTTCTGTCCCACTACCACTTGCAGTGCGCCCGCATCGCTCACTTCGTTCCCGTCGAGCTGGGTGATCACATCGCCCACCTTCAGGCCCGCTTTGGCTCCCGGCGAGTCAGGCTCGACCTGGGTCACAACCGCGCCCGCGGCGCTATCCATATGGAAGAACCTGGAGTTCTCCGGGGTCACATCGGAAATTCCGATTCCCATGTAGCCGTGCGTTACCTTGCCAAACTGGATCAGCTTCTCCACCGTGGGGCGCACGATCTGGGTCGGAATGGCGAATCCCATCCCCGAGAACGAACCCGAGGGCGAAATCAGAAAGGTGTTGATCCCGACCACTTCACCACGCGCGTTCACCAATGGCCCGCCGGAATTTCCCGGGTTGATGGCCGCGTCGGTCTGAATGAACTGGCCCGGCTTACGGGCATCGTCGGACGACGGATTCGGCCGGTTCAATGCGCTGACAATGCCACGCGTCACCGTGAAGCGAAATCCGAACGGGTTGCCGAA
>Ga0326726_10003864_pt1 | contig 13748 bp, 7 predicted proteins | sample MHFenrmetagenome_2_FD_207603 | JGI IMG/M metagenome (GOLD analysis project Ga0326726, IMG submission 207603) | Lab enriched peat soil microbial communities from Michigan Hollow, Ithaca, NY, United States - MHF15MN | ecosystem: Environmental > Terrestrial > Soil > Wetlands > Peat | place: USA... | reverse complement strand
GCTAATGCCTGGTATGAAAAGGGAGTAGCTCTCTCAAAACTCAGCAATGATATTCAGGCTGTCGAAGCATTTGAACAGGCAACGACAATTGATCCAAAGTTTGTCCATGCATTCTACGACAGGGGACTCGCTCTTGCACGGCTTTCCAGAGACCGGGATGCAATCGCATCATTTGACCGGGCAATCGCACTTGACCCGTCACACGCATCGGCATATTATCAGAAAGGACTCTCCCTCAAGAACCTGAACCGACCTGAAGAGGCGCTCCAGGCATTTGATGCAGCCCTCAGCCTTGATGCCGGAAACTACGGGTTCTGGTTTAACAAGGGGTTAATCCTTTCATCTCTCCAGAGATTTGAAGAAGCAGGAACTGCCTTTGACCGGGCAATCGCACTTGATAATGATGCATATGCTGCATATTATAACAAGGGACGTGCACTTTTTAACCTGAAACGCCATGAGGAGGCAATCTCTGTATTCTCGCAAGCGCTTGCATTAGATGATCAGGACAAAAGCGGGCACTTTGAACGGGGACTCGCATATGAGATGCTCGGCAGATATGAGGAAGCAGAATCCTCTTTTTCAAGGACCATTTCCCTTGATCCTGATTTTGTCGAGGGTTACTTCCACAAAGGGCTCTCACTCGAAAATCTCAAAAAGTATGAAAATGCGATAGTCGCATTCGATGAGGTGCTCTCCCGTGTTGATGACTATTCCGCAGCGTGGTTCCAAAAAGGCCTCGCCCTTGAACATCTGGGCAGAGATAAGGATGCTGTGGATGTATTTGAAAAAGCGCGTCAGAAAGATCCACAGAATATCACGGTACTCCACTCTGAAGGATGCGCACTCTTCCGGCTCGCACGATATGAGGAAGCATTGCATATTTTTGATCTTGCACTCTCTCTTGATCCTGACAACGGGCAGCTCCTGACCGAGAAGGGTCGGGTCCTTGCAACTATGACGAGACATGAGGAGGCTCAGGAAATTTTTGCACATGCCTCGTCTGAGCTCCCGGACCAGTATGAACCATATTATTTACGCGGATTATCTTTGACCTCGCTTGAGAGATACGAGGAGGCCGGTCATGCATATGACGCAGCACTTCAACTCAATGGCACGGATCCGGAGATATGGTATGAGAAGGGCACAGTACTTGCAAACCTTGGTCGTCCTGAAGAAGCAATCAATGCATTTGATACGAGTATAAAATTCAGGCCGGATGATCCCCGGGCTTTTCTTGAGCGTGGCAGAGCATTTGCCAGTCTCAGTAAGTTTTTGGATGCCATCGATTCCTTTGACAGGGTGATTGAGCTGTCACCGGAAAATGCCAGTGCCGTATGTGCAAAAGGTATTGCGTTGTTCCATCTCGGAAGATTTGAAGATGTAATCAGGGTATTGGAAAAAGTACTCGCTATTGAACCCGATAACACGGACGCGCTCTCCTTTTATGCATCGGCGTTTGCCGAACTTGGGAGATACGCTGAAGCTGCAGAAGGATTCCGACGACTCCTTCTCATTATTCCTGACGATGCACAGATCTGGTTTGAGCAGGGGACCGTCTTTACAAAACTCGGAATGCATGACAAGGCGATCTTCGCATTTGAGAATGCACTTGCTATAAAACCGGATTATTTTGCAGCGAACTACAATAAGGCACTGTCACTGGACATTCTGGGCCAGACAGATGATGCTATTATTGCCTATGATCAGGCCCTTAATCTCGATCCGAAAAATAGTCATGTCCTGTACGATAAAGGTGTCGCACTTGCACGGATCGGCAGGTTTGATGAAGCTGTCAAATCGTTTGACCGGGCACTCGAGATCGATATCTCCTTTGGTGAAGCCTGGTATAACAAAGGAAAGGCGCACGCATCACTTGGCATGTTCCGGGAAGCGGTGAAAGCCTTTGATAAGGCAATCAGCACCGAGAAAAATTATGCCGAGGTCTACTTCCACAAAGGATGTGCGCTAGCAAACCTGGGTCGGCATGAAGATGCCATTATTGCATTCAACAAAAACATCGACCTTGATGGAGGAAATGCACAGGCTTTCTATCATAAAGGATTATCTCTTGTAGCGACCGGGCGGCAGAACGATGCAATCGATGCATTTGACCGGGTTTTACAGATTATACCCGGATCCGTTGAAACATGGTTGCACCGCGGTATGGCGCTGGCAGATCTGGGCAGATATAACGATGCGATCGAAGCATATGTGAAGACTCTTGAGATTGACCCAGCCAATGCTGACGCCTGGTACCTGAAAGGCACCGCGCTCTTCGCATTGGCTGGTTACGAAGATGCAATTGAAGCATTCAGGAAGGCGCTGGAAATACGTCCGGATTTTGTATCGGCATTCTATTACAAAGGACGGGTGCTCTTTGAACTGGGGATGGATAACGAAGCGGTACTATCTTACGAAAATGCCCTCGCAGCTGAACCGAAACATATCGAAGCCCTCTACCATAAGGGAATTGCTCTTACCCGGCTCACCCGGTTCGAACATGCGATAACGTCATTTGATCTTGCATTACGTCTCCGTCCCACAGCTGCATTTGTCTGGACAGGAAAGGGAATTGCCCTTTCAGCCCTAAGGCGGGATCAGGAGGCCATCGTTTGTTATAAGAAAGCACTGAGCATTGACGCAAAAGACGCTCAGGCATATTATTATTCGGGGGTTGCCCTCTCCCGACTTGGCAGGTATCATGAAGCAATCAGGAACTTCGAATCTGCTCTGGTCCCGGACCCGAAATGCGTCAGGGCTTACTATCAGAAAGGGCAGGCACTCATGAGTCTTGGGATGTATCATGAAGCAATAAGTGCATTCGATCGTGCCATTCATGAGGATGATGCGTTTCCTGATGCATGGCTCAGCAGAGGTATTGCAGAGGCAAATCTTGCCAGATACGATAAAGCTCTCGAGTGCTATGATACTGCGATTTCAAAGGATGTGTCCTCCGCTCCTCCCTACCTGTATCGGGGAATCGCGTTAATTCGCCTGGAAAGGTACGATGAAGCATACAAAGCACTTGATCAGGCGCTTGTTCTTCGAAAAGATTATCCTGAAGCCTTCTATTATAAGGGTGTTACATATATCCAGCGTGAGCGATACGATGAGGCAATAACTGCTTTTGATAAGGCCCTTGATTTAAATGACCGGTATGCGGAGGCATACCATTACAAGGGAATTGCTCTTGTGCGTAAGAAGGATTACGTTGCATCGATCATTGCATTCGATGCAGCGCTCAGAATTAATCCGGAATACCAGGATGCTCTTTACGAAAGAGGGCGTGCTCTCATGCACAGCGGTAAAAATGAAGAGGCAATTGCATCATTCGATCGTGCCCTCGCTTTCAACCCCGGATTTGCACACGCGGTCTTTGAGAAAGGCAGGGCTCTTTTCGGCCTTGGAAGTCTTGATACCGCGATCTCCGCATTTGAACGGGCATGGGAGATGGATCCTACCTGTCATCAGGCATTTTTCTGGAAGGGCAGGGCATATTTTGAGATGGGTAATTTTGATGCTGCAATCACGGCATTCAAGCATGCCCTTGAAAACAACGATGGAACTGCTGACCTGTATTACTATCAGGGAATGGCGTATGCTGCACTTGACCAGCACAGAGAGGCAATACAATCATTTGACTGCTCTCTTGAGATCAGTCATGGCGCGGCGACCCTGTCCCATAAAGGTATTTCTCTTTCTGAACTTGGCATGTCGAGAGATGCACTCGAGACTTTTGATAAAGCTCTGGAACAGGACGGGGATCTTGCCGAGGCATGGACGGGAAAAGGCAATGTGCTCTACGATCTGGGGAAATACCCGGAAGCTCTTGCCGCGTATGAGAGAAGCCTCGAACTGGATCCTCTGAATGCCGTTGCCTGGACACGTCACGGAATGACACTTGCAGCTCAATTCCAAAGTGAGGCTGCAATCGAATCGTATGATCAGGCAATATCTGTCGACCCGTCGTTTTCCATTGCCTATTTCACCAAAGGAAGTGCGCTTATAGCGCTTGGAAGGTATAAGGAAGCTGTGGAATCGTTCAGCACGATGATAACAATCCAGCCGGATTTTGTGGATGCATGGATCTACCGGGGCCGGGCGTTACAAGAGCAGGGAAACTATCAGGAAGCTCTCACATCTTTCAAACATGCGCTTGAAATCGATCCCAGGCGCAAAGAAATTTGGGAGGATATTGGAAGAGTGCTTGATACTATAGGCAAACATGAAGAGGCAAAAATATGTTATAAAAAAGCGGGTTAAATACACTTTTTTTTGGATTTGCTTTTAAATCGTTATACACTGGTATGATGAAGGATTGGCAGCTCTCTGTTCCATAAAGGATAAACGCTACCACCGTAGGGAACATTCTCCAGGGAATCGGTCATCTATCTTGGTGAATTTACAAAGGTTTCAATAAACTTCCTGACCCGCCAGTGTTTCAGAGAAGCCCTGATGCGGGTTGAACTCATAAGATACTCACAGAACATTAAACTCCCTTTGGTTTCGGGAGACACAATCGATAGAAAAAAGAATACATTTTAATTTGATTTTTTAATTGGCTATCTCATCGGGTCCGGTGAAAAACTCTTTGCCCGTCACCTGAGAATGTCATGCAGGTAAAACCTGTACTGGCCGAGTTTCCCCTCAAAATTTGATGCACCGATATACATTACCCCGCCCGTTTCCGTGGCGGCCAGGATGCCCGTCTTCATGGCCGCCCTGATATGTACGTCATCGATCCCGTTCAATACGATCTCATACACTGATCCTATTCCATCAGGTACCTTTGAATCACCGATTTTCCCTTTCAGGGTCGGGCACCAGATATGATTGGTGCTTGCCGGCATAGGAAACCGATAATTTTTACTACCTACCTTTGAGCCGCACGCTACAACTCCTCCTGCAAAACTGGTAATGACACCTTTTAATCCCGCAATAGCATCCACTGCGGCTTCAACACCGGAAAGTGCTGACACCTGGTTTTTTCCCATGACAAGAAAATTGCCCCCCGCTATTCCCTTCTGCGTCCCGAATCGTTCCTCACCGACATAACTGCCCTCCATGATGGGAATCTTCCAGCACTTCCTGCCATTGACTATGCAACGTTCCTCATACGTATCCCCGAAATAATGCATCCGGATGGAGAAACGTGATCCGGCTTCAGGAAATCCATCAAAAGCGGATGCTGTGGGAGCGGGGAGGACACACTGGGAAATCCGGGATGCAACGTTTGATTTAATATTCTTCTTTTCCGCACAAATCAGGATGGAAACGCCGACCCGGCCATCCGGTGTTTCTTTATTTTTGAGATATCTTTCGATCCCGGCTTCACAGGGGCAGCCGATCTTTGATGTCGCAAATCCTGTCGCTTCAACTGCAGCTTTATACGCCCATTGTCGTGTTGCTGCAGTGATAATGACCCGTGAAAGCCAGACCGGGAATGCCTCTGCAAAGGTATCAATAATCTCTGTACCGTTGATCTCCGTCTGTATCATCCCCCATCAGGATACACAATACCTTCTTCGGTTATGATATAATCCATAGGTATATCATTCTCGTCAATGGGAAGATTTTCATATTCCTGACAGGAGAATGCGATCCCTATCTTTCGCAATTTCCGGTTCTTTGCCAGGAACCGGTCATAATAACCGGCACCATACCCGATTCTCCGCCCGGTCCGGTCAAACCCAAGCATGGGGAGGATAACCGTGTCCACGTCATCACCTGTCGCCGGAATTTCACTCCCGATAGGTTCCGGAACCCCGAACGTGCTCGGTACAAGAAAAGAACGATCCCTTAAAAAGGAGAGCCGGAGACTGATGTCTTCTTTCACTATAATTGGCACGACAACGGGATTTCCACGTTTAAGGAGGGTGTGGATAAGGTCAGCTGTATTTACCTCTTTTTCCTTTGAGGTGTATACCATAACTGTCTCGCCATCCGTAATCTGTTCCAGAAGATAGCAGCAGACCTCCCTGCTTTTTTCCAGCCTCTCTTCTGGTGTCATCGAGTCTTTGCGCTGGCGCAGGATCTGCCGTATGCTGCTTTTCAGCTCCCTCATTTGCAGTAGTATATCACATGGATATTTATTATTTTTCAGATACATTGTACTGCTCAATAATCCACGCCCGATACAGTCTATATTCATCAGGAACCCGGGGTATACCTGACACGGAGCGCGCTATAGCAGAAGATTACCGGGTAAGGACGAGGATGCGACGGGTAAGGCTTTTATGGACCCGGTGCTCATGTTGCTGGAGAATAGTCATATATTGTCGCGCAATGCCAGAGATATCCCGGTGAGTGACTACAGCCGCCCTGCATCCCGGTTTAAGCACGCGGCATATCTCTTCCAGCGCGTCAGCATACAGGTTGTCCATTGTATCTGTTTTTTTGATACAGACAGACTGGCCATAAGGAAAATCCGTCACTATTGCATCGATGGACAGACTGGCAAACGGGAGATGCGTGGTATCAGCAAGCAGGACATCTGTCCTGGTTACATTCTGCCTGCTTCCATCTGCCATCAACGGGTCAAAATCACTTCCCACCGAAAACGTGCCGAGCATTTCGGCTTCGATCAGGATACCGCCTGTTCCACAGAATGGATCAAGCAGTATGTCCCCTTCACGTACACAGGTCAGGTTAATGAGTGTCCGGGCGATTCTTGGCATCATCACGCCTGGGTGGAAAAAGTCCCGTTTTCCGGGATTGCGGGCATTAAAGGCCCCGCGATCGTTCCTGAAAAGCACTTTGCCAAAATAGCAGCGGTCTTCAGAAAGTATAGCACGGTATTCTGTCTCCGGGTTCTCAAGTGATACGGGACCGGAGATCATGGTACCGATCAGCCGCTCGAACTCCCTTTGTGAACAGGGATTTCTCTCGAGGCAGCCCCCGTGAACCTTTTTGGCACGCCCTGCAAATGACTGGCGGGTTTCAATGGCAAGATCATTGAGCAGTTTTGCGAAAGAATCAATAGCAGGCTCACATTCGCCGAGATATTCTGACACTACATGCGTCATGGCAAGCCGGGCGGCCGACTCCGGTATGGGCGATTCCACGACTGCAACCTGAAGACGTTGATCGAGAACCTTACCGATACAGTCAAGTTCCGCAAAGGGGAGTGTCGGATTTTCACCGGACAGCTCAAAGAGCAGCCTCATCCTGATCTCATTTGTCACCGGCCTTCAAATAGGTGTTTAAGGGCAGAATGATACCACCAAAAAACCTGAACTCTCCCTGCCCTCCAGTGGAATAAATATAGTTCTGTTATACCAAAATCCCCGCATTATATCGCTATAGTGTCACGAAAATGATACGGTTTTCCCTGTTTATGATGAGCCGGGACCCTATTCTCCGTATATTGTTGATACGCCCTGGATGCAAATTACGCCTTCATCTGGGCACGCCTTAAAAAAGAATAATTGAAGGTAATGTCACAGTTATTTTTTACTCTTCTTCTTGCCACCCATGATGCCGGAGAAGAACCCGCCTGCACCACCGCTTTTGCCTTCGAGTTCGGCGAGTTTCTGGTACAGTTCTTTCTGCTCGCTGGATAGGGATCTTGGTGTGACGATTTTGACTCTTACAAGCAGATCCCCGGGCTTCCCGCGGCGCTTCACACCTTCTGCAGAGATCTTCAACGCGGTGTTGAACTGGATACCTGCGGGGACTTTCAGATCAATATGCCGTTTATCTATCGTTTCAATCTCGACAGTTGTCCCAAGCACTGCCTGGGCAGGGCTGATCTCGATGGTCGTTTCAAGATTATCGCCGTTGCGGGTAAAACGATCGTGGGGCTGGACATATACTTCGATAAACAGATCACCATTGGGTGCCCCGTAGTCTCCTGCTTCACCGTACCCCTCCATCCGGAGCCGCATACCATTGTCGATCCCTGAGGGTATATGTACGGAGACTTTCCTTTTCACCCGTGAATGACCCGATCCCCGGCATTCCCTGCATACTTTTTCCGGTATTTTGCCTTTTCCATTGCACTGACTACAGGTCGTCATCCGGACGAACTGGCCGAAAGCTGAATGTGCAGCCTGACGCATCTGTCCTGTTCCACCACATCGGGAGCAGGTATTCACTCTTTTTGTTTCGCTTCCCGAACCGTTACATGCCTCACACGGTTCAGTATGCATCACTTCGATATCGCGATCCACCCCGGATACTGCATCTTCCAGCCTGATCTGGATGCGCATGAGCAGATCGGCGCCGGGCTGCGGACCTGAACGCCTCTGCCCACCGCCAAAGAAATCAAAAATATCACCAAAACCGGAAAAGTCTGAGGAGAATCCTCCTCCGAACCCGCCTCCACCGGTATACGAACCCCTGGACGCATTGGTATATGTTTCGTGACCCATGTTGTCGTATTGTGCTTTCTTCTGTTCATCGGAAAGCACACTATACGCTTCGTTGATCTCTTTGAATTTCTCTTCAGCGCCCGGATCCTTGCACACATCAGGATGGAATTTCCGTGCGAGGTTGCGGTATGCTTTCTTAATCTCTTTATCGTCGGCATTACGGGGTATGCCAAGGATATCGTAGTAATCTCCCGCACCCATGTGCGCTCACTCTTCTTTTACATTATAGTCTGCATTTACGACATTATCATCAGATTGTTTATCCTGCTCCGGTGAAGCAGTCGCCCCTGCCTGCTGTTGTGATGCCTGTTCTGCCTGCATTTTCTGATAGAGTTTTGTAGTGGCAGAGTAGACGGATTCTGTCAGCTCCTCCATTGTTTTCTTAATGGACTCCAGGTTGTCTTCGGCAAGAGCTTTCTTTACGGCGGCGATGACTTCCTCGACTTTAAGCTTGTCCGGAGACTCGAGCTTATCACCACTTTCTTTCAGCATCTTTTCTGCAGTGAAAATTGCTGTATCAGCCTGGTTATGCAGTTCAATCTCATCACGTTTTTTCTTGTCGTCAGCCTCGAACTGTTTGGCTGCATCCATCATCTTTTTGATGTCTTCTTCAGAGAGTTTCTTATCTCCCTTGATCGAGATTGCCTGCTGGTTGCCTGACCCCAGATCCTTTGCCGATACATGAATAATTCCGTTTGAATCGATATCAAATGTGACGTCGATCTGAGGTATGCCGCGGGGCGCAGGGGGTATTCCGGTCAGCTGGAACTTGCCAAGGGTGAAGTTATCTTTTGCGAGAGCTCGTTCACCCTGCACTACATGGATCTCAACACTCGTCTGGCCATCGGCTGCCGTTGAAAATATCTGGCTCTTGCGTGTCGGAATCGTGGTGTTGCGTTCGATTAATTTGGTTGCAATACCGCCCAATGTCTCGATACCGAGCGTAAGAGGGGTTACATCCAGGAGGACTATGTCCTTTGTTTCACCAGTCAGTACTGCACCCTGGATTCCCGCACCGAGAGCAACACACTCATCAGGATTGATGCCTTTATCAGGTTCCTTCCCAAGGATCTTTTTTACGGTATCCTGCACGAGAGGAACCCGGGTAGAACCTCCGACTAGAAGAACGTGATCGATGTCTTTTGGCTCGAGCTTTGCATCACTCAATGCCTGTTTTACCGGTCCCACCGTGGATTCCACAAGATCCCCGATAAGTTGTTCGAGTTTTGATCGGGTGAGATCAATGTTGAGGAATTTCGGGCCGTTTGCATCAGTAGTTATGTAAGGAAGATTGATATTGGTGGACTGGCGTTGCGAGAGCTCGATCTTCGCATTTTCTGATGCGTCACGAAGCCGTTGCATCGCATACGGATCATTGCGAAGATCCACACCCTCCTTTTTCCTGAACTCTTCGACAAGGTAGTCCGTGACGCGTTTGTCAAAATCATCTCCGCCAAGGTGATTGTTGCCGGCAGTTGATTTCACTTCAAAGACACCATCACCGAGGGTCAGGATTGAAACATCGAATGTACCGCCACCAAGATCATAGACAAGCACGGTTGCATCCTGCTCTTTATCAATGCCATAGGCAAGTGCACTTGCGGTCGGCTCATTGATGATGCGCAGAACTTCGAGACCGGCAATCATTCCTGCATCCTTGGTTGCCTGCCGTTGCGCATCATTAAAGTAGGCCGGCACTGTGATGACCGCTTTTAAAATCTTCTCACCAAGATATGCTTCGGCATCGATCTTCAGTTTCTGGAGGATCATCGCCGAGATTTCCTGGGGCGAATAACTTTTATCGTCGATTTTAATTTTTTCCGTTATTCCCATTTTTCGCTTGATTGACTGGATAGTCCGCTGGGGATTTGTGACGGCCTGGCGTTTGGCAAGACTCCCAACGAGACGTTCTCCCTCTTTAGTGAACGCGACAATTGATGCGGTTGTCCTTCCTCCCTCCGCGTTTGGGATCACGATTGGCTTTCCTGCCTCCATAATAGACATGCAGGAAAAGGTTGTTCCCAGATCAATTCCCAGAACCTTCTCTTTTACCATTTTTATACCTCTTGATCTTTCTGATTTCCTTTTGATACTGCCACTTTTGCAAATCTGATTACCTTATCGTTCAGACGGTACCCACGGGCAACCACGTCAACGACCGTACCTGGCGGTTCGTCAGATGGAATATGAGTGATTGCTTCATGCTCTGCGGGATTAAATTGTTTTTTAAGTGCATCTACAGGAGTGATACCATTGCGCAGCAACCGGGCATCAAGAAGTTGTTGGATCTGATGCACTCCTTCACGCAGATGAGCGTCGTCAGATTTTAATGCACGTTCAAAGTTATCCAGCACTTCAAGAATGTCAACGGCAAATCGTTCATTTGCAAGCGAAACGAAGATCTCCTTTTCGCGTACTGACCGTTTTTTGAAATTTTCAAAGTCTGCAGCAAGGCGCAGGAACCGGTCAGTTAATTCAGCATATGCTCTCTTCTGTTCTTCCAGCTCACTTGTACACGATGGACATTCTGTCAGGCAATTTTCTTCCGTACCGGAATCTGGTGCTCTGTCTTGTCCTGTACTGCTTTCTGCGTCGTCCATAGTACATCCCATTCGATGTTCCCTTTATCTATTGTATTGTGGTTCTATATAAATTTTTATATCATATTAATTCAAATACCGATGGATTGCACTTATTTTTAAAAATTGGATGAAAATATCTGTCCAATCAGATTTTTAAGCGAGATTTCACAATTTTATCGCATAATTCCCGTGCATATTCAAAAATTGACTATAAAGGATTCTTGTTTTTTCATAAAATGAAAAACATCACGCACATGCTCAGAATCTGGCAATGATAACATTTTCTGGTAATCTGTATTATGACAGGAACATATTTTGTCAAAGGATATCTTATGATGGGAAGTCCGGCTGATAATTACTTCTCACATAACCCGTACAAAGCATAATTTAACAAAAGGCAGTAACCTGCATACATTTTTCTCTCCTGTTATGCATACACTTCACCATGAAGTGGGCATTGCTCTCGGTCTGGGACAAGACCGGTATCGTCGAGCTCGCACAGGAACTTACGACGCAAAAATTCAATATCATGAGTTCAGGAGGAACCGGAAAGGCGCTTGCAGAAGCTGGTATAAAATTCACCGAGGTTTCCAGTTATACTGGTTTTCCAGAGATGATGGATGGCAGGGTAAAAACTCTGCATCCGAAAGTGCATGGGGGACTTCTGGGGAGAAGGCAGATCGATGATCTGGTAATGGCAAAGCACGGTATAAACCGGATCGATCTTCTCGTAGTGAACCTGTACCCTTTTGAGGAAATGGCCGGGCGGCACATGAGTCTTGAATCAATAATAGAATTCATCGATGTCGGCGGGCCTGCAATGATCAGGGCAGGAGCAAAAAATTTCAAAGATGTCACGGTTATTGTAGACCCTGCGGACTATCCGGCATTGATCACGGCAATTCAGAGCGGTGAAATTTCTCTCCAGCAACGCCTCGCTTTTGCAAAAAAAGCCTTTTCCAGAACAGCAGCCTACGATGGTGCTATCAGCAACTACCTTTTCCGTCTTGATGATTCATTTCCTGCAACGTTTACGGTCCAGTTCAATCATGGCAGAAGGCTCCGTTATGGAGAAAATCCCCACCAGGAGGCTGCGATTTACGGGGATAGCGGTATTGCCGGAGCAGAGCCCATACAGGGCAGGCAGATGTCCTATAACAATTATCTTGATGTCAACGCAGGAACGGCACTTCTCCGGGAGTTCGAAGATACTGCCGCTGTCATTATTAAACATAACAATCCCTGCGGTGTCGCTCTTGGTTCTGACGCATCTGAGGCATATATCGCAGCCCGCGAAGTCGATCCTGTTTCTGCTTATGGATCTGTTGTATGCATCAACCGTGAAATCAATGAAAGTGTTGCAGAGGAGATCGCCAGGACATTTGTTGAAGTCCTTGTTGCTCCGTCGTTTTCGGAAGAAGCTCGTGATATCATCACAAAAAGGGAGAACATGCGTGTGCTGATACAACCAAAACAATCAGTAACTGACGAAATCCGGTCGATTGATGGTGGAGTACTTGTTCAAAGAACGCCACCCTACCAGGAGCATTGGGAAGTGATTACCGATCGGGATCCCACTCCCGATGAGTTGCGGGCGATCCACCTTGCCTGGAAAGTATGTAAGCACGCCAAAAGTAATACGATAATTTTTGCCGATCAAAAGCGTACACTTGGAATCGGCGCCGGTCAGATGAGCCGGGTGGATGCTGCGAAGATTGCAGTCGGGAAATCCCGTTCGTCGCTGAAAGGATCCGCTGTTGCTTCAGACGCGTTCCTGCCCTTCGCAGACACCCTTGAAGTTGCAGCGGATGCAGGCGCTACAGCACTTATACAACCAGGCGGATCCATCCGCGATAAAGAAGTGATCGATGCCGCAAACCGGCTTCATATGGCAATGATTTTTACTGGAGTGCGATACTTCAGGCATTGAAAATAGCAATTTTTCCGATTTTAGCATTATTCCTGATACAAGAATATCTGCAATAAAATCACGGTCGTTTTTACCGGAATTTTGCCGGAATCAGTGATTACAAATTCTGGTCTCGTGATACCGGACCTGAAGGAAAGTAAGACTTGATGAAAAGGGTTGGGAATCGAAAAAAATTCACGAGTAACTGGCAGGTAATCACCGTACGGTAATTTTATCAAGCCGTTTCGATCGGTACCGGTTTTTTATCTTATCGGTAAAAAACGTGCCGGTCGACTGAGCACTTAAAAGATTTGCAAAGATTTGGGAAGGAACATTCTGATATTGGTAAATCAGCCCGGAATGAAACTCAATCTCCAGATTCTTTAAATTATTATCGTAACCTACACTTTTCAGGTTACAGGATTGAACGGGTTGTCTTTCCATAATATCACCATAACTAATGGGCGCTGTCAACAGATAATAGTTGGTAATAATATAATTCTGGAAATTATTCAAAGCCGTTTACTTCGAGGCAATGATAAACTTCGTGATCGCGAAATGAGGACCCTCAGGTAGCAGGCACGTGAATTGATGCTTGAATTTTCTATGACGTTTAAAGGAGTCTATTTTTTTCTCTGTTTCGGGTAGCATCGCATGTATGGTTGTAAGCCTGCACGATCGAATCCTCCGGGAAAAGGATAGTAATTTAGTATCCTTGAGATTCATTTGTCGGTGTAAATACCTGCTTCATTCGGCTGACACATACCTTGAGGAATTAGTTCTAAATATTTTCCATACTAACATTAAGTAAAGATGGACGATGCTGCTGAGGTTTCACGGCTGCTCGATATCCTCGGGAACAGGAACCGAAGGAGGATCATT
>Ga0326726_10003863_pt1 | contig 13751 bp, 13 predicted proteins | sample MHFenrmetagenome_2_FD_207603 | JGI IMG/M metagenome (GOLD analysis project Ga0326726, IMG submission 207603) | Lab enriched peat soil microbial communities from Michigan Hollow, Ithaca, NY, United States - MHF15MN | ecosystem: Environmental > Terrestrial > Soil > Wetlands > Peat | place: USA... | reverse complement strand
GTGCGGCCATCGGCTCGCACATCATCTCGGGCGCCGTGTTCGATCCGCGACCGCTCGACGAGCTGTTCCCCGATTGGCGCGCGCGAGGCGCACCCGTTCGCACGGCCGTCACGACCGATGCGCTGCATTGGCTGCGCGACGCCGAGCGAAACACCCCGATCGAGGATCGCTGGGTGCCGCACATGTTGCGCAACACCGGCAACTACGTCATCAGCCTCGGCGATTTGTGCCGCTGGCTCGGCGAGCAAGCGGAGGCGCTCGGGTGCAACGTGCTGCCGGGCTTCGCCGCCGCGGACGTTCTGTACGACAGCGGTCGCGTCGTCGGCGTCGTGACCGGTGACATGGGCGTCGCGCGCAACGGCACGATGAAACCGAACTACCAGGGCGGCTACGAGCTGAAGAGCCGCTTCACCGTGTTCGCGGAAGGCTGTCGCGGCCATCTCGGGCGGCGACTCGAAGCGCGGTTTGGTCTGCGCGCCGGTGTCGATCCGCAGCACTATGCGATTGGGTTCAAGGAGATCTGGGAGATCGACGCCGCGAAGCACCGCGCGGGCGAAGTGCTGCACACCGTGGGTTGGCCGCTCGGCCTCGCCACCGATGGCGGCGGCTTCGCGTACCACGCCGAAGGGGGCAAGCTTTACGTGGGCCTGATCGTGTCGCTCGCGTATCGGAATCCACATTTCGACCCGTTCGCCGAGTTTCAGCGCTGGAAGCAGCATCCGCTGATTCGCGACTTGCTCGTCGGCGGTCAACGAATCTCGTACGGCGCGCGCGCCGTGAACAAAGGCGGGCTGCAGTCGCTGCCGCGGCTCGATGTGCCTGGCGGTTTGCTCGTCGGGTGCGAGGCCGGATTTCTGAATCCGGCCAAGATCAAAGGCTCGCACACGGCGATGAAGAGCGGCATGCTCGCGGCCGACACGATTTTCGCGGCGCTCGCACAGATGGGCGACGCGGCCGACGCCGAGCTCGCGCGCTACGGCGAGCGTGTGCGAGCGTCGTGGATTTTCGACGAGCTGCGTTTCGGCAGGAACTTCGGCCCCGGTATCGCGAAGCTCGGGCCGCTGCTCGGCGGCGCGCTCGCGGTGCTCGAGCAGAACATGCTCGACGGCCGTTCACCGCTGACGTTGCACAATCGTTCGCCAGACCACGCTTTGCGCAAGGCGTCGTATTCGCGACGTATCCGTTACCCTGCGCCGGACGGCGTCATCTCGTTCGATCGCGCGAGCTCGGTGTTCCTCGCGAGCACGGCGCACGAGGAAGACCAACCGGTGCACCTCGAGCTCGGCGACGCGAGGCTGCCGATCGCCGTGAACCTGCCACGTTACGCGGAGCCGGCGCAGCGCTACTGCCCGGCCGGTGTCTACGAGGTGGTGACGGGCGCCGTCGGCGCGCCGGAGTTCCGCATCAACGCAGCGAACTGCATCCACTGCAAAACGTGCGACATCAAGGACCCTGCCCAAAACATCACGTGGGTCCCGCCCGAAGGTGGCTCCGGCCCCAACTACTCCGGCATGTAGCGCGGCGTCCGCGATTTACCGCAGCGCGACGTCTCGCGACGGGCTGCCTCGCAGGGGCTCGTCCGGGAACGCCGCAAGTACGTCCCTGTAGGCTCGCTCGGACGCCATCCCTGGCGCCGAGCGTCCCGGACGAGCCCCTGCGAGGCAACCCGTCGCGAGACGCTTTAGTGCTACGCGTCCTGGGGTTCTTCTGCCGGAGCTAGGTCGGGCTCGTCCAGATGCAGCAGCATCGCGCGGCGCGCGAGCTGCATCAGCGCGCGGGCCGATGGCTCGTCCGTCGCGTGCACGGGGTCGCAGATGCGGATGCGCAGCGGCCCAGGCGCTGCGAAAAGGCGGCCCGCCGGCAGCTTGTGCCGTGCGCCGTAGATCACGACCGGCACGACCGGCAGCCGCGCACGCGCAGCCGCGCTGAACGCGCCGAGCTGGAAAGGCTTGAGCCCCGGCGACGCGTCGAACATGCCCTCGGGAAAGAAGCCCAGCGCCTCGCCTCTGCGCGCCTGACCGACCAGCGTTCGTGCGATGCGGTGGCGATCCTTCACGTCCGCGCGGTCGACGAACGCCGAGCCGAGCCGCCGCAGGATGAAGCCGACGATCGGCACGCCCGCCATCTGTTGCTTGATCAGATAGGTGAACCCCGCCGGCAGGGCGGCGGTCAAAATGATGCCGTCGAGATAGCTCGCATGGTTGGCGATGACGACGCAGGGGTAGTGGTGCTCGATCGCGCTGCCCTCGATGCGAACCGGGCTGCCGATGGCCGCGAAGAACAGCCGCGACCCGTGGCGGGCGATCCCGCGCCGGCGCTGCACCCCCGGTGTGACGGCAAGTAGGACGCACACGGGCAGCGCGATCGCGGCGAGCGCAAGCCACGCGTAGCTTCCGTAACACGCCCGGAGGAGGTCGCGGCTAGTCACGGGCGTCCGCGCGCCGCGCGGGACGGCGCCCGCGCGACGTTTATGTCAAAGCATGCGTCGCGGGGTGGCGACACTCGATCCACTTTTTCGCCGGCTTTCTGTGACACGCTTCTCTTTATGTTAATGCTGGCCGCCTTCTGTGAAGGCGGTCACGCAGGTGGGGTTGGGGCTCACGCATACTCGACCCACTGCAACGCCCCGTATTGGGGCACGTAGCATGTGTATAACGTGTTGAATCATATACAAGATTCCGCAACTGCACCGTAGCCAATGGCGCACAACTTTTTGCACAGCAGCCCGGCTCAGGCAGGTATGAGTTTACCCGGTGATCCGAAGGTGCTCGTCGATCGCTTTCTCGATGCGATCTGGATGGAGCGTGGGTTGTCGGAGAATACGCTCGGTGCGTATCGCGCCGATTTGCTGGCGCTGAACCAACGGCTCACGTCGCGCAACGTCGAGCTCGCGCGCGCGAGTCGCGCCGACGTCCTCGATTACATTGCCTGGCGTGTGGAATCGGGCGCGAAGCCGCGCTCGACCGCGCGACAGCTGTCGAGCTTCCGCCGTTTCTACCGCTACTTGCTGCGCGAAGGTTTGCTCAGCGAGGATCCAACCGCACAGATCGCGATGCCGAAGATCGGCCGCGCTTTGCCGCAGTCGCTGACCGAAGAAGAGGTCGAGGCGCTGCTCGCGGCCCCGGCCGTCGCCGAGCCGCTCGGCCACCGCGACCGGGCGATGCTCGAGGTGCTGTACGCCACCGGCGTGCGCGTGTCGGAGCTCATCAATCTGAAGATGACTCAAGTCAACCTGAACCAGGGCGTGCTCCGGATCGTCGGCAAGGGCGATCGCGAACGGCTGATTCCGCTCGGCGACGAAGCGCAGGACTGGATCAAAGAGTTCGTGAACGGCCCGCGCGTCGAAATCCTGCTCGAGCGCCAGACCGACTACCTGTTTCCGACGCGCCGCGGCGATCGTATGACGCGCCAGGCGTTCTGGCACATCATCAAGCGCTACGCGAAGAAGGCGGGCGTCAAGAAGAAGCTCTCGCCGCATACGGTGCGGCACGCGTTCGCCACGCATCTCCTGAACAACGGCGCCGACCTCCGGGTGGTGCAGTTGCTACTCGGCCACAGCGACGTTTCGACGACGCAGATCTATACCCACGTGGCGCGCGAGCGCATGAAAGAGCTGCACAGCCGCCACCACCCCCGCGGTTGAACCGACGCTTCCTGCGGCGGTCTTTATTGGTAGAATCCTCGAGCGGTCGTCGCGTCCCTCCCCTTAGGAGACTGCCCGTGCAGACACACCGAACCCTGGTAGCGCTGAGCTTCCTGCCTCTCGCCTTCGTCGCCGCCGGCGTCGGGGCGGACGAGCTCACGAAAGAGCAGCTCGCGGGCCAGCTGAACGGCATCGAGGCCAAGGACATCAGCAACTCACCGGTTCAGGGCATCTATCAAGTGGCCGTCGGGTCGAACGTCGCCTATGTCACGTCCGATGGTCGCTACATCATCCGAGGCGACATCTACGACGCGAAATCGAGTACGAACCTGACGGAGGAAACTCGCTCCAAGGCTCGCGTCGCGATGCTGAAGAGCGTGGACCCGGCCAGCATGATCGTGTTCAAGCCGGCCAGCGGTAAGGTCAAGCATACGGTCACGATCTTCACCGACGTCGATTGCGGCTACTGCCGTCAGTTCCATCGCGAGATCGACAAGGTCATGGCGCTCGGCATCGAGGTTCACTACCTGTTCTACCCGCGCACGGGCCCGAACACCGAGTCGTGGGCGAAGGCCGAGGCTGTGTGGTGTGCGCCGGACCGCAACGCCGCCCTCACGCGCGCCAAGCTCGGCGGCGAGGTGCCGAAGGGGAAGTGCGCCAAAACGCCGGTCGAGTCGACCTATGCGCTCGGTCAGCGAATCGGCGTGCGTGGCACGCCGGCCATCTTTTCCGAGACCGGCGAGCTGATCGGCGGGTACCTGCCCCCGAACTCGCTCGCCAAAGTGCTAGACGACCCGACCGCCGCTGTCGACGAATAACGAGCCGTTCCTCGCTCCATGGAGTGGCTCTCCTCGCCCGAGGCGTGGATCGCGTTAACGACGCTGACCCTGCTCGAGATCGTTCTCGGCGTCGACAACATCATCTTCATCAGCATCCTCGTCGGCCGGCTGCCCGATGCGCAGCGGCCGCGGGCTCGAATCCTCGGGCTCGCGTTCGCCATGGGCACGCGGATCCTGTTGTTGCTGCTGCTGACCTGGATCATGCGGCTCAACGCGAACCTGTTCACTGCCTTCGGCATCGACATCTCCGGGCGTGACCTGATCCTGATCGGCGGCGGACTGTTCCTGATCGCGAAGTCCACGCTCGAGATCCATTCGAGCCTCGAGGGCGAGCTCGCGGAAGGCCACGCGCCCCGGCACGCAGGGTTTGTCAGCGTGATCTTCCAGATCGGGATCATCGACATCGTCTTCTCGCTGGACTCCGTGATCACGGCGGTCGGGTTGGCCAACGACTTGGTCGTCATGATCATCGCGATCGTGCTGGCCGTCATCGTGATGATGTTCGCCGCGGGCGCCATCGGCCGTTTCGTCGACGATCACCCGACGATAAAGATGCTCGCGCTAAGCTTCCTCGTGCTGATCGGCGTGGCGTTGATCGCGGAGGGTGCCGACGTGCACGTGCCGAAGGCCTATATCTACTTCGCGATGGCGTTCTCGGTGGTCGTCGAGATGTTGAATCTGCGAGTACGCCGCGGTCGCAGTCCGATACAGTTGAAGAAGAAAGAGCCTTGAGGGTGTGCGACGGCCAACCGTCGCCGAGGGGGAGTTCCATGCACAGTCTCGAGTTCGATCTGACGAACGGCGCTCACATCTTGCGGATCGTGTGCGGTCTGTTCCTGCTGCCGCACTTGGTCGTGAAGTTCCGCAACCAGGACTTCGTCAAAGGGTTCATGGAGAAGGCCGGCTTGCGCCCACCGCTCGTGTGGCTCTATGCGTCGTTCGCCGTCGAGATCGTGGCGTCGATCGGTTTGATCTTCGGCATCTACACGCGCTACGCAGCCGGGCTCGCGGGCCTGTTTCTGCTCGTCGCGGCGTGGGCCAGCTGGCGTGTGTCCGCCGGCAAATGGATGTGGAACTTCGGCGGCGCCGAGTATCCGCTGTTCTGGGCGATCTGCTGCTTCGTCGTCGCCCTGCAGGCCTGACCTGTCATCCGGCTGGCTTGAGGCGGATCTGTAGCCCGAGCGGCAGCGTCGGCACGCCAACCTGCTGGCGCACGTTCATCGTGCACAGGGTCTCCCGCTCGCGAACGGCGTCGACGTCTATCAACGCCGCTACGTCCGGACGGTAGAGGAAATTGAACTCCCCGGCTTCGATGATCTTCAGAAGAACGTCGAACGAGACCGACTGCACCGCGGCCTGTGCGCGCACGGTGTCCAGTGTGCAGGCGCTAATGTCGCGCATCGCCTGTTTGATAATCCGCTCGCTGTCGGTTCGCGACAGGCCTCTTTCGACGAGATAGTCGACGTACCCGCTACCGAGCTTTTCGTAGCTGAATTCCGCCATCTTGCCCGTGAGTATGGCGAGTCGTTCGTCGTTCGTGGCGCGCGGGGCGGAGGACGCGTCCGCCCGGGAATCGTCAACACTGGCGACTCGGGGCTCGGCAGAAGTCACTTCGGCGACGGCCGTGGAGGAGGGCGCCGGTTGCGTGGCAGGTGAGTCGGCCACGAGCTGCCGCCCGGATCGTAGCCAAAAGACACCGCTCGCGACGGCGATCGCCGCCGCAACGCATAACAGTGCCAGTATGCGGGTCGTCGGGCTCGCCTCCGGGCTCTGCGCTAACCCCGCGGCGCTCGACTCAGGGGTGGACCGTGCTGGGCCACGCGTGGCCTTGGTGCCGGGAGAGGGACTTGAACCCACACTCTGTCTCCAGAACCGGATTTTGAGTCCGGCGCGTCTACCAATTCCGCCATCCCGGCGACGCTAGCCCCCCGCGCGATGCGGCCCTGGTCGGGCGCTACGCGGCGGGCGCACAGTGTGCCAAAAAGGGCCCGTCGGGCGCCAGCCGCCGCGACCCTTTCGGCCTGTGTCGCATCTAAGCTGACGAGCCCATGCCTAAGCCGCTGCCCCAAGTCGACGCCGCCCTGCTCGCACGTGCACAGCACGGCGATCGCGGCGCGCACTCGGAGCTGTACGAGATGTTTGCCGGCATGGTGTTCACGCTCGCCCGCCGCATGCTGGCGTCGAAGGCCGCGGCCGAGGACGTGCTGCAGGACACGTTCATCGAGGTGTTCCGCAAGATCGGTGCGTATCGCGGCGAGGCGGAGCTCGGCTTCTGGGTCAAGCGTATCGCGATCAACAAGTGCCTCATGCAGTTTCGGTCGGGCTGGACGTCCCGGCGCTGCGACGACGGTGAGGGCATTATTCTCGCGGAGCCGGCGCGTACGGCGGCGCTCGACGACCAGATCGCGCTCGAGCGTGCGCTCGATGCGCTGGCGGACACGGCCCGCATGGTCGTGTGGCTGCACGACGTCGAGGGGCACACGCACAAAGAGATCGGCGCGATGATGGGGTACACGGCCAGTTTTTCGAAGTCGCAACTCGCGCGCGCGCACGAGCGCCTGCGCGAGCTGCTGGAACCCGATGAAGCAGAGAGTGCGGAGTTATGCGACCCAGTACTGAAGACTTGCTAGCCGTTCGCGACGGCGAGCCGCTCGACGCGAGCGCGAAGGCGATCATCGAGTCGTCGCTCATACACGGGCGCGACGTCGAGCGGCTGCGCCGCGTGCAGAACGCGTTGCGCGCGTTGCCGGCGTTCGAACCCCCTGTGGACGTTCTTGCTCGAGTGTTCGAGGCCAGAGAGGCGCGGGAAGTGGGCCGCACCCGGTGGCTGCGTTTCGCCGCGGGTGCCGGCGTAGCCGCCGCCGTAGCGACGGCGGCCATCGTTTACGTGACGACATCCGGCCAGTCGCGGCAGCCGGAGATCGCGCCCGCCCCGCTCGTTGCGAGCGGCGAGCCGAATGCGCCGCACCTCACGGCCACGCCGGTGTCGTACGTGTCGCTCGTGGAGCAGTCGGGGCGGCTCGATCGGCTGCTGGCCGAGTTACCCGCGCAGCGCCCGCTGATGACCGGCGCCACGGCGAGCACGATCGCGGGTCTCGAGGACCGGATCGCGTTCCTCGACGAGCAGCTCGCCTTCAGCGCGGCCGGCAAGGTGCCGGTGCCGCAACGCGCTGCGCTCTGGAGCGACCGAGTCGAGCTCATGAATGCGCTCGTCAGCGTTCGGTACGCCGAAGCGCAGATGAACGGCTTCTAACTTTTTCGGAGACGGACTCATGACCAAGCACGCACGACTTCTGGGACCTACCGGGTTGGCGCTGTTGACCACTGTCTGCGCGCCAACCGCGTTCGCGCAACAGGGTGCGGACACCCCGCAACAAACGGACAGACAGGCCGAAGCGCAGCGTCGGGACGCGCAGCGCGCCCAGGCGGACGCCCAGCGCGCGCAGGCGCAGGCGCAACGCGCCCAAGCACAGGCGCAACGTGCGCAGGCGCAGGGCGATCAGAGCGAAGTCCAACGCGAATTGGAAAAAGCACGCGAGCAACTGCAGGAAGCTGCGCGCGACGTCGCTCGACTGTCGGCGCAGCTGGTGAACCCCATCGTCAAGGACGTCACGCGACAGTTCGGGTATTCGTACAGGACGCACCGCGGCATACTCGGCCTCGCGATCGAGGACATCGAGCTCGGCGTGCGCGTCACGGGCGTCACGCCGAATGGGGCGGGGGCGGAAGCCGGTGTGGCCGTCGGCGACACGATCGTGGCCATCGACGGCGCCGAGCTCGCCGCGCCACCGGCCGCGGGCGCCAAGCGCCAGTCCCCGTCGCAATTGCTGCAAGCGCAGCTCGGCAACGTGAAGCCCGGCGACGATGTCGAGCTGCGAATAATGCGCAACGGCGACTACCGCATGGTGCACGTCAAAGCACGCGAGCCGAGCTTCGACGTGTTCGTGGGCCCCAACCTCCCGAACTTGCCGAATTTGCCGAATGTCTGGACCGATGGTTTCTGGCGGCACAACGTGTGGGGCGATCTTCAGCTCGCGACGTTGAGCCCCGGGCTCGGGGAGTACTTCGGAACGAAGGACGGGTTGCTCGTCGTGCGAGCGCCGAAGGACTCGATGCTTGCGCTGAAGGACGGCGACGTGATCCTCGAGATCGCCGGCCGCAAGCCTACGTCGCCCGAGCACGCGATGCGAATCCTCGCGAGCTTCGAACCCGGCGAGACGCTGCGTCTCTCGGTCATGCGGCACCAGAAGCGCGAGACGATCGAAGGCAAAGTCCCGACCGACCCGGCACGTTGACGTTAGAATCCCGCTCCGATGCGTCGGAGCGACTTTCATTTCGAGCTGCCGGATGAGCTCATAGCCCAAGCGCCGCTGCCCGAGAGGGGCGGGAGCCGCTTGCTCGTGCTCGATGGCGAGTCGGGTGCACTGCGTGACCGGATGTTCGCGGATCTGCCGTCGCTGCTCCATCGCGGCGATCTGCTCGTGCTGAACGATACGCGCGTGCTGCCGGCCCGGCTGCAGGCGCGCAAGTCGAGCGGCGGGCGCGTCGAGCTGCTGCTCGAGCGCCTGCTCGGCGCTCGGCGCGCGCTGTTCCAGCTCAAGGCCAGTCACAAGCCGAAGGCGGGTAGCGAGCTCGAGTTGCCCGGGGAGGCACGCGCGCGCGTGATCGGGCGCGACGGCGCGCTGTTCGAGCTCGAGCTCGATCGCGACGTCGTATCGTTTCTCGAGGCGCACGGCCAGGTGCCGCTGCCGCCGTACATCGCGCGCGCCGCGAGCGACGCCGACCGCCAGCGCTACCAGACCGTGTTTGCGCGCGCGCCGGGCGCCGTGGCCGCACCGACGGCAGGCCTGCATTTCGATCGCGCGACGCTCGGAGCGCTCACGGAGCTCGGCATCGAGCACGCGTTTTTGACGTTGCACGTCGGTGCGGGTACTTTCGCGCCCGTTCGAACGGAGCGCGTCGAGGACCACGAGCTGCATGCGGAGTGGCTGGAAGTATCGGCAGAAACCTGTACCGCGGTCGCGCGTTGCCGCGCGGCGGGCGGGCGTGTCGTGGCGGTCGGCACGACCAGCGTGCGTGCGCTCGAGACGGCCGCGCGCGGCGGTGCGCTCGCGCCGTTCGCCGGCGACAGCCGCCTGTTCATCTATCCCGGGTTCGAGTTTCGGGTCGTCGACGCGATGGTGACGAACTTCCACTTGCCGGAGTCGTCGCTGTTGATGCTCGTGAGTGCGTTCGCCGGCAAGGAGGCCACGCTCGCTGCATACGCCCACGCGGTTGCGCGGCGCTACAGGTTCTTCAGCTACGGTGACGCGATGTTCGTGACGCCTCGCCGCGGCGCAGCCCATGCAGTTTGAGCTGCTCCGCCGCGACGGCACCGCGCGTCGCGGCCGCATCGAATTTCGCCGCGGCGCGATCGATACACCGGCGTTCATGCCGGTGGGCACGTACGGAACGGTCAAAGCCATGACGCCCGAGGAGCTCGAGGCGCTCGGCGCGCAAATCATCCTGGGCAACACGTTCCATCTGCTGCTGCGGCCCGGCATCGACGTGATACGCGCCCACGGCGGCCTGCATGCGTTCACCCATTGGCAGCGGCCGATCCTCACGGACTCGGGCGGCTTCCAGGTGTGGAGCCTGAAGAGCCTGCGCAAGATCACCGAGACCGGCGTCGAGTTTCGCTCGCCGGTGAACGGCGACCTGATCGCCCTGACGCCGGAGCGCTCGATCGAGATGCAGGACGCGCTCGGCGCCGACATCGTGATGGTGTTCGACGAGTGCACGGCGTATCCGGCCGACCACGACACCGCTCGCGAATCGATGGAACGTTCGCTGCGCTGGGCGAAACGCAGCCGCGCGGCGTTCGACGATCTGAAGCGCGACACGGGCAGCGACGCCGCGTTGTTCGGCATCGTGCAGGGTGGCGTGCATCACGATCTGCGCCAGCAGTCGCTCGCGGGTTTGGTCGAGATCGAGTTCCCCGGTTACGCCGTCGGAGGTCTCGCCGTCGGCGAGCCCGAGGAGGAGAGGCTCGCCGTCCTCGAAGGCCTTGCGCCAGTGATGCCGGCCGAGCGGCCGCGGTATCTGATGGGCGTGGGCACGCCGGCCGACCTCGTGAAGGCCGTCGCTCGCGGCATGGACATGTTCGATTGCGTGATCCCGACGCGGCACGCGCGCAACGGCCAGCTGTTCACGAGCGAGGGGACGCTGAACATCCGCAACAGTCGCTTCCAGGCGGATACGGGGCCGATCGATCCGCGTTGCGACTGCTACGCGTGCCGGCACTACTCGCGTTCGTACGTGCGTCATCTGCAGCAGTGCAACGAGATCCTCGGCGCGCGGCTCGCGACGCTGCACAACCTGTACTACTACCAGCGACTCATGGCCCGCCTGCGCGCCGCCATCGAAGCGGGCCAGTTCGCGACGGTGGCGGCGGCAGAGCTCGAAACCGCCGGCGTCGGCCCTGTGTCATAATGCCGCGCAGTCCTTTAATTCCCGCGTTACGCTACGCGTTTACTGCACTGGAACGATCATGGAATCTCTACTGAATCTGTTCATCAGCGATGCCGTGGCCCAGACGGCTGCGCCAGCTGCCGGCGGCTCGATCACGAGCGCGCTGCTGTTGCCCGTGTTGCTGATCGTGGTGTTCTATTTCCTGCTGATCCGACCGCAGCAGAAGAAGCAGAAGGAACATCGCCAGATGGTCGAGGCTCTGGCTGTCGGCACGGAGATCGTCACGGGTGGCGGCGTGCTCGGCAAGGTCACGGACTTGGGCGAGCAGTTCGTCACCGTCGAGATTGCCGACGGAGTCAAAGTCAAAATCCAGCGGCACTCGATTGCCTCCGTGCTGCCGAAAGACACGTTGAAGCACGCTTAGCCCTTCGCGCGAGTCACCGCCATGAATCGTTACCCGCTCTGGAAGAACATCCTCGTCTTCGGCATCGTCTTCCTGGCGATGGTTCTCGCTCTGCCGAACCTGTTCGGCGACGACGAAGCGGTGCACGTGTCGCGCGCGGATGGTGTGGCAGTCGATCAGGCGACGCTCACGCAGATCCGCACCACGTTGATGGACAAGGGCATCCAGTTCTTGTCCGCCGAGCCAAACGGTACCGCGGCGCTCGTGCGGTTCCCGAGTGTCGAGCAGCAGCTGCGTGCGAACGACGTGCTACGCGAAGCGTTGCCGAACAACATCGTCGCGCTGACGTTGTCGTCGCGCGCGCCATCATGGCTCCTTGCCATCGGCTTGAAGCCGATGGCGCTCGGTCTCGACCTGCGCGGCGGCGTGCACTTTCTCTACCAGGTCGATCTGAACGCCGCGGTCAACCAGTTCCTGGGAACCTACGAGTCCGATCTGCGCCAGCAGTTTCGGACCGCCAACATCCGCAACGACATTCGCGTCGCGGACAATGCGCTACGCGTCGGCATCGTCGAGCCGGGCGACCTCGATCGCGCCGAGGCGATGATCCGCAAGCTCGGAACGGGCGATCAGCTGCTACAGCTGGGCCAGCTCACAGGCACGTTGATCATCGATCGCGCGGACATCGACGGCCGGCAAGGCTTCTCCGTGCGGCTCACGCCCGCTGCTATCAAGCAGCGGCAGGATTTCGCGATTCAGCAGAACACGCTGACGCTTCGCAATCGCGTGAACGCGATCGGTGTCTCCGAGGCCGTCGTGCAGCGGCAAGGCCTGGACCGGATTCTCGTCGAGCTGCCGGGCGTGCAGGATCCCGGCCAGGCGAAACGCGTGCTCGGCTCCACGGCCACGCTCGAGTTCCATCTGGTCGACATGGAGAACAACGCGGCCGACGCGGAGCGTCGCGGCCGTGCGCCGCTCGGCTCGGAGCTGCACAAAACGAAAGAGGGCGCGCCGATCCTGCTGCGCCGCGACGTGATAGCCAACGGAGGCAACCTTGTCGACGCCCTCTCGCAGGCGAGCCAAGGCGCGCCGGCCGTGCAGGTGCGTCTCGATGCCACTGGCGCCCGCAAGATGCTCGACACCACGATCAACAACATGGGCCGCCAGATGGCCGTGTTGTTCATCGAAGAGCAGCCGCAGCTCATCGAGAAAGACGGCCAGTTCGTGCCCGGGCCGTCGAAGCGCAAGGAAACCGTCATCAACTACGCGCGCATCAACGGCGTGTTCTCGAACCGCTTCGAGATCACGGGCTTGAGCATATTCGAGGCTCGCGATCTCGCGCTGCTGCTGCGCGCCGGCGCGTTGGCCGCGCCGATCGTGCCGGTGGAAGAGCGCACGATCGGTCCATCGCTCGGTCAGGACAACATCGATCGCGGCGTACAGGCCACCGTCATCGGCTATTTGCTCGTCGTCGTGTTCATTTCTTTCTACTATCGGTTCATGGGCGTGCTCGCCAACGTTGCGCTGCTCGCCAACGTCGTGATGCTGGTGTCGATCATGTCGGTGGTGGGATTCGTGCTCACGCTGCCCGGCATTGCTGGCATCGTGCTGACGATGGGTATGGCCATCGACGCGAACGTGCTGATCTACGAGCGCATCCGTGAGGAGCTGCGTAACGGCAACACGCCGCAATCGAGCATTCGTGCGGGCTTCGAGAAAGCCTTCTCGACCATTCTCGACGCGAACGTCACTACGTTCATCGCTGCGGTCGTGTTGTTGATGTTCGGTACGGGTCCGATCAAGGGCTTTGCCGTGACGTTGAGTATCGGCGTCGTCACGTCGGTGTTCACGGCCGTCGTCGTGACACGCGCCTTCGTGAATCTGGTCTACGGCGGCAAGACGAACCTGAAGAGCATCTCGGTCGGCGGTGGCCCGTACACGGCGGCCACCTCGAAGGTTCCGGCCGCAACCTAGCCGGCGGAAGGAACCGCTGCGGTTTAGATGCCTGCGGTGAAGGGGGCGAGCAGCTTCGACAGCGCCGCGTAGGTTTTCGGGTTGCCCGCCACGACGTTGCCGCTCTCGAGATAGCCGTCGGCGCCGTGGAAGTCGCTGATGCGGCCGCCGGCCTCGCGAATCATCAGCGCGCCGGCGGCGATGTCCCACTTGCTGAGCCCAAATTCGAAAAACGCGTCGACGCGCCCGGCGGCTACGTAGCAGAGGTCCAGCGCTGCCGAGCCGGGGCGGCGCACGCCGGCCGATTCGAGCATCACGACTTTGAGCATCTCGAGGTAGCGGTCGAGGTACTTCAGGTTGGCGCGATACGGAAAGCCGGTCGCGACCAGCGACTGCTGAATGGTCGTGCGCTTGCTGACGCGGATCCGCCGGCCGTCGAGCTGCGCGCCTTGGCCGCGGCTCG
>Ga0326726_10003862_pt1 | contig 13752 bp, 15 predicted proteins | sample MHFenrmetagenome_2_FD_207603 | JGI IMG/M metagenome (GOLD analysis project Ga0326726, IMG submission 207603) | Lab enriched peat soil microbial communities from Michigan Hollow, Ithaca, NY, United States - MHF15MN | ecosystem: Environmental > Terrestrial > Soil > Wetlands > Peat | place: USA... | reverse complement strand
AAGTGAGTCTCTACGAGCTGCTCGCACAGCTCACGGTGGAAGTCTGATGCCGGACAGCTTGCACGAGATCGCGATCGACGCCCCGATCCAGGTGGTCTTCGACGCCTGGAGTACGCCGCAGGGGATCGCCTCGTGGTGGACGAAGGACTGTCGCCTCTCCGGGGAGAGAGGCGAGGTCAACGTGTTCGGCTTCAACGGCCGCTCGGTGCTGTTTCACTTCCACATCGACGAGGTCGTGTCTCCGCAGCGCGTGCAGTGGACCGGCATCGGCGGGCCGGGAATGCCGGACGAGTGGATCGGCACGACGATCGACGTCCGACTGATCCCGGAGAGCGAGAAGCGCACGCGCGTGCGCTTCTCCCACCGCGACTGGCGCTCGCTCGAGGGGAGCTATCGGCTGTGCAACACCACCTGGGGTGAGCTGATGTACCGCCTGCGCGACGCCTGCGAAGGGCGCGGCACCGGCCCGCTGTTCAAGTAGCTCCGCGCCGAATCACTCGCCGCGATAGGACGGCGGCGCGGCTCGTGCTATGCATTTGCGTCCATCCAGAGGGGGAAGGCATGCGGAGGGCCGTTCCGAGCGCGTGGATCGTGGCATTTTGCCTCGCCGTGGCGCCGCACGCGCGCGCGGCAGACGCACCGCCGGATCCCGCCACGCGTGCCGCGATGCGCGAGATCTTCGCGGCGCTGAGCGAGATTCTCCCGATCTGCCTCTCGACACAGCGCTTCGAAGCGCCAGCCCAGCGCGAGGCCGTCGGAGCCGGGCTCGCGAAGATCGCGGCCAATGCCGACGCGCTCGCGAAGCACGCGGACGCCACCAACGCCGACGTGGCGTCGCGCGGCCGGGTGCTCGCGGAGGACGCGCGCCACGCGGAGGCGCGCTTCGAGTCGGGCCGGTACGTCGACGCGCGCTTCGTCGCGCTGCATCTGACGGACTCGTGCGTGGGCTGTCACTCGCGGCTGCCGGCCGACAAGGACGCGCCGTTTGCGGCGAAGCTGATCGACGACGCGAAGCTGAAGGACCTCTCGTCCGCGGAACGCGCGCGTCTCGCGCTCGCGACGCGCCAGTTCGACAAGGCCCTCGATCTCTACGAGAGCGTGCTCACCGCACCGCCGGCGCCGAGCGGTGAGGCGGTGCGGACGCCGGATCTCACCGAGTATCTGATCGTCGCCGTGCGCGTGAAGCGCGATCCCGAGCGCGCCGCGAAGCTGCTCGAGAAGCTCGAGAAGCGCGCCGACACGCCGCCCGACATCCGGCGCGAGATCGGGCCCTGGATCGTGACGCTTCGCGCCGAGGGCAAGGCCGCGAGCGAGCCGCCCTCGCTCGCCCGCGCGCGTGCGCTCGTCGAGGCGGGCAAGAAGGTCCGCGACTATCCCTACTCGCGGGCGGGGCTCATCGACGACCTGCTGGCGTCGAGCGTCTTGCACCAGCTGATCGAGAACCCGGCTCTCTCCGTTCAGGAGCGCGCCGAGGCCTACTATCTGCTCGGCGTGACCGACGCACAGGTGCGTTCGTCGCCGTGGCTGTCCGACGCGGCTTGGTACCTGGTCAGCGCGATTCGAACCGCGCCTCACAGCGCGACGGCGCAGCACGCGTTCGACGCGTACGAGGACATGACGATCCTCGAGTGGAGCGGCTCCTCGGGAACGAACGTGCCGGACGACGTCGCCAAAGAGCTCGACCGGCTGCGCGCGCTGGCCGCGCCCGCGAGATCGTAGACGCCCGATGCTGTCGCCGGCGCAGCGCATCGCGCGCGCGCTACTCGGGCTCGCGGGGATCATCGCGCTCGGCACGGCGGGCTACATGCTCGTCGCCGACTACCCGCCGCTCGACGCCGTGTACATGACGATCACCACGATCGCGACGGTGGGCTACGGGGAGATCCGCCCCTTGAGTCCCGCGGGTCGGATCTTCACGATGCTGTTGATCCTCGGCTCCGCCGGGGTGACGTTGTACCTGCTCGGCCAGCTCGGACAAGTGCTGGTCGAGACGGGTGTCCGCGCGGTCCTGCAGAGGAGAGCCATGGAACGCAAGATCGAGGCGCTCTCGGGTCACGTGATCGTGTGCGGATACGGCCGGCTCGGACGCATCGTCGTCGACGAGCTCGCGCGTGGGCGCGCGTCGGTCGCGATCGTCGAGTGTGACCTGGCGAAGGAGCCCGAGCTCGCGCGCTCCGGGTTTCCCTATCTGTTGGGCTCGGCGACGCGCGACGAGGTGCTGCTGCACGCCGGCATCCTGCGCGCACGCGCCCTCGTCGTCGCGACCGGCTCCGACGCGGACAACGTCTACATCACGCTCGCGGGGCGCGAGCTGTCACCGGCGCTCGAGATACACGCGCGTGGCGAGTCCGAGGGCGCCGTGCGGCGCCTGATTCAGGCCGGAGCGACGCGCGCCGTCTCGGCGCATCAGCTCGGCGGCGTGCGGCTCGCGAACGGCCTGCTGCGGCCGTCGGTAGTCGAGTTCGTCGAGATCACGCATCCGCGCGTCGGCGAGCGGGTCGACCTCGAAGAGGTCCGCATCGGCGTGGGCAGCAGCTCGGTCGGGCTGAGCGTGCGCGCGCTGGAGCAGAGCGCGCCGCGGCTGCGCGTCGTCGGCCTCAAGCGCGGCGACGCGAGCATGCAGCTCGTTCCGGACGAGGATCTCGCCGTCGCCGCGGGCGACCTGCTCGTGGTGATCGGCGAGCGAGAGAGCCTCGAGCGGATCGCGCAGATCGCGGCGCCCGTCTGAGCCATACTGAGTCACAACGCGCGAGTCGCGGGAGGAAACCCATGGACTTCGGAATCGCCCTGGCCACCACCACCGAGAGCTGGCGCTCCGTGAAGCGCGCCGAGGCACTCGGCTTCTCGCACGCGTGGTTCTACGACACGCAGCTCTTGAACCCCGACGTGTTCGTCGGCATGGCGCTGGCCGCGCGCGAGACGAAGCGCATCCGTCTCGGCACGGGCGTGTTGATCCCGTCGAACCGCATCGCGCCGGTCGCGGCGAACGGCTTGGCGACGCTCGCGAAGCTCGCGCCGGGCCGCATCGACTTCGGCGTCGGCACCGGCTTCACCGCGCGCCGCACGATGGGGCAGGGCGCCGTGCCGCTCCGCGAGATGGAACGCTACGTCGAAGTGGTGCAGGGCATGCTGCGCGGCGACACCGTCCCGTGTCGGCTGGACGACGGCGTACACAAGGTGCGCTTCCTCAATCCCGACGCCGGCCTGATCGACCTCTCTCACTCGATCCCTCTGCACGTCTCCGCGTTCGGTCCGAAGGCGCGCGCGCTCACCGCGAAGCTCGGCGCCGGCTGGCTGATGTTCGCGGGCGGCGTCGCCGCCGCGGTCGCGTCGCTGCGCGGCATGCAGGAGAGCTGGCGAGACGCCGGCCGTTCGGAGCCGCTCTACTCGACGCTCTTCACCCTGGGCTGCGTGCTGCACAAGGGTGAGCGCGCCGACAGCAAGCGCGCCATCGCGCAAGGCGCGCCGCTCGCGGCCGCGTTCTTCCACGACATGGTCGAGCGCGGCCAGCTCGGCGAGGTGATGGGCTCGCTCCCGCCGTTCGTCGCAGAGGCCGTCGAGGGCTACCGCAAGCTGTACGAGCGCTACGAGCCGGCCGACGCGCGCTACCTGACCTTGCACCGGGGTCACTTGATGTTCCTGCGCCCCGAGGAGCGACCGCTGTACACGAAGGAGATCGTCGAGGCGTTCTCGTTCACCGCAACCCCGACGGTCCTGCGCGAGCGGGTCGAGGAGCTGCGCGACGCGGGCTACTCACAGCTCACGATTCAGCTCGTCGAAGGCCACGAAGACGCATTGAGTGACTGGGCCGAGGTGCTGAAGCCGTTCGGTCTGGGGCGCAAGCCGGCGCGCAAGGTCTCGTCCAAGCCGAGGCGCAAGAGCACGGTTCGACGGGGCAAGCGCTGACGAAACGATTCCCTCAGTGCTGCGCCGACGCGTCCTTGGCGCGCACCATCTTCAGGGCGACGATGCGGCGCGGGATCTCGCCCAGCCACGTGTCGCCCTTGGGGCGCCAGTAGGGGTTCGCGAGCGGATTGACCGTCGTGATCACCGTCCAGGGCTCCTCGACGGCTTCCAGCTCCAGGATCGGCTCGATGTCCGCGACCGAGAATCCGGCGCGCTCGCAGAGCAGCACGGCGAGCGCCGTTGCCTGCGGCTCCGGGACGTGCTGATTCGCGCGCTGGGGGTCGACGCCCAACAGCTGCTGCGCGAGTGCGTGCGCGATCGAGAATGCGATCTGATCGTCGGTCGCCAGCTCCACCAGTCGCAGCGATACGTAGATGCTCCCGTTCCACGGCCACGCGCCGATCGCGGAGAGCTCGGTCGGGCGCACGTCCGGCAGACACGCGCGCGCCGGGGTCACCGCGAGCTCTAGCTCCGTCTCCGCGCGCTCGACTGCGATCGAAGCGCCGGTCGGGGCGAGGGTCTGTTCCGCATGAGTCACCTGAACGCTCGTGTGAACACTGTGCCCGTCGATCGACAGCACGTGATCGCCGACTTGGACGCCGGCCCGCTCGGCCGCCCCCTGCGGAGCGAGGGCGACGACGACCGGGCTCTTGCCCGCCCTCAGGAACTGGGTCGCAAGTCGCCGCATCTCGAGCCCGCCAAAGTCGCGATCCGCGACCGCGCTCCAGCCGAGCGATGAGGCGATCGCGTCGCCGCACGCGCTCGCGTTCTCGACCCGCAGGCGCTCGCCTATTCGCAGCACGCGGTCGTATGCGCCGACGGTCGCCGCGAAGGCGGCGGGAGCGTCGTCCTCGATCTGCCCCCGCACCCGATCCTCCGAGACGTCCGGATGAGCGAGGCGCTGCGCGCAGCCGAGCACGAGCAGTGAGAGGCAGGCGAGCCGTAGAGTTCGCTTGGTCACTCGAGACCCTCGGGCCGCAGCGGTCGGCCCTCGGCGCGCTTCACCGCGATCTCCTCGACCGCGCGTTCCGCCGCGAGCACCCGCTGCGGCCCGCTCGGGTGCGAGTCGGTCTCCTGCAGGGCCCACGGCCTCGTGCGCGAGAGTTGGCGCCAGATCTCGGCGCCCGCCTTGGGGTCGTAGCCGGCGCGCGCAGCGAGATACAAGCCGAAGTAGTCGGCGTCCGCCTCCGCGTTCGGCGCGGACTTGTCGTGGCCCAGCACGATGTGGCCGAGCTCGTGCCCGATCACCGCTGCGAGCTCGTCATCGTTCTTCACCTCGCGGATGAGCTCGGAGAACACGACGACGCGGCTCTCCTCGCGGCTCGCGTACGCATTGAACTGCGACGAGAGCGCGAGGACGGGCTGGACGTAACAGCCCGGCTCGTAGGGAACTTCGAGCTCCTGGTCCTTGCCGGCTCGCTGGATCGCGAAGCGCAGGACGGTCGCGCCAGACGCGGCGCGCCGGTTGTTCAGGTCTTGCTCCGTCTCGACCTTGAAGCCGTCGACCGAGGCGATCACATCTCCAGCAACCAGCCCGCCGCGCTCTGCCGGAGAGCCCGGCAAGACCCAAATCACACGCAGCTTCTCCTCGACCCCGAAGTTTCGGATCGCCGACGTGACGTAAGCCGCGGGGAGCTCGCGCGTCGTCATCACCTCCAGCCCGAGGATGGGCGCGATCGCGCGGCCACAGAGCTCGACGCTCGCGCGCCGCACACGAGTCGCGACTCCGATCATGCGGCGCTCGCGCGCGATCATCTCCTGGAAGCTCGCCTCGGCGAGGCGATCCGTCTCGCGGGACACCGCTACGAGATCGAGCTCGTCGCCCGCGCGCGCGGAGTCGGGAGCGACCACGGCCGCCGCGAGCCATAGCCCGCACGCGCAGACACCGAGACAGCGCATCACTCGCGCAGTCTATCACCACTGGCTAGAGTCGCGGCATGCGAGCACTCGTCACGGGCGGAGCCGGGTTCATCGGGAGTCACGTCGCGGCGGCACTGGTCGCAAATGACTGGGATGTCGCGGTCGTCGACGATCTCTCGAGCGGCGCGCGCCGCAACGTGCCCGAGGACGCGGCGCTGCACGTGCTCGACATCCGCGACGCGGACGGCGTGACGCGGGTGTTCGAGGCGTTCCGTCCCGACGTCGTGTGTCACCACGCGGCGCAGGCGAGCGTGGCCGTCAGCACGCGCGAGCCGCTGCTCGACGCACAGGTGAACGTGCTGGGCTCGATCAACCTGCTGTCGGCGAGCGCCGCGTGCAAGGTGTCGCGCTTCGTGTTCGCGAGCACCGGCGGCGCGATCTACGGGGAGGTGCCCGAAGGCCAGCGCGCGCCCGTCTCGATGCGGCCCGCGCCCGCGAGCCCGTACGCGTGCTCGAAGTTCGCGACCGAGGCCTACCTCGAGTCGTTTCGCCAGCAGCACGGCCTCGACTATACGATTTTGCGTTACGCGAACGTCTACGGGCCGCGCCAGAGCCCGCACGGCGAGGCCGGCGTGGTCGCGATCTTCGCGAGCCGCCTGCTGCGCGGCGAGCCCGTCTCCGTGTACGCGCGCGCGCAGACCGGCGATCCCGGGTGCGTCCGCGACTACGTGTACATCGACGACGTCGTGGACTGGAATCTGCGCGCGGTGCGCGGCGCGGTCGGTGCGCCGATCGCGAACGTGTGCACCGGCGAGGGCACGACGACGCTCGCGCTCGCCCAGCGGATGAAGAGCATCGCGGGCAGCGCCTCGGAGATCCGCTTCGGGCCGCGGCGTGCCGGCGACCTGGAGCGCTCGGTGCTCGAGCCGGAGCGCGACGCACGCCCGCCCGTTCCCCTCGAGGTCGGCGTGCGCCGTACGCTCGAGTGGTTCCGGAGCCACGCGGCGGACTGAGCCGCTCGAGTCAGTCGAGCAGTGCGACCTCGTCGCCGACGCGCACGCGCGCGGGGCCGCGCGGCTTCGCGTACAGGCCGATGTTCTGATTCGCGTCGCGCACGATCGCGCGCAAGATCGCGGTGTCGCGCGGCAAGTCGGCGAAGCCGTGAGTCACCATGACGCAGCGCGGGCAGGCCATTGCGCCGTCGATCTCGAGCTCGCCCAGCCGCAGCCGACGGCCGGCCCAGTCCGCGTCGACGTAGCCATCGATGCCGGGATCGGTCTCGATCACGAAGTTCGGGCGGAAGCGGCGCACGTCGACGCGCGACGCGGGCGCGGCCTTCGCCAGCTTCGCGAGCGTCGCGGTCGAGAGCACCAGGAGCGGGAACGCGTCGAAGTAAGTTCCTGGCGGTGACTCGTATTCGAACACCTCGCGGGGCAGCTGGGAGAAGTCCGGCAGCGGCTCGTCCGGGGTGCGGCCGAAGACGGCGCGGAGCTCCTGCTCCATCTCCGCGTGGTCGGGCGCCCCGCGGCGGTAGTGGTCCAGCGCGGTGGCCGGGAGCAGCGGCCAGAGAGTGACCGTCGTCCCGACCGCGCCCGACACCCGCGCGGCCGCGTCGGGCGCGTTCGCGCGCACGCGCGAGCCGTCGGGCAGGGTGATCTCCGGCGCGCCGACACGCGCGCGTGTCGGAGGCTCGAGATAGCGCGCCGCGCAGCGCATCAGGCCCGCGATCTTCTTCGCGCCGCGGATCCCGCCGCGCACTTCGTCGCGCACCGCCCAACCGCGGTCGCCGGGGATTCCGACGGGATCGAGCTCGACCTCGTCGAGGCGCTCGCCGGCCATCGACTTCACGGGATAGCGCCAGATCTCCGAAATTCGCCCGACTCTCTTCATGCGCCGCATCATGCCACGAGGCGCGCGATTCTTTTCCGCGGCGCCGTTCGTTTAGGCTCTAGACACGAGGAGCTGCGCGATGGCCGATCCCGGGACCCCTTTCGCGGTGCAGAAGGACGTCCGCGTTCCGTGGCGGAAGTATCTCGACGAGCTCGCGCCGCTGCGCCCGGAGCTCCACCGCTACTGTGTGCGCCTCACCGGGAACGTGTGGGACGGCGAAGACCTGGTGCAGGAGGCGCTGCTGCGCGTCTTCGGGCAGCTCGGGAAGCTCGATGCCGACCTCGAGCGGCTCGAACATCCGCGTGCGTACCTGGCGCGAACGGCGACACGGATCTGGATCGACCAGCGCCGCCGCGCGGCGCGCGAACGGGAGGTGCTCGAGGTGGAGCGGCGCGAAGGCCGCGCTGCCGTCGGCGACGGGCTCGCCGGGGATCCGACGCGCGCGCCCGAGGTGCGCGACGCGGCGAAGCAGCTCCTCGCGCAGCTCGCGCCGCGCGAGCGCGCGGCGCTGCTCTTGAAGGACGTCCTCGACTTGTCCCTCGAGGAGACGGCGAGGGCCCTACAGACGACGGTGGCGGCGGTGAAGGCGGCCCTGCAGCGCGGCCGCGGCCGGCTCGACGACGCGGAGCAGAGCACCCCGCCCACGGGCCCGCTGCCTTCGCCCGCGCTGGTCGAGCGCTTCCTCCACGCGCTCTCCAACAAAGACCTCGACACACTGCAGGCGATCTGCTCTGCGGATCTGTGCGTCGAGCTCGTGGGTGGGGTCGACATGGACGGCTTCGAGCGCGCGCGCCCGTTCTTCCAGCACGCGCACTTCGTGATGCCGTCACTCGGCTTCGGCGAGAGTCCTCGCTGGGAGATCGCCGAGTATCTCGGCGAGACACTCGTTCTGGGTTTCCGAACCCTCGGCGGTGTCGAGGGGCTGAACGAGGTTCACCGGCTGGAGGAACTGGACGGGAAGATCACGCGCGTCCGCTGCTACTGCTTCTGCCCGGACACGCTGCGCGTGCTGGGCGAGCACCTCGGGAGGAACGCGCTCCCGCGCCGCTACCGAAGTCCTTCCTGAGCGAGCGTGCAACGGCACGCCCTCTGCAGTCCACGACGGCCCGTGGCCATTGTGAGTCACTGCGGCAGCAGCGCGAACGTGGCGACCGGCTCGGAAAGCCCCTTCAGGGCGCGCGGCGGCAACGCGCGCACCGCGAAGCGCGGATCGAGCGCGCGCTGCACGTCGCTGGTCACCAGGATGTCGACACCGTGCTCGCGCGTGAGCGTCTGCACGCGCGCGGCCACGCTCACGACCGTGCCGACGACCGTGAACTGCATGAGCTCCGGGCTGCCGACGAGCCCGGCGATGCCGGTGCCGCGGTGCAGGCCGATGCCGAGCGCGAGCTTGGGCAGGCCCTCGCCGGCGAGCTCGGCGTTGTAGGCGGCGAGCTCCGCGCGCATCGCGAGCGCGGCGCGCGCGGCGTCGTTGGTCTGCCATGGATTCGCCTCGAGCGCCCCGAACAGCGCGAGGATGCCGTCACCGATCAGTGTCGAGATGTGGCCCTGGTGGGCCGTGATCGCGCGGCTCATGCGCTCGAAGTAGCCGTTCAGGATGCGCACGAGCGCGGACGGATCGACGCTCTCCGAGAGCGGGGTGAAGCCGACGAGATCTGCGAAGAGGACGGTGACTTCCTTGCGCTCGCCATGAGTCGGCACCCCGCTCGCGATCACCCGTTCGACCAGCTCCATCGGGGCGAACCGGGCGAAGGCGTGCTCGAGGCGCTCGAGCTCCGCGGAGGCCGCGGCGAGGCGCGTGCGCGCGAGCGTGTTCGCGCGACGCGCGCGCAGCCAGAGCGCCGCGGACAGTGCCGCGGCGGCGGCGAGGGCGAGCGCGACTGCCCATTCGATCGGCATCAGACCTGCGTCACCACCCCGAGGCGCGCGACGGCATTCGCGAGCGCGCTCACCGCGACGGCTTCGATGATCTGCTCCGGCGAGAGCACGTCGAGCAGGCCGCGCGTGCGCTGCTGCAGCTGCAGCGGCCGGCCGCGAATCGTGCCGCGCGCGAACGGGACGAGCGCGTTCTCGATCGCATCGAGTTGGGGAGAGCCGAGGTGAGTCAGAATCGGTTCCGTCTCGTTCGGACTGAGTCCGGTCTCCTCGAGCAGCGCGCCCGCCTCGCGCGCTGCGAGCGGATCGTCGAGGCCGCGTGCCACGACGGCGAAGATCAGCGCCTTCGCGCGTCGCGGCAGCACCGGGGAGGCCAGCGCCGCATCGAGTGTCTCGCGCAGCGCGCGGGCGGACGACAGACCCTCCAGCCCGGCGACGAGATAGGCCCACGGGCCCCGCGCTCTCTCCGGCGGAAGCTGCGCGGCGCGCGCGAGCGCCCTTCTCTCGCGCCGCCGCGACGCGAGGCGCATCACCGGTGCGAGGACGCGGATCGGCCAGAAGTCCGCGAGCCCTTCGACCGGCCCGAACGGAATCGCGGCGATCGTCATCAGCCGGTTCATGTAGACGGTGAACACGGAGTGGAACGCGAGCTCGCGGATTGCGTCGCTGCTCCAACCCGCCGCACGCAGCGCCTGCGTGTCACTCGCGGAGGCGGGCGGCGCCGCGCGCGACAGGCGCCGCGCGAAGTCGAGTCCCGCCTTGGCGCGCGGATCGATCTCCGCGTCGAGGAATCCCTGCTCGAGCTTCGCGATGCGCGCGTCGGGCACCCCGTGCACGCGCAGCAGCAGGCGCTGCACGCCGAAGCAGTAGCGGCAGGAGTTGTCCTGGCTCACGACCAGCCCGACGAGATCCGCGAGCACTGAGTCGACATGCAGCAGCGGCGAGCCGGCCGGACTCATCTCGGCCATCGCCCGCACGACCCAGGGCACGGGCGCGAAGTAGGCGACCGACGAAGGCACCGTGCCGAACCCGCGCCGTACGTAGGCTTCGAGCTCGCGGTCGCGGTGTGGCTCCAGAACGCAGGCATCCCATTCGACGTCGGCGAGTGCGTTGCTCATCTCGCTTCAGGATAGACATTTGCGCGGCGTGGCGCGCTCGCCGAGAATCCGGCCATGACGGTCGACGTCTCCGCACTGCGCCCGTACCGCACTCCGATCTTCGACAACCGGCGCTGGGCGAACTTCGAGCCGCGCCCAGGCGACATCTTCGTGTGTACCCCGCCGAAGTGCGGCACGACCTGGACGCAGACGATCATCGCGAGCCTGCTTTGGCCCGACGGCGACGCGCCCGGCCCGGTCCTGACGATGTCGCCGTGGATCGAGTTCGAGCTGATGCCGATCGAGGTGGCGCTCTCGACTCTGCAAGCGCAGACCGGCCGCCGCTTCATCAAGTCACACACGCCGGCGGACGGGATCCCGTTCTTTCCGGACGCGAAGTATGTCGTGGTCGGGCGCGACGGCCGCGACGCGTTCATGTCGCTGTGCAACCACATGGAGCGCTTCAAGGCGCTGGACGCGCTGAACGCCCGCGCCGCCGCCGACGGCGTGCCACCACTGCCCGGCTGGGACGGCGACGTCCACGGCTTCTTCCAGCGCTGGCTCGAAGAGCCGATGCACCTCGAGCACCTCGCCTCCTTCTGGGCCCGCCGGAGTGACCCGCGCCTGTACTTCCTGCACTACAACGACCTGAAAGCGGATCTGGAGGGCGAGATGCGCCGCCTCGCCGACTGGCTCGGCATCCCCGTACCCGAGGCCAAGTGGCCCGCGGTCGTCGCGCGCTGCACGTTCGAGGCGATGCGCGAGCGCGGGCCCGAGATCGGCCCTCTCGACGTCGCGTTCGAGGGCGGCGCGAAGGGCTTCATCTACAAGGGCACGAACGGACGCTGGCGCGACGTACTGACTCCCCACGAGCTCAAGGCCTACGCGCGTCGAGTCAGTGAGTACGCCCCGCCCGACGCCGCCGCTTGGATCGAGCGCGGCCGCTCAGCGCTCCGCCCCGACCCGTGAAGCAGGGCGAGCTCGAAACCGTCGGCACGTACCGATTCCCGCACGAGGCGGCGCTCGCGAAGGCGACGCTTGCGGGCTACGGCGTCGAGGCCTGGGTGTTCGACGATACACTGGCCGAGCTACATGGGTACGCGGCAGCGGCCGCGGGGAGAGTGAAGCTGACGGTGAGCCGAGCCGACGCGGCAACGGCTCGCGAGATCCTCGACGGAGATCACTCCGCCGATCTTGCATCCATTCCCGAGGCCCGGATTCCGCCGGGGCCCGACGAGCTCTGTCCGCGCTGCGGGGCGGACGCGCTGGAGCGAGTGAGTCACCACACCGCGACCGCCGTGCTGCTCGCGATGCTCGGGTTTCGCGAAAAGTGGCGCTGCCGCGCCTGCGGGAGGTGAGCGTGGAAGCGATCGAGCTGGACACGCCGCGCCTGCGCCTTCGGCAGTGGCGCGACGCGGATCTCGCGCCGTTCGCGAGGCTCAATGCCGATCCGGCCGTGATGGAGTTCTTCCCGTCCGTGCTCTCGCGCAAAGAGAGCGACGCGCTGGCGGCGCGCATCCGCGACTCGATGGCCGAGCGCGGCTGGGGTCTCTGGGCGGTCGAGGCGCCGGGAGTGAGTCCGTTCATCGGCTTCGTCGGTCTGGACGTGCCGGGCCCGCACGTCCCGGTGTCACCCTGCGTCGAGATCGGCTGGCGCATCTCCGCCGAGCACTGGGGCAAGGGCTTCGCGAGCGAGGCGGCGCGCGCAGCGCTCGCAGTCGGCTTCCAGCGCCTGGCACTGCCCGAGATCTTGTCGTTCACCGCCGTCGCGAACCGCCGCTCGCGCGCCGTGATGGAGCGCATCGGCATGTGCTTCGCGGGCGAGACGTTCGAGCATCCGAGCGTGCCGATCGGAAGCCCGCTGCGCAGTCACGTCGTGTATCGGCTCGCGCGCGGGCGGGCTTAGCCAACGTGCGGCGCCGGTCTGGCGCCTAGCCGATGTGCGGCGCCGGTCTGGCGCCTAGCCGATGTGCGGCGCCGGTCTGGCGCCTGGGGCGCGGTCGACTTCGGCGAGAAACTCCAGGACCGCGTCGAAGCTCGCGGGGTTCGCGACGGCGCTCAAGTGATCCGCCCCCGGAATCACCACCGTGCGCGCGCCGGGAATCAGCGCCGCCAGGCCCGCGACGTCGCCGACGAGATTGTCCTTGCTTCCCGCCCAGACCAGAGCCGGGAGTTCGAGCTTGGCGAGCGCCTCGCGGTTCGGCCCGGCCACGCGCGGGCCGCGGCGCAGCGCGGCGAGCGCGCGCAGGTCGTTGCCGCGCGAGAGCGCGAACTCGCGGAACACGCGGCCGACGGGGCTCGTGATCTTGCTGGCGTCAGTGGCCTCGAGCGCCGCGACGATCGCGTCGTTCTCGGGCAACCCCTGGAGCACGTTCGCGCCGATCCCGCCCAGGATCACCGAGCGCAGACGCGCCGGCTTGCGCTCCAGGAAGTGCAGGGAGATGCGCGCGCCCATCGAGTAACCGAACAGATCGACCGTGCGCGCGTTCGCGTAGCGCAGCACTTCCTCGAGGTCGGCGGCGAGCAGGTCGAGTGAGTAGGCCGCGGGCTCGTGCGGCTTCTCGCTCCGGCCGTGGCCGCGGCAGTCGACGCGCACGGTCCGGCGCTTCGCCTCGCGGAAGCGCTTCACCCAGCCGGATGCCAGCCAGTTGTCGTCGGCGCTCGACGCGAAGCCGTGCACGAGCAGCACCGTCGGCCAGCTCGGATCGCCGTCCTGTTCGAAGTGCAGCCACACGCCGTTGGAGCGAATCGTCGGCAAGCGCGCCTCCTCTAGCCCGGGCCGAGAGCGGAGAGACCGCCGTCGACGACGAGTGACTGACCCGTGACGTAGCTCGCCTCGTCGGAGAGCAGGAACACCGCGGCGTACGCGACCTCCCAGCCCGTTCCCTGGCGCGCGAGCGGCACTTGAGTTCGCCCGCGGCTCGGGCGTCCACGGGTGGCCAGCCGGCCCAAAGGCGTGTCGATCAGCCCGGGCAGCAACACATTTGCGCGTATCCCCTGGCGCGAGCCCTCGAACGCGACGTGCCGCATCAGGCCCGCGAGCCCGGCCTTGGACGCGTCGTACGACGGCGCGCGCGTGCCGGGCTGGAGCGCGGCGATCGAGCTGATGAACACGACCGAGGCG
>Ga0326726_10003860_pt1 | contig 13753 bp, 13 predicted proteins | sample MHFenrmetagenome_2_FD_207603 | JGI IMG/M metagenome (GOLD analysis project Ga0326726, IMG submission 207603) | Lab enriched peat soil microbial communities from Michigan Hollow, Ithaca, NY, United States - MHF15MN | ecosystem: Environmental > Terrestrial > Soil > Wetlands > Peat | place: USA... | reverse complement strand
CTCGAGGTCGCGGAGCGAATTCAGGGCACGACGCAAGTCGTGTTCGTGACGGCCTACGACCAGCACGCGATCGCCGCGTTCGAGCAGGGAGCCGTCGACTATGTGCTGAAGCCCGTGAAACGGCCGCGGCTGCTCGCGACGATCGAGCGCCTCAAGGAGCGCCTTGCGGTCGTGCCCGCGCAGCGCGAATCGGGTAAGCCTTGGCTTCAGCTACTTCAAGCGACGCTCGGAAACACACTCCGGTTCTTTTCCGTTCAAGACGTCTGCTACTTCCGCTCCGACGGCAAGTACACGCGCGTCGTCGCCGCGGACGCCGAAGCGCTGATCCGCCGCTCGCTGAGCGCCTTGCTCGACGACCTCGACCCCGCGATGTTCTGGCAGATCAATCGCGGCATCGTCGTGAACGTGCACCACATCGACCACGTCGTGCGCGACGAGCTCGGCGAAATGGTCGTGCACGTGCGCGGCCGCGCCGAGGACCTGCCGGTCAGCAAGACTCATCACTCGCGGTTCCGCGGAATGTAGACTTGACCGCGCGCGCGCCGTTCGGCAGCGGCTGACCCTCCGGCCATTCCACGCCGAAGAGTCGTCGTCTGAAACTCTTGACTCTGGACCACGCTCCAGGGTTTATGCTGCGCCCTCGTTCAGGAGATGCGCATGCAGACGATGACCATCGGCCGGCTCGCGAAGGCGGCTGGCGTCAACATCGACACGATCCGTTACTACGAGCGCCACGGCCTCGTGCCCCGCGCCGCGCGTCGCGCGTCGGGCTATCGCGAGTACGCGGCCGACGACGTCGCGCGACTTTCCTTCATCCGGCGCGCGAAGGAGCTCGGCTTCTCGCTGACGGACATCGGGGAGCTCTTGTCGTTGTCGAGAGATCGCCGGAGCGACATGCGCGGCGTCAAACGCAAGGCAGAGGAGCGGCTTGCGGACGTCGAACGCAAGATCGAGGAGCTCAAGCGCGTGCGCCGCGGCCTCAAGGCGCTGATCGACGCCTGCCCCGGTCATGGCGAGCTCGCGACGTGCCCGATCGTCGCGGCGTTGAGCGCAGACGCCGCGGACACGCGGAAATAGCGTGCAAGTCTCTGCGCACCACGGCGCCGCCGATGTGACGGACCCCGTCTGCGGCATGACGGTCGATCCCGCCACGGCCCCTTCGTCCGAGCACGCGGCCGAGAAGTACTACTTCTGCTGCGACGGCTGTCGTGCCGCGTTCGCCGAGAACCCCGATCGGTATCTGCGAGCGCCAGCCGGCGTGCGAGCGAAAGACACCGATCGCGCCGGAGCGAGCTATCGCACGACGGCGAGCGCAGTCTGGACGTGCCCGATGCATCCCGAGATCCGCCGCGACGCGCCGGGCGCTTGCCCGATCTGCGGCATGGCGCTCGAGCCGCTCGAGCCGGTGGCCGAGGGGGGCGAGAACGAGGAGCTCGCCGACATGACGCGCCGGCTCTGGATCGGCGTCGCGCTGACGGCGCCGCTCGTGCTCGCGATGCTCGCCGAATTCGTTCCCGCGCTCGATCCGATGGAATTGCTCGGCCACGCGACCGTCGCGTGGGCGCAGCTCGCGCTCGCGACGCCGGTCGTGATCTGGTGCGGCGCGCCGTTCTTCGCGCGCGGCTGGCAGTCGATCGTGAACCGCAACCCGAACATGTTCACGCTGATCGCGCTCGGCACGGGCGCCGCGTGGCTCTACTCCGTTGTTGCGACGGTCGCGCCTAGCGCGCTGCCGCCGTCGTTTCGCGGCGAAGGCGGCGCGCCGCCGCTCTACTTCGAGTCCGCGGCCGTGATCGTGACGCTGGTGCTGCTCGGCCAAGTGCTCGAGCTGCGCGCGCGCGCGCAGACCTCGGGTGCGATCCGCGCTCTCTTGAAGCTCGCGCCGAAGATCGCGCACCGCATTGCGACCGAAGGTCGCGAGGACGACATCGATCTCGGCGCGGTGGCAATTGGCGACACGCTGCGCGTCCGTCCGGGCGAGAACGTGCCGGTCGACGGCGTGGTGCTCGACGGTTCGAGCCATGTCGACGAGTCGTTGCTGACGGGCGAACCCGATCCCGTGCGCAAGATCGCTGGCGCGGCGCTTTCAGCCGGCACGACCAACGGCACCGGCGCGCTCACGATGCGCGCGGAGCGCGTCGGCGGCGAGACGCTGCTCTCGCAGATCGTGCATCTCGTCGCCGCCGCGCAGCGTTCGCGCGCTCCGGTGCAGCGGCTCGCGGATCGCGTCTCGGCGTGGTTCGTGCCGAGTGTTGTCGCGGTCGCGCTCGCGGCCGCGCTCGCCTGGGCGCTCGTCGGCCCGCCGCCACAGGCCGCGAACGCGCTGCTCGCGGCCGTGTCGGTGCTCATCATCGCGTGCCCGTGCGCGCTCGGCCTCGCGACGCCGATGTCGATCATGGTCGGCGTCGGCCGCGGCGCGCTCGAAGGCGTGCTGATCAAGGACGCCGCTGCGCTCGAGCGGCTCGAGAAGGTGACGACGCTCGTCGTCGACAAGACCGGCACGCTGACCGAGGGCAAGCCGAGGTTGCACTGGGTGTTCCCCGGGCCCCGTTGGTCGCAGACCGACGTCCTGCGGCTCGCGGCCGCGATCGAAGCGCCGAGCGAGCATCCGCTCGCGCGGGCGATCGTCGATGGCGCGTACGCGCGCGGGATCGCATTACTGCCAGCACGTGAGTTTGAGTCCGAGCCCGGACTCGGCGTCTGGGGCACCGTCGGCGACCATCGCGTTGCGGTCGGGAACGGCCAGTTGATGCGGCGCGAGGGATGCGAAGGCGTCGACGCGGAAAAGGTCATGTCGTTCGCCCAGCGCGAGCACGGAGCGACGGCGATCTTCGTCGCGGTCGACGGCCAGACGGCCGGCGTGTTAACCGTCGCCGATCCGATCAAGACGACGACGCAGGGCGCGATCGATGCGCTCAAACGCGAGCGCGTCCGGATCATCATGCTGACGGGCGACGACGAGAGCACCGCGCGCGAGGTCGCTGGCGCGCTCGGCCTCGACGAAGTGATCGCCGGCATTCTGCCTGAGGACAAGGCCGCGGTGATCGCGCGGCTGCAGCGCAAGGGGCACGTGGTCGCGATGGCCGGCGACGGTGTGAACGACGCGCCGGCGCTCGCGCAAGCCGACGTCGGGATCGCGATGGGCACCGGCAGCGACATCGCAATAGAGTCCGCGCCGGTCACGCTCGTGAAGGGCGACCTGCGCGGCATCGCGCGCGCGCTACTGCTGTCGCGCGCGACGATGCGCAACATCCGCCAAAACCTCGCGTTCGCATTCGGCTACAACGCGCTCGGCGTGCCGATCGCGGCCGGCGTGCTGTATCCCGCGCTCGGCGTGCTGCTGTCGCCCGCGCTCGCGAGCCTCGCGATGAGCCTGTCTTCGGTCTCAGTAATAGCCAACGCTCTGCGGCTGCGCACGGTGAAGCTGTGACGCGGCCGTTCGAGCGTGCGACGACGCGGCGCCGGTTCGTGCAAGGGCTCGCGGCGGGTGGCGTGCTCGCGGGCGGGTGGCTCCCGAGCCGCACGGGGCTCGCGGCCGCGTCGGCAGACATCGCGACGCTGCGCGGCCCCGCGATCGATCTCGTGATCGGCGCGCGTGAGGTCAGCTTCACCGGTGCGACGCGAACCGCGACGCTCGCGAATGGCACCTTGCCGGGGCCAATCCTGCGTTGGCGCGAGGGCGACGACATCACGCTGCGCGTGCGCAACGAGCTCGCCACCGACACCGCGATCCATTGGCACGGTGTGCTCACGCCGTCGAACATGGACGGTGTGCCCGGTATGAGCTTCCATGGCATCGCGCCGGGCGAAACTTTTACGTATCGATTTCATGCGCGCCAGAACGGCACTTACTGGTACCACGCGCACGCTGATTTCCAAGAGCAAACCGGTCTCTATGGCGCGATCGTGATCGAGCCGCGCGAGCCGGAGCCGTTCCGTTTCGATCGCGAGCACGTCGTGCTGCTGTCCGACTGGACCGACCGCGACCCTCGCGACCTCTATCTGCTGCTCAAGCGCCACTCCGATTACTTCAACTACAACCAGCGCACGCTCGGCGACTTCGTGCGCGACAGTAAGCGTGACGGCTTCGGCAACGCGCTCGAGGACCGCTTCGCGTGGGCGCGGATGCGGATGACGCCGGCCGATCTCGCGGACGTCGGCGGTCACGCGTACACGTATCTCGTGAACGGCAGGACGCCGGCCGGCAACTGGACGGGACTTTTCGCGCCCGGCGAGCGCGTGCGGTTGCGGATCATCAACGGCTCGGCGATGACCACGTTCGACGTGCGGATCCCGGGGCTCGCGATGACCGTCGTCGCGGCCGACGGTCAGCACGTGCGGCCTGTCGAGGTCGAAGAGTTTCGGATGGGTGCGGCCGAGGTGCTCGACGTGATCGTCGAGCCGCGCGGCGCTGACGCGTTCACGGTGTTCGCGCAATCGCTCGACCGCAGCGGCTACGCGCGCGCGACGCTCGCGGTGCGCGAGGGCCTCGAGGCCGCGGTGCCCGTCCTCGATCCGCCGATCTATCTGTCGATGGCGGACATGGGGCATGCCGGCGACGCGATGCCGGCCGCCGAGCCGTCCGCGACCGGGCACGCTGACCACGGCGACGCGACTTCAGCTGGGGAGCACGCGGCCCACGGAGACGTGGGCGCGACGACGAGCGAGCACGCGGGTCACGAATCGCACGCCGCGTCGGATCACGCCGCGCACACGATGCAGCCCCAGACTCACCCCGCCACCGAGACGCACAATCCGGCGGTCGACATGCAGTCTTCGATGCCGATGCCGCGGCTCGCCGATCCCGGCGTCGGGCTGCGCGACAACGGCCGCCGCGTGCTCGCCTACGTCGACCTGCGCTCGGCGTTCGCCGACCCCGACGGCCGCGCGCCGGGCCGCACGATCGAGCTGCACCTCACAGGCCACATGGACCGGTTCCTCTGGTCGTTCGACGGCGTGCCGTTCGCGGGCGCCGAGCCGCTCGTGCTGAACTACGGCGAGCGTGTGCGCTTCGTGCTCGCGAACGACACGATGATGGAGCACCCGATCCATTTGCACGGGATGTGGAGCGACCTCGAGGACGAGCACGGGGAGTTCCTCGTCCGCAAGCACACCGTCAGCATTCCGCCCGGCACGAAGCGCTCGTTCCGCGTGACCGCGGACGCGCTCGGCCGCTGGGCGTTTCACTGTCATCTGCTCTATCACATGACGGCCGGGATGTTCCGCGAGGTCCGCGTCGAGGAAGGGCCCGTGCCGCCGGCCGAGCACGAGCACCAGCACGCGCACGGAGACGCGAGCGCGCCGCCGGCCGAGCACGCGGGCCACGAGCATTCGCCCGCCGCGCCCGCTGCGGAAGGCGAGACGCACGAGCACGGACCGGCGGAACCGGCCCCCGAGCCCGCGCACGATCACTCCCAGCATGCGCATGACTAGCCGCAGCTCGGCCGCAGTTTGCGCGTCGCTCGCGCTCCTAGCGCTCGTCGGCGTTGTGCCGCGGGTCGCGGCACAGCCCGAGCTGCCGCCGATTACGGACGCGGACCGCGCGGCCGCGTTCCCGGATCTCGGCGGTGCGCACTCGCACGGCATGCTCGAGGACCCGGTCAACCGCTCGCTGCGCATCGACGAGCTCGAGTCGCAGCAAACGGATGGCGACGACCTGCTCGCATGGAAGGCGCACGCGTGGGTCGGCCGGTCGTTCGACAAGCTTGCCATTCGCACTGAAGGCGAACAGCGCGGCCGCGACACCGAGCACGCCGAGCTACAGCTGCTCTGGTCGCATACGATCGCGCGCTGGTGGGACCTCGTAACCGGCGCGCGCCTCGATTTTCAGCCGACGCCATCGCACACGTGGGCCGCGATCGGCGTCGAGGGCATCGCGCCATATCGCTTCGACATCGAGGCGACTGCGTTCGTCGCCGACGGCGGCGACAGCGCCGCGCGCGTCGAGGCGACGTACGAGCTCCTCATCACGCAGCGCTGGATCCTCGAGCCGCGGCTCGAGCTCGAGTGGTATGGGCAGGACGAGCCCGCGCTCGGTCTCGCGTCGGGGCTCGCGCGCTCGGAGGGCGGGCTGCGCCTGCGCTACGAGATCCGGCGCGAAGTCGCTCCGTACGTTGGCATCGTCCAGGAACACAGGACCGGCGGCAGTGCGGATCTCGTGCGCGCGGCCGGCGGCGACCCGACCGATACGCGTTTCGTCGCGGGTGTTTGGCTGCGGTTCTAGATCCCGTGCGCTCGTCAAGAGACGAGGACTTTGTCGGCCTCGGCGGTCGAAGTCGCTCGGCGAGCGAGTTGCGCCTCGATCACGGCGTGGGTGCGGCGGAGTACATCGTGTAGGACATCATGCGCCCCGCGAGCATCACGGTGACCCAGAGCATGATCGATATGAGGCCGGCAGCTCGAACGCCAAAAGGCGGTCGGGCCGCGTCGTCCCATTCTGCCGACCTTCGTTGCGTCACGAAGTGAAGCAGCGCCGCGTTCGCCCCGGCCAGCGCGATGGAAGCCATCTTGACGCGGAAAAAGACGTTGCCATACGCCAACGTCGCGAACGCGGTGAATAGTGTCGCTCCGGTCACGAGCATCATCGCGAAGCCGGCGAAGAACCATGGCGCGAGGCCGCGATAAACCTCTGATACGCGCAGGTGGCGGAGCGTGACTCCGAGCAACCGCAAGTCGACCCAGAGCAGCGTGCCGACCGACAGCGTGAGACCGAAGAGATGTACGGCGACGATGATCGGAAAACCATAGGCCGATTCTTGGATCACGGACGCGAGCGGTGTGCTCTCGAGCCACTCGCAGATGCCGAGCAGAGTCATGTGCGTCTCGTCCGACGGGGCACGCGCGCCGCCTATTCGAGAAGGAGGAACGCGAAAGCGGCCAACGCGAGGCCGAGCCAGAGCGCGAGCGCGACGACGCTCACGACGCGCGAAGCGCGCGCGGAACGCCGTTCGACAGAGCCGTGGCCGCCGACGATCGCGAATTGAAACGTCGCCGCCCCCAGCAGCAACAGCATCTTGAGCTGAAAGATGCCGTTCGCGCCCGCGTCGGCCGCCCGCGCCGCGAACAGCGGGGCGCCGGTCGCGGCACTGAGGGCGAGCCCGAGCAGCATCGCTCGATTCGCAGCCACGAGGACGTCGGAGGCTTGGGCGCGAGGAAACAGTGCGCCGAGCCCGCGCAGGTTCGCGACGAGCGCCGCGCCGGTCACGAGCGCAAAGCCGACGACGTGCGCTGCGCTGAGCCATGCGGTGAGGGCCGCGGATTCGGCGACGCTCGTCGCGACGCGCGTCGCCTCGATCCAGCTAAGAATCGCGCTCATTTCTCCACCCGTCGTCAGCGACGGCCGCCTCGTTGTCGGAATCTCGCCGCACAGCAGTGTCACATGCCGTGGAGCGAAAGTGCTGCGCAGACGCGTACGTGTTTTCGCGTATGGCCTGTTCTGCGGCCGCGGCTAGCATCGAGCAATCCTTCCCGCACGAACGCGGGGTCCAGATCGAGGAGTGGATCGATGAACAAGTCCCTGACCGTGACCGCTGCCGCCATTGCCGCGGTGCTTCTCGGGCCCTCACTTGCGCAGCAGCCCACGAGTCCGCCGGCGAATCCGCCGCAGCAGGCGGCGCCGACGCCCGCCGAGGTCGACGCGCAGATCGCAAAGATGCAAGAGCTCATGACGCAGATGAACAAGCAGATGGCCGATCTGCAGAAGACGCAGGACCCGGCGGAGCGTCAGAAGCTGCTGCAAGAGCACTTCGCGACCATGCAAAACGCGATGTTACTGATGCAAGGCGCGATGATGGCAGGCGGCCACATGATGATGGGCGGCGGCCCGATGATGATGTGGCAGGACTACAGCAAGCTCACGCCCGATCAGCTCAAGCAGCGCCAATACATGATGGATCGCTGGATGCCGATGCAGCAGATGATGATGGGCCAGATGATGCAGCAGCAATCCATGATGATGGGCCCGCGCATGATGCAACCGCAGGCCACCCCACCCAAGCAACAGTAAGGGACGACGATCGCGGCGCGTGAGCCCGTGGCGGCCGCGCGCCCCGCTGGCCATCCTTCGCGCCTAGCGCTTCAGGGGGACGACATGACGAGACTTTCGTTAGCCGCGGCGGCCGCGGCTCTCGGGCTGGCGACTGCGCCTCACTTCGTGCGAGCGCAAGGCGCGCCCGCCCCGCTGCCCCTGCCGGCGTTCCCGCAGGTCTACGAGACCGCCGACCAAAAGATCCGCGTCGTGAAGCTCGCGGACGGTCTGTCGAACCCATGGAGCATGGCGTGGCTGCCGAACGGCGACTTGCTGCTCACGGAGCGTGCGGGGCGGTTGCGTGTCTTTCACGATGGCAAGCTCGATCCGACCCCAATCGCGGGCGTGCCCGAGGTGCGGATCACCGCGCTCGGCGGACTGCTCGAGGTGTTGCCGCATCCGAAGTTCGCGCAGAACGCGCTCGTCTATTTCAGCTACTCGAAGGGCGGCGAGGGCAATCTGTCGACGACCGCGGTCGCGCGCGGCAAGCTCGTCGGTCACGAGATCCAAGGCATCAAGGACGTGTTCGTTGCGAAGAACTGGAGCAACTCGCCGACGAACTTCGGCGGCCGAATGGTGTTCGACAAAGACGGGATGCTGTATCTCACCGTGGGCGAGCGCCAAGAGCAGGAACGTGCGCAGAACACGCTGGAGCACGGCGGCAAAGTGCTGCGCTTGACGGAAGACGGCAAGGCGCCGCCCGACAACCCGTTCGTGGGCAAGAGCGATTACTTGCCCGAGATCTACTCCGTGGGTCACCGAAGCCCGCAGGGGCTCGTGTTTAATCCGGTCACCGGTGAGCTCTGGGAGAACGAGCACGGGCCGCTCGGCGGCGACGAGATCAACATCGTAAAGGCCGGCAAGAACTACGGCTGGCCGCTCGTGACCTACGGCCGCGACTACGACGGCAAGAAGATCAGCGACCTCGCGACGCGCCCCGACCTCGAGCCGCCGTTCATGTACTTCGTGCCGTCGATTGCGATCTCCGGCATGACGTTCTACACGGGCGACAAGCTCAAGGCGTGGAAGGGCAACGCGTTCGTCGGCTCGATGATGGAAGGCCGCACGAAGTGGACAGGCCACATCCGCCGCATCACGTTCAGCGACGACGGACTGCCGATTCAGCGCGAGCCGATCTTGCGCGAGCTTCGCCAGCGCATCCGCGACGTGCGGATGGGGCCGGACGAGCTGCTCTACGTGCTGACCGACGAGAATCCCGGCGTGATGCTGCGCATCGAGCCCGCGGAGTAGGCGCGCCACGCGGCAGCTACGCGGCCCGGTCGTGACGTACTGCGAGTACTTCGTTGCGACGCTCCAACGCGCACAGGTAGCCCTGATCGCCGGTCGCCCCGGGGATCGCGGCGTTCCTCGTCGGCATCTATCCGAGTGGTCGCCTAGCGAACGCGAATCACACCGTCGGTCCCATGGTGATGCTCTGCGGCGTGTTCGTCGCGCTTCACGTCGTCGGCGATATCGCCGGGTACGTCGCGCCCTTTCTGCTGGCGGCGTTCGGCTGTGCGCTCTATTCCTATCATCTGGCACCTCGGCCCCGCGGCGCCGCGCCGATCGTCGAAATGGTCGTGCTGCTCGGCGTCGGCGCGGTGCTCGTCGAGCCGGCCGTGCGGGTGCTCAGCATGTAGTGAAGTCGACTCGCACGCGCCGCCCGTTCGGATGGCAGTCGCCGACTCGCCCGACCGTTTACGTGCGCAGCGGACTTGCGAGCGTCGGAGGCGCTCGGGCCAGGGCACGCCCTGATCGGCCTTTTTGATCGGCTTCAGCCCTTTGTAGACGGCCGACGGGGTCCGTTCGAATTCCTACCGCAGAGCGACGTGTTCGCAGTAGGATCGATCCGATTGATTCGCAGTCGATGCGACTGCGATCGATGACTCGAGCACCCGCATAACGAAAAACACGGGGGACATCACAATGAACCGTTTTCTTCGACTGCTCGTCGCTGCATTGCTGATCGGCTGCGCTTCGAGCGCTTGGTCGCAGGACGATCACGCTTACACGGAAGGCCAGGTCACCCAGATCTCGTATATCAAGGTGAAGCCGGGCATGTTCGACGCGTACATGCGCTACCTCCAGGGCCCATACAAACAGCTGATGGAAGAACAGAAGAAGGCGGGGCTGATCGTCGGCTATGCCATCTACGCGGCGACCGCGCGCGCGCCGCACGAGGCCGATCTGTACCTGACCATCACCTACAAGAACTACGCGGCCCTCGACGGTCTCACGGCGCGTTCCGACGCGCTCGTGAAGAAGGTCTTCGGCTCGCTCGAGAAGTCCGACGCCGCATCGATCGATCGCGGCAAGATGCGCGAGGAGCTCGGCAGCGAGCTCGTTCAGGAGCTCGTTCTCAAGTGATCGCCGTGAGGCCAGGGCGAGCTGCCTCGCTCCGGTCTGGTCGCGACGTTTGAGCGCTCGTCAGGCCCTTGGCGATCGAGCGGTGCCGGTCGCGCGTGAACGTCAGCGGCGCTCGGGCCAGGGCACGCCCTGGTCGGTCTTCGTGATCGGCTTCAGACCTTTGTAGACGAAGCGCTGCACGCGCGCGCCGTTGTAGGTCTCCGTCGCGTACAGGTTGCCCTTCGAGTCCGTGTCGAGGTTGTGCACGCCGTAGAACTGGCCGGGTTGCCGCCCGCCGTCGCCGAAAGACGTGAGCACCTCGAGCGAGCTCCGGAGCACGACGTAAATCTTCTCGTTCACGCCGTTCGCCATGTAGATGTATTTCTGCTCGGGGTCGCGCGAGAAGGTCATGTCCCACACCGAGCCCGACCGCAACGTGTCCTTGTCGAAGAACGCTTCCTTCACGAACGTGCCGTCCTTGCGGAATACCTGAACGCGATCGTTTTGGCGGTCGCAGACGTAGACGAACCCGTCCTTCGAGACGTTCGCGCAGTGCGCGATGCTGAACTGCTTCGAAGGCTGAGCGGACGGATCGTACGGGGGCAGCGGATCGTCGTTTGGTGTCGCGCCGTACGCGCCCCAATGCCTCTTGTACTTCCCGGTGTCCGCGTCGAACACGATGACGCGGCGGTTGCCGTAGCCGTCCGCGACATAGATCTCGTTCGCGTCCGGGTCCGCGAAGATCTTCGCTGCGCGCCACAGATTCGCCGTGTCGTTGCTCCCGTTGTGTTGGCCGTGCTTGCCGATCTGGAGCAGGAACTTGCCTTCCTTCGTGAACTTCAAGATCTGCGTGTCGTTGTCGCCATTGCCGCCGAGCCAGACGTTGCCCTTGTGATCAACCGTGATGCCGTGATTGCTGTCCGGCCACTCGTAGCCCTGGCCCGGTCCGCCCCACGACCCCACGACGTTGCCGTCGGGATCGAGCTCGAGGACCTGAGGCGCAACGACGCAGCACTTGCCGACCTTCGGTTTCAGGTCTGCGCCTTTGAAGTTTTCGTCGACGCTTCCCGGTCGATGCACGATCCAAACATGATCGCGCGAGTCGACCGACACGCCGATCGTCGAGCCGAGCACCCAGTGATTCGGCAGCGGTTTCGGCCAGAACGGGTCGACCTCGAACGACGGGGCCATGGTCTCGGCCGCGGCGGCAGCGCCGGCGCAGAGCAGCGCCGCGGCGCCCGCGAGAGCGATTCCACAGAGAGCGTGTTGGCGGGTCATAGCGTTCTCCTTCTTGTAGCGGCCCGAGGCGCGCAGCCTCAGCGGTAGAGCTGAAGGTTGCGGTACGCGGCCTCGACGTTATACGTGCGCAGCCGGTCGTAGAACTTCCAGCCGCTGTACTTCTCGAGCTTCACGCTCTCCTTGAGCTGCTCGAGCGACTGACCGACCGCCATGCCGGCCGACACGGCCGCGACGAGATCCTCGAAGTACTCGCGCGTCTCGGTGACGCCGGACTTCGGGAACATGGCGCCGTGCCCTGGCGCGACGACATCGAAGTCGAGCGCCTCGACCGTGCGGTACGACTTGATCCATTCCGCGAGCGGGCTGCCGTCGAACGGCCCGCACGCGCTCGGCAGCGAGTGGATGTCCGTCGTCACGAGCGCATCGGCGAGGAACTCGGTCGCGAATAGCACCCGCTGCGCGGGAAACAGCATCACGGTCGCGTCGTCTGAGTGGTTTAGGCCCGGGTGCACGAGCTCGATGACCTTGCCGCCGAGCTCGATGCGCAGGCGCTCCGAGTACACGACGGTCGGCCGCACGATGTCACGCTGGAGCTCCTGCGCCGGTATCTTGCCGTCGCCGTCGTAGTCGCGGGTCGCGAACCAGTTGTTGCTCATGCCGCAGACGCCGGGGCGTGCGTTCGTCGGGATCGCGATCTCATCGGGATCGATCACGCCGTTCGCGTTGCGGTCGATCATGTCGCCCGGCATCTGCGGGTAGCGGCCGTCCATGTTGCGCAGCATGTTCTCGTGCGCGACGAAAGTGGCCGTCGACGCGAACGCGCGGCCGCCTTCGGCGTGGTCGAAGTGGCTGTGGCTGTAGACGACGTAGCGCACCGGCTTGCCCTTGAAGCGCGTGTCGAGCTCGCCTTTGAGCCACGCCGCGAAATCGACGCTGATCGGATCGCCGAGCAAGATCCCGTCGGCGGTCACGAGAAAGATCGTGTACCAGTTGCCGTTGTTCGCGCGGTAAAGGTCGGGCGCGATCTGCGTGATCTCGCGCGGCGGTATGCGCGGCGGACCGCCGCCTCCGGCCGTGGGCCGGGGCTGCGCGAGCGCGTCCGCGGCTGCGAGCGTGGACAAGAGCAGCAGCGCGGACAGGCGAACGTCCAGTTGCAAGGCAAGTCTCCCCCGAAAAACTGGGCGGCAGTATAGAGCGTGCCGTGGCGTGCCGGCGCGTGCGCTAGCAGGCAGGTGCCGCGCGTCGGCGCCGTGCCCACGCGACCGCTCCGAGCAACGCGGGCAGCGTGAGCCAGTCGATCGCGCCGCCGCCGCCGTCCGTGACCACGGGCATCGGATCGGGCGGCGGCGGGTCGCCGTCGCGATAGGCGTCCTCGAGTGGCAGCACCGAAAAGTCGGACGACTCGTTCGGCCCGAAGGAATCCACGAGCTCGTTCGTCTTCGCGTCGTGGAGCTCCACGAGCACGTCGTAGAGTCCGGTCGAATAGCCGGAGACGAGATCGGACTCGACTTCGTAGTCGTCGTCGGGAGCCGCACCGTGAATCGTGAAGTCGTCCGTCGTGAACAGCTGCTCCCACGCCTTGCCGTCCGCGCTCACGTAGACGACGGCATAGAGGGTGGCGGTATCGAAGATCGTGTCGGCGTCGAACGTGACGCGCAAATGGTGGAAGTAGCCGTCGCGGTCGCGGTCCGAGAAGAGATCGGTCGACCCGTCGTAGACATATGAGTCGCCGAGCGTCGCCGCGGCGATCTTCGGGCCGAACGCGCTCTCGCGCGGCTTGGTCACGACGTCGGCCGCGGGCGTGATCGTCTCATCGAAGCTTCGCGGGTCGCGGAGCTCGTCCGGAGCGTGCTCCGACGCGAAGCCTTGCGCCGCGCTGAGCGCGCGGTCGGCGTCTTCCGGCGGCTCTGCACCGCCCGCGCCCGCCGCGAGACCGCGCGTTGCGAGCAGCAAGCCTGCGAGCGACAGCGAAGACAGCGTGACGGCGTTCATGTGTAGCCTCCGAGGCGCGCGTTCGTCGCGACGACGGAGGCATTACAGCGAAGACAGGCTGAACGGACGCTGACGGGGCCGAATATGGAAAACCCGGCGCGTGGCCGGGTTCCAGTCGAGAACTCGCTATGGCCGGCGCGGTGCCGCGCC
>Ga0326726_10003859_pt1 | contig 13756 bp, 12 predicted proteins | sample MHFenrmetagenome_2_FD_207603 | JGI IMG/M metagenome (GOLD analysis project Ga0326726, IMG submission 207603) | Lab enriched peat soil microbial communities from Michigan Hollow, Ithaca, NY, United States - MHF15MN | ecosystem: Environmental > Terrestrial > Soil > Wetlands > Peat | place: USA... | reverse complement strand
TTTCTGGTTTCTGGTTTCTGGTTTCTGGTTTCTGGTTTCTGGTTTCTGGTTTCTGGTTTCTGGTTTCTGGTTTCTGGTTTCTGGTTTCTGGTTTCTGGTTTCTGGTTTCTGGTTTCTGGTTTCTGGTCTTGGCGGTCGGGCCTGCCTGAGACGCGCACACCGGAATTGGAACTGGAAACCAGAAACTGGAAACCGGAAACTACTTCCTCACCCACGGTTGGCGTCGTACCAGCTTCTCCACGCGGAGGTGTCGTTTGGCAGGGTCTGTCCCGTAATGTCGCGCAGCGCCTGATAAACCCAGCCGTGAGTCTGCGCGTCCAGGGAGGCGTCGTCAGCGTAGTCCAGCAGTTGCGGAATCACGCTGCGGCGCTGTTCCTGGGTAAGCATGCCGGATTGCGCCAGGCTGCAGCCGGCGCGCTCGCGGACCATCGCCGAGGAATCGTCGTGAAACGTCTGCAGCAGGGGAGCGATAGTCTCGTTGGTCCCCAGGTAGGCCAGGCCTTCTACCGCCCAGTGGCGGACTTCCGGATCAGGATCGTGGAGTTGGCTGACCAAAATCTCATTCACGCGCTCAGGTTCGACGCCGCGGTTACCCAGAAGGCCCAGTTCCCAAAGCGCCCATACCCGTTGCGATCGTGGTCCGCCTCCTACCTGTAGCGCCAGACGCTCTATCGTCGCCGGCGACTTGATCGCGCCCATGGCCACCAGATCCAGCTCGATCCCGGCGGCCCGGACCCGAAGGTCATTGGAGTTGAGCGCGGTGGTGATCAGTGAATTGAACTGGGGAGTAAATTTCAGTTTTCCCCACCAGCCCTCCACGCGCGCGGCAATCTGATCATTGGCGCCTTCGTAGTGGTTGACGGCGCGCTCCAGCAGAGCTTCTGCCTGTTGCTGCGGGCTCTGGCGATCCAGGCTCTCCAGTTCGTGTTCGGAAAGCACAGCCGGAGAAGCAGGTTCGGGCTTGCCTTGCAGGGTAAGGAACTTGGTGATCTCTTCAAACGCAGCCCTTGCATTGCCCGTGGCAAAGAATGCCGCCAGCAGAATCCCCACCGCTATGGCGAACAAAATACGCCAGCTTCCCGACTGGGGATCGATGGACTGATCCAGTTTCAGGCCTGAGGCATGCTGTATAGTGCCGTACTCCGGCACCGGCTCGGGACGCGGATCTCCTTCCCAGGAATGCATGCCAGCAGTGTAGGAGGGTTGGCAAATAGGGTAAAGTTACGGTCGAGTTACGATCGTATTACCTTCACATCGAGGCTGATGCAAATGAAGCGCTTGAAGCAATTGTGCTCGGCAAGAGCCGGGGTCACGCTGGTCACCCTGCTGCTGGTTACGTCCGGTTTGGCCGCCGCTCCCGGCTACCACCTGATCAAAACCTACAAACTGAGCGGCGACGGCGGGTGGGACTATCTGACGCTCGATCGCACCTCGAACCGTCTCTACATTTCCCGTTCCACTCACGTCATCGTGATCAATCCTGATTCCGGTGAGCCTGTGGGCGATATTCCGGATACCCCTGGAGTTCACGGAATTGCCCTAGCTCCGGAATTCGGCCATGGCTTCGTCAGCAACGGCGGCGAAGGTACGATGGGCGTTTTCGACTTGACCAGTCTGAAAGTGCTCAGCAAGATCAAGGTTGGCGACAACCCGGACGCGATTCTCTATGATCCCGCGAGCAAGCGGGTGTTCACGTTCAATGGCAGGAGCCATGATGCCACCGCAATCGATGCCGCCAAGGGCATGGTGGTGGCCACGATCAAGCTGGGTGGGAAGCCTGAGTTTGCGGTCAGTGACGAAAAAGGCGAAATCTTCGTTAATCTCGAAGACAAGAGCGAGTTGCTCGCTGTGGATCCGATCAAGTTGGAGATAAAGTCACGCTGGCCGCTGGCGCCGTGTGAGGAGCCGACCGGATTGGCCATCGATCGCAAGCATCGGCGGCTGTTTTCCGGTTGCGGCAATAAGCTGATGGCCATCGTAGATGCGGACAACGGCAAAGTCATCTCCACCCTTCCGATCGGCCAGGGCGTGGATGCAACTGCGTTCGATCCGGAGACCGGACTGGCCTTCGCTTCCTGCGGTGAGGGCGTGCTCACGGTGGTACATGAAGATTCGGCGGACAAATTCAGCGTCGCCGAGAATGTTCCCACTGAACGCGGGGCACGCACCATGGCGCTCGATCCCGCGAAGCACCAGATTTTCGTGGTGACTGCGAAATTCGGGCCACCCCCCGCTCCGACGGCGGAGCAACCTCATCCCCGGCCGGCGATTTTGCCAGGTAGTTTTGAAGTGTTGCTGGTGGGCAAGTAAGAACGATGCCTCACATTACGGCCGGCACGCTGATCCCCATGACCGCCAACACCCGGGTCAATTCGCGGCGGACCACGGCCACGGTGGCCAGCAGAAGTTTCTTTCGACCTTCGTCCGCCTCACTCAGGATCGGGTGCCGGTGGTAGAAGGCGTTGAAGAGTTGGGCAAGTTGGAAGGCGTGCTTGGCCAGGTACGCGGGCTCGGTGGTAGCAATCGATTGATCGATGATGTAGGAAGTCTTGGCAGCGGCCAGCCACAATTCCCAGATTTCGTTTCCCGCGTCCCCGGCTAGGTGCCTGGCCAAGTCGTCGGTCGAAACGCGGTCTGCCGCATTTCTGCCAAATTCTTCAGGATCGAAGCCGCCCTTGCGGAAGATGTTGACGGCTCGCACCACGGCATACTGTGCATAAGGACCCGTCTCGCCTTCAAAGCTCAAGGCTTCCTTGAAGTCGAATGCGATCACCGACGACTTGGTGAACTTGAGCATGAAATAACGCAGGGCGCCGACTGCAATCTGGGTGGCGATCGTCGTGCGCTCGGCTTCCGTCAGTTGAGGATGGCGGGCGTCCACCTCGTTCTTCGCTGACGCGATCAACCGGTCGAGCAAGTCGTCAGCCTTTACCCCAAATCCCTTGCGGCCGGAGACTTCGATGTACGGGCGGCTCTTGTCTTCATCGGAAAGCTGGTAGCCCAGTTCCGCGGCACAACGCGGCGTGAGTGCAACCATCTCATACGAAAAGTGCGTGTAGTGGTCGGCCTGCTGGTTGTAACCCAGCCCACGCAGAGCTTCGATGACCGTGTTCTGCGCCTCCGCCTGGCGAGCGTCAATCACGTTGTAGATTTCCGACACGCTGCCGAAATGGGGATGGTCCAGCGCGCCCACCGCGGTAGAAATCCAGCAATCATGCCCGTTGGGATAGCGATAGAACTTGCGATAACCGAAATCGCGGCCCAGCAGTCCGAACTTCCACATATGGTAAGCGATGTCCTTGCCCACATAACCAACTGTCCCGTTGGAACGAACGATGACCTTCTGGTCTTCCTCGGCGACTTCGTCTGTCTCCGCGCCCGCAGCGGCCGGTGCGGTTTCGGCTTTTGCCGTCCCCGCCCGGCGCATCACCCAGCAACCTTTATTCTTCCCCTCCGTTTCAAAGGAAAGTACGCCGCCTTCCTTCAGCTTGGCAAAAGCCGCATCCCAGAAATGAAGATGGAGGATCTCGCTCTCCCGCGGCAGGAAGTCGTATTCGATATCGAGCCGATCCATGGTCTCGAGGTGACGCCGCAGGACGGCGATGGAAATTACGTCGGCGACGGCTGCGCTTTCATTGTTGCCCTCTTCGATAGCGTGCAGCGCCTGCTGACGGACCTGCAAGTTCTGCTGGTCCTCGGCGTACCACTGCGAGACGCGCGCATAGAGGTCCCAGCAGTAGTAGTCAAAGCGCGGCTGGCGCGCCAGCTGTTCGATCTCCGCGCGCGACTTCTTTTCAATGTTTAGAAATCCCACCACTACGTCGGCAACCTGCACGCCGGTGTTGTCGATGTAATTCTGGACGTCCACTTCTCTTCCGGCAAACTTCAGCAGCCGGACAAAGGTGTCGCCGAGAATGGCGTTGCGCAGGTGGCCGACATGGGCCGCTTTATTGGGATTTATGCTGGAGTGCTCGACCAGAATCTTGCCGGGAGGGGCGTCGGCCCGCGGCTGTTCGTCGGCAATAAGGGTTGCGGCCAGCTCTTCGCGCCTGAGCCGGGCGTTGATATAGCCTGCGCCCGCTAATTCCAGCTTCTCAAAGCCGGGGCTAGGGCCGATTCCGTTGACAATCTCCTCCGCAATCTTTCGCGGGGCCTTGCGCAGCTTTTTGGCCAGCTCGAAAGCCAGCGGCAAGGCGTACTCGCCGAACTCCACTTTGGGGGGCTGTTCGATGACGATTTTCGGCAGATCCAGATCGTAGGTGCGACGCAGAAATTCGCGTACGTGTTGGGCCAGCCGTCGTTCGAGATGGCGATACAAGAATTCCCCTAAGCCGTTGAAGAAAAGAGTGATTGTAACAAACCACGCGAAGTCGCAAGGTTTGACGGCAAATGCTGGCTTCCCTATGATGAAAACTGTCTTTAGTCCTTGGTCGTTGGCCGCGGAGTTCACGGCTCCTTGATTTAATGGCGGCGTCCGAAGCCCAATGACCAAGGACCAAGGCCCAGCACAACCAACGACCGGTCTTCCCATGCGCATAGCCTACCTCGATTGCTTCTCCGGCATGAGCGGCGACATGTTTCTCGGCGCCCTGGTGGACGCGGGAGTACCGGCCAAGCTCTTCGAAGACACCGTCGCGGCCCTAAACATCGGAGCGCGCCTGGAAATTTCGAGGGTAAGGCGCAGCGGCATCAGCGCGACCAAAGTCGATGTCTTCGTGCACGGGGAAAAGGAATTGCCGCGGGAGGTTTTCTTCGAACAGCAGAGTCTCGCACAGACACATGAACACGGGCATGAAAAGGGACATCAGCATGCGCCCGAGCACGTTGAGCTTCGCGAGCATAACTACAGCCAATCCGTTCAGGAAGCCACGCGGGCGGGGGCGCCCGCGCCACACTGGCATGAGTCAGATCAACATGAACATGGGCGCGGTTTGGCCGAGATACGGGAGATAATTCGTCAGGCAGGAATCAGCGAAGGGGCGAAGCGCGCCGCTGTTGCCATCTTCGAGGCGCTGGGCGCGGCGGAAGCCAAGATCCACAACAGCGACATTGAGAAGGTGCATTTCCACGAAGTGGGCGCCGTGGATGCAATGGTGGATATTGTCTGCGCTGCGGTTGGAGCCGAGGCGTTGGCAGTCGATGAAATTGTTTGCTCCCCCCTGAATGTTGGCGGGGGCACGGTAAAGTGCGCCCATGGAGTTCTGCCGGTGCCGGTTCCCGCCACGGTACAGTTGTTGCAGGGCGCGCCGGTTTATTCCTCCGGCATTCAGGTGGAACTGGTCACCCCGACAGGTGCAGCGATTGTCAAGACGCTGGCCAAACGATTCGCGCAGTTCCCGGCCATGACGATTGAGAAGTCCGGATATGGCGCCGGTACCCGAGACTTTCCCGGGCATGCGAACGTAGTTCGTTTGACCATTGGCGAATCACATGCGGGACTTACCGGGAACACTTCTCAGGAAACCATCAGCGTGCTCGAAGCCAACCTCGACGATCTGAATCCGCAGGTGTTCGGCTACGTCATCGAGCGACTGCTCGAGGCCGGCGCCCTGGATACTTTTGCCGTGCCGGTACAGATGAAGAAGAACCGTCCAGGGATATTGCTGACCGTGTTGTCGAGACCGGAAGACGCTTCCCGGCTGACCCAGATAATTTTCACGGAGACCAGTACGCTGGGGGTGCGGCGGCGCGAGGAGCAGCGTCAAACGTTGGCGCGAAAGTGGGTAGAGGTAGCAACCCGCTGGGGAGGCGTACGCTTGAAGATTGCCAGCATGAATGGCACGGTCACCAACTACGCCCCTGAGTATGAAGATTGCAAGAAAATCGCGGCCGAGCATCATGTACCGCTGAAGCGCGTCATAAATGAAGCCATGGAAGCCTATTTGAAGGCCCTGAGAAGTTAACGGCCCGCGCTACCAAGGTCAAACACAAGAACCCAAATGAGCAAAAAGTTTTACATCACGACCCCGATCTATTACGTGAACGCGCGTCCGCACATCGGGCACGCCTACACCACGATTGCCTGCGACACCATTGCCCGGCGCCAGCGCCTCATGGGCTTTGATACCTACTTCTTAACCGGCACCGACGAGCATGGGCAGAAGATCGAGCGCGCGGCGCAGGCCGCGGGAAAGACTCCACAGCAGCTCACCAATGAAGTTTCCGCCGAGTTCCGTTCGCTTTGGGACCGGATGGGACTGACCTACGACGATTTCATCCGCACCACGTCCGACAAACACAAGCAGGGCGTGCAGGCCCTATGGCGCCGCATTCGCGACAACGGCTACATCTACAAAGGCAGCTACACCGGCCAGTATTGCGTTTTTGACGAACTTTACGTAGATGTCGTCGGCCCCGGCGCACCCTGCCCCGAATGTGGACGCCCAACGGAAGCTGTGAAAGAAGAGAATTATTTCTTCAAGCTGTCGGCCTTCCAGGACAAACTGCTCGAGCTGTACACCAGGCAACCTGACTTTATCCGTCCGGAGACGCGACGCAACGAGGTGATGTCGTTCGTGCGCTCTGGCCTGCGCGACCTTTCGGTCAGCCGCAGCACCCTCTCCTGGGGCATTCCGGTGCCTGACGATCCCAAGCACGTCATCTATGTCTGGTGGGATGCGCTGGCGAATTACATCACGGCGCTGGGCTACGGGTCCGCCGATACAGCAAAGTACGACAAATATTGGCCCGCCGACGTGCAGATGATTGGCAAGGAGATCGTGCGTTTCCACTGCGTTTACTGGCCGGCGTTTCTGATGGCCGCGGGATTGCCTTTACCGCAGCGGATCATGGCGCACGGCTGGCTGTTGTTCGAGGAAAGCAAGATGTCGAAGTCGCGCGGGAATATCGTGCGAACGGAGACCATTCTCGACGTGCTCGGCTCCGACGCGTTGCGCTACTTTCTGTTGCGCGAAATCGTCTTCGGGCAGGACGGATCGTTCTCCTTCGACGCGCTGGTGCAACGTTATAACGCCGATCTGGCCAACGGACTAGGCAATCTGACCAGCCGCACGCTGACTATGATCACGCGCTATTTCAAGGGTGAGGTACCTTATCCCTCGCGCGCCGCAACTCTGACCGGGCAAGAGCATGCCGTTGCTGACGCGGCGCGGCAAACGATTACGGAATTCAACAGTCTCTTTGACCAGTGCCAGTTTTCGCGCGCTCTGGAAGTGGCCTGGAGCTTGGTGGGTGCGGTGGACAAGTATATCGTCGAGACTCAGCCCTGGGCGTTGGGCGAGAAGCAGGACGACGAAAGCCGCTCGCGTCTCGCCACCATTCTCTACACCAGCGCCGAAGCCCTTCGCATCGTAACCGCGCTCGCGCATCCCGTGATACCCGAAGCCACGGCGAAGATCTGGGGACAGCTGGGGCTGGGAGACATCCGGAAGTTTCCGCTGTCGGACCTGCAATGGGGACAGCTCAAATTGGGAACGAGGCTCGGCGAGGTTCAGTCCGTCTTTCCGCGCGCTGACAAGAGCACGATTGAAAGGATGCAGCAAATGGAAGAGCAGGGACGCAGTGCGACCGAAGCAGCTGAAGAAAAGACGATCGAAGAAGCAAAGACCAAGAAAGTTGTCTCTGCTCCCGCCGCACCGGCGAATGCTCCCGCGCCTGCCGCCATTGTCCCCGATGGCAAGATCAGCATTGAAGACTTCGCCAAAGTAGAACTGCGCGTGGGTCAAGTGAAGGTGGCAGAGAAAGTGAAAGGGACCGACAAGTTGCTGCGCCTCGAAGTTGATCTCGGTACCGAAGTTCGCCAGGTGGTGGCCGGCATTGCCGAGGCTTATGCACCGGAGACACTGGTGGGGCGCAAGGTCGTGATCGTTGTGAACCTGGCGCCGCGGAAGTTGCGCGGTCTGGAGTCGAATGGAATGATCGTCGCCGCATCTCCGGAAGGCGGGAAGCCGGTGCTGGCATCGTTCTTGGAGGATGTGCCGGTGGGGACCAGGCTGAAGTAGGCGGGGCAGGGTCCTGGGTGATCGAGAAAAAGCCAGCCGAGCGTTGCTCGGCTTGGATGGGTCAGAGACCCGTCCCCACACGGCCGCTGCCAATGACCAACGACCAACGACTGTGTTCATAGACTCCCACGCCCATCTCGAGATGGAGCAATTCGACGCCGACCGCGATCAAATGATCGCCCGGGCACGGGACGGCGGCATTGAAAAGATCGTCGCCATTGGCAGCGGAACGGGCCCCGGGTCACTGGACTGCGGCGTTCAACTAGCCGAGCAGCACGAATTTATACTGGCCACCATCGGGATCCATCCCCATGAAGCCAAACTGGCGACCGATGCCGACTTTCAGGAACTTGAACAATTGGCGAGACGGCCCAAGGTCATTGCCTGGGGCGAAATCGGGCTCGATTACTTTTACGATCACTCGCCGCGCGACCTGCAGCAACAAGTCTTCTTGCGGCAGATACAGTTGGCGCGAGCGGCTAAACTGCCGATTGTCATTCACTGTCGCCCCTCCGCCGGCAGCGATAATGCCTGGGACGACTGCCTCAGCCTTCTGGAACAGCACTGGAGAGCCGGCGGGCTAGGAGGAATTCTGCATTGCTTCACCGGGACATGGCCGTACGCGAAACGGGCGCTCGATCTTGGCTTCATGATTTCCTTCGCCGGCAACATAACCTTCCCTAAAGCACAGCCGATACGCGACGCCGCTAAAGAAGTCCCGTTGGAGCGAATGCTGATCGAAACCGACTCGCCCTTCCTGGCACCAGTGCCGCACCGCGGCAAGCGCAACGAGCCGCTGTTTGTAAGGGAGGTTGCCCGGCAACTGGGCGAGATCCGAGGACTTTCGACGGAAGAGGCCGGAAGGCAAACTGCGCGCAACTTCTACACCTTTTTCAAACTCCCTGAATCCGCCGAAATATAAGGCTCAATTTTGAAGACCCTTTCTGCGAAGGCGTCATGCTGAGCTTGCGAGGCATCTGGCGTGAAGTGGGGATGCAGCAGTGGGCTCGCAATGAACCGATGCCCGCCAGATCCCTTCGACTTCGCTCACGGCAGGCTCCACGGGACTGAAGTCCCTCAGGATGACGCCATGGAAAAGGGGAGGGACTCCCGACATACAACCAAAGAACTGCGGCGCTAAAACCGCTTTCTTCTGGTAACCTCAGAGGTTACATTTTCATAGTTTTCAGAAGGCGCTGCGAACATGCCCGAAAACACTTTCGACATCGTGAGTAAGATCAATCTGGAAGAGGTCTCGAACGCCATCCAGCAGGCGACGAAAGAAATTCATACCCGCTTCGATTTGAAGGACTCCAAATCCAAAATCGAACTCGAAGGTAAAGATGCGATCGTCCTGCACTCGGTCGACGAATATAAACTGAAATCGGTGAGCGACGTGCTTCAGCAAAAGCTGGCGAAACGCGGCGTGCCGCTGAAAGGGCTGACGCACGGCGCTGTCGAATTGGCCCTGGGAGGCACCGCCAAGCAGAAGATCACCTTGCAGCAGGGTATCCCGATGGAAAAGGCCAAAGAAATTGTGAAATTGATCAAGACGTCGAAAAACAAGGTGCAAGCGTCAATTCAGGGGGACCTGGTGCGGGTAAGCGGCAAGGACCGCGATACTTTGCAGGAGGTCATCGCTTTGCTAAAACAGCAGGATTTCGGGATCGACATGCAGTTTACGAATTACCGGACGAATTAACGATCTACCACGGAGACACGCAGACACTGAGAAATGCGATGCATGGAAATCCAATCCGATAAGGCGGATCAGTCAGCCAGTTTTGGGAAGGTCACGCCTTATATTTTCTCCGTGCCCTTGTGTCTCCGTGGTGAAGAAGATGCAGGGTTCTTAGGGAATCAAAATTGAGCGTGCCCGCCGCCATCAACGGAAAGGAATTCTTCGAGCTTCTGCGCGAGGACCTCGCCGCCATTGAGCGCGAGTTCGGGCGGGACACCGTTTCGGGCGTCGAAGCCATCACCGAGATTGGCGAATACCTGAGGAATGGCGGAGGCAAACGCATCCGTCCCGCGCTGTTGCTGCTGGCCGCGAAGTTATTCAATTATCAGGGACGCGGTGCCATCCGCCTGGGCGCGGTGGTCGAGATCATTCACACCGCCACACTGGTGCACGACGACATCATTGACGAGGCCCAGACGCGGCGCGGCCGGCCCGCGGCCAACACGCAATGGGGCAACTCCAAATGCGTGCTGGCCGGCGATTGGCTCTACATGCAAGCCTTCAAGGTCGCGGTCCAGGAGCGCAACTTCCGCGTTCTCGACACCCTGATCGAACTGACCCAGCAGATGGTCGAGGGCGAGCTGCTGCAGATGGAAAAACTGGGCAAGCTCATCTCGCTCGACGAGCATTTTGATTTGATCTTCCGCAAGACTGCCTGCCTCTTTTCGGTGTGCATGCGGATGGGCGCAATTCTGGGCGGAGCTACTCCCGAGCAGGAAGAGAGTCTGGGGCAGTACGGACGCGACCTGGGGATGGCATTTCAGATCGTGGACGACGTGCTTGACCTGACTGCGTCGGAGAAAGTCCTGGGAAAGCCCGTGGCCAGCGACTTGCGAGAGGGCAAGGTCACGATGGCGGTGATCCATGCCCTGGAACGCTGTACGCCGCGCGAACGCAAGATGATCGAGACCGTGGTGCAAGAGCGCGCCTTCGACGGAGTCACGCATCGCGAAATCATCGGAATTCTGGAGCGCTACGGATCGCTCGAAGCGGCCAACGCGCGCGCCCTCCAGTACGCTACCCTGGCGCGAAACGCGATCTGCAGTTTCCCTGACAGCGAGTTCAAGCGGGCCTTGTTGTGGGCGCCGGATTTTGTGGTGGCAAGAGAAAAGTAGCAGGGATATGTGGTTAGCGCTTGCGACTTAGCCCATCACTTGAACTGCGGGACAAGCTCATCGCCTGACCTCTCTCTGCCGCCGATACGAATAAAATCACTCATCGTCAATCCAGGAAATCCGTTTCTTCTCCCGGCGCCGTACATCTCATAGGCATCAGACGTACATCCAATGCCCAATCCAGGAGGAGATCAAACTATGAAGAAGCTATTGGTTCTCGCACTGGCTGTTTCCGTCATGTTTGCCGTGGCGGGCTTCGCTCAGGACATGTCAAAGGACAGTGGAATGGCCAAAGCTGCACCGGCCCCACTGAAGAACATCAAGGGAACGGTGAAGGCTGACGGCGACAAGTTGACTTTTGTCTCCGATAAGGACAAGAAGTCGTGGGACGTGGTCAATCCGGAGACCCTGAAGGGACATGAAGGCCATCACGTGGAAGTAAGCGCGCACGTGTACGCCGACAAAGGCCAGATTCACGTCATGAGCGTCAAGATGCTCAAGGCCGAGAAAATGGACAAGATGGACAACATGTCAAAGTAGCTGTGCCGAACTGCAGCACCGGAGGGCGGCAAGGGCCGCCCTTTTTCTTTATACTAACGCAGCCGGCTGTTGGCCCATGAATGCAACAATTACTCTCACTTATCGGACATCATGGATACATTCTGGTGTTCGTTATCGTGCTTGCCGAAGCTCTAGGATTGCCTGTTCCTGCAGCCGTGGCCTTGGTTGCGGGCGGCGCGGCCGCTGCCTCCGGAGTGCTCAGCGTGTACCGGATTCTGTTGCTGGCACTGCTGGCCATGGTGATTGGCGATACCCTCCTGTTCGTGGCGGGACGATACATGGGGTGGGGCCTGCTCGGTTTTCTCTGCAAACTGTCGGTCAACCCCGAAACCTGCATCCTGCGATCGGCCGAATCGTTCTATAAGCGCGGCAAGGCCACCTTACTGTTCGCCAAATTCATCCCCGGCATCAACACCATGGCTCCGCCGCTGGCGGGAAGCATGAAAATGCCGTTGGACACTTTTTTTCGGCACGATGTCGTGGGAGCGACACTTTACGCGACGGTCTATATTGCTGTCGGCTTTTTGTTCCGCGATTTTCTGGTTTCAGTGATGCGTGGTTTTCAAACCGCCGGCCGTGCCGTCGAAGCAGTGACCGTCTTCGCCCTCATCGGCTATGCCCTGTACCGGGTCTGGCTTTATCGCAAACACGCCGTGTACAGAGTCGTACCCCGGATACAGGTGGAAGAAGTGACGCGGCGACTGGCGTCGGAAGACAAGGACAAAATCCTGCTCATGGATGTCCGCAGCCACGGTTACTACGACGCCGAGGCGGCGCGCATCAAAGGCTCGATCCGGATCGAGCCGAACAACCTGAAGGACGAGCTCAAAAACATACCCAAGGACAAAGACATTTTTGTCTACTGTACTTGAGCGCGCGAAGCGACCAGCGCCCGGGTGGCGCACATGCTGCGGGAAGAAGGCTTCAACGCGTTCGTGATCGTGGGTGGGCTGGCCGCCTGGCGCAAAGCCGGCAATCCGCTGGAGCCGGTCCCGCGTGATGATTTAGTGAAGCTGCCCACATTTTCGTAGAGCTGACGTCAGGCGCCGGACCTTGGACCTCATCACGAACGAAGTGGGGGGAGCCGAAGTCCGCCGTCCGACGGCTTAACTATGTCCCAGGAAATCGAGATTAAGTTTCGTGTGGATGATGCTCGCGCCCTGGCGCGGCGGCTGCGAGCAGCCGGCTTCCGGCAGGTGACCCGACGCACGCACGAGAGCAACACTCTGTATGATCTTCCTGGCCAGAGGCTGCGAAAACGGGGGGAACTGTTGCGGCTGCGCAAATACGGGTCCAGTTGGCTGCTGACCCACAAAGCCAAGGGCAAGGTGTCTCGGCACAAGAGCCGGGTCGAGACGCAAACCAGAATTGAAGATGGCGAGCAATTCCACAAGATCCTGCAGGCACTGGGCTACCTGCCCTCCTTCCGCTACGAAAAATTCCGTGCGGAGTGGAGCGACGGCAAGGGCCACGTGGTCCTGGATGAAACACCTATCGGGTTCTTCGGCGAGATTGAAGGCCCGGCGCGCTGGATTGACCGCACTGCCAACCTTCTGGATATCAGCCGCGACTCGTACATCACAGACACCTACGCCGGACTGTTCTACGCCTGGAAGCGGCGAACTCGAAGCCGCGCCCAGGAGATGACATTCCGCGCCGTGCGAAATTCCAAAGCTCCTGTCTAGCGTCACAACATTTTACATTCTGGGAATGCGTTCTGAGTGACCTGGCGTGCTCGCCCACGTCTAACCCAACAATTCTCGGATGGTTGACAGGGGGGCGAGCTTGCCTGGGGTAAAGCAAAGTCTCTGGTGTGCGGCGGCGATCATCATCTCATGCCTGCCCGGCGCGCTTTTTGCGGCGCCCCAGCCGAGCTTTGGTCAAGTCACCATCCCGCGGGTCAACACTCCGCCCCAACTGGGAGACTTCCTGCAGATGAAACCCATCCCGGCATGGGCGGGCAAACTGACCCGGATCGACGGTTTCAAACAGCGCGTTCCGAGCGACGGAGAACCCGTCTCGCAGCGCACCGAGGCATACCTCGGCTACGACGATAAGAACCTTTACGTCATCTTCATCTGCTTCGACAAGGAACCGCAGAAGGTCCGTGCCCGGCTCTCGCGACGCGAAGACATTTTTGACGACGACACCGTCGAACTGGTGCTGGACACTTTTCACGATCACCGCCGGGGTTATGCTTTTTTTTCCAATGCCCTGGCCGTGCAAGCCGATGCGCTCTGGACCGAAGGCCGGGACTTCGACCTTTCTTTCGACACCGTGTTTAACACGGATGCGAAACTCACCCCGGAAGGTTTCATGGTCGAGATGGCAATTCCCTTTCGTAGCCTTCGCTTTGCCTCCAATGATCCCCAGACCTG
>Ga0326726_10003858_pt1 | contig 13758 bp, 13 predicted proteins | sample MHFenrmetagenome_2_FD_207603 | JGI IMG/M metagenome (GOLD analysis project Ga0326726, IMG submission 207603) | Lab enriched peat soil microbial communities from Michigan Hollow, Ithaca, NY, United States - MHF15MN | ecosystem: Environmental > Terrestrial > Soil > Wetlands > Peat | place: USA... | reverse complement strand
GCCGTTTTGCCAACGCATGCTGTCGGTGGACTGCTGCTCGGCCTCCAGGCGCTGGCGGTATTCGGCGAGATAGCTGCGCAGCTGCGTAAGCTCCGTCTCCCTGTTCTGGATGGCGGTCGCGCTGGCTGCCAGGCGGCGCGCCGCTTCGTCCTCGACCTTGCCGGCGAATTCGGCGATCGGCTCGAGCCGGGATGCACGGTTCATTTGTTGGCCTCACGCGTTGGCTCCGGACGGAACAACGCTTTCAAAGCTTCGACACTGTTCGGGAAAGGAATCGATTCGTTGCCGTCCTGCTGCAGGAACCTCTGGATTTGAGGCCAGTAGTGGATGGCCTCGTCGACGCGCGGATCGCTGCCCTTGGCATAGGCCCCGATCGTGATCAGGTCGCGGTTCTGGCTATACGCGGAATTCAGCTGCCGAAATCGCCGGATCAGCGCCTGATGTTCGGGCGAGGTGACCATCGGCATCAACCGACTGATCGACGCTTCGACATCAATCGCGGGGTACAAACCCGTCTCCGCGATGCGCCGCGACAGCACGATGTGGCCGTCGAGCACCGCGCGGGCCGAATCGGCGATGGGATCATTCGGGTCGTCGCCCTCGGTCAGCACGGTGTAGATCGCCGTGATCGAGCCGCCGTTCCGGCCGCCGTTGCCGGCGCGCTCCACGAGCTGCGGCAGTTTCGCGAACACCGACACGGGATACCCTTTCGTAACCGGCGGCTCCCCGATCGCGAGTGCGATCTCGCGCTGTGCCTGTGCCACGCGCGTCAGCGAATCCATCAGGAGCAACACGTTCTTGCCCTGATCGCGAAAGTACTCCGCGATGCTGGTCGCCAGCAGCGCGCTGTGCACGCGGACCAACGGCGGCCTGTCCGCCGGCGTCGCGATGATCACAGCGCGACGGCGCGTGACCGCCGTCAGATACTGCGACACGAAATCCTGCACCTCGCGACCGCGCTCGCCGATCAGCCCGACGACGATCACGTCCGCGGTCGTGAACCGCGTCATCATGCCGAGCAGCACGCTCTTGCCTACGCCGCTGCCAGCGAAGAGACCCAAGCGTTGACCGCGACCGACCGTCAGCAGCGCATTGATCGAGCGCACGCCTACGTCGAGCGGCTCGCGAATCGGCCGTCGATCGAGCGGATTCATCGGGCGCGGCATGAGCCTGATGCGGTCCTCGCACCGCAACGGCCCGGCGCTGTCGAGCGGTTGGCCCGCCCCGTCGATCACTCGACCGAGCAGCCCCGGACCGGCCCAGGCTTCGAATACTTTGTGACTCGGAATCACGCGCGCACCGGGCTTCACGCCGCCGAGCTCGTCGGTCGCGACGAGCAGCAGCGATTCGCCGGAAAAACCCACGACTTCCGTCTCGGCCGTGCTGCCGTCGGTGTCGACGACGAGACAACGGCTGCCGACCGGCGCTTCGCAGCCCGTGGCTTCGAGCGTCATGCCGGCCATGCGGCGCAGCACGCCGTGCGCCACGAAGCCGCGCGAGCGGTGCGGCGCGTTGCGCAAAGCGGCGAGCCGCGCGGCGAGCCGCGAGCCGAGTGCCGCGGGGTCCGCGATCTGGTTCACCCGCGTTGCTCCGGCGCACCACTGCCGACACGCGTCGCGGCGATGATCTCGGCGCAGCGCACGGCCAGGCTGCCGTCGACGAGCGAGCTTCCGCTCGCGACGCGAAGATCGCCACGCGCGAGCGCGGCATCGGTCGCAAGCTTGAATTTCAGCTCCGCCTGCGGCGGCAATTGGCCGCGGAACAGCGCCGCATCCTCCGTGTTCAGATACAACGTCACGTCGCGCACGCTCGGCGCGAGCACGGCGAGACAGTCGTGGATCGCGGCCTGCAGCACGACCGGATCGCGCTCGATCTCGCGCCGCACGAGATGGCAGGCGAGCTGCACGGCCAACGCAACGATCTCGTCCTCGACGGCCTGCTCGAGCGCCTGAAACGGCTGAGCGAACGCCTGGCCGAGCGCCGTCAGCCGCGAGATGCGGGACACGAGCTCGGCTTTGCCGGCGGCGAGCCCTTCATCGAAACCGCGCTGCCGCGCCTCGTCCTGTGCCTGCCGCTGCAGCGTGTCGAGCTGCCCGGCCGTGAGCAGATGAGCGCCGCCTTTGGCTGCGCCGCGCAATGCGTCGGCAGCGGTCGGGTCCACGGCCGGAAAGTCGAAGCTCGCGGCGCCGCCCGCCTGGTCCTTGCCGATGATCCGTGAACGCCTCACACGAATTCCTCACCGCCGCTCGCGAGCATGATCGTGCCTTCCTCGGCGAGCCGCAGGGCAACGGCGAGCACTTCCTTCTGCGCCTGTTCCACCTCGCTCAAGCGCACGGGGCCCTTGGTCGAGATGTCGTCGCGCAGAATCTCGGCCGCGCGGCTCGACATGTTCTTGAAGACCTTCTCGCGAATCTCCTCGTCGGCGCCTTTCAACGCCGTCGCCAACGTGTCGGCCTGCACTTCGCGCAGGATGGCCTGCATGCCGCGGTCGTCGACCTTCAGCAGGTTCTCGAACACGAACAACGCATCCTTGATCAGCTCGCCAAGCTCTGCGTCTTCGTTCTTGATCGTGTCGATCATCGTTGTCTGAGCACCGGCGCCGAGCAGGTTGATCATCTCGGCCGCGGCCTTCACACCGCCGAGCCGCGCGGTCTTCACAGCCGCCGCTTCCTTCGTCTGCCGTTCGACAATCGCGTCGAGCTCCTGCAATGCCGTCTCCGGCACCTCGTCGAGTCGCGCCACGCGCAGCGCGATGTCGGCCTGCTGCGCCTGCTCGAACGTGCGCAGCACGTCCGCCGCCTGCTGGCTCGGCAAATGCGCGAGGATCGTCGCCACGATCTGCGGATGCTCGGCCTTGATGACCTCGGCCACCGCGCGCGGGTCCATCCACTTCAATGCATCGATGCCGGTGGAATCGCGTCCCTTCACGATGCGGCCGAGCAGCGCGCCCGCTCGCCGCTCGCCGAGCGAGTCGGTCAGCACCTTGCGCAGATAGTCGTTACCGCCGATGCCGATCGCCGTCTTGCCCTGCACGGCCACGAGCAGCTGACCCAGCACGTCGGTTACGCGCTCGCGCGGCACGTCCGCGAGCCCGGCCATCGCGGTGCCGAGCTTCTGCACTTCTCCGACGTCCAACTGGCGCAGCACGGCCGCGGCCGTTTGCTCGCCGAGCGTCATCAACAGGATTGCGGCACGCTGCGTGCCGCCGATGGTCGCTGCTTCAGCCATTGTCTTCGCCTACCCAGCTACGAACTACTTGCGCCACCTGGCGCGGGTCCTGACCGGCGACGCTGCGCGCCGCCGCCATTCGATCGTCATACCCCATCGGCAACGCCATCGGCCGGCCACCGACCACGACGGGCTGCAACTGCGCCGCGTACTCGGAGCCCATCGGCGCCGCCGCGATCGGCTGCGGACGAGTCAACATCTGCATCATCGGCCGCAACACGAAGTACGCGAGCGCGAGCACCAGCAGCCCGCCGAGCACCTGCCGCGCGATGCTCCAGATCTGCGGGTTCTGCCACATCGGCGTCGCGGGCGCGGCGGCGACCGGGGGCGCGGCCTGGAACGCGGAATTGACGACGGAGATCGTGTCGCCGCGCATTTCGTCGAAACCGACAGCCTGCTTCACGAGCGCCGTCAACGACGTAATCTCCTGCTCCGTCAGCGGCGTCGACGCGCCGCGTGCCTGCGCAGGCGGTTTGTTGTCGACGAGCACGCCGATCGACAGGCGTTTGACCGTGCCGACCGCCTGCCGCGTGTGGCTCACGGTCTTGTCGAGCTCGAAATTGCGGGTCTGCTCCTTCTGCGAGCTGACGGGCGTTTCCGCAGCGGCCGTCGTGGCGGCGGCGGCCGGCGGCCGCGCGACCTGCGGCGGCTGATTGCTGAGCGCACCCGGCACGCCCTGCACACCCTCACCGCGCTGCGAATTCTCTTTGGTCGCTTCGCTGCGGACCAGCTGCACGTTCGGGTCGAAGCTTTCGCGTGTCTGCTCCGTCTGCGTGAAATCGACCTCGGCGGTCACGCTCGCTCGTACGCGCTCCGCGCCCACGATCGAGCCGACGAGATTCGTGATGCGCTGCGCGTACCCTTCCTCGAGCTGTTTGCGGTATTCGAACTGCGAGCTCGTCATACCCGAGGCGGTATCGTCGTTCGTGCTGGTCAAGAGGCCGGCACTCTGGTCGACGACCGTGACGTGGGACGGCGTCAGATCCGGCACGCTCGAAGCCACGAGGTGCACGACAGCCTGAACCTGTGCGTCGTCGAGGCGACGACCCGCGAACAATTTCAGCATCACCGATGCGCTCGGCTCGCGCTTCTGTCTCACGAAGGCCGATTGCGGAGGCAGCGCGAGATGCACGCGCGCCATCTCGACCGGTTGCATGGCGCCGATCGTGCGCGCGAGCTCGTTCTCCACGGCGCGCACGTACAGCGCGTTCTCCATGAACGGCGTCTGGCCGAACGAGGTGCGCCCCGACATTTCCTCGACGCCGAGGCCGGTGCCATGCGGCAAGCCGGAGCTCGCGAGCTGCATGCGGACCTGGTACTTGCGGTCGGTCGGTACCAGCAAGCTGCCGTTGCCGGAGTCGAGCTTGTACGGCACCTTCGCGCTGTCGAGCTGCGCCGTGATCTCGCCGAGATCGCGGTCGCCCAAGCCGGAATACAGCGGCGTGTAATTCTCGCCCTGCGACCAGAGCGCCATCGCGACACCGACGGCCACGGCTGCGGCAACGCCGACGAACAGAATGATCTGTCTGATCGCAGGCGGCAGCAGCGCATACAGCGGCGCGGCGGTGGGTTGTGTGGATTGTTCAACGTCTGCCATAGGTGTCCTCGATCATCGATCGCTAGATCGGCATGTTCATGACTTCTTGGTAAGCGTTGACGAGGCGGTTACGCACCTCGGTCATCGCCTGGAACGACAGGCTCGCCTTCTGCAGCGCGATCATGACTTCGGGCAGCGTGACGGACTTGTCTCCGCGCTCGAGCGCCGCGGCCATGTCGGTCGCGGTGTTCTGCGCTCGATTGACCGCGTCGATCGACGACTGCAGCAGATCGGCGAAGCCGCCGGTCTCCTGCGTCACGGTCGTCTCCGGCCGCCGGTCGGCGACGGCCCCGAGCCGTTGCATCTCGGCCAGGAGACGGGTCATCTCGACTCCACTCATCGTCGTGCCTCCTCGGTCCTACACGCGATCGCCGGGCACTTTGAGGCCGGCGGCGCGCATCTTCTGGAGTTTGTAACGCAGCGTGCGATCCTTGAGGCCGAGCTGCTCGGCCGCCTTCGTGCGCACACCGTGGTTCATCTCGAGCGCCGCGACGATGCGACGCGTCTCTTCTTCCCACAGCTCGCCGGCCAGGTCGGCACCGGGAGCGCGTGTCGCGCCCTGCGCATCGCGCACGGGGGCGTCGGCGAGGCCCAAGTGATGAGCTTCGATCTGCGGCTCGCCTTCGGACAGCAACAACGCGCGCTGCATGACGTTCTCGAGCTCGCGCACGTTGCCCGGCCAACCGTGAGCCGTGAGCCGTGCCACGGCTTCGGCGGACAACCGTCGCGGGCGCGCGCTGCGCGCTTCGACGAAACGTTGCGCCAGCGCGGCGACGTCACCAGTCCGTTCACGAAGCGGCGGAATCCTCAGCGGAAACACGCTCAGGCGGTAAAACAGGTCTTCGCGGAATTCGCCCTCGCGCACGGCCTGCTCGAGGTCGCGATTGCTGGTCGCAATCACGCGCACGTCGAGCGGCAGCGGCTTGCTGGCACCGAGCGGCTCCACCTCGCGCTCCTGAAGGACACGCAGCAACTTCGCCTGCAACGCCAGGTCCATTTCCGTGACCTCGTCGAGCAACAGCGTGCCGCCGTTGGCCTGCACGAACTTGCCGACGCTGCGGGCCTGAGCTCCGGTGAACGCGCCCTTCTCGTAGCCGAACAAGAGCGCCTCGAGCATCTGCTCCGGGATCGCCGCGCAGTTCACGGCCACGAACGGGCCTGCGTGGCGCTTCGAATGGGTATGGATGAAACGCGCCAGCACTTCCTTGCCGGTGCCGCTTTCGCCGTGCAGCAGCACGGTCACGTCGCCATGCGCGACGCGTTGCGCGAGCGCGAGCAGCGCGCGGCTGCGCGGGTCCTCTGCCACCGGCTCCGAGCCGCCGCGCTCTGCGCCGGCGGCCGGCCGCGCATAGCGTGCGACGCGGCGCTCGAGCTCCTCGGCCTCGAACGGCTTCACGAGATAGTCGACGGCGCCGTCGCGCATCGCGGCGACTGCCTGGTCGATGGTGCCGTAAGCCGTCATGAGCAGCACGGGCGGTGACGACGGGCGTTGCTGCAAGCGACGCAGCAGCTCGCGGCCGTCGACCGGCTGCATCTGCACGTCGCTGACGATGAGGTCCACCGCCGTGTCGTTCAGAACCTTGAGCGCCTCGCCACCGTCCGCCGCGGCGAGCACGTTGAAGCCCGCAGTCTCGAGCGTGCTGACGAGCGCGTCCTGTAGCGGCCGATCGTCCTCGACGACGAGCACGGTGGCGTGGTTGGTCATGCGACCTCCCGCACTTCGCTGGCCGGGGGGAGCGGCGGATCGAGCGCGGCGACGCGCGGCAGATCGAGCTCGATGCTCGTGCCGCGTTCCGGCGTCGAATTCAACACGAGCTCGCCGCCGTGCGCTTCCGTCACCGTCTTCACGACCGCTAATCCCAAGCCGGTGCCGGCGGCGCGAGTCGAGAAGAACGGCTCGAACACGCGCGACTGGATGCTCGGCGCGATGCCGGGTCCGTTGTCTTTCACCGTGAACTCCATGCGATCGCCATGCAGCCGCGCCTTCAGCGTCACGATGACGTTCGGGGCGGACTCGAAGGCGTTGTTGATCAGATTCGTGAGCGCCGCCGTCAATGCCGTGCGGTTGCCGTCGAGCTCGACGAGCGTGTCGGTGCCGTCGATCACGAGGTGCGCGCCCTGCGGTTTCACGGCCGTCGCTGCGTCGTGCACGGCCCTGAACAGATCGGCCACGCGCACACGCTCGCCGGGACCTTTACCGCGCGCGAACACGAGCATGTCCTGCACGAGCAGATCGAGATGCCGCAACCGATCGATGCCTTTCTCGAGCAACGTGGAGCGCTGTGCTTCGTCGCGCCGCGAACGGCACTGCGACAGATACAGCAGCGCACCGGCGAGCGGCGTGCGGATCTGGTGCGCCAAGCTCGCCGCCATCTTGCCGATCGCCGACAGCCGCTGGTTGCGGCTCACGAGCTCCTGGAGCGCGCGCGTCTCCGTCACGTCGGTCAGCAGGATGATGCGTGCGGACTGTTGCGGCAGCAGACTCGTCGCGAGTGACACTCGTCGGCCCGCGCGCGTCAGCCAGTCGCCGCCGGCCGATAGCGGGTGCTCCAGCATCGCGCGGGCGACGTTCTGCCACGGCGTGCCGGCGAGACCGGGGCCGAGTAACTCCTCGGCGGCGCGGTTGTATTCCTGGATCAGGCCGGCCTCGTCGACGACGATCACACCGGCCGGCAACGTACCGAGCAGCGAGCGCAACCGCTCTGCCGTTCGTTCTGCCTCGTGCGCCGCGCGTTCGCGGGCGCAGCGCGCATCCTCGAGCTCCGTCGTCAGCGCAGCCGCGCGTTGCTGCAGCACCTGATACGAGCTTTGCAGCTCCGCCGAAAGCCTGTTGAAGACGCTGAACGCCTTCTCGAGCTCGCCGAGTGGCGCGGATTCGATTGCCAAACTGTGGTCGGCCATTTCAGTACCTCGCAACGCGCTGGAGCAAGTTCCGTGCCTGGGACCAAAACCGAGCAACGGCGCGGGGTGCGCCGCAATGGACAGGACGGGGTGTCAACGGATTGACGCTCGGCGGCCGGAAAATCGGCTTGGTTTCGGCGAAGTGCGTCGCGCAGCGCGGCGACCGCGCCGCGAACGGCACGCCGGGTGGTTGGCCAGCTCGGATCTGCGCTCTGTTACGCGTGCGCGTGCAAATCGTACTTGCGGAGTTTTTCGACGAGAGTCGTGCGACGGAGGTTCAACAGGCGCGCAGCGTGCGCGACCGTGCCGTCCGTCTGCGCGAGCGCGCTCGAGATCAGTTGTTTCTCGATGTTGCCGAGGTGCTCGCGCAAATCGAGCCCCGTGCTCGGCAGCACCGTTGCGACCGGCGACGATGCCTTGCGGCGCTCGCCGATTGCGGGTGGCAAGTGCTCGCGGTCGATTGTCTTGCCTGGATGCAGGATCGACAGCCGCTCGACCAGGTTCTGCAGCTCGCGGATGTTGCCCGGCCACGAGTAGCTGCGCATGCACTCGAGAGCCGTGGCGGTGAATTTGATCGACGGCCGGCCTTCCGCTTCGCCGCGCTTCACGAGGTCGGCGACGAGCTCGGGCAGGTCATCGACGCGGTCGCGCAATGGGGGCACGACGATCGGAAATACGTTCAGGCGGAAGAACAGGTCCTCGCGAAACTCGCCGACGCCCGTGCGCGCTTCGAGATCGCGATGCGTCGCCGCCAGGATCCGAACGTTCGAGCGGCGCGTCTCGGCGCTACCGACTCGCTCGAAGCTGCGCTCCTGGAGCACGCGCAGCAACTTGACCTGCATGTCGATGCTCATGTCGCCGATCTCGTCGAGGAACAGCGTGCCGCCGTCGGCGAGCTCGAACCTCCCGATGCGTGCGGTCAGCGCGCCGGTGAACGCGCCCTTCTCGTGACCGAACAGCTCGCTCTCGAGCAGGTCGCGCGGAATCGCGCCGCAGTTGACCGGCACGAACGGGCCGCCCGCGCGGCCGGAGAGCTCGTGGATGCGGCGTGCGACGAGCTCTTTGCCGCAGCCGGACTCGCCGCGTATCAGCACCGTGCTGTCGTAGCCTGCGACCTGGCGCATGAGCCGGTCGAGATCGTGAATGGCGGCCGATGGGCCTACGGGAAAAGCGTGGGCGCTTGCGCTCGCATTCATCATTGACTGCACCTTCGCGACCTCTTGCCGCTGCCCGGGTCCCGCCCATCCGCTGGACACGACCCCGACCAACCCCATGTGACCTCATGTCACGTAACCAACTGTTTCATTACAGTTTTCGGTCGGCGAGCAAGCCCGCCTCCGGGTGGCGTCGCTCCAAGAACGCGAGCGTCTGCCACGGCTGGTTATGTTATGCAGCCCGCACAAAAAATATGTGCAGTGGCTCGCAATTTTGATAGTTGCAGTGGCTGACGAGATTGGTAGTTGCAGAGGCTCGCGAGTACTTGCACTACCTGTTTTCGACGTAGCGCGCCGCCGCAGCGTGCCCAGCGGTGACCGTGGTGGCTTCCCGCAATACACGCCGTCGATGATGCTCCACGAGTCCAATCAACCGGTGTGTTCGCTGCGCAAGCGCCTCCAACACCGAGCGAACGTCCATGGCAGTCTGCTCGGCGACGAGCTTTTCGAGCTGCGCGCGCCGCTCGTTTTCGAGCTCGTTCGCCTGCTGCCAGTCGCCGGCGTCGATCGCAGCCTGAACGCGATCGGTCAGTTCGAGCAAGGTATCGAAGGCGGTCGTCACGGTTTACGCCTTGGCGGCTGGCGCGATGCCGTCCCAGCCGAGCTTGATCTCGCGCAACAGCGAGCCGACCTCTTTCAGCAGGTCGCTGCGGTTTTCGAGCTGCGCCCGGAGCAACGTCCGCGACACGTAGTCGTACAGCCGCTCGAGGTTGGCCGCGATCTCGCCGCCACCGGCCTTGTCGAGCCCGAGCGTCAACGCCTCGATGATGCCGAGCGCCTTGCCGATCTTCTCGCCCTTGGCCGCGACTTCTCCGCGCTCGAGATGGCCAGTCGCTTCCGCGAGGCGCGCCAGCACGGCGTCGAGCATGACCTGCACAACCTGGTAAGGCGTGGCCTCGGCCAGGTTGCCGTAAGCACCCATGGTTCGGTAGTTCTGCAATCCGGAATGGCTCATGAACCTGATCCTCGTTTCAGTCCGCTCTATTTGAATCCCGGCAAGTTGCCGAGTTGTTGCGTCAGATAGTTGCTGGTGCTCTGGAGCTTCGCGAGCAGCGTGTCCAGCGCATTGAACTGTGCCGTGTAACGGGTCTGTAGCTGCGTCAGCCGGTCGGTCAGGGCGCTGCGCTGATCGCTGATGTCCTTGATCGACGCGTTCAGCGTTGCCGTACGTTTGTCGAACAAGCCGTCCGCGCCAACGTACTGATCGAGCAAATTGCCGAGCTTGACCGCAACGCCAACGTCCTTCGCCGCGAACAGCTGGCCGACGCCATCGAAGTTCGTGTTGAATGCCGCGTCGAGCTGGGCGCTGTTGACGGAGAGCTTCCCGTCGAGCCCCGCGCTGATCCCGACCTCCGCAAGCATGTTGGTCGCATCGCTTACGCCCGGTACCGTAGACGACAATATGCGGCGCAGTTGATCGCCCATGTTCAGCACGCCCGTGTCACCAAACAACGGACCGCCCTGCTTCGTGCTGGCGTTGTAGCTAGCGACACTCTTGACCGCATCGACGACGGCGTTATACGCAGTCACGAAGTCGCCGACCGACTTGCGCGTGGCCGTGCGGTTGTAGTCGACGTTCACCGTGGTGGTTTCGCCCGTCGCGTTGTCCTGGCTGACGTTCAGCGTCACGCCGGTGATCGCGCCACTGATTGTGTTCGTTGCACTTGTGGCGAGTACGCCGTCAACGAGAACGCGCGCGTCGAGCGCTGGACTGAGCTGTGTCAGACCCGTGCCGGACGGGGGATACTCGAGCTTCGAGAGGCCGCCATCGCCGCCGCTCTGCGTGATCGTCATCGCATTCGCGACGCCGGAATCGCGCGCCGTGATCGTGAGCCGCGCTTCCGTGGCGCCGCTGATGACCGTCGCCATGACTTTGCTGCCGGCCGCGGACGAGTTGATCGCCGCCGCAATTCCGGCCAGCGTATTGTTCGTGCTGTCAATGTCGATCGCGACGATCTGATCGCCCGCCGTGATTTGCAGCGTGCCGGTGCCGACGATCGTGGCGCTCGACGCGAACGTGCCTGATTGCAGTTTCTGTGCGCTCGCGAGCTGCTGCACCTCCACCGCGTAACTGCCGGGGACGGCGGTGCTGTCGGTCGTCGCACCTAGAAAGTCAGGCGTCGAAAGCGTGGTCTGACGGCCCTGGAATCTATCGAGGCTCTTCAGGGCCGTGACCGTGTCCTGGAACTTGGCCAGCGCCGCGCGCAGCGTGCCGAGCGCTGAGAGCTTGCCTTGAACTTTGGCTTCTTGCTGATCCAGCCGCGCACTCTTCGGCGCGCCCTCGGCGGTGACGAGTTTCTGGACTAGCCCGTTAACGTCGAGACCGGAGCCGACGCCCGATGAAGCGATGGTGCCCATGTACTGATCCCTGTCTGCCCTAAGACCAACGGCTCACTGCCGCGCACACACGATGAGCAAGATGCATGCCACTTCAGGCCTGGGCATCGAGCAACGCGCCGGAGGCTTCGATCGCTTGCGAGACCGCGAGCACTTCCTCGGAGGGGATCTGGCGGATGACTTCCTTGGTAGCGGCGTCGACGACGGTAATGACGGTCCTGCCGCTGCCTTTGTCGATACGGAAGCTCAGGTTTCGTTGCGCCGCCGCCATCGTCTCGTTGAGTTTACGCAGCGCGCGTTCGAGATCCTGCGTGGCGGCTGCCGCTCGCGCCGCCGGCAAATCTTCGCCGCCCTGCGACGTGGCTTTGCCGCCCGGCCCCACGGGGGCCACCGAACTCTGACCCGACGGCACCGACGTCCTTGCGGGAGCCGCGGTAACTGCTGTCACGTTACCTACCATCGTCGTCACCTCGGATCGCGGCGCCCGGGAATGGCCACCGCGCCCTTGGAAAAACGGGGCGGCACGTCTCTGCGCGCCGCCCCGCTATCTTCAGACACTCATACGCGGGGTCCCTCCCGCGTTTCGCTCTCCCTTACCGAAGGAGGGCCAGGACGCTCTGCGGAGCCGCATTGGCCTGCGCCAGCATCGCGGTACCAGCCTGCTGCAGGATCTGCGCGCGGGTCAGATTCGCCGTCTCGGCCGCGAAGTCCGCGTCCAAGATTCGGCTGCGCGAGGCCTGGAGGTTCTCGCTAATGGCCGACAAGCTCGAGATCGTCGACTCGAAGCGGTTCTGGATGGCGCCGAGTGCGCTGCGCAGCGAGCTCACGGCCGACAGCGCGGAGTCCACACGACCGAGGGTCGTGTTGGCGCCGGCAACAGTCGACACTGAGATGCTGTTCAACGCCGAGGAGCCGAGCGCCATCGCGCTGTTGTCCGCGTAGCCGATGTAGGCCTCGTTCGCGCCCGAGAGCGTGATCGAGTCCGTCGACGTCAGACGGATCGTACCCACGAACGTGTTCGCCACCGCTGTGCCAGCCGCCGTGGTGACGGCCGTCAGTGCATCGTTCGTCGTGTTGTTGAAGCCCGCGGAAGTGGCCGCCAACCCTTGGCCGACACCCGCGGCCGCGCTGGCCGTCTGGCTGACCGCGATGTTGCGACCGTCGGCGGCGTTCAACACCATACGGGTGTTGGCGCTGTCGTACGTCGCGGTGACGCCCGTCGCAGCGGCATTCGCATTGATCTGCGCCGCCATGGCCGTGCCGCTGATCGCGTTGCCGTCCGTGGTGTAGATGCCCTGGCCGTTGATCGTCAACGTGTAGGTCGACGCCGTGTCGGTGACCGCCACGAAGTCGAAGGCGACCGTCGTGTCGGCAGCCGCGGTCAGATTCGGGATCGCCGACGCGTTGATGGCCTCAACCTTCGAGTACGCGCTGGCAGCCGTACGACCCGTATTGCCGGCGCCCGAGCTGTTGTCGACCGAAGCCACGACACCGACCGCAGCCGCGCTGCCGATCTGGATGTTGAGGTCGCCGCTCGCGAGAGCGTTCGTACCGTCCACGCCTGTGCCCTGCTGACCGACGGCCAGCGTGCTGCTGTACTGCGTGCCACCGTTGACGTAGTCAGCGGTACGGCCGATCGCCGTCGTGCGCATGCTGGTCGACAGACCGACCGTGATCGTCTCGCCGACGTTCGCACCGACCTGGAAGGTGGCGCTGCCGAACGTGCCGTTCAGCACCTTCTGGCCGTTGAACGCGGTCTGCGTCGCGATACGCTCGACCTCCGCCAGACGCTGCTGAACTTCCTGGTCGAGGGCCGCGCGGTCCGAGGCGCTGTTCGAGGCGTTGGCCGCCTGAACCGCGATTTCGCGGATACGCTGCAGGTTGTTGGTGAGCTCGCCGAGCGCGCTTTCCGTGGTCTGCGCCAGGGAGATACCGTCGCTCGCGTTACGGACAGCCTGGTTCAGGCCGCGGATCTGCGTCGTGAAGCGGTCCGAAATTGCGAGGCCTGCCGCGTCGTCCTTCGCGCTGTTGATGCGAAGACCGGACGACAGACGCTGGAGCGATGTCGCCAGGGACGACTGCGAGGCAGTCAGGTTGCGCTGCGCGTTCAGCGACAGCACGTTCGTATTGATCACTTGAGCCATGTTCGTACTCTCCTAAAGGTAAGTTTCGCCAGACGGCCGTTATCGGCCTCCTACGACCGAGCCGCCGTCCGGCTCAAGCTCTGTCGTCATGCCCACCTTTATCGGGCCCCTGACGGATTCCTTGAGGAGACGTTGTGAGACGCGGTTCACGTCCCGGCGCCACCCTGAGCGCCGGACCTAAGCGGTAACCGGCCTAGATGTATTTGAATAGGGAGAGGTCTTGCGTGCGCGCGAACGTCTGCTGCGCAGCGTCCAGGCCAAACAGCTGCTTCTGGAGCTTGCTCAGCGCATCGGCGTAGTCGAGATCGCGCACGGACGAAAGCGTCGTGTTCAGATG
>Ga0326726_10003857_pt1 | contig 13763 bp, 12 predicted proteins | sample MHFenrmetagenome_2_FD_207603 | JGI IMG/M metagenome (GOLD analysis project Ga0326726, IMG submission 207603) | Lab enriched peat soil microbial communities from Michigan Hollow, Ithaca, NY, United States - MHF15MN | ecosystem: Environmental > Terrestrial > Soil > Wetlands > Peat | place: USA... | reverse complement strand
TGGCGCGCCGCGACCATGGCTTGAACCGATGGGACGCCCTGCTGGACGCTTGCCGCAAACGTGCCAGGCCGATTGTGATGACCACCGTGGCGATGGGCGCAGGCATGCTGCCGATCGCCATCGGTATAGGTACCGACCCGAGCTTCCGTGCGCCCATGGCGATCGTCGTCATTGGCGGATTGATCACGTCAACCTTCCTCAGCCTGCTGGTCATCCCGGTGGTGTTCACCTTCGTCGATGACTTGATTGGTTGGGTACGGCGCTTTTCCCATCCTGCGCAACCGGCGCCAGAATCATCAGCGGATTTGTAGGAATCGATAAAAACGGCCAGGCGATCCAGGCAGTTTGCCCTGCCTGAGATGGAATGACAGCCCGGCGGCATCCTCAGCCTTTTGGCAGGCAGGCAGTGAGTGCAGGCACGGCGAACAGCGCGACGAAAAGGTGGGACGGGATGAGCGCACCCTGATGTGGATTGGAAAAAAGTGGAAGTGCGAGTCCGTCAACTCACGGTTCTCAGCAACAATGCCAGAACGCGTCAGGAACAAGCGTATGGGCGTTTTTGAAACCTGAGTTTTAAAAACGTTCGTCCGGACGCAGGTAGCGCCACTGTCCCGGCGGCAGGTCGCCCAGCCGCACGCGCCCGATACGTACGCGCTTCAGCCCCTCCACTTTAAGCCCGACCAGTTCGCACATGCGGCGGATCTGGCGCTTGCGGCCTTCTTTCAGGATGAAGCGAAGCTGGTCGGTGTTTTGCCAGCCGACCCGGGCCGGGCGCAATTTGCGGTCGTCGAGCGAGAGGCCGTGGTTGAGCAACGCCAGGCCTTTTTCATCCAGCCGCCCAGCCACCCGCACCAGATATTCTTTCTCGACGTCGGAATTGTCGCCGATCAGTTGTTTGGCAATGCGCCCGTCCTGCGTCAGCACCAGGAGGCCGGTCGAATCGATATCGAGCCGGCCGGCAGGAGCCAGGCCTTTCAGATGCGCGGGATGGAACGCCTGGTCGGCATGCCCGTCCTGCCATTGGGTTTCGGGGCGGATCAATGTCACCGCGGGCTGATAGCCGGGCTCGGGTTGGCCCGACACATAGCCGATGGGTTTGTGCAGCAGGATGGTGACACGCTGTTGCTGTTGTGCGCTGGCTGCGCTATCCAGCCGGATCGCGCAGTTTGGGTCGACTTTGGTACCGAGTTCACTGACGCGTTTGCCGTCGACAAACACCAGCCCGCGCTCGATATAGCTGTCTGCCTCGCGGCGTGAACAGAGACCGCGCTGGGACATCAGCTTGGAGAGACGAACCGGTTCGCTCATGTCAGTGTCGCGCCAGCACCGGCTGCAGGTAATGCCCGGTATGGCTGGCGGGATTGTCCGCCACGGATTCCGGTGTACCTTCAGCAACGATCTGTCCACCGCCGGCGCCGCCTTCGGGACCGAGGTCGATCAGCCAGTCGGCGGTCTTGACGACGTCGAGGTTGTGCTCGATGACGACCACGCTGTTGCCAGCGTCGGCCAGGCGCTGCAGCACTTTCAGCAGCAGGTCGATATCGGCAAAGTGCAGGCCGGTGGTGGGCTCGTCGAGGATGTAGAGGGTGCGCCCGGTGTCGCGCTTGGACAGTTCGAGTGCGAGCTTGACCCGTTGCGCCTCGCCACCCGACAGCGTGGTGGCGGACTGGCCGAGGCGGATGTAGCCAAGGCCGACGTCGAGCAGGGTTTGCAGCTTGCGCTTGACGACCGGCACGGCGGTGAAAAATTCGTGCGCCTGCTCGATGGTCATTTCCAGTATGTCGCGGATGGTCTTGCCCTTGTAATGCACTTCCAGCGTCTCGCGGTTGTAGCGTGCACCGTGGCAAACGTCGCAGGGCACGTAGATGTCGGGCAGGAAATGCATCTCGACCTTGATCACACCGTCGCCCTGGCAGGCCTCGCAACGTCCGCCCTTGACGTTGAACGAGAAGCGCCCGGGGCCGTAGCCGCGCATGCGCGCCTCCGGCACGCCGGCGAAGAGTTCGCGGATGGGCGTGAACAGTCCGGTATAGGTGGCCGGGTTGGAACGCGGGGTGCGGCCGATTGGCGACTGGTCGACATTGATCACCTTGTCGAAGAATTCCAGCCCGTGGATCTCCCCGTGTGGCGCAGGCTCGGCCGATGAGCCGTACAGATGGCGCGCGACAGCGGCGTAGAGCGTGTCGTTTATGAGAGTGGATTTGCCCGAACCCGAGACGCCGGTGACGCAGACGAACATCCCGATGGGCAGATTCAGCGTGACGTTTTTCAAATTGTTGCCGCTGGCGTCGGTCAGGACCAGTTGCCGTCCGGCGTCCACTGCGCGGCGTTTCTTCGGGATGGCAATCGCGCGCCGCCCCGACAGATACTGGCCAGTGAGCGAGTCCTTACTCAGACGAATCTCTTCCGGCGTGCCTTCGGCGACGATTTCGCCGCCATGCACGCCTGCGCCCGGGCCCATGTCGACCACATAATCGGCGGCGCGGATCGCATCTTCATCGTGTTCGACCACCAGCACCGAGTTGCCGATGTCGCGCAGATGTTTTAGCGTGGCCAGCAGGCGATCGTTGTCGCGCTGGTGCAGGCCGATCGAGGGTTCGTCGAGCACGTACATCACGCCGGTGAGGCCGGAGCCGATCTGAGAGGCCAGGCGGATGCGCTGCGATTCGCCGCCGGACAGCGTGTCGGCGGAACGGTCGAGCGACAGGTAATCCAGCCCGACGTTGTTGAGAAAACCGACGCGGGCGACGATTTCCTTGACGATTCTGTCGGCGATCTGCGCGCGATGGCCGTCGAGTGCGAGCGCCTGGAAAAATGCCAGCACCTGCTTCAGCGGCATCGCGCTGACCTGGTAAATCGGCACGCCGCCGACCATGACGTGGCGCGCTTCCTCGCGCAGCCGGGTGCCGTTGCAGGCCGGGCAGGGTTTGTTGTTCTGGTATTTGGCGAGTTCTTCGCGCACCGCCATCGAGTCGGACTCGTGGTAGCGCCGCTGCATGTTGGCAAGCACGCCTTCGAACGGATAGCTGCGCGTGGTGAAGCCGCCGCGTGGCGCCAGCGTCTGGAACGCGACGGCCTCCTTGCCGCTGCCGTTGAGGATGACGTCGCGGACACGATCGGGCAGCGACTCCCAGGGGGTGTCGAGATCGAAGCCGTAATGCATCGCCAGGCTTTGCAGCATCATGAAAAAGAACTGGTTACGCTTGTCCCAGCCCTTGATCGCGCCGGAGGCCAGAGACAGGTGCGGAAAGGCGACTACGCGTGCCGGGTCGAAGAAGGTGATTTGACCCAGACCGTCGCAGGTGTTGCAGGCGCCCATCGGATTGTTGAACGAGAACAGACGCGGTTCCAGCTCGGGCAACGCGTAACTGCAGACCGGGCAGGCAAATTTGGCAGAAAACAGATGCTCCTTCTCCGAGTCCATTTCCACCGCCAGTGTGCGTCCGTCGGCATGGCGCAGCGCAGTCTCGAAGCTTTCGGCCAGACGCTGTTTGGCGTCGGCACGAACTTTCAAACGATCGACCACGACTTCGATGGTGTGCTTCCTGTTCTTGTCGAGCTTGGGCACGGCGTCGATTTCATGCACCTTGCCGTCGACCCGCACCCGCACAAAACCCTGCGCGCGCAGCTCGGAAAACAGCTCAAGGTTTTCGCCTTTACGCCCTACCACCAGTGGCGCCAGGATCATCAGCCTGGTGTCTTCCGGCAGCGCCAGCACCGCATCGACCATCTGCGATACCGTCTGTGCGGCCAGCGTGATGCCGTGTTCCGGGCACTGCGGATCGCCGACGCGCGCATAGAGCAGGCGCAGGTAATCGTGGATTTCGGTGACGGTGCCGACGGTCGAACGCGGGTTGTGGCTGGTGGCCTTCTGCTCGATGGAAATCGCCGGCGACAGACCTTCGATCAGGTCGACATCGGGCTTTTCCATCAACTGCAGGAACTGCCGTGCATAGGCCGACAGCGATTCGACGTAGCGGCGCTGGCCTTCGGCATACAGGGTGTCGAATGCCAGCGAGGATTTGCCCGAACCCGACAGCCCGGTGATCACCACCAGCTTGTTGCGCGGCAGGTCGAGGTTGATGTTTTTCAGGTTGTGGGTGCGGGCGCCACGGATGCGGATAAATTCCATTGTTTGACAGCTGGGAGGCGTGATTCGCAACCTGCTAATATAACGGACTTCCCGAATTCACCTAACCCCGGTTAGCACATCCCGCAGTGGCCCATATCGATCTGTCCGAAACCATGACCCGCGCGGAGAAGCGCGCCGCATCCGGGCTGGCGGCGATTTTCGGGCTGCGCATGCTGGGCATGTTCCTGATCCTGCCGGTGTTCGCGCTTTACGCCGAGCACCTGCCCGGCGGCGACAACCACACCCTGGTCGGCCTCACGCTGGGCATGTATGGCCTGACCCAGGCCATCCTCATGATTCCCTTCGGCATGGTGTCCGACCACATCGGCCGCAAGAAGGTGATCATCTTTGGCCTTATCGTGTTCGCCCTCGGCAGCTTTGTGGCGGCAACGGCGGCTGATATCTACTGGACGATTTTTGGCCGTGCCATCCAGGGCGCCGGTGCGATCTCCGCTGCTGTCACCGCCATGCTGGCCGACCTCACCCGTGAGGAGCACCGCACCAAGGCGATGGCGATGGTTGGTTCCACGATTGGAATCACGTTTGCCGTGTCGCTGGTGGCGGGGCCGGCACTCAATCGAGTCATCGGCGTGCCCGGGATTTTTGCGCTGACGGGTGTGCTCGCCTTGGCCGCCATCTGGGTGGTGAAAGTGTGGGTGCCGGATCCTCTGGACAGTCACTTTCATGCCGACGCCCAGGCCAACCCGGCACGGCTCAAGGACGTGCTGCGTAACCCCCAACTGCTGCGGCTCGATTTCGGGATTTTTTCGCTGCACGCCGCGCAGATGGCGATGTTCGTGGTGGTGCCGGTGGCGCTCAAAAACAGCGGTCTTCCCGCCGATCATCACTGGGCGGTTTACCTGCCGGTGCTGCTGGGCTCATTCCTGTTGATGGTGCCGGCCATCATTTATGGTGAAAAGCGCGGTCAGATGAAGCCGGTGTTCGTGGGCGCGGTGGCGCTGATGCTGCTGGCACAACTTGGGCTGGCGTTCGGCATCGACACTTTCTGGGGCATCGTCGGGGCGCTGTTCTTCTATTTTGTCGCCTTCAACCTGCTGGAAGCCAGCCTGCCCTCGTTGATTTCCAAGCTGGCCCCGGCGTCGGCCAAGGGCACCGCGATGGGCGTCTACAATACCTCACAGGCGCTGGGTCTGTTCTTCGGCGGCGTGTTCGGAGGCTGGCTGGCCCAGAACATTGGCTTTCATGCCGTGTTCCTGTTCTGTGTGGTGCTGATGGCTGCATGGCTGCTGGTGAGCCTGACGATGACGCCACCGCCCGCGATCAAGACCCGCATGTTTCACGTCGGCGTGATGCCTGCAGACCAGGCCGCGCTGCTGAAAGCGCAACTGGCCGGAGTCGCCGGTGTGGTCGAAGCGGTGGTGTTGGGCGAAGAAGGCGTGGCCATGCTCAAGGTCAGCATCAAGGGCTGGGACGAATCCAGTGCGCGCAGTCTGCTGGAGACCACTGCTGCCTGATGCCTGCCCTGATAGAATCTGCAACACCGCAATCACCAACAACTCAATTTTAATTCGGGGGAAAACATGGCATCCGTCAACAAAGTCATTCTGGTCGGCAACCTGGGGCGCGACCCCGAGATGCGCTACCTGCCGAACGGCGATGCGGTGGCAAACTTCAGCCTGGCCACAACCGACAAATACAAAGACAAGTCCGGCCAGATGGTCGAGGCAACCGAGTGGCATCGTGTCGTTTTCTTTAGGCGCACCGCCGAGGTGTGCGGGCAATATCTGAAGAAGGGCAGCCAAGTCTATGTCGAGGGCAGCATCAAGACCCGCAAATACACTGACAAGGAAGGCGTTGAAAAAACCATCACCGAGATTCACGGCGACCGCATGCAGATGCTCAGCAGCAAGGGCGGTGGCGGCATGGCCGACATGGATGATGGCAACTATGACCAATCGGCACCGCGCAGCAATACCCAAACGGCGGGCACAAGTACCCAAAGGACGGGCACAAGCGCCCCGGCCGCCGCGCAACGCCCGGCCGGCAGCGGCTTTGACGACATGGAGGACGATATTCCTTTCTGACGAGGTCGTAACGGGCAAGTGGTAAAGCGAGCAGGACCCGGGTGGGGCGGTGGCGCCAAGCCGGCACCCCGGGATTTGAAGGGCGCCGTATTCTCGCCACGTATGATCCCAACCCGAGGCCGATTCCGGTCGATAAGTGTGCCAGCCGTTTAGGTACTTGTGCCCGCCGTTTGGGTACTTGTGCCCGCCGTTTGGGTACTTGTGCCCGCCGTTTGGGTATAATTGCGCAACTTCTTGATTGTCGGAGAATTTTTATGCCGATTTATGCCTACAAATGTGCGTCCTGCGGCTTTGCCCAGGATGAAATGCAGAAAGTGTCCGATGCGCAGCTCACCGTCTGCCCGTCTTGCGGCAAGGCCGAATACGTCAAGCAGGTGACGGCAGCGGGCTTCGCGCTCAAGGGAAACGGCTGGTACGCCACCGATTTCAAGGGTGGCAACAGCAAGCCTGCTGAAGCAAAACCCGAAGCACCGTCGCCCGCCTGCGGTACGGGTGCCTGTCCTGCGTGTAACTGAGCGGGTCCGAACCAAACCGGGAAGCGGGCGGTGCAAGCCGCCCGCTTCTTTGTTTTTTGACTGAATTGCGCCGCTTTTAATCAATTACCGATGAAACGTTATTTCATAACCGGTCTGCTGATCTGGGTGCCGCTGGGAATCACGCTGTGGGTGCTCAACCTGTTGATCGGCACCATGGACCAGAGCCTGACCGTGCTGCCGGCCGCCTGGCAGCCCGAGGCCTGGCTGGGAATGCGGATTCCCGGTCTGGGCGTGATTTTGACGCTGCTGGTGATCGTGCTGACCGGCATGTTCGGTGCCAACTTCTTCGGCCAGAAAATCATCGACTTCTGGGAGCGGCAGCTGATTCGCATCCCGGTGGTAAAAACCATCTACGGCAGCGTCAAGCAGGTGTCCGATACGATCCTGTCGGGCAGTGGGCATGCGTTTCGCAAGGTATTGCTGGTGCGCTACCCGCATCCGCAGGCATGGTCGCTGGCATTCCAGACCAATATACCGGACGAGGTGACCCGCATCCTGCCGGAGGAGCATGTGGCGGTGTTCATTCCCACCACGCCGAGTCCGGTCAACGGTTTTTATTTTTATGTGAAAAAAAGCGAGGTCATCGAACTGAATGTGTCGGTCGAACGCGCTTTGAAATACATCGTCTCGATGGGCGTCGCTTCAGGCGAAGTGCGTCCCGGAACTCAATAGGAAACAGCATGCGTACTCATTACTGCGGCGCCGTGACCGCCGCCGATATCGGCAAAACCGTCACCCTGTGCGGCTGGGCGCACCGCCGGCGCGACCACGGTGGCGTGATTTTCATCGATCTGCGCGACCGCGAAGGCATGATGCAGGTGGTGATCGACCCCGACACCCCGGCAGCGTTCAAGCTGGCCGAAGACGTGCGTTCCGAATTCGTGCTGAAGATCGAGGGTCTGGTGCGGCCGCGTCCCGCCGGCACCGAGAACCCCAACATGCCGACCGGCATGGTCGAACTGCTGACCAAAAGCCTGGAAGTGCTGAACCCCTCGCTGACACCACCGTTCCAGATCGACGACGACAACATCAACGAAAACATCCGCCTTACCTACCGCTACCTCGACCTGCGCCGCGAGCCGATGCAGAAGAACCTGCGTCTGCGCTATCGCGTCTCCAAGATCATGCGCGACTACCTCGATGCGAACGGCTTCATGGAAGTCGAAACGCCGATGCTGACGCGTTCCACCCCGGAAGGCGCACGCGACTACCTGGTGCCCTCGCGCGTTCACGACGGCATGTTCTACGCGCTGCCGCAGTCGCCGCAGTTGTTCAAGCAACTGCTGATGGTGGCGGGTGTCGACCGCTATTTCCAGATCACCAAGTGCTTCCGCGACGAAGACCTGCGCGCCGACCGCCAGCCCGAGTTTACCCAGGTCGACCTCGAAACCTCGTTCATGGGCGAAGAGGAAATCATGGGCCTGGTCGAGGGAATGATCCGCGACATGATGAAGCGCGCGCAGGACATCGACCTGCCCGCCGCCTTCCCGCGCATGAGCTACACCGAAGCGATGAACCGCTACGGCTCCGACAAGCCCGACATGCGGGTGAACCTGGAAATCACTGAAGTCACCGACGTCATGAAAGACGTTTCCTTCAAGGTATTCTCCGGTCCCGCCAACGATCCAAAAGGTCGCGTCGCGGCATTGCGCATTCCCGGCGGCGCGGCGATCAGCCGGGGCGAGATTGACGGCTACACCGAGTTCGTCAAAATCTATGGTGCCAAGGGCCTGGCCTACATCAAGGTCAACGATGTCGCCCAACTCAACGAAAGCGGCCTGCAATCGCCCATCGTCAAGAACCTCTCCGAAGCGTCGCTCGCCGCAGTGATCGAGCGCACCGGCGCGCAGAACGGCGACCTCATTTTCTTTGGCGCCGACCGCGCCAAGGTGGTGAACGACGCCCTCGGCGCGCTGCGCCTCAAGATCGGCCACGAGAAGGGCCATGTCGACGGCCGCGCCTGGGCGCCGCTGTGGGTGGTCGATTTCCCGATGTTCGAATACAACGAGGACGAGAATCGCTGGGATGCGCTGCACCACCCCTTTACCGCGCCCAAGGATGGCCACGAAGAATGGATCGCCACCGATCCCGGCAAGTGCCTGTCCAAGGCTTATGACATGGTGTTGAACGGCTGGGAAGTTGGCGGTGGTTCGGTGCGTATCCACCAGCAGGCGGTACAGGAAAAGGTTTTCGCTGCATTGAACATCGGCGAGGCAGAACGCCGCGAGAAATTCGGCTTCCTGCTCGACGCCCTGCAATACGGCGCACCCCCGCACGGTGGACTGGCGTTCGGTCTCGACCGTCTGGTGACGCTGATGGCCGGCGCCGAATCGATCCGCGACGTCATCGCCTTCCCCAAGACCCAGCGCGCCTCCTGCCTGATGACCAGCGCGCCCAACATGGTCGACGACAAGCAGCTGCGCGAACTGCATATCCGTCTGCGCAACACGGCAGCCTCGGACAAGGCGGCATGATTTTTCATCCGCGAAGTACGCGAAGGAGCGCGAAGAAAAGTTTTTCCGTGGTGTCTCTTCGCATACTTCGCGGACAAAGGGTTTTTGTATGAACTTCGCCGACATCCTGAAAACCCTGCCCGAATTCGAGGGTGAAAAACTGGTGCTGACCGACCCCGCCGGCGACGAGATTGCGACGATTACCAATGCGCCGGGTACCGCCGGTTCTTTTCGCGTGTATGCCTATCTCGCGCAACAATACGGCGCGATCGATGCCGAGGCCGCCGCCGAAGGCCTGGCGATTTTCGCCGAACACACCGAGGATGCCAGCACACACCCCGGCAGGCATCCGAACATCGACCGCCTGATCGCCATCCTGACGACAGGCAGCCCGCTCAACGCCCGCATCATTTGATCGCGCATAAAACCCCTGTTTCGGTGCTGGTCATCATCCACTCGGCCGACGGCCAGGTGCTGTTGATGGAACGCGCCGATGCGCCGGGATTCTGGCAGTCGGTCACCGGCTCGCAGGACGCGAATGAAACACTGGTACAGACCGCGATCCGCGAAGTGCGCGAGGAGACCGGGCTCGATGCGACCCGGTTCGAGCTGGTGCCGTGGGACATCGAAAACCGTTACGAGATTTATGAACGCTGGCGTCACCGCTACGCGCCGGGGGTGACGCACAATACCGAGCACGTGTTCGGCCTGCGTTTGCCCGCACCGCTGCCGGTCACCCTGGCGCCAGACGAGCATCTGCACGCCGTGTGGCTGCCGTGGGAGAAAGCGGCGGAACGCTGCTTTTCCCCCAGCAATGCGGCCGCCATCCGCCAGCTGCCGGCGCGCTTATAATTCGCACCATGACCTCTCCGCTGCATGTCGCCAGCTACAACATCCACAAGGGCCTGTCGCAATTCAACCGCCGGCTGACGGTGCACGAATTGCGTGACCGCCTCGGTACGCTGGGAACCGACATCGTGTTCCTGCAGGAGGTGCAGGGCGGTCACGGCCTGCGCGCCAGCCGCTTTCAGCACTGGCCGGGCCGGCCGCAGCACGAGTTCCTGGCGGGGCAGGTCTACACCGACTTCGCCTACGGCAAGAACTGCGTCTACGACACCGGCCACCACGGCAACGCCATCCTGTCGCGCTACAAGATTCTCAACTGGGAAAACGAGGATATTTCCGCTCATGCCTTCGAGAGCCGCGGCATGCTGCACTGCGAAATCGAAGTCCCCGGCATGGCTTCACCGGTGCACTGCATCAATGTCCACCTTGGGCTGACCGAAGGCGGGCGCAAGCGCCAGCTGGCGATGATCGTCGCACGCGTGCGCAAGATGGTACCGGATGGCGCGCCGCTGATTCTGGCGGGCGACTTCAACGACTGGCAGGTGCGTGTCGGGCGCTATTTCGGTGACGAGCTGGGCTTGTCCGAAGTGTTCGAAACCCACCACGGCAAGGCGGCGCGCAGTTATCCGTCCATTCTGCCGATGTTCCAGCTTGACCGTATTTATGTGCGGCGCTTCACCATTCAGGCCGCACAGGTTCATACCGGCAACGCCTGGCACCGCATTTCCGATCACGCTGCGCTGACTGCCAAGCTCAGCCCGGCCTGATGCCGTGCCCAGCCGCTTGCCTTACGCGGGACGCTGATTTTTCACCCGCAAGGAGTAGGCCGTGGCTGTATAGCCGCTGAAGCGGCAACAATCACGCTCTATAGGCTGAAGCCCATGAAAAATCGTTTGCGCAGATTCTATTGCCGTGGTGTCGAACCGGTTTCCGGCAACCGCCTGCGGCTGCTGCAAAATGGCGCCGAATTTTTTCCGGCTCTGATCGCGTCGATCGATGCCGCACAGTCCGAAGTCTTTCTCGAAGCCTACATTTTCAATGCCGACCCGAGCGCCGGGGCGGTGCGGGATGCGCTCATCCGTGCCGCGCAACGCGGGGTACGGGTGCGGCTGATGATCGATGGCGTGGGTTCGCGCGACTTGCCGGCCGACTGGCGTGCAGCGCTCGATGACGGGGGCGTCGGCGTGCTGGTCTACCGTCCGATAGTAAGCGGCTGGCTTTCCAATCCTCACAACCTGCGGCGGCTGCATCGCAAGCTGGCGGTGATCGATGCGCGTATCGCGTTCGTCGGCGGCATGAACCTGATGGATGATTTCGAGCCGGTGCGATTCGCCGCGCCACGGCTCGATTTCAGCGTTGAAGTGCAGGGGCCGCTGCTTGACCCCATCTATCAAAGCGTCCGCCATCTGTGGCACCTGGTGGCCTTGACGCAACTGCAAGCAGGCGAAAAAGCTCCCCCGCAGATCAAGCCGTCGTGGCCGACCGACGGCCATGTGCGCGCTGCATTTGTCGTGCGCGACAACTTCGCCCATCGGCGTGACATCGAGCGGGTGTACCTCGCAGCCCTGGCACTGGCGCGCGAGGAAATTCTCATCGCCAATGCCTATTTCCTGCCAGGTCACCGTTTCCGCAAACTGCTCAAGCATGCTGCGGCGCGCGGCGTCCGGGTGCACCTGCTCATGCAGGGGCACACCGACCATCCATTTTTTCAAGCGGCCGCGCGCGCCCTCTATCGCGATCTGCTCGCCGCCGGGGTGGAGATTTACGAATATCAGGCGAGCGAGCTGCATGCCAAAGTGGCCGTCGTCGACGGACACTGGTCGACGGTAGGTTCCAGCAACATCGATCCGTTCAGCTTGTTGCTGGCGCGCGAGGCGAACCTCGTCGTGGATGACGCAGTCTTTGGGCGCGACCTGCAGCAACGGCTGCACCAGGCGATCAGCCAGTCTGTTGCGCTGGATCCCGCCGACTGGCAGCGTCGAGCCTGGCCACGCCGCATGCTGTCGTGGCTGGCTTATGGTGGCGTGAGGCTGATGGTGGGATTGCTGGGTGCCGGGCGCCGGGTGTGACTTGACGCCATGCCGAAACCTGTACCGAGCCTGGTTTGTGCCTGCTCAAAATACGATGCTATATTGATCGGCGGAACCAGAACCAGATTCCGCTTATCCCCTTTTTACCCAGTCCACTCTTGGAGATGTTATGAAGAAAATGTATTCCGTTATTTGTGCAGCCATGCTGTCCCTGTCCGCTTCCGCCGCGATGGCCGACTCCGCGACCCTGCCCAGCAAGGTGGAGATCGACGCGATCACGGCCGGCGCAACCGTCACCGCGATCGACAAGGCCAATCGTGGCTTCACCCTGAAGGCCAAGGATGGCAAGACCCACAGCTTCACGGCGGGTCCGGAAATGGTGAATTTTGACCAGATGAAAGTCGGCGACAAGGTTGAAGCGACGTATGCGGAGGAAATGTCCATCAGCGTGAACAAGCATGGCACGGCGCCGAAAATGGAAGAAAAATCGGCCGTGGTGAGAGCGCCCAAGGGCGCGAAACCCGGCGTGATCGTGGCGAATAGCACGGAAATCGTCGGCGTGGTGACGGCAATCGACCACAAGGCGCGCAGCGTTACCGTGAAGGGCCCCAAGGGCAACGAAATCACCAAGACCGTGAAGGCCGACGTCAAGGGCTTCGACTATGTCGCCAAAGGCGACAATGTGGTGATCAGTTACACCGAGGCATTGTCCATCTCGGTGGTGACGCCGGTTCCGGCCGCCAAGTCGAAACCCTGATCGACAGGATATTGATCCGGCACGAATTAAATATGAGTACCGTTCGCCCTGAGCTTGTCGAAGGGCTGTGCTTCGACAGGCTCAGCACGAACGAACTCGCGAATAAATCTGGCCGGATCAATAGGAGCCGGGCGCAAGCCTGGCACCCAACAAAAAGGGCGACAAGGTGTCGCCCTTTTTGTTGGGTGCCGTGTGCGAGCCAAACGGGGAATGGGGCAGCGTGCGAAAGGTGCTGGCTTGCTTTACAGCCGCGCCGCCTTGAAGGTGTCGCACTTTCCCGGGTCGCCGCTTTGCATGCCGCGGCTGAACCAGCGCATCCGCTGCTCCGACGAACCGTGGGTGAAGGATTCCGGCACCACGACCCCACGCGCCTGTTTTTGCAAGCGGTCGTCGCCCACCCCGGCCGCGGCGGCCAGGGCTTCCTCGGTGTCGCCGGGCTCCAGAATCTGGCGTGCCTTGTTGGCGTGGTACGCCCACACACCGGCAAAGCAGTCGGCCTGCAATTCCATGCGCACCTGCAACGCGTTGCCTTCGGACTCGCCAGCGCGGCTTCGCGCCGCCTGAACCTTGTCCGAGATGCCCAGCAGCGCCTGCACGTGGTGGCCCACCTCGTGCGCCACCACGTAGGCTTGCGCAAAGTCGCCCGGCGCGTCGTGACGCTGCGCCAGGTCGTTGAAGAAGCTCATGTCGAGATACAGCTTCTGGTCGCCCGGACAGTAAAAAGGCCCCATCGCCGCCTCGGCGAATCCGCACGCCGATTGCACCGCTCCGGAAAACAGCACCAGTTTGGGCTGCCGGTATTGCTGGCCCGACCCACGGAATAGCGTTACCCACACGTCTTCCGTATCCGCCAGCACCACCGACATGAATTCCTTTAGCCGTTCCTCTTCCGGGCTGAACGTGGCCGCCTGCTGTTCCGTTTGCGTCGGCGCCAGAGTGCCCGCCTGGTTCAGCACCACCGACG
>Ga0326726_10003856_pt1 | contig 13764 bp, 8 predicted proteins | sample MHFenrmetagenome_2_FD_207603 | JGI IMG/M metagenome (GOLD analysis project Ga0326726, IMG submission 207603) | Lab enriched peat soil microbial communities from Michigan Hollow, Ithaca, NY, United States - MHF15MN | ecosystem: Environmental > Terrestrial > Soil > Wetlands > Peat | place: USA... | reverse complement strand
CTGTGGCCGACTACGTCGGGACCATCCCGCATACCAACTATGCGATCTCGCCCGACGGGAAGACCTTCGCGATGGTGCGCCGGAACCCCGCCACCCGCATCATGATCATCCAGAACCTGCCCGGCCTGGTGCACGAGCTGCAGGGGAGCTCCAAGAGAACTCAGTGACGGAGGCCCGATCCCTCAGTTCGCGCTTGCGCGATACCGCACGCCCCACCGCACCACCCCGCCCGTGTCACTCTCCAGCTGGATGACGCGCATCGCGCCCACCTTCCGCTGACTCACGAGGCGCGCGCCGGTCACGTCGACCCGATCGAATCGGACTCCTGCCGGCTCGTTCACGTAGAGCTCATACGGATCTCCCGCCACCAACGTGCTCACGCCGCTCAACATGTCGCCGCCCCAGGCGACGCGCTGCAGGTCGGGCCCGCCGCAGGTCACATGACGGCTGGTGGCCAGGAGCTGGGGATGCGGCATCCGCGGCCGGAGGCAGATGACCTGGACGCCGAACCGCGGATCGATGGGGCCGGCTCGCAGCGTATCGCGCACCGCGCCGAGCGGTTCTTTCGTCCAGAACTCGAAGCCGAGATAGTCCGTCCCGCTCGCGAGCCCGAGCTCCGAAAGCGGAATCGCAATGTTCTCGTCGCGCGTTCGGGCCAGGACCGTCCACTGCTCGAACGGCCGCGCGATGTCGAGCTGATAGAGCGGCACGACCTCTCGCTGGTCGGCGTCGAAGGGACGGGGGCCGGAGCCGCTCAACTGCGTCCCGGCCTGGGCGAGGAGCGACGATCGCGACGGGTCCACGTCGTAGAGTTGCTCAGGTCTGGTGAAGAGCACCGGCGACGTGCGCTTCGCCGCTTCCACGCGATCGGTCCGGTACACCTCCGGCCGGTCGGTCAGCATCAGCACGGACCCGGTCAGGGTGGTGAGCGTCGCGGCGCGATAGCCGTCGGGCTGGTGGATCTCGATGTGGTCGGGGTCGTTCCGCCAGACGACGTTGTTGAACGAGTTGTATTGGGCAAAGGACCCGTAGCCGAAGCCGTCGTCGCCCACCCGCATGCCGTCCACCAGGCCGATCAATTCGGGCCGGATGCCCCAGCAGGCGAGGAGATAGGCGTCGTTCCCGATGGCGAGTCGCACCTGGCGGACGACGTTGCGGAACACCGCCTCGCGATCCAGCCCCTTCCGCTCGAAGAAGTCGGCGTAGCTGTTGTAGCCCTCGTAGCGGAGGTGCCGGAGCGCGTCGAGCTTGAAGTAATCCCAGCCCATTGCCCGGAGCGCCCGGTACACCGGCGTCACCACCGAGTCCATGGCGCCCGCCGAGCTCCCGTCCAGGACGTAGCCCACCCAGTTCCCCCTGGCCGGCTTTTCATCGGCTGTTCTCACGAACCACTGCGGGTGAGTCTCCGCCGGAAGGCGGTCCTGGAAACTCACATTGGTCCAGATGCCGGGCTGGAGGCCTCGGGCGCTGATGTAGCGCTGGAGGCTGTCGAGTCCGCCGGGGAACTTGTCGTTGGTGTGGAGCCAGTGATCGGGCATGCCGATGGGGAGCCGCTGGTAGCCGTCGTCGATCTGCAGATAGGTGTAGCCGAAGGGGCGGAGCACCTCGGACAGCACGTCCGCCGTCTGGTGAATGTGCTGTTCGGTCACCTTGTCGAAGAAGGCGTACCACGACGTCCACCCCGCCACCGATTTCGTCCACGGCTGATACTCCCAGGGCCGGTACTCCGCGAGCCCGCGATGCCGCTGGTAGAAGCGCGGCCGGAACCGCAGGGAAACTTCCCCGCCCTCCGCCGTCACCTGGTAGGCCACCGTGCTGTCCCCGGCCGCCACCGGCGCCAGCTCCACTCGCGCCGGTTCGTCCACCGAGAACACCCAATCACCCCGGCGGTCGTAGAACGCTCGCTGCAGCCGGTTCGCGACCCGGCCGACAGCGTGCCGCACCACCTTGAGCCCGTCCTCGCGCGGCTCCGCCTCGGCGGCGAAGGCTTCGGGAGAGCCCCGGACCGCGCCGAGGATGGTGACGCGGCCGCCTCCCGTCGCGGTCCACTTGAGCACCTGCGTCACCCGGCCACCGGCCGAGTCGGTGAGCTGCCGGAAGGAGACGGGGCCCCCCGTCGTCGAAATCCTTCCCTCGAAGAGCACTCGACCCTGATAGGTCAGGCTGATATGGTCGGGAGCGATCGAGAGTGCGGCGGGCGCGTTGGGGGGCGGGACAGGAGCCTGCGCGGTCGCGAGCGCGGGAGCGAGGCAGGCGACGATGAGGGCGAGCATCTTCATGATGGCCGTAGGTTGCGCCCCGCCCGGGGAAATGGCAAGATGGTGGCCACCTCCAACGGTGGACCCGGATGACATTCTCGACGATCGACATCGCCAGCTTCATCGGCTTCCTGGTGCTGGTCTTCGCGGTGTCCATCGGTGCCACGCGGCGCAAGCGAGTCGCGACCGTCGATTACTTTCTTGCCGGCCGCGAGCTCAGCTGGTGGCTGATCGGCATCTCCCTCATCGCGTCCAATATTTCCACCGAGCATTTCGTGGGTCTGTCCGGCCGCGGGTACGCCATCGGGCTCGCCATCGCGAGCTATGAATGGATGGCCGCGGTCACGATGGTCGTGGTGGCCCTCTTCTTCCTTCCCCGATTCCTGCGTGCCGGCATCTTCACGATGCCGGAGTATCTCGAATACCGCTACGACGGCGTGGCGCGGAGCATCATGGCGCTCTTCATGATGCTGGCGTACGTCTTCGTGGCGCTCGCGACGGTGCTCTACAGCGGGGCACTGGCCCTCAACGCCGTCATCGGGCTCGACGTGATCCGGGGCATCTGGATCATCGGTGCGCTCTCCGGGCTCTACGTGACCTACGGCGGACTCCGTGCCGTGGTGTGGACCGAGCTCATCCAGGGAGTGGCGCTCCTGCTGGGCGGACTGCTGGTCTTCGTGCTCTCGCTCAATGCCATCGGCGGCTGGAGCCGGTTCGCCGAGCTTTCCGCGGGGCAGCTCCACACCGTCCTGCCATGGAACGACCCGGAAATGCCTTGGCTGGCGGTGTTCTTCGGCGGGCTGTGGATCCCGAACCTCTTCTACTGGGGGCTCAACCAGTTCATCACGCAGCGGGCGCTCGCCGCCCGGAGCCTCGCCGAGGGGCAGCGGGGGACGATCTTTGCCGCCGCGATCAAGGTGAGCATCCCCTTCCTCATCGTGATGCCGGGGATGATGGCGGTGCACCTCTTTCCGGACCTGATCAAGACGCCCGACCAGGCCTACCCGGTGATGATCCGCCAGCTGGTGCCGGCCGGGCTCCTCGGTATCATGCTCGCCGCGCTCTTCGGGGCGGTCCTGAGCACCTTCGAGTCGCTCCTCAACTCGGCCGCCACGATCTTCAGTCTCGACATCTACCAGCGGCACTGGCGCCCCCGGGCAGAGGCCGCCGAACTGGTGCGGGTGGGCCGGTGGGCCACCCTGGTCCTCTTCCTGGCGGGGTGCCTCTGGGCGCCGCTTGTGGGGCGGATGGGGAGCGTCTTCCAGTACATCCAGATGTTCTGGGGGTTTATCTCGCCCGGGATCGTGGCGGCATTCGTGGTGGGGATGATCTCGCCCCGGACCCCGCCCCTGGCCGCCAAGGGAGCGATGATCCTGGGCATTCCGGTCTATGGGCTCCTCCTCTGGTCTCTTCCCGGAGTGGCGTTCCTGCACCACATGGCCATCACTTTCTTCGTGGTGGCCGCCTACATGGGAATTGTGACGGTGCTCCGCCCGCTCGCTGCGCCGGTCGTATTCCCGGTCAAGGAGGGAATCGCCCTGGAGCCCGCTCGGCACGTCCGTCTCGCCGGCGGACTGGTGATCGCGGCGGTGGTGGCGCTCTACCTCTATTTCTGGTAGCGGACCTCCTCGCGGGAATACCGGTGGAGGTGCATCTTCCTACGTGCCCACCTCCCCTCCCAAGCGCCTCACCGTCACCCTGCTGGCCAGTGCGCAGCTGCTTGCTGCGTGCACCATGTGGGTGCCGACGACGACGCCGACGCCGAGCTTCATCAACGAGAAGCATCCCTCCGAGGTCCGCCTGGGGCTGCACGACGGGTCGACCGTCCGCGTGAAGTGGCCGATCATCGTTGGCGATTCGCTCATCCGGAGCGATTCCGCCAGCCGCCAGCGATCCCGCAACAGGGGCGCGCCGGTCCCGACCGGCCCCAGTATTGCCGTCCGCGACGTGACGACTGTCGAATCCCGCCAGCTGAGCGTGGTCAAGACGGCAACCCTGATGATCGCGATTCCCCTGGCGGCGGGTATTGCGATCTGCGCCTTTGAGGAGTGCAGTGCGGATTAGGTCTTTCGGTCCCGGTCGCCAGACCCCATCTTCAGGGCCACGATGACTGACCCGCTTCCCCGCCTTGTTGCCTCGTTGTCCGACCGCTACCGCCTCGAACGGGAGCTTGGCCAGGGTGGCATGGCCACCGTCTACCTGGCCCAGGACCTGAAGCACGACCGCAGAGTGGCGGTCAAGGTGCTGCGGCCCGAACTCGCCGCCGTGATTGGTGCCGAGCGCTTCCTCTCCGAGATCAAGACCACCGCCAATCTCCAGCATCCCCACATTCTCCCGCTCTTCGACAGCGGGGAGGCGGACGGCTTCCTCTTCTACGTCATGCCGTTCGTGGAAGGGGAGACCGTCCGCGACCGGATGAACCGGGAAAAGCAGCTCCCGGTGGCCGACGCGGTCCGGATCGCGGGCGAGGTGGCGAGCGCGCTGGATTATGCGCACCGCCACAACGTGATCCACCGCGACATCAAGCCCGAGAACATCCTGCTGCACGACGGCCGTGCCCTGGTGGCCGACTTCGGCATCGCCCTCGCCGCGAGCAAGGCGGGCGGCACCCGGATGACCGAGACCGGGATGTCGCTCGGCACCCCGCACTACATGAGCCCCGAGCAGGCAATGGGCGAGCGGGAGATCACGGCACGGTCCGATGTGTACGCCCTCGGCTGCGTACTCTACGAAATGCTCACCGGCGAGCCGCCGTTCACCGGCGCCACGGCACAGGCGATCGTGGCCCGGGTGCTCACCGAGAACCCGCGGCCGATGCTCCCGCAGCGGCACACGATCCCGCCGCAGGTCGAGGCGGCGGTCCTCACCGCGCTGGAAAAACTTCCGGCCGATCGGTTTGCCACGGCGGCGGACTTCGCCGAGGCGCTTACCAGCACGCACTACGCGCCGAGCGCCACGAGGGCGATGACGGCGGCGGGGCCGGCCTCCACGTTCTGGAAGCGACGGTTCTCGATCGCCGCCAGCGTGGCGATCATGGCCACCCTCCTCGCACTGTGGGGATGGTTGCACGCGCGCGCGCTGGCCAATCCACCGACCACCTGGCAGTACATCGCCCTGGGTGAGAGCCTGTCCCCGCAACTGAGCCTGCCCGGCCTGGCCCTGTCGCCCGATGGCGCCACCCTGGTGGTCAAGGACAACGTCCAGAACGGTCTCCTCTGGAGCAAGCGCCTCGACGCGCTCGAGCCGACCCCGATTCCCGGCACCGAGCGCGCCAGCAATCCCACCTTTTCGCCTAGCGGTGAATGGGTGGCCTTCGTCGCCGACCAGCACCTCCGGAAGGTGCGGCCGTCAAGTGGGGCCGTCGTCACCCTCGCGGACTCGGTGGCGGGAGGCTTCGGGGGCGCAGCCTGGCTGGATGACGGCACGCTGGTGTACACCGCCCCCGATCTCAACAAGTTGATTCGCGTGAGCGAGTCCGGGGGGGCCGGCACCGTCGTCTTCACCACCGACGGGCTGCAGGGAATCGGGGTCGGGTATCCGACGCCGCTTCCGGGAGCACGGGGCGTCCTCTTTCAGGGTTGCACCTCGGGCTGCGTGACGATGAGCCTGCGCGTGCTCGACCTCAAGACCGGAAAGCAGAAGGTCCTGCTCAACGAAGTGGGCCAGGGGTGGTACCTGCCGACCGGCGACCTCCTCTACACCCAGCGCGACGGGTCGGCGCAGGTGGCTCCCTTCGATCTGGCCAAACTGGAAGTGACAGGGCCCGGCGTGCCGGTCCTCGAGCGTGTCCTGGTGCTCAATGGATTTGCCCAGCTGGCGGTGTCCGCAACGGGCAGTGTGGTGTACGCCGCGGGCGAGAGCCCGAACAGCGAAAACACGATGATGCGGGTGTCCCGGACCGGCGTGAGTTCTCCGATTGATACGAGCTGGGTCGGAAGATTCACTTCGCTGGCCATCGCGCCCGATGGGAAGCGGCTGGCCGTGGGTATCGGCGCGGGAGCGGGCGCCCTCAACATCTGGATCAAGCAACTCGACCGGGGCCCGCTGACGCGCCTTTCGTTCGGCGGAAGCGACCGGCGGCCGGCGTGGTCGCCGGATGGACGAATGGTCATCTTCGTGCGGGACACGCTCGGCGGCAGCATCGTGGTGGGGCGGTTTGCCGACGGCAGCCGACCCGATACAGTCCTGGTCCACATCAAGCAGCAGGTGCAGGAAGTGACCTGGACCCACGACAGGCAATGGCTCGTGGTGCGGACCGACAACGGGAATGAGGGCGCAGGCGACATCCTCGGCATTCGCACCAATGGGGATACGACGCCGGTGCCGCTGGTGAACAGTGCCTTCACCGAGCTCCATCCGGCGGTCTCGCCGGACGGGCACTGGCTGGCGTACGCCTCGATTGAATCGGGCCGGAACGAGGTGTACGTCCGTCCGTTCCCCAACACTCGCGACGGCCGCTGGCAGGTCTCCACGGACGGCGGCGCCTCGCCCCGCTGGTCGCCTGACGGCCGGGAGCTGTACTACCTCGACGCCACGCGCCGGATGATCGCGGCACGGATCGTCACGAGTCCGTCCTTCTCTGTCGTCGAACTCGACCCGCTCTTCGATGCCTCGGGCTATACCCCCGACGACTTCCATACCGCCTACGACCTCACCCCCGACGGGCGCTCCTTCATCTTCGCAGCCCCCCGGCAGTCGTCCGGCGCGATCCGCGCGCCGAGCCTGGTGCGGGTGGATCACTGGTTCCGTGATCTCGCGACCCGGCTGAAGCAGTAGTCGCATCCTGACAACATCTTGATGCCCCCGTTCATAGGTTGAGGATGATCACACCACCCCGGTGTCAGGACAGGGAGGACCCCAGATGACGGCCCCGGCAGCGCGCGACGAGTTCGACCTTCGCGTCACCCCACCCGTGCAGTACGCCCGGATGCTGGCGGTCATGGCCGCCGCCATCCTCTTGTGCTTCGCGTTCCGGTCCCGGCTCAATCCCACCGACGTCGCGATGGTGCTCCTGCTGGGCGTCGTGTTCGTGGCCTCGCGCTCGGGCCGCGGTGCGGCGGTGGCAGCGTCCATCCTCGGCATCGCCGCGTTCGACTTTCTCTTCGTGCCGCCGTACTACACCTTCGACGTTGCCGAGTCCTCCTACTTCTTCACCTTCGCGGTCATGCTCCTGGTGGCGCTCAGCATGAGCCGCCTCACCGCTGCCATCCGCGAGCATGCCCTTGAGGCCCGGGAAAGTGCGCTGCGCACCACGGCGCTGTTCGACCAGAGCCGCGAGCTTGCCGAGGCGGAGAGCAGGGAGGCGATCGTGGCGATTGCCACCCGGCACATCGGCCGTGCCGGGGCCGGCAAGGCCGAATTGATCCTGACCGACGTGGCAGGGATCGAGGATGGCGCGCCGAAGTGGCCCGCCGGCGGGATGTTCGAGGATACCACGGCCCGGGTCGCGGGCAGCTGGGCGTTCGCCAATGGAGAAGCGGCGGGGAACGGCACGCGGCACCTTGCAGCGGGCGACGTCTGCGTCGCGCCGATCCGGGCGCCCTCCCGCATCCTGGGCGTGGTGGCCCTACGGCCCGACGCCCTCGACCGCGTGCTCTCCGAGGCCGAGTGCCGGACCATCCAGGCGCTGGCGGACCAGGCAGCGCTGGCCCTCGAGCTCGGCACCGTGGCACAGCGGTGGGAAATGCGGTCGCGGGGAGAAGCCCGGGGGGGCTGACCGTTCCTTCGCCGGGCGATCCTCGCGCAATCGGCAATCGCGCACTAGACTGTCTCCCCATGCCCAGCGTCCCGGCCACCTTGACCGCCTCCCTCGACAATCGCTACCGCATCGAGCGGGAAATCGGCGAGGGTGGCATGGCCACGGTCTACCTCGCCGAAGACTTGAAGCACCAGCGCATGGTGGCCATCAAGGTCCTGAGACCCGAACTCGCCGCCGCCATCGGCGTGGATCGGTTCCTGGCCGAGATCAAGACCACCGCGGCACTGCACCATCCGCACATCCTCCCGCTCCACGATTCCTGCCAGGACGCGAGTTGCCTGTACTATGTGATGCCGTACGTGGAAGGCGAATCCCTCCGCCAGCGACTCACCCGCGAAAAACAGCTGCCACTCGACGAGGCGCTCCGGATCACGCGCGAGGTGGCCGACGCCCTGCAGTACGCGCACGGCCGCGGCGTCATCCATCGCGACATCAAGCCGGAGAATATCCTCCTCGAGGGCGGGCACGCGCTGCTGGCCGACTTCGGGATTGCGCGGGCGGTGAGCGCCGCGTGCCGGGACAACGAGAAACTCACGCAAGTGGGAATGGCGGTCGGCACCCCGACCTACATGAGCCCGGAACAGGCGGCAGCCGACCCGGACGTGGACGGTCGGAGCGATCTCTACAGCCTCGCCTCCGTTCTCTATGAAATGCTCGTGGGAGAGCCGCCGTTCACCGGGGCCACCCACGAAGCCATCCTGGTGCAGCGCTTCACCCAGACGCCTCCGCACGCCATCGTCAAGCGGCCCTCGGTGCCGGTCTACCTCGATCGGGCGCTGGTGCGCTCGCTCGCCCGCCTGCCGGGAGACCGCTTTCCCACGGTGGAACGGTTCGCTGCGGCCCTCGTGCCGAACTCGTCCGAGGGAAGTGCCCTGGCCGAGGACAAGTCGGTGGCCGTGCTCCCCTTCACCAGCATGAGTGCCGATCCCGACAGCGAGTATTTCGGCGACGGCATCGCCGAGGAGATCATCAACGCGCTGGGCCGCCTGCCGGGGCTCCGCGTGGCCGCCCGTGCGTCGGCGTTCGCCTTCCGGGGCAAGGCAGACGATTTGAAGGGCATTGCGACCCAACTCGGCGTGCGCACCGTGCTCGAGGGCAGCGTCCGCGATGCCGGCAATCGGGTGCGGGTCACCGCCCAACTGGTGGACGTCGACACCGGTTTCCAGCTCTGGTCGGAGCGCTACGACCGCGAACTGACGGACATTTTCGCGATCCAGGACGAGATCGCCACCGCCATCGCAAAGAAGTTCGAGGTCACCCTCGGCGGCTCGGACGCCGGTCCCCTGGTTCAACCCGGGACGACCAATCTCAAGGCCTACGATCTCTACCTCCGTGGCCGCGCGCTGCTCCATCGGCGCGGGGCCTCGCTCCAGGCGGCCATCGAGGCCTTCGAGGAGGCCGTGGCCATCGATCCCGATTACGCGCCGGCGCTTGCCGGCCTGGCCAGGGCGTTGATGCTCTCCGCGTTCTGGGGAATGGTCGAACCGGGAGAGGTGCTGGGCCGGGCCAGCGAGGCGGCGGCGCACGCCCTCCGGAGCGACGCCCAATTGGGCGAGGCCCACGCCGCGGCCGCCCTCGTCGCGTTTGCCGCGCGATCTGACCGCCTGGAGGCGCAGGCCGAATGGGAGAAGGCGATCGCCCTGGCCCAGGATGCCGACGCCGACACCCGCATCTCGCGGGCGGCCTTCGACCTCGGCTACGCCCGGGCGGATTTCACAGCCGCCGCGCGGGAAATCAGCGCAGCACTGGAAACGGACCCCTTGAGTTCGAGCGGGTACGCGGGGTTGACCGTCATGTACCGAAGCGGAGGCAACGTCCAGGCGGCCCGCACCGCCGCCCGGCGAGCCCTCGAGCTCGATCCGGAATCGCTCTACGCCCACTGGGCAGTTCTCTACTCGCTGAGCGGGGGCGATGCCATCGACGAGGCGCGCCGAGTCGGGCGGGAGGCCAGGGCAAAATTTGGGAGGCACCCCTGGCTGCTGATGGGCGAGTCCGTCAACCTGCCCCCGGGCGCCGATCGTTCGGAGGCGGTGGCGCGCTATGAAGAACTCGCCGCGCGGTCGCGAACCGACTACGTGCAGCCCTCCGTACTCTGCGCAATGGCGGCGTCCGCGGGGCGGCTCGAGGAGTCGGCGTCCTGGCTCATCCGCGCCCTCGAGATCCGCGACTCCCTCATGCTGGCACTCATTGCGCAGTTTGCCGACCTGACGCCGGTGCTGCAGCGGCCAGAAGTCCGGGAAGCACTCCGCCGCGTCAACTGGCGCCCGCCCACGAGGCACTGACCCACCTTCCCGCCCTGAGTGTCACAACCCACGACAGTCGAGAAACTCAACGCTGCGCGCACGCCACTCCGCTGGACGGTGCGGGGCCTCATCCTTGCGACATTGCCCCGGTCTCATCAGCTGGCCGGAGAGCTCCGCATGCCGACAACGCCCAAAGTGGGATGGGACACGACCTTCAAGCGGGCCGGCACCGTGCTGTCGGCCGGCGCCGCCCTCGTCTCCATCGTCTCGTTCGTGGCAAGCCGCCGCGAAGCGCAAGACAGCGCCCGCATGGCGGGATTGGCGGCCGCCGAGGTCAGCCGGATCGACCTCTCCCCGTCCGTCGATACCGCCTATGCCCTGGGCGACACGCTCCACATCACCACGATGGCCGCCGATGCGCACGGCCAGGCGCTGCACGCCGCGGCCGTCCATTGGTCGGCGGACGATCCCACCGTCGCCGAGGTGGACAGCACCGGGCAGGTGATCGCGCGGGGTGTCGGCGTGACGTCGGTGACCGTGGCCATCGGGGGCCGCGCCGGTCGGGCAAGGGTTTGGGTCCTGCCGCGCGTCACCGCCCTCGCCATCGAGGGAGACAGCATCATTCGCGTCGCGGAAGGCGAGGCGGTCACCCTCCAGGCCGCGACCAGCGACGCCAGGGGAAACCGCATTCCCCCGACCGGGCTCCGCTGGACCTCGGCCGACGGCACGGTGGCCACGATCGACAGCACGGGGACGCTGCATGGCCTCATCCCCGGAGGCACCACCATCACCGTGGCGGCGGCGGGGCTCGCCGCCGAACGGCGGGTGGCGGTGATGCCGGTCCCTGCTTCGATGACGCTGACCGCCGGCGGAGAACAGCGGAGCGCGGCCGGGCAGCGCGTGCCCGATCCGGTGTCGGTGCAGGTCGTGTCGCGAAGCGGCCGGCCGGTGCCGGACGTGACCGTCCGCTTCGAACCCGCCGGATCGGGGCGGGCCGATCCCGACACCGTCACGACGGACGCCCGCGGTGTGGCAACGACCCGGTGGACGCTCGGCCTGGTCCCGGGACGCCAGCGGCTGGCCGTCCAGGTCACGGGCATCGACAGCGCGATGGTGGTGGCTGCGGAGGCGGATCCGACCTCAAAGAACACGCGAATCGTCCTGCTCACGGACAGCCTCATGGGCGAGGCGGGCACGTTGCTGGCCCACCCGGTCGCACTCCAGGTGACCGACACCAGCGGACTCGCGCTGGCCGATGTGCTGGTGTCGTGGACCGCCCTCGATGGCGGCGCCTTCTCGCAGGCAGATGCCCGAACCGACAGCCTGGGAGAGGCGCACGCGCATTGGCGCCTGGGGCCGAAGGCCGGTCGCCAGCGGGCGCGGGTGCAGATCGGGAACCCCCGGGCGCTCGCGCCCTTCCCGATCGCGGCCAGGGCCTCGGCGGGCGAGGTGGCATCGATGGTCGTGACGGCGGGCGAGGCGCAGCGGGGTGTCGTCGGCACGACGCTCGGTCACGCCGTGGTGATTCGCGCGGCGGACAGTCTTGGCAATGCGGTCGTCGGAGTGCCGATCCGCCTTCGAGCCCAGACCGGAGTCGTGGATTCGCTGCTGCGAACCAGCGCCGACGGCAGGATCAGCGTGCGGTGGACGCTGGGGAACGCGGCGGGTCCTGTGCGGCTCGTGGCCCGGCTCGAGACGCGGGACGACAGCGCCGTTGTAACAGCAACAGCCCTCCCCGGCGCGGCGAAGACTCTCTACTTCGCCTCGGCACCGGCAAGCGGCACCGCGGGGCGGGCGCTGCTCAAGCCAGTGCAGGTGATTGTGCGGGACCGCTTCGGGAACCCGATCCCCAAGGTAACGGTCGGCTTCAGCGCGGCGGCCGGAAAGGTGATGCCGGCGCAGGCGGTCACTGACGCAGCCGGCCGCGCAGCCACCAGCTGGACTCTGGGGCCCAAGCGCGGCAAGCAATCGCTGACTGCGTCGGTGAAATCGCCCGCGCTCAAGAGCGTCCAAACGGTCGAGGCAGGAGCGGCGGCTCACAAATGAGTCACCCTCCTGCCCCGCTGCCCCGCTTACTTCAGTCCTGCCAGTATCCCCTCGATCCGCTTCTTCTGCACCGGATCCGTCGCCAGCGAGAGCGCCTTCTGGTAGTTGGTGATCGCCTTGGCCTTGTCGCCGGTGACGGCGTAGGCCTCGCCCAGGCTGTCCCAGGCGTTCCAGCTCTCCGGATGGTCCTTCGTATTGCGGATGAAGATCGCGAGCGCCTCGCTGTTTCGCTTCTGATTGAGCAGCTGATAGCCGTAGGCGTTGAGCTGCGCCTCGTTGGCGGTGGCGAGGTGCGCCTTCCGAAGTGAGTCGGCCTCGGCCTTCTTCCCGCGGCGGTCGAGGATCGCCGCCTTGAGATTGTAGCTGGCAAAGGTGGGCGCAAGGGCCACGGCGGTGTCGGCCCAGGTCTCGGCCAGGTCGAGGTTCGTCGTGTTGTTGAGCGCCCAGGCGGAGGCCTGCTCCCACGCGGTGCCCCAGAAGCGCGGCAGGTTGCGGAGTTGGCTCGCGAGGCTGTCGAGCACCACCTGGTCGGTATTGAGGCCGATCGGGAAGCTCACTGCGAGCTTTTCCCAGCGCAGGGTGAGCGTCACGGTGTTGGGTGTCGGATCGTCGAAGTTGTACTGCAGCCGTTCGGTGAACTCCGCCGGCTTCGGCACGACGGTAAATCGCACCGCGTCCTCGGTGGGGGTGTAGCTGAACGCCCCCCACGCATTCGCCTGCCGGCTCAGGATGATGGTCCACCGGTCGCGGCCGGGAATGGTGAACACCCCATACCGTCCGGCGGGCAGCGTCGTCCCTCCCACCGCAAATGCCGAGGTCGAGGCCAAGACTGTATTCTCGTTCGCCCCTGCCCGCCACACGGTGTCATAGGGCACCAAACCGCCCCAGATGACGCGCCCGTTCACGCCGGGCCGGTGGTAGTCCACGGACAGCGAGGTGAGGCCCACCACCTGGCTCACCGTGGCGTGCGGACTGGGCCAGGCTCGAGTCGGTAGTTCTGGGCGTGGAGGAGCGACGGGACGAACAGGAGGAGGGAAAAGGCCAGCACGCGACGATGCATCAACGACTCCAGGCGGAGGGGGATATCCGCCCTACGAAAAGCGGGCGGTGATGTTCCACCGCCCGTCCCCGATCGTCACCCCGGCGGAAGCCGGGGTCCAGTCCCCCCCTGCTCCCTCTACTTCCCCTTCACCATGTTTTCGAACCGCGGATTCCCCTTGAGCGATCGGAACGTCGGGTCGATGCCGAGCCAGGCCGGGGTGATGAAGTACGAGCGTTGCAGGAGCTTCTGGATCTCATCGAGCGCCTTCTCCGGTTCGCCGACCGCCAGATACGTCCTGACCAGCAGGAGCATGTCGTAGCTCAGGAGTTGTTTCCCCCCACGCTCCAGCGCCACTGCCTGCTCACCCAGTGCGACGCCTTCGGCCTTGTGGCCCGCATACGCCATCATCAGCCCATA
>Ga0326726_10003855_pt1 | contig 13765 bp, 13 predicted proteins | sample MHFenrmetagenome_2_FD_207603 | JGI IMG/M metagenome (GOLD analysis project Ga0326726, IMG submission 207603) | Lab enriched peat soil microbial communities from Michigan Hollow, Ithaca, NY, United States - MHF15MN | ecosystem: Environmental > Terrestrial > Soil > Wetlands > Peat | place: USA... | reverse complement strand
CCAAAGCTGAGGAAATCCTGGCCAAGACTCCGAACGGCTTCATGCTGCAGCAATTCGACAACCCGGCCAATCCTAAGATTCACCTGGAAACCACCGGCCCTGAAATCTGGAACGATACTGACGGTGCCGCCGATATCCTGGTCTGCGGGGTCGGCACCGGCGGTACCATCACCGGCGTCTGCCAGTACATCAAGCCCAAGAAGCCGTCATTTACAGCAGTTGCCGTCGAACCCGCCGATAGCCCGGTTCTCTCCGGCGGAGCGCCTTCTCCCCACAAGATCCAGGGCATCGGGGCCGGCTTTGTGCCTAGCATCCTGCGCACCGATTACATCGACGAGATCGTGACTGTCACAAACGATGATGCCATCGTGATGGCCCGACGCCTCGCCAAAGAAGAAGGTCTGCTCGTCGGCATCTCTTCGGGAGCGGCAGTGGTCGCGGCGCTGAAAGTTGCCCACCGCCCGGAAAATACGGGTAAGCTGATCATCGTTGTTCTGCCGGACTTCGGCGAGCGCTACCTGACCAGCGTGCTGTTCGACACGCTTCGCAACGAGTCGTTACAGATGGCGACCGCCGCAACGTGATATGCCAAAGCTTATTTCCTGGATTCGCGAAGACGTCGCCACTGTCCTCGAGCGTGATCCCGCGGCAAAGTCGCGCCTCGAGGTGTTCTTGTGCTATTCCGGCCTGCATGCGCTTTGGTTCTATCGAATCAATCACTGGCTCTGGAACCGCGGTTTTTTCCTGCTCGGCCGCTGGCTTTCGCAGTGCGCGCGTTTCCTCACGGGAATCGAAGTTCATCCTGGAGCCCGCATCGGCCGACGCTTGTTCATTGACCACGGAATGGGAGTGGTAATCGGCGAGACCGCCGTCATCGGAGACGATGTCACGATGTATCAGGGAGTCACGCTCGGAGGCACCGGCAAAGAACACGGCAAGCGCCATCCTACCATTGGCGACAACGTTGTTATCGGTGGTGGGGCTAAGATTCTCGGCAATGTGACAGTCGGCAAGAACTGCCGCATCGGGGCAGGCTCGGTTGTCTTGAGAAATGTCCCGGACGACTCCACCGTTGTAGGCGTTCCCGGCCACATTGTCTTCCGCAACGGCAAGCGCGTTGTGATCACCGATCCCAAGCAGATCAACGATCCCCTCTCCGAGGCCCTCGCTGCCGTCGCGACGGAGGTCAGCAAACTGCGCGAGCGAGTCCACAAGCTCGAAGGTGAAACCGCCACGAACGGAGACTCCGCCGCCTCGCTGGAGCAAATCATCCACGAAATCGATTACCAGATTTGAAAGGGGGCCCGGCAAAGGCTGATTTTAGGCTGATTACTTTTGTGAAATTCCCGTCTCCTCATCAGTGACTACTAAGACAGAGTCGCGGCCGCCATGACGTCTAATTTGCACATTTCTCGCTGTACCTGGCAACGAATGGAATTCTGGGGCGTAAGCGGGGATGGAGGCGCCTGGCGGACGACGGAACAACGATGAGGGCTTTAATCGGGCCCCTTCCTTGTTTCCGCCAATCTCTATAATCTCGTTCCAGCGCAAGGAGGTGGCTATGAAATTTTTAGTGCTGTGGCACCTAGAGCCCGCGCGGTTGACTCCAGACGTGGTACGAGCTGTGCTGAGGCAGCCGGAGTACGCCGAGAAACTCGAGGCTGACGGTAAACTCGAATGCCGGTACCATTTGATCGGAAAGCACGGCGGTGCGTGGATCTACACGGTGGATTCCAATGAAGAACTAGATCGCCTGCTGGCCATGTCGCCTGTGTACAACTTCGCAACCTACGAAGTTTTGGCGCTAGCCGAGATGACTGATCCAGCTACCGTGGTGGGTAAATCAGCGTAAGGCGGCCCGCGCACGCTCTGGCACTACAGATTCGGCTCTTGCAGCCAGTTGTAGGTGTCTGCGCCGCTCCAGCCATGCAAGCCACGGCTGTATGCCATCACCGGTTGTGCAGGAGACTCTCACGATATCCATTCCCGGATGAATGCGGCGGGCATTTTCTTCCGCGGCGTCGATGTCGAAAGGAACATAGGGCAACAGGTCAACCTTATTCAGCACCAGCAACTTGGCTTTGAAAAAGATGGAGGGATACTTGAGCGGCTTGTCTTCGCCTTCGGTGACGCTGAGCACGACGATCTTCGCAGCTTCTCCCAGATCGTAGCTGGCCGGGCACACCAGATTTCCCACATTTTCAATCAGCAGAAGATCAATGTCTAGCAAACGCCAGCCTTCAAGACCGCGCTCGATCATGCGCGCGTCCAGATGACAAGTGCCACCCGTCGTGATCTGTTTCACCGGAAAGCCGAAGCGGGCAAGACGCCGGGCGTCGTTGTCGGTTTGAATGTCGCCGGTGAGAATGCCCACGCGCTCGTTCTGCGGAAGACTCTCCAGCGTCCTTTCCAGCAGGCTCGTCTTACCTGAGCCGGGAGAGCTGATCAGGTTGAAGCAGAGGATTCCATGCTCGCGGAACCGCGCACGCAGGCCAGCCGCAAGGCGGTCATTCTCGCTCAGGACTTTCTTTTCCAGCGGTAACCGTTCCATTTTCTTCTACCTCCAAATAGGCCAGTTCCAATTCATCGCCGCTAAGGCATTCGCTGCGCAAGCTGCGGCAACGTGGGCACTCGAAGTTGAAATCCTTGACGCGGAATTCGGTGGCGCAGTCCAGACAACGGTGGCGGCGCGGGCAAATCTCGATTTCCAACTGCAGCGACTCGAGGTCGGTTTCACGGGTCAATGCATCGAAGCAGAATTCCAGTGCCGAGGGATCAACAGCAGCCAGTTCGCCGATACGCACTCCAACTCTGCACGGATAAGACCCCGGATGGCGCGCGGCTTCCACCCGAACCGCCTCCAAGACCGAATTTGCAATACCCATCTCGTGCATAGACCCCTCAGCAGATGCGCGGCAACGGATCAGCTGTCGTCCTGAGTGTCACGCAGGAGGCTCTTTACCCTCCAAGGCGCCCATCTGCTCCAGCAGGTCGTAGGTCCGCTCGGCCTCTTCTGCGTCCACTTTACTGATGGCAAATCCAACGTGCACCATGACGTAGTCGTCTACCCCGGCTTCCGGGACATAATCCAGGCTGGCCTCCCGGACAGTGCCGCCGAACTGCACCCGGCCAATGCGCAAGCCGTTGCGCAACTCCTCCGCAACGATTTTCCCGGGGATGGCCAGACACATGACGTGCTCTCCTTCGCTTTGAGCCTTACGCAGACGTGATTGCTGCAACTCTCATCAGCTCAGCGACCGATGCTTCAATCAAAGATCCCATTACGGCTCCGACCGCAGGGGACAACTCCGTTCCCCACTCGGTTGTGGCCGGTTGTACGCCCAGCAGTACGACTGTGGGCGGCTGCCGCGCAAGCACTCGCAGCGCCACCAGCAGATCGGCAACACCGAGTTGGTGCACGCTCCCCCTGCCCGGCAAGGTTTGCAACTCCTGGCTCGACATGCGAACCAGCGTCCCTGGTGGCTGTCCGACATCTACCGCATCCAGCACCAGCAGGTAGGAACAATCCCAGATGTAGGTGAGCAACTCCAGACCCAGCGTACCACCCTCAATCAACGCGACATCCTCAGGCACTCTGGCATCGCTTCTCAATCTCTCTACCGCCTGCGGGCCCACACCGTCGTCCGAGTGCAGGGTGTTGCCCAGGCCGAGCACAACGTATTTCGGGGGCGTTGGCATTCAGTCCGCCTCGCGCCGCGCTGAATCTTCTGCCAGTTCATCCCTGGGAACAAATTTGTATCCTGTGAAGATGCTCTCGATCAGTCCATTGCGCTCTTCCCAGGACACCAGCACTGCGCTGTAAACGTGGTGAATCACAAATGCGAAGAAGGCGAACATAATGCAGAAATGGGTCAGCCGGATGTACTGGATGTCGATCACCCGAGGCAGCCAACTGACCAGGGGAGCCAGCAGCCAGCCTCCGCGCACCTGGGTATACAGGGTCAGTCCGGTAATGATCTCGACGAACATCAGGGTGAACATTACCAGGTAGGTCACGGCGGCCAGGGCATTGTGTCCGACCTGATGCACGAGATCTTTGCGTAGGAAGCTGTAATAGGCGACCATCCTGCCCATACCTCGCCACTGGCGGCGATGGACGGGCACGAATGCCCGCCAGTTCGACCACTCGTTCCCCTTGAAAAACCAATAAATCCGCAGCAGAAACGCACTGATGAACACAAAGCCCGTGACCACGTGAATGAACCGTATCGTCGCCATCAGGAAGGGGGTGCTGCTCTTGGCGACAATGAACGGATTGTGGATGTAGTAACCGGTGAAGGAAAGCACGACCACAGCAAGAAATATGAACCAGTGCGAGACCCGCACCGGCTGTTCCCACACATAAACCCGCAGCGGAGGAAACGCGGGTTCCGGCCGGTGGGCCTCACCCCACCCATGCTTCGTTAACTCAGTCATCGCCGGCCTCCTTTCAACTCGCCTTGAGCACGGAATGGCACCGCCCCTGGGCATCCACCACGTGGACGGCACAAGCCAGACAAGGGTCGAACGAGTGAACCGTACGCAGGATCTCCAGCGGACGCTCCGGATCAGCGATAGGAGTCTTCAGCAGCGAGGCCTCGTACGCACCTCGCTGGCCTTTTGCGTCACGTGGTCCTGCGTTCCAGGTTGTGGGCACCACCGCCTGGTAGTTCTTGATCTTCTTGTCCTCGATATGGACCCAATGGGCAAGCGCGCCACGAGGCGCCTCGTGGAAGCCGAAGCCCTGCGCTTCCTTCGGCCATGAGTCGGGATCCCATTTCTCGCCGTTGTGCACACGCAAGTCTCCGTGCCCGAGTTTGTCGCCGAGTTCCGCAACCCACTTGCTGACCTGGCGCGCCATGAGTTGGGCTTCGATGGCGCGAGCAGCGATGCGTCCCAGAGTTGAGAACAGGGCGCTAGGCTGCGCGTTCAGCTTGGCCAAGGCGCCGTTTACCAAGTCTTTGACCTCCTGATGTCCGGAGGCATAGGCCACCAGCATGCGGGACAGAGGGCCGACTTCCATCGGATGGTCCTGGTAGCGCGGCGCTTTAAGCCAGGAGTACTTCTGGTCGGTCTGCAGATTCTCAAACGGTGGTTTCGGTCCGGTGTACTTGGGGTTGGTTTCGCCCTGGTAGGGATGCTTCGGGTTCTGATCTCCGTCGGAATACTGATACCAGGAATGAGTCACGTATTCCGCCACATTGGCTGGATCGACCGGTTGCACCTTGGAAAGATCCCGGTTGAAGATGGCGCCACGGGGCAGGTAGAAGCGGGCGGAATCCTTGACGCTGCCCTGGGGAAAGTCGCCATACGAGAGGAAATTTCCCAGTCCCTCGCCACGCCCGAACCAGTCGCGATAAAAGCTGGCGACGGCCAGCACATCCGGAATATAGACCTGGTCAACGAAGGTCTGCGCTTTACTCGCCAGCTCCGCCAGGAACGTAATTCTCTCGGGATTGATCGTGGCCTGCGGCTCGTTTGGATCCATGGCGGTGGACATACCACCGACCAGGTAGGTCTGCAGGTGCGGGTTCTTCCCGCCCAGCACCGCGTGGATACGGATGTAGTCCCTCTGAAATTCCAGGGCCTCGATGTAGTGGGCAACGGCCAGCAGATTGGCCTCGGGCGGCAGATGATATGCAGGATGGCCCCAATATCCGCTGCTGAATAGGCTCAACTGCTTGCTCTCGACCAGCGCCTTAACACGGTCCTGGATGCCCTTGAAGTAAGTCCGGCTGGACTTCGGCCAGGGTGAAATGGACTCAGCCAACTGCTCCGTCTTGGCAGGATCGGCTTTCAGCGCCAGGGTCACATCAACCCAGTCGAGCGCGTGCAGGTGATAGAAATGGATCACATGGTCCTGCACATACTGGCTGGCGCCGATGATATTGCGGATCAGGTTGGCATTCTCTGGAACCTCGATGCCGAGCGCGTCTTCGACGGCACGCACCGACGTCAGGGCGTGAACGGTCGTGCACACCCCGCAGATCCGTTGTGCCCAGATCCAGGCTTCGCGAGGATCGCGGCCGCGCAGGATCAGCTCAATCCCACGAAACATGGTTCCTGAGCTCCAAGCGTCCGATATCGCGCCTCCGTTGAGCTCAGCCTCGATGCGCAGGTGGCCCTCAATGCGGGTCACCGGGTCAACCACGATGCGTGCCATACGATCCTCCTATGCTTTCGGCGGCTGGTTGCTCGCCTGCGGTGGAACTGCTTCCGGCTGGGTTCTCATGCGGTCACGAATGGCGCTGGCGATTCCATGGACAATCGTGGCGCCGGCCACGGCCGCCGTGACACCCATTCCGATCTCGCCGGCGGTCACGTCTGCGCCGAAGCCCGGAACCTGCGGCAGCCGCTCGTAGAAGGGAGAGCGAACGTCCCAGAAACGGTGAGAGGCGCAAGCCAGGCAGCCGTGGCCGGCTTTGACCGGCCAGCTTGTACCGTCGTTCCACCGCACCGAGGGGCAGTTGAAAGTGGCCTCGGGTCCTTTGCACCCCATCTTGTACAGGCACCATCCCTTGCGATGGCCTTCGTCGCCCCATTCCTGCACGAACCGGCCGGCATCGTAGTGGGCGCGACGCTCGCACTGGTCGTGGATGATCCGTCCATAAGCAAACAAGGGCCGGTGATATTGATCCATGGCAGGCAACTGGCCGAAAGTGAGGTAATGCACCAGCACGGCCGCGGTGTTAGCCGGATTCTGCGGACAACCGCCTAGGTTGATCACGTTGGCCTCAGGCACAGCCTCCGAGATCCCTACTGCACCGCTGGGGTTGGGATGGGCACGAACCAGCCCGCCGTCCCAGGCGCAGGCTCCCGCCGCAATGGTAGCGGCGGCATTGGGGCAAACGTGTCGAGCGATGTCGAGTGCGGTTCGACCACCTACCGTGCAATACACGCCGTCATCAGCCAGAGGAACTGCACCTTCCACTACGGCGAGGAATTTGCCCTTTTCCTCCCGCACCACCCGTTCCAGTGCGGCCTCGGCCTGGTGCCCGGCGCCTGCCATGACGAGTTCGTGATATTCCCAGGAGAAGAGATCCAGCACGACTTCCAGCACCGAAGGATGGCTGGAGCGGAGGATGGATTCGGAGTTTCCCGCGCAATCCTGAAACTGCAGCCACACCAGCACGGGCTTTCGCGCTTTTTCCAGCGCAGCTGCCACCTGCGCTACATATCGCGGAGGAAGCGCAAGAGTGGCGGTCATCGCGGTGCAGAATTTGATAAACCGGCGGCGGTTGATACCCTTCTGCTGCAGGGCCCTGGTGAAGGTCTGATTCGACGGGAACATGGGCTCACCTCTTTTTCGTGTCTTACCCGGGGAGCCAACCAAGGCGATCACCGGAAAGCGAGCCTAGAAGACTTCCCCGGTGCCAATTATTTCGACCTGAATATCAGAGATCTCCCATCCAGTGCTGTGACTCAGGTCACGGATCAACGTGATTTCACAGACTTCTTCGATTCTTGCGATGGTTTCGGTGTGGGGCTGCCCCGGCTGGCCGAGGAAATGATTGTAGGGTGCTCGGTTCTCCGCAGTTTATAGAGTGTCTCGGTCGCGGGAAGTGGGATGGAGCGACGTGGCAGCCAACAAGCAGAAAACCCCAGATTCGGTTGAGTCTGGGGACGCTCGGGGAACAACCTACCCCGGAGTCTGTTCACATCCGGCCTAAAGGCGAAGCGGCCGGATGTATATGGGTCGGATAGTCACTCTGGCCGACGTACTAACGATGGCTGAAGCGATCTGCCGGATCTGTGCCGACCCCATACGGGCAACGACGATGGGTTCCAGGGGAAAACAGAGGGCCACCGACCCTTCACCGTAGGGTGGCAGACTTCAGCGAAACTGGCGGGCGTTTCGCGGCCGGTGTAGATTGAAATCTTGAACACCGTTTCACGAGGTGAACGCTTGAAGCTCTTAGTCATCGGTTCTGGCATGATGGGTTCGGCGGCCGCCTTCGACATGGCGCGCCAATCGCAGGTTGAGTCAGTCTCCCTCGCCGATAGCGACCTCAAACGCGCTCGCGAAGTAGCCGCCCGCGTAAACAGGATTACCGGCGCTAAGAAAGTCCGCGCTCTCGCGCTCGACGCCAGTAGTAAGAAGGCTGCCGCCAAGCTTATGCGTGGCCATGACGCTGCGCTCTCAGCCGTCCCCTATTTTCTGAATCTCGGCCTCGCGAAAGCTGCCATAGAAGCGCGGTGCCACTTTGCCGACCTCGGCGGAAACAACACCGTCGTCCGCCAGGAACTTGCGCTCGCCAGCGAAGCTGAGAAGCGTGATGTCGCTCTCGCTCCCGACTGCGGCCTTTCTCCCGGCATGGCTTCCATTCTCGGCGGAGAACTCGTCCGCCGCCTCGGCGGCCGCGCCGACGCCCTCAAACTCTACGTCGGCGGCCTCCCCGAAAAGCCCATGCCGCCGTTCCACTACCAGCTGGTTTTCTCGGTGGAAGGCCTCATCAACGAGTACGTGGAACCAGCTCGTATTCTCCGCAAAGGCAAACTGGTCACAATTGAACCGCTCACAGAACCCGAGGAATTTCATATGCCGGGCTTCGCGCCCCTTGTTGCCTTCCACACTTCCGGCGGCACGTCAACTCTGCCCGAAAGTTTCGAAGGAAGGGTCGGCGAGTGTTTCGAGAAAACGCTTCGCTACCCGGGCCATTACGATCTGCTCTGCGAATTAAAGGCGCTCGGCCTTTTTTCCAGCGACAAGATGCGTGTCAACGGAACCGAGATCACGCCCCGAGCCGTGATGTCAAAAATCTTCGAGGGTAAATTTGCCGGAAAGGGCCCGGATGTCTGCATCATGCGCCTAGAAGCGCACGAGTCAGTGAGTTCGCCGGGCGTGCGCGGCTTGCTGGGCGGACGCCTCAAGGGCCGCGTCGCCAGCTTCACCCTGGTCGATCACTACGATCCTAAGACCGACATGAGCGCTATGATGCGCACCACCGCATTTCCGGCCTCGATTGTCGTACAAATGATCGCTTCCGGCGCCCTCACCAAACGCGGTGGCGTGCTGCAGGAACGAGACGTCCCCGCTGACCTGTTTCTGGACGAAATGTCCAAACGTGGAATCCACATCAGGTACAGCGTGGACTAACTTGCACTCAATACGTTGCTCACATCCTCGAGCAGGGCCAGATTTGTGCTCGCATTTCGTACCATTCGAAACGGAATAACAGGCGGGAGATCATGTTCCTGCCCGACAAGCCGGAGATGGTTGTTCAGACCTCCGCCGTCGACCAGATGAAGAAGGAGTTGGCCCCGATCTCAAAGGCCGCGAAACAGGAAGAAATGAACAGACCGAGCCTCGATCACGCGAGCGGAGGGTTGCGAACCTCGCAAGAAGCTTGAGCACAAGCCGGGACAACCGATCGAGCCAGCCGCGCGGTTCTGGCAGTGAGGAAATCTATCTTCACTCCTTCTCAATTTGACCTCCACGTCCGAGCGGTGTCCTCGGCTTCATACATAGCACGGAGCCCGCTCATCGAATTAATATCGATGCGAAAGAACAAAGTCTGAATCGACAGATCGGCGGTTTGTTCGCGCCTTTCCGCCAGAGGAATTCGCCACCATTCAGAATACTCGGCGAGTCGTTCCTGCGCATGCTCCCGCTGAGCGTCGTATTGCGGCCCCGTCAGCTCCAAGTACGTTCCAGTCACTATTACGCTAAGCCATTCCAATCCATCTACTATCTCGTCGGCTTGCAGACAAACCTTGGGATTTTGCCGCATCCACTCAATCTTCTTCCCGACAGTTGAAAAAATGTAGATGGAGTCAGGCTCATACGAAAAGTAAACAGGTACTATATGTGGTTGGTTGTCCAACGCACATCCCAGCCTGCCGATATATAGGCGTTTCAATAGCTCACTACATTCATGTTGGGAAATTGCAGTAATTCGCATGACGGCTTCTCTCCTAGGCATCGCGCTTGGACAGCGAGACAGTCTAAACTACTCCGGTCGCATTCCTGGCATCGTCGATTCGCGCAGTCGCTCGTGAGGTAATTTCTGGCCCCCAGCGGTCTTTGAAGTGACTTTCAGGCTGTGTGAGGATTCACTGCTTCCAGGTGTTGTCGCGCTTTTTCTTTTCTTTTTCACCGATCTGCGTGGGGCCTAGTCTTGTGTTGGGTATTCATCCCGCCACTGTTGGTCATTCTGCTGTTTGTTCTTAGCCGCGACCTGTTGAAGCCCACAGTGCGAAAGCGGTCTTTTTCGGCGGATCGCTGGGAAAATCGCTGCAGTACATGTGCCCGCTGGTGGCAGTCGCCTGTTGTTTGCCGCCCTCAGGACCAGAGGCCAGTTCGACGGTGAGCGACTCGCTGGGCTAAAAGCCGAACCGTGAAGGACTATCCCTGCATAGTTTGGAGCTGACATTTCGACCGACAACGTAATGCCGAAAACCGCCGATAGGTAAGAAAGGGCGCTTGCAAATCTGCAGTTGCCGGCAACTGATTGATTCTTTCCTGAGGACCACAAAAATGCGCCACTCCTTCCTCCGCACTCTGATAGTGAGAGGCGCACGCGTCCCGATCGGCGATCCAGAAATCAACGCTGCATAGGTTCAGGTGAAATCGTTGATGCTGAAAAGTAATGCCGCCGGCGGTCAGTTCAATTCGATTACAGTCACGCTTTCGTGTCTGAAAGTGTACTTGAAATCGGCCGACACTCCCGTTAGAGAGGTTTCCCGCGGATAGATGTGCTGGGGCTGGTTTTCGTCATTCTTTTCATAAATGCTTTCCGCAAACACTGATCGCGCCCTGGCGTGGGTTGGCCGGAAGCCGCTGATCTCTATTCTGGTTTCGACGTCCTGTGTCAGGTGACGATTCACGCAGAACAGAGTCAGTTTGGTCGCGGAACTATTCAGCGCCGCAACCACGTCGAGATAGGGTACGCCGGCAATCCTGGGCAGGCGAGTGGATCCCTCTTGGATGTCGTAGGTCGGGACATTGCTGTGAGTTTCGACCAGGCGATTGAGATCGGCATTCGAGTAAAGCTGAAAAACCCAATACGCCGGGACGCCAAAAACCCGGCCGCGTTTCTTCCAGATCCCCCCAAACTCGATGATCCCGGTCATGTCAGAAACCGGAACGATGTCGGCGTTTCTCAACAGCATATTCAGGAAGCCCCCGGTACCTATGGCCCCGCCCATGTTGTCGTAGCGCGGGGAGAACACATCTTCCGACGACCAATAGAGCCATTCGGTGAAGGCGGTCTTCACTTGGTCGCGTCCGGGAGAGTCCTGAATCTGCTGATGCATTTGCTGCAGGCGGCGCTCGAGTTCGACGGGGAGCGCAAAGGTGGCCTGGGCGATGAAATCGGGGGAAGGGTGAGGCGCCTGCACCGAGTTCGTGGTCACGACAAAATGCGTGGAAAGGTAGTTGAAGGCGTCGGGAGCATTAACGAGTTGCGCGTCATTCCACTTCGCAAACGAATCCGGATCACCGCCGGTCGCAATCAGACGGGCCTTTGGATCTACCCTTCGAACCGCCGCGCTGAATAATTTCGTTCTTTCTGCCACGCGAGGAAGAGTAGGATACCCGATTTGAAAGTCTCCCCAGAGTTCGTTCCCGAGTTCCCAGAGCAACCCTCCCGAATGATCTGCCCAATGAGCGTTTACATATTGCACCCAATCGGCGGCCTCTTGTGGAGTGCCGGTACCGAGATTCAGGGCGATCTGAGGGTCCGCTCCAATCAATTGGCAAAAGCGCAAGAACTCATCCGTGCCGAACTGGTTGTACTCGGGAATGCCCCAGGCGGCATTTAACATGCTGACGCGTTGGTCGCGCGGCCCGACGCCGTCTCGCCAGTGGTAAGCCGAGGTGAAATTTCCACCGAAACGCACGATTGGCGTCTTGAGATCTCGCGACATCGCGATCATTTCCGGGTCCATGCCATCCACGTTGTCGCCTGGAAGCAGGGACGCCTGATCGACCAGCACGCGAGTTTCGCCACTGGCGGCGATGACGAAATCCGCAGGCTCAAGAGATTGCAGTTGATGGGGCGGAACATCGAGCGTGAATTCGTAACGTTGCCACCCCGAGGTGCTGAGCTTGATTTCACGACTATTGAAGATATGGTCCGGATGGTTGCGCTCGCGTAGAGAAACTTCAACGATAGCCGGGCCACCCACGTGCTTCAGATAAACGCTTCCGACATAGTGCGAAACGCGGCGGACGGGAAGATAAACTTTCTGGCGAATACCGGTCTGCTGGTCCGGCAAAGCCATCAGCAACAATGAGCGTTGCGAATTCGCGGCGTCGTTCCACTGCGGAGCATAGCGCGATCCCTGCGAATAGCGGAGCGGCTCCCAGGGCAAGGGCAACGACATTTCCGAAGCGCGGTTGAGTTCCGGTTCGTCCCTGACCATGTCGGCGATGTGTTTTACGTCCCAGAGATTGCCCTCAAAACTGGGATTCTGCAAGATCTCCGCCCAAAGCCCGTTGTAAGTGGAGTTGCCGATCGGTTCCAGGAATGTGCCGAAAATTGTTCGCGGGACTGCGTGGCTTCCGATTTTTGTGGCGTCGATGAGGATAGTTGTTTCTGCAGTTGCCTGGGCCGGAGCGAGTGCAGGACTACCCAGCAGCAGCACAATCATCCACAAACACCGGTAAGTCCAGGATCGCATTGGGCACCTCGAGCGCGGCACACGGCGATGCAAATCATACATGGAATTGACAAAGACTAAATCGTTCTCTACTTTACTCCGCTGAATCGGTGAAGCGACTCTGCGTTCCGCGAGGACAGTCCAGGAGAATGCAAACATGTTTTCCGACAAGCGACGACACTTTCTGCGGCAAGCCGCAAATGCTGGAATAGGCTGTTCGGCCAGTCTCCTGCTGGGCCGGTTTGCAGGGGCTCAGACGCCACCCCTCAGCTCAAGCGATGTCACGCGGGTTTACGTTGACTCGCGACGCACGATTGCGCCCCTTGATCGAAATCTCTTCGGCTCATTTCTGGAGCATCTGGGGCGCGCGATTTACGAGGGCATCTACGATCCGGGCTCGAAGCTGGCGGACTCCAGCGGATTCCGCAAGGATGTGTTGGACGAAATACACCAGATGGGTGTCCCGATCGTGCGCTATCCCGGCGGAAATTTTGTTTCCGGATACAACTGGCTTAACGGTGTCGGCCCCAAGCAAGATCGTCCGCGGGTGCTGGACAAGGCCTGGAATACGCTCAACACGAACCAGTTTGGCACCAATGAATTCATGGCGTGGTGCAAGGCGGTAGGCACGGAACCTTTGATGGGCCTGAATCTGGGCACCGGAACTGCAGAGGAGGCGGCTGATCTGGTCGAATACTGCAACGTGGAGAAGGGTACGCGATGGAGCGATCTACGCCGCCAGCACGGCGTTGCGGAGCCCTACAAGGTGAAGCGCTGGTGCCTGGGCAACGAAATGGACGGCCCCTGGCAGATCGGACACATGACGGCCACCGAGTATGGATTGAAGGCCCAGGATGCCGCGCGCCAGATGCGCTATGTGGATCCGTCACTTCAACTCATTGCCTGTGGATCGAGCAACCCGTTCGTGCCCACTTATCTGGAGTGGGACCGCGAAGTCCTGGAACAGTGTTACGACTACGTGGACGCCCTTTCGCTGCATCGCTATTTCCGCAATACTCCGGCGGACACCGGCGGCGACAGTTCGAAGTTTCTCGCCCTGAATCTGAGCATGGAAAAGCAGATTGCCGAAACCATTGCGGTTTGCGACATGGTGCAAGGGCATAAGCGGTCGGCGAAGAAACTATGGCTCTCGTTCGATGAA
>Ga0326726_10003854_pt1 | contig 13768 bp, 11 predicted proteins | sample MHFenrmetagenome_2_FD_207603 | JGI IMG/M metagenome (GOLD analysis project Ga0326726, IMG submission 207603) | Lab enriched peat soil microbial communities from Michigan Hollow, Ithaca, NY, United States - MHF15MN | ecosystem: Environmental > Terrestrial > Soil > Wetlands > Peat | place: USA... | reverse complement strand
CCTCGAATCGACGCTCATGCTCTACGGCAACGACATCACGGACAAAACGACGGTGCTCGAGGCCGACCTCAAGTGGATCGTCAAGCTCGAGAAGGGTGATTTCCTGGGCAAGCCTGTCATCGAAAAGCAGCTGGCCGAAGGCCTGACGCGCAAGCTCGTCGGCTTCGAGATGGCCGAGCCGGGCATCGCCAGGCCCCACTATCCCGTCTACTTCAAGGGCCAGAAAGTGGCCGACGTCGCCTCGGGGACCTTTTCGCCCCTCCTCAAGAAAGCCATCGGCCTTGTCTATCTGCCCATCGCCGGCACGGCCGTCGGCACGGAGTTCGAGATCGAGATCCGGGGCAAAAAGACCAAGGCTCGCGTCGTCCCCACGCCCTTCTACAAAAGGGCCAAGAAATAACGAATCCAATTCCCAAGGAGGCATGTATGTATCCGAACGATTTCCGCTATACCAAGGATCACGAGTGGATCAAGGTCGAGGGCGATGACGCTGTCGTCGGCATCACCGATTTCGCCCAGAACCAGCTCGGCGACATCATCTACGTCGAACTGCCGGCTGTCGGCAAGGAGCTGGCCGCCCACCAATCGCTCGGCGTCGTCGAATCCGTCAAGTCGGTCTCCGACGTCTACGCCCCCGTCCCCGGCGTCGTCACGGTCGTGAACGAGGCGCTGGCCCAGACGGCCGATCTCCTCAACAAAGATCCCCATGGACAAGGCTGGATCGTCCGGATCCGGATGAAGGACAAGAAGGACGTCGAAAGGCTTTTCAAGGCCGGGGACTACGAGAAATTCCTGGAGGGGCTCGAACACTAGGCCGCGTCGGCCTCACAAAGGGTTTTCCCATGAGCTATCTCTCTCTCAGCGATAAAGACAAGGCGGAGATGCTGGCCCGGGTGGGAGCGGCTTCCGTCGGCGACCTTTTCTGCTGCATTCCTGAGGCCGTCCGCTTCAAAGGCTTGCTCGACCTTCCAGCAGCCCAGTCGGAGCTCGAGCTCATCCGGACGATGGACGCGGTCGGCGGGAAGAACGCCTATGGGGGCCATCTCTCGTTCCTCGGCGGCGGGGCCTACGATCACTTCATCCCGACGGTCGTCGATTACCTGAGCTCGCGCGGCGAGTTTGTCAGTCCGTACACGCCCTACCAGCCCGAGGTCAGCCAGGGCACGCTCCAGCTCATCTTCGAGTTCCAGACCTTGATCTGCCAACTCACCGGGCTCGACGTCGCCAACGATTCCCTCTACGACGGCTCGACCGGCGCGGCCGAGGCCGTCCTGATGGCCCACCGGGTCACGAGCCGGAGCAAGGTCCTCTTGGCGCGATCCCTCCATCCGCAGTACCGGGAGGTCGTCCGGACCTATATCAAGAACCTCGGCGTTGAATCCGTCGAAGTCGGGTTCGGGCCCGACGGCCGGATCGACAAGGCCGAGCTTACCCGTTCCCTCGATGATCAAACGGCCGCCGTCGTCACGCAGTCTCCGAACTTCTTCGGCGTCGTCGAGGACCTCCAGGCTTTGTCCGAAGCGGCCCACGGGGTCAAGGCCCTCTCGGTGGCTGTCGTCGCGGAAGCCATGTCCCTCGCCCTTCTCGAAGCCCCCGGGAAGCTCGGGGCCGACATCGTCACCGGGGAGGCCCAGTCGTTCGGCATCCCGGTGAGCTTCGGCGGACCCTACCTCGGCTTCATGGCCTGCAAGAAGGAATTCCTCCGGCAGATGCCGGGACGGATCACCGGCCAGACGGTGGACAAGGACGGCCGGCGCGGATTCGTTCTGACTCTTTCCACGCGCGAGCAGCACATCCGGCGCGAGCGGGCCACATCGAACATCTGCTCCAATCAGGCCCTCTGCGCTCTGCGGGCGACGATCTTCATGGAGACCCTGGGCAAGCAGGGGTTGCGGGAGATGGCCTGGCAGAACGCCCAGAAAGCGGCCTATGCCGCTGACAAGCTGGCCGCGATCCCCGGGGTAAAAAGAAAGTTCACCGGGCCGGTGTTCAACGAATTCGCCGTCGAGCTCCCCAAACCCTGGCCTGCGGTCGACGCCGCGCTCCGGGCGAAGGGGATCGTCGGCGGCTACGGCCTCGGGGCCGAGTTCGCCGGGATCGGGAACGCCGCTCTCGTCTGCGTTACCGAGCTGCGGACGAAAGACGAGATCGACCGCCTGGCCCGGACGCTCCAGGAGGTCTTGTCATGATCAAAGAGATCCGCGAACCCCTCATTTTCGAGATCAGCGAAGCGGGCAAACGGGCCTCCGAGCTTCCTCCGCTCGACGTCCCCACGAAGAAGGACCTGCTCACCGGAGCGCCCCTCCGCCGCGAGATCGGGGATTTCCCGGAAGTCTCCGAAACCGAGATCACGCGGCACTTCACCCGGCTGTCCCAGAAGAACTATTGCGTGGACATGGGCCTTTATCCGCTTGGCTCCTGCACGATGAAGTACAATCCCAAGGTCAACGAACGCCTTGCGGCCCACCCCGCGTTCGCCGGCTCGCACCCGCTCGCGCCCGCCGACCTCATCCAGGGGAACCTCGAGGTCCTGAAAAAGCTCGAAAGCTTCCTTTGTGAGATCGCCGGCATGGACGCCTTTACGCTCCAACCGGCGGCCGGGGCGCACGGCGAGCTCACCGGCATGATGCTCATCCGGGCGGCCCTTGAAGCCCGGGGCAACGCCCGGAAATACGTCCTGATCCCGGACTCGGCCCATGGCACCAACCCCTCGTCGGCCCATATCTGCGGCTACACGGTCAAGGAGATCAAATCCAACGAGAAGGGCACGATCGATCTGGCCTCTCTCGCGCAGGAGATGACCGAGGAGGTCGCCGCGCTCATGGTGACCAACCCCAACACGATCGGCGTCTTCGAATCAGACATCTGCCGCATTGCCGAGATGGTCCACGCCAAAGGCGGCTTCGTCTACATGGACGGCGCCAACATGAACGCCCTGACGGGGATCGTCCGGCCTGGCGACATGGGTATCGACGTCATGCACATCAACCTCCACAAGACGTTCTCGACCCCGCATGGCGGGGGCGGTCCCGGCTCCGGGCCGGTGGGCGTCAAAAAAGAGCTCATGCCGTTCCTCCCGGTCCCGGTCATCGTGGAGAAAGCCGGGCGCTACACTCTGGATTTCAACCGTCCCGGCTCGATCGGCCGCGTCCGGGCCTATTTCGGCAATTTTTCGGTCATCGTCCGGGCCCTCTGCTACATCCTGACCCTGGGGCCCAAGGGCGTCCGGGAGATCGCCGAGTTCGCCGTGCTCAACGCCAACTACATCCGCAGGAGCCTCGAAGGGGAGTACTACCTCAAATACACGTCGGCGTCGATGCATGAGTGCGTCTTCTCCGACAAGTTCCAGAAGGAGTTCGGGGTGACCAATCTCGATATCGCCAAGCGGCTGATCGACTACGGCATGCATCCGCCGACGATGTCCTTCCCGCTCATCGTCCACGGCGCCCTGATGATCGAGCCGACCGAGACCGAGAGCCGCCGCGACCTGGACATGTTCATCGACGCGATGAAGGCGATCGCCAAGGAGGCCAAAGAGAACCCCGAGATCCTCCATGCCGCTCCTCACGTCACCTACGTCAGCCGGCTCGATGAAGTGGCCGCCGCCAAGTTCCCCGTCCTGCGCTGGGAGAAGAAGTCCTAGATGTCCGTCCAGGACCTGATCCTCGGCCTGCACCGGTTCTGGGCCGGACAGGGCTGCTATCTAGCTCCGACCTATGACCTCGAGGTCGGCGCCGGGACGATGACCCCCGACACATTCTTCCGCGTCCTCGACAAGCGGGACTGGCGCGTCGGCTACGTCCAGCCGTCCCGGCGGCCCGATGACGGGCGCTACGGCGAGAATCCCAACCGGGTCCAGAAACACTTCCAGTACCAGGTCATCATAAAGCCGTCGCCGGCCGAGATCCAGGATATCTACATCCAGAGCCTCCGTTCGCTCGGCATCGTCCTCGAGGACCACGACCTCCGCTTCGACGAAGACAACTGGGAATCGCCGACGATCGGGGCCTGGGGGGTCGGCTGGCAGGTCCTGCTCGACGGCCTCGAGATCACCCAGTTCACGTACTTTCAGCAGTGCGGCGGCATCGACCTCGCGCCAGTCCCCGTCGAGATTACCTATGGCCTCGAGCGGCTGGAGATGTTCCTCGAACAGAAGGACGATATTTACGACCTCGACTGGTCGGCCGACGTCAGCTACCGGGACCTCCGTCTCCGCGAGGAAAAGGAGTTCTCGGAATACAATTTCGCCGCGGCCTCGGTGACCATGCTCCGCCAGGCGTTCAACGCCTGTCAGAAAGAGGCCGGGCGGCTCGCCGCGAAGGGCCTGCTCCTTCCGGCCTACGACATGTGCCTGAAGTGCTCCCACAATTTCAACCTGCTCGATTCCCGCGGGGCCATCAGCGTCACCGAGCGGGTCAAGATGATCTCCCAGATCCGCGCCTTGGTCAACGACATCGCCCGGCAGTATACCGGCGGGAAGGACGGCGCGTGATGGAATTCCTCCTCGAGCTGCTGACCGAGGAGCTCCCGGCCTCCCACATTCGCTCGGCCCTCGAACAGCTCGAAGCCGGTTTCGGCAAAGAGCTCCTTGAGGCCCGCATCGAGGTCCGCTCCCTCAAAACCTTTGCGACGCCGCGGCGCCTCGTTGTCGCCGCTGATCTCGCCGAGGGGCAGGAAGATCGTGAGGAGCTCGTCACCGGACCGCCCCTGGCTATTGCCAAGGGACCCGACGGCGCTCTGACCCCGGCCGGCAAGGGATTTGCCAGGTCCCAGGGCATCGAGGAGAGCCTCCTCGAGGCCGTCCGGACGTCCAAAGGGGAGTATCTCGGATTCAGGCGCAAGGCCAGAGGGACGCCGACCGCCGACGTCCTCGCCTCCGCCGTCCCCCGGGTCCTCGGGTCGCTCTCGTTCCCGAAGATGATGCGTTGGGGGGTGAGCCCGTTCCGCTTCTCCCGCCCGATCCACGGCCTGCTCTGCGTCTTCGGCGGCTCGCCCGTTGCGACCTCGTTCGAGGGCCTCAAGGCCTCGGACGGGACGGTCGGCCACCGGATCGCCTCGCCCGGCCGGATCACGGCGGGCGATCTTGCTGCGTACCGGGCGGCCCTCGAGAAGGGCTTCGTCATCCTCGATCCCGCCGACCGGAAGAAGATGATCCTCGCCCAAATGGAGGCGGCGCTCGCTCCGCTCAAGGCCCAGGCCTACCCGGACGCGGAGCTCCTCGACGACCTGACCCTCAACGTCGAGCACCCGCTTGTCATCTTCGGCGAGTTCCCCGAGGCCTACCTCAGCCTTCCGATCGAGGTTCTGTCCACGGCCATGCGCGAGGGCCAGAAACTTTTCTCTGTCGTCCGCGACACCAAGCAGCTTCCCTGTTTCCTGGGGGTCGCCGACGCATCCGGGGACGCCAAGGGGCTGATCCGGCGGGGCAACGAGCGGGTCCTGAGGGCCCGTCTCGAAGACGCCCGCTTCTTCTGGAGCCAAGACCGCAAGGTCCCCCTATGCGAGCGGACGGCCGGCTTAAAGAACGTTCTTTTTCAGGAGAAGCTGGGCACCTACGAAGACAAGGCCCGGAGGCTCGAAAAGATCGTCGCCTATCTCTGCGACAAGCTCGGCGCGGCCGAGGTCAAAGCGGACGCCGTCGATGCCGCCGCGCTGTGCAAAGCCGACCTCCTGACCGAGATGGTCAAGGAGTTCTCCGGCCTCCAGGGCCGGATGGGCGGCCTCTACGCAAGAGAAGAGGGACTTCCGGCCGCCGTCCACCAGGCGATCTACGAGCACTACCAGCCGGGGAGCCTCGAGGACGCCTCGCCGTCCTCGGTCGCGGGGGCCGTCCTTTCGATCGCGGACAAGATGGATTCGATCGTCGGCGCCATCGGCGTCGGCCTGCAGGTCAGCGGGTCGAGCGACCCGTTCGGCTTGCGGCGCAACGCCCATGGCGTCTGCAAGGTCGTGCTCGACCGCAAGCTCCGTTTCTCCTTCCCGCTCCTTCTCGACCGCGTCCTGGCCATTTACGGCGACCGCCTGACCCTGGGGCGCGCCGAGGTCAAGGCCGCCTGCCTCGATTTCTTCGCCGGCCGCCTGCGGTTCATCCTGGAAAAGAGGGGATACCGCTACGACCTCGTCGGCGCCGCCCTCGGTCCCGGCGTCGATCAGATCGTCGACGTTCTTGCCCGCGTCGAGGCTCTGGACACCCTCAAGTCGAGCCCCCAGTTCGAGCCGTTCATCCTCATGGCCAAGCGCATCCATAACATCCTGAAGGGATTGCCGGCGGCCAAGGTCAACCCCGACCTCTTCGTCGAAAAGGAAGAGCGGGATCTCCACTCGACGCTCTCGATCATCGGCAGCAACGCCCATCCCATGATCGCCAGGGGCGATTTCGCCAGGGCCCAGGGCATCATCTTCAAGCTCCAGCCCGTGCTGAACACCTTCTTTGACAAGGTCCTTGTGATGGCCGAGGACAAAAGGACGCGGCAGAACCGGCTGGGGCTGCTCCAGTCGATCGCCAAGATGCTCCTGGGGATGGCGGACTATTCTCAGGTGGTCGTCGAAGGGGAGAGGACGGCCAAGCCGAAGGCTTCGCGCTAGGCGTATCTCTCAGGCGCCGAATTCGCCGGTTTTGGCGGAGCCCGCGGCGGGCTCCGGTTCCACGAATTTCGATTCCAGGGAGACGATCTTAGTCAGGGTTTGCGGGACGTTCTGGTCCTTCTCGAGCCCGTAGGGATTGAACTGCACACCGGCCTGATATTTGTAGCTTTTTCCGGCATTGAAGGTCGACCAGCGCACCCGGCCCTTGAGGTCGAGGGGGACCCTCTCGCCGGGGACCGACAGCTGGAGTACGATCTTGGATTTGAACTTCAGGGGTTTCTGGGTTAGAAAGCGGACGCCGCCGCGGCTGAGGTCGAGGACCGGGCAGAACTCCTCATCGATCCGGGTCTTGGACGAAAAAAAACTCGCCTTTCGATAGGAAACGGTGGCCCCGGGTATCCTGAACCGCTGACAGAGCCGCCTTTCGACTTCCTTTTCTCCCATCCTGGTCCTCCGTTCTTTCAGGCCATCCCGCGGCCATCAAGCCCGAGGCTGCCCCACGGAAGCCTGCTCCTGCCTGAAGGTATAACAGAGGCCGGGTTCCGAAGTCAAATCGGACGGTTATTCCTTCAGGATGACGGACCGGGCAGCGGGCAGGGAAAGAGAGGCCCTGGCCGAAACCGACTGGCCGCCGGCCGTAGTCCGGGAGTAGGCGAAGGACAGGGCACTGACCTTCTGATAGGACGGCGCAGAGGGCTTCGGGGGCTTTTTGGCCACGAGATCCTTGATCGCTTTATAGGCCAGGGCAAGGGCGTCGAGGATGTTGACCCCGCTCATCATGGGGTTGTTTTTCGGAGGGGGCAGATAGGGCTTCTGGCCCTGCATCAGGGGTCCGCCGAGGGGAAAGGTGAACGGGGACGGCCTCGCCGCGATCTTGCGGCTCCGCAACACCAGCTTGCCGTCGATATAGACAGAGATCTCGCCCTCTTGGATGGGACTCGCGGGCGTCGTCGGCGTGGCGGTGAAAACGTCCTGCGGCGCCCGGGCAGGGGCCGCGACCATGTCGGCGATATCGACGCGGAGTCTGACGGGCTTGCGGCAGATGAGGTCCCCGGCCTTGAGGTCGAGAACGAACTCGTAGGTGTCCGATTGCAGAAAAAGTCCGTTGAGCGGGATGGTCAGGATGTGGAATCCCTTCGGCCAGTAGCCGCCCTCGAGAACGTAGGGGCCGAGCGAGATCCGATAGAACGCTTCGTTCAGAAGCTCGAGACCCACGTCGACCGCGGCCGGGAGCCCCGTCGCCGGGGTCCTCGAGTAGGAGAGAAGATTGAGGTCGTAGACCAGGGGGTAGACGCGCTTCCAGGTGGCCCAGAACGTAAGGAGGTCGCGCAGCGAGGGCTCTTCGAGGAAGCCGAAGTCGGGGTCGTTGTCGAGGTAGGTCTCGAAGTAGTCCGCCACGAGGGTCCTCTCGGTGTCCTTTTCGCCGAGCTTGGCCGCGAAGAGAGGGAGGATGAAGGCCGCCGTCTGCTTGTCCTCGGCTTCGAGCTTCTTCGATTCCTCGGTGAGAAAATCCCAGGCGGCCCGGTAATCGGGGTTGCGGCCGAGGCGGGCATTGAGCTCGGACTTCCAATCGGCCCGCAGGGCGCCGGCGAGCGCAAGGGCGATGACGAGACCCGCCGCGATCCTCTTAGTCATTGTAGACGAACTCGAAGGTGATCTCGAGGAGGTCGCCGGGGAAGTCGGAGGGAAGCGCGGGGAAGGGGAGCGAGGCCCGGATCGCCTCGAGCGCCGCCCGGTCAAGGACCTCGAGGCTGGTCCCCTCGAGGATCTCGATCGAATCGAGCTCGCCGGTCTTCTTGATGACCACGATCATGCTGATCTTGGCGACGTCGGGGACCTCCGCCACGGCGGGCAGGGACCAGTTGAGCTGGAGCCGGTCGATGACGGCCGTCGCCCAGGGCATCAGATCATAGCCTTTGAGCGGGATGGACATCCCGACCCGCTGGCGGCCGCCGCCTCCCGCCTGGCCGCCGCCACCCCTTCCCGTTCCGTACCCGCCCACCCCGCCGCCGTAGGCCCCGCGACTGTATTTCGTGAAATCAGGGAGAGGGGCTCCGCCGCCGATGCCGGGCGGTCCCGGCGGCGTGCCCGGGGGGGCCAGCGGAATGATCAGATCGGATTTGCCGTGTATCGTGATCGACTGCTGGAATCTCGAGGACAAGGAAGGGATGGCCGAGCCGGAGCCGGGCGGCGGGACCGTCCCCCCGCCTGCCGGCTGTCCCGCCGCGGCGGGCTCCTCGGGGGCGGCCTCCGGCTTTGGCCGGGCCTCTTCGGGGCGCCGTTCGGCGGGCGGGAGTGCTGCGGCTCCCGAAGGACCGCCCGGGACCTCCGCGAGCCCGCGGCCTCCGACAATCTTCGGGATGGTCACTTTGAGGGGCGGGACGATGAGAACGGTCTGGACTTCCTCCTTCGCATTCGGGAAGACCCTGACCGTGAACCGGCCAAAAAAGACGATAACGGCGAGAATCGCGTGGAACAGGACAGTGATGGCGACACCGATGGCGATGTCGCGGACCGACCGCTCTCTCTTCTTCCGTGGGGCAAAAGATCCTTCGAACATAGGCTTGATGGCTCAGGGCAACCATTATATTACAATCCCCGTCAGGCCCGAAGAGTTACAGGGGAACGCCTCAAACGGCCGAATCAACCAGCAGGGCGAGGAAAGACAAGGAGGTAAAGGAAGCAGAGGGCGTTGAGGATGGTCAGGCGCAGGACGAGGGCGGGGATGCCGAAAAGGGGGATGATCAGTCCCGAGGCCAGTATGACTCCGGCGAAAGAGGCTATCAAGTCGACGCCGTAGCCGAGTCCAGGGTGGGACGTTTCAAGGACCAGGCGCCTGTTGGCCGAAATGAACAGGTATCCTCCCAGAGCGCCGAAGCCGAACAGGACGGCCATCGAGGGGATCTCCCCGCCGGCCCCTGACAGGACTTTGGACGTAAGGAGAAGAAGGAGGACGAAAGCCCCCTGGATGATGGGCAGGTCGGCACGCCCCGGTCGCTTCCTCGCGCGTGCGGCGAGCGACCCCAGGGCGAGCCCGGTCATGAACAGGGCGAGGAGGAGAGGGATCTCTCCGTAGACGAAGCCGAAATGAGCCTGAAAAGCGATGAAGACGGCGAGCTCCACGGCGATCGAGGTGAACCCCATCACGGCCACAGGAACGAGGAAGCGCGCCGGAGAGCGTCTTCGGAACATCGCCAGGAAGACGAGTCCCGCCGCGAAGACGGCCAGGGGAGCGTCGAGGATCCAGGCTGGGGCGATCTGCCCGGCCGCACGAAGGACCCGCGATTCGACGCCGCGAAATTGACCCGCCCACAGGACCGACTGAAAATAGTAGCTGACGGGAACGAGGTCCCGATTGATCCTCGCGCCCGGTGCAGAAATCTTGCCGGCCAGATGGTCGACGCGCGCCCGGTCGAGCCGGGCGGGAAGCATGCCCGGGCTGACGGAGCGGGTATCCAGGCCCAGCCGGACGATCGCGGCCGAAAGCCGACCGGGATCGATCGTCAGCGGGCCGTCGGACGCCAGGAAGACGCAATTCGCGCCGGGCACGGCCGCGACGTTCGGGAAGACTCCGCGGAGTGTCGCCGCGAGCGATCCCAGGAATTGCCCGAGTGAATCGCTGATATAGTTCTCGGCCGAGGGGACGACGAAGCTGAAGATCCCCTGCGGCGTGAGCTTCTCCCGGACCTCCAGGAAGAATTCTCGCGTGTAGTAGCGGTTGATCTGGGCGGTCGCCGGCTCGGGCAGGCTGAGGAGGATCGCGTCATAGCGCTCGGCCGTCTTGGCGATGAAGGTCCGACCGTCGCGATAGAAGATGTGGACCCTCGGGTCGTCGAGGGCCGTCCGGTCCGGCCCCGTTAGATGCTCCTTCGCCGCCCTGACGATGGCCGGGTCGAGCTCGACGCAGTCCACGCGCACGCCCGGATGTTTCAGGGCCTCGGCGGCGCCCCCGCTCGCCCCGCCCCCGACGAGCAGGGCCTTCCTCGGTCCGCCGCGCTGAAGAAGTGCGAAATGCACGGCTTCCTCAGCCGCGCCCTCGTCGGGATGGGAGAAGACGGCCAGGCCGTTATCGAAGAATGTGACCTGCTCTTCGTTCCGGATGATCTGGAGCTTGCCGTATGGGGTGTCCCTGGCCTCGATCAGGCGGAGAGGCTTCCAGGCCGCCTGCTGCGCCCGGAAGTCGAATCCGGCCAGGCACGCGGCCAGGACGACGGCCGCGGCCAGGAGGGGCTTCCAACGGCCCGGCTTCATTGCGACCAGGATCAGGACTGCGGCCGCCGCTCCGACAAAGGCGGCCCCCTGCCAGTTCGAAAGACGCGGAATGAGGACGAAGTGGACGACGAGCCCGGCCGCTGCCGAGCCGGCCGATTCCAGGATGTAAACGGCCGGGACGCCGCCTCCGTGAAGCCCGGCGTTGAGGGTGAACGCGTGCCCCAGGGGGAAGCTTAGAAAGAGGCTCAGCGCGAACGCGAATCCCAGCGCGGGGACGAGGCCCGTCAGCTCGGCCGGGAGGATCCCCATCAGCTTGTGCGAGAACCTCAGTGTGACGAGCCCGGCAAAAAAGAGCACAATAGCCAAGCCGTAGAGTCCGGCCAGATTCCTCCCCCCAGCTCCGGGCTTCCGGCCGGGCCTCACGAGACTGCCCAGTCCTCCCCAGAAAAGCCACGACCCGAGGAGAAGCCCGAAGGTGAGCTCGTTGCCGTAAAATTCGGCGCCGAATTCTCTGAGGAGATAGACCTGGAAGGCCGCGGCCAGAAAGCCCAGGAGGAAAGGCGGCAGCCCAGGCCTCAGACCCAGATGCCGGGGATCGGCGTCCCGCATGTCGCGCACTTGCCCTTCTTGAGCCGCACGGCTTGGACGGTGTAGCCGGCCCTGGCGATGACGGTCTGGCCGCAACCGGGACAGTACGTGTTCTCGCCTTCGTGGCCAGGGACATTGCCCACATAAACATAGCGCAGGCCCTCCTCGAGGGCGATGCGGCGCGCGGCCTCGAGCGTGGAGACGGGGGTCGGGGGCAGGTTCTTGATGAGGTACATGGGCTGGAATCGGGAAAAATGGACGGGGACGCGGTCGCCGGCCTCGTTCCGGATCCAGCGGCACATGTCCCGGATGAGATCCATCCGGTCGTTCAGGGTCGGGATGATGAGGACGACGATCTCAAGCCAGGTCTTAGACTTGGCGACGGCCCGGATCGTCTCGAGGACCGGCTTGAGGTCGCCTCGGACGTACTCGGCATAGAACGCCGCGGTGAACCCCTTGAGGTCGACCTTGACGGCGTCGACGACGGCCAGGAGGTCGGCGAGAGGCTCGGGATTGATGTGGCCGGCGGTCACGACGACGTTCCGGAGGCCCCTCCGCTTGGCCCGGACGGCGGTATCGTACATGTACTCGTAGAAGACGGTCGGTTCGGTATAGGTGTAGGCGATCGAGGGACATCCCGACCCGTCGGCGCGGGCGGCCGCGGCCTCCGGAGCGAGGTCGAACGCCTCGACCTGTTCGGGCCTGACCTGGGAGATCTCCCAATTCTGGCAGAACTTGCAGTTCACGTTGCAGCCGGCGGTCGCCAGGGACAGCGCCGAAGTGCCCGGCAGCACGTGGAAGAACGGCTTCTTCTCGATCGGGTCGATGTTCAGGCTGCAGACCTTTCCATAGACGAGGGTGTAGTAGATGCCGCCGTCGTTCTCCCGCACGCCGCAGTAGCCCCGCTCTTTGTCGCCGAGGCGGCAGAGCCGCGGGCAGAGCCGGCATTCGATCTCGCGGTCGGGGAACTTAACATAATAGCGGGCCTCGACCCGCGAGATGTTCGGCCCCGCGGCCGAAGCGGCCAGTTGGCGGCCGAGTGAGGGGAGTCCGGCGCCCAAGGCCAGGCCCGCGCCCGCCGCGCCGCGGAGGAACCGGCGCCTGTTCACGCGACCGTCTCCTCGACCGTATCGATCGAGGCCGGATCGGCCCGGCCGAGCCCCATCTTCTCGGCCGTCGCGAGGTAGGCTGGCGCCCGGCCTTCGTCCTTGAGCGTCGGCAGGCCGGCTGCGGCCCGAAGCCGTTCGATGAGGGCCCATCCGACGGCATCCGCCGCCACGGGGTCGAGACTGAAGACAAAGCCCCCGAACTTCTCCGCCCAGCGGGCGTGGTACGAGGGGCCCTTATGGAATTGGACGACGAGAGCGTCGAGGATCGTCAATCGGTGCCGGGACTTGACGGGGGGCGCGTCGAAGACTTCGGCGACGAAGGGGTCGCAGTGGGCATCATGGTACTTGTTGGGATTGTGGATGGCCCCGAAGTAGTTCTTCATGCCCGCCGTCACCCCGGCCAGGCCGTGGTCCTTCAGAATGGCCAGGCTGATCGATGCCGTCGCGAATTCCGTCTGGATCTTTGAGAAAAGGCTGCCCACACCGAGGTGGGCGATAAGGTCCGTTCCGTAGCCGACCCCGTCGGCGTCCGTGCCGAAGACCCGGACCCCGCTCCGACCCGCGGCCGGCGCGTACCCGGCGTCTCGGAGCTCCCGTGTCGTCCGGTCCCAGACGAAGAGGTTCTTCTCGAGGAGGCCGTTCCCTGCGAGCCAACCGGCGAGCGACAGGGCGACCTCGGGCCGCGTGCTGATGGCCCGGCCTCCGATCGTGTTGACCTTGATGCCGACGCGGTCGTCGGGGCGGAAAAGCGAGACGGCCGTCGAGCGGCCGTCGACCCCGTCTCCGAGAAGGGCCAAACCGCGGGCGAACATCCTGGTGACGACGGCCGGGTCGGGATCGCCGGCCGGGCTCCAGGCGTTAGCGGACCTTATGACGACCACGCGGGCCTTGGCCATGATTCATCCATGATGGGCCTTTTGGCGGGAGGTGTCAAACGGCTCCGGGGAGCGACGGGTTGCCAAAACGGGCCCCCTCCGTTATATTAAGCACAGATACCAATATGAGGAGATCGATCATGAGACGCGCTCGGCCTCTGACCGGACCGGCCGTGCCGGCTGCCCTGGCCCTCCTTTTCCTGTTGGCGCCCGCTCCGGCGGCCTCCCAGACGCGTCCTTCGAGCCCTGAGCTTACGGCCCTCGTGCCCCATCTTGCCGCTTGGTCCCTTTCGGAAGCTCCGAGGAGCTATTTTCCGGACAACCTCTTCGAATATATCGACGGGGCGGCCGAAAGCTACCTGAGCTACGATTTTCGCGAACTCCTGGTCGCCGACTTCG
>Ga0326726_10003853_pt1 | contig 13768 bp, 9 predicted proteins | sample MHFenrmetagenome_2_FD_207603 | JGI IMG/M metagenome (GOLD analysis project Ga0326726, IMG submission 207603) | Lab enriched peat soil microbial communities from Michigan Hollow, Ithaca, NY, United States - MHF15MN | ecosystem: Environmental > Terrestrial > Soil > Wetlands > Peat | place: USA... | reverse complement strand
TGCCGTGGCGGATGCCGAGTACAAACCGGATCTCTGCGCCATTGCGGCGCCGATCCGTGATCATCACGGGCGCGCTACGGCAGCCCTGATGGCCGCGCTCCATTCGGAGCGGGCGCGCCGCAACAAGTCGCTGGTCGCAAACAGCATCGAGATCCTCCGCAGAGAAGCGGGGATCATCTCGCAACAACTTGGGTATGTTGACCCCCATGAGATTGTGCTCCCCGGAGGAAACGGGAGGAAATCATGAAGCCGCTGGAACTCGGCATTGTGAGCGATGAGATTACTCCGGATTTTCGCGAGGCGGTGCGTCACGCACTCGGGTGGGGAATCCGGAAATTTGAAATCCGCGTGCTCAAATCCGGACGGGTCCCCGCCGTCGACCCGGCGGAGATCGATGACGTCATCGCGACCATGAAGACTCACCATGTGCAGGTGACGGCCCTCTCGCCCGGAATCTTCAAGCACTCACTCGCAAGGACAGCGGCTCTGGAAGAGGAAGTTCTGAATACTCTGCCCGTGACCATTGCCCTTGCCCGGCGTCTGGGGGCGTCCATGATCATCGTCTTCGGGTTTCAACGGGAGGCGGGCGAGCCGGCAAGCCGGTATCAGGATGCCGTTGCCTGGATGAAGCGTGCGGCTGCGCTGGCACACCGGGAAGGGATGACACTGGCCATCGAAAACGAGCCGGGGTTCTGGGCCGACACGGGCGCAAATACGCACCGGCTCATCAAGGATGTCGGCTCTCCCGCGCTTGGCGCGAACTGGGATCCGTGCAACGCCTTCGGGACGACGGAGCGGCCCTACCCGGAAGGATATGAAGCAATCAAGGACGTCATCGCTAATGTCCACATTAAGGACACGACGAAAGGATCCCTGATCCAGTGCGTTCCGGTGGGCGACGGCGTCATCGATTGGAAAGGGCAGGTGCGCGCGCTCATGCACGATGCGATCGTGTCGCACGCAACGATTGAAACGCATTGCCTGCCGCTTGTAGAGAATTCACGGAAGAACGTCGAGGTGCTCCGGCGCTATATGGAGGAGAGTGCCTGACTATGCCAACGCTGTACGGCCGGGAGGTGACGCAGGAGGACCTGACACGTCTGAGCGGCGATCTCTCCCAGGTGGCGGGAATTCGCCTGATGACGCTCACCGAAGGACGGGAGGCCGGAGTCCGCATTGCGGACGTCCGCACCGGCTCCGGGCTGAGGTTTCAGGTGACGCTCGACCGGGGAATGGATCTCTCGCAGGCCGAGTACAAAGGAGTACCCCTTGCCTGGCGCTCTCCCGCAGGCGATGCGCATCCCTCATACTACGAGCCCGAAGGGAAAGGATGGCTTCGCACGTTTCCCGGCGGCCTGATGACCGGCTGCGGATTGACGTCGGCGGGCGCACCATCCCTGGATGAGGGGGAACAATGCGGTCAACACGGGCGCCTCTCGCACCTTGCGGCGACCGAGATATCGTCCTCGACGCGATGGGAGGGGACCGAATGCCGCTTTGTTCTCACGGGGGTCGTCCATGAATACCTCCCCTTTTCCTACCATCTGGTTCTCCGTCGCACGATTGAGACAACTCTGGGAAAATCCGCGATATTCTTCCGGGATCTGGTTCGGAATCAGGGGACGACCCGCACGCCATTGATGATGCTCTACCACTTCAATATCGGCTGGCCGCTGGTCTCCCCGGCAACGCGCCTCCTGCTCCGCGCCACAGGCGTCAGACCCAGGGACGCCGATGCGGCGCCTGGAATGGGGAGGGAGAGGGAGTGCGAACCTCCATCCGCCGGGTACCGCGAACAGGTCTTTTATCACGATCTCGTCGCCGATGCCGGAGGCTTCAACACGGCTACCCTGGTGAACAGGCCCCTCGGCCTCGGGCTCTTTGTCCGCTCCCGAAAGGCCGAACTCCCTTTCTTCACCCAATGGAAAATGATGGGCGAGGGGATGTATGTCGTGGGTCTGGAACCGGGTAACTGTCTGGTCGAAGGGAGGGCCCGGGAGCGAGCATCAGGACGGCTCAGTTTCCTGGAACCAGGCGAGGAGCGGGAATTCGTTCTTGAGTGCGGCGTTCTGGACGGCGAGCCGGAATTGCAGAAATTCATGACTTCACACGACCTGCTGGGGTAATCGATGTCTGAATCACGTCGTTCATTCCTCCAGAAAACCGCCGCGGCATCCACCGGACTATTGTTCGTCCGATCGGCGCTCGCACGTCCTTCATTTGCCCCTCATCCGCAGGAGGGTTCCGGGCTTTTGTTCGGCCCCGGGGACCTCGAACGGATCCGCCGCACCCTTCAGCACCCCCGGTTCGCCGATTTCTGGAAAACTGCGACATCGCCGGATTTCGACGCCGACCGGAAATTCCTCACCGAACAGTTGCGTCTCAACAACCACGCGAAGGATTTCCTGCAGGCACGGCAAATCCTGGAACGCTCCGCCTTCGTCTATGCTCTGACCGGTTCCCGGCAGGACCTCGATATTGCCAGGCTGGCCATTGGGCGGCTCCTGGAATACAAGAGATGGGACTACTTCCTCGAAGGGGGAAAGGAAACCATCGGATTGCAGCGGGCGCCGGAAGCCACCATTGCGATGTGTTGTGCGCTCGACTGGCTCGGCGACGGGCTGTCAGCCGAAACACGACGGGAAATGGAAAAGCAGATTGCGGAAAAGGGAGCGCCGGCCTGTTTCCTGACACTGTACGGGATGAAGTATCCGGATCGGGTGCGCGGTTGGGGGTTCGATTCCGAGGATGATTATCAATATCGGTTCGACCTCAGCCGGTGGCCGTTCATTCTGAACTCGACGAACCTCAAAGTCATACCCATCGCGGGTCTGGGCATGGCGGCCTGCCTCCTGCATGGCAAGCATCCCCTGGCACAGCGATGGCTCGACCTCGCCATCAGCAGCGCCAAGGCGTTTTCGACCATGTTCGGAGCGGACGGGGCGTATGACGAGGGTGTCGGGTACTGGGGCTATACGGCCATGCACCTTACTCTCCTGGCCGAGGTTGTCTGGCGAAAAATGGGAATCGACCTCCGGTCAATCATCAATTTCCCCGGGACGGTGAAGTACGGCCTGCGAATGTCCATGCCGACGAACGGGCGGCCATCCGATTGCGTGAATCTCGGCGATGCGTGGTCCATGGGGGATGTGTCGGTGGCGGCGTGGACGGCGCGCCAGTACCGCGATCCGATCGCGCAGTATGTTGCCCTGAACGTCGGTGAGATCAAGCACCACTTTGCCGTGATCTGGTTCGACCCCGATGTGGCCCCACAAACACCGGGCCCGGAGCTCCACGATGTCCGGTTCTCCAACGATGTCGTCGTTGCGCGCACCGGCTGGGATGCCGCATCGTCCGTCGTCGCCCTGCGCAGCGGAGGTCCTGCAAATCACGAACATGCGGATCGGAACAGCGTCATCTTCTCCGGATTCGGGGAACGCTTTTTCCACGATCCCTACAAAGCGGCCTACAGCCACACGGATCCGCACTGGAAGCTCCGGCTCACGGAATCGCATTCGGCGATCCTCATCGGGGGGAAGGGGCATCAGTACCACGACGGGCATGAGGGAACGAATGCCTCCTGGGCAGAGGCTCACATCGAGCAGTATGAGGCGACGCCGGAGCGTATGGTGGTCACGAGCGATGCCACAGAGGCATACAAGCTTGTGAATCCGGATGTCACTGAGGTTCGCCGTACGCTCGTGTTCCTCAAGCCGGATCTCGTTCTCCTTTTTGACCGCATTCGCCTGGGATCCGTTCCTCTCGCTGTGCAGTGTCGATTTCAGGTGGATAATTACGACGGCAAGGGAGCCGGGATCCCCGAGAAGGGTGGGTTTGTCATCACCCGCCCGACTGCAGTTCTCCGTGCCAGCGTGCTGGCTTCCGGGATGCTACGCGTGAGTCAAAATCGCATCGATGTACCCGAACAATACGGCATCCACCCCTTCCTCGAGGTGGAGTCGGCACCTGCACTGGACCATCGGATCGTCACCGCAGCCATGGCTCTTCGCGGGAAGGATGCCCCGGAAGGGCTGTCCATCAAGCGTACGGCGGATCGGTGGTCGGTGACGGGCAAAAGAGGAGGAAAACCGTTCGCTATCGCAATTGATGGCAGCGGGGATATCCCCGTGGTCAGCATTTGATCTGTGACGATTGATCTCGTGGTGAGGAGCAGTATTCGCAGGAAAATTCTTTCCTGGCGGCGTCCTGGTGGCAGCCAGGTAATCAAATCTCCCTAGGCCATGAAACCTTCAGACGAGCTCTTCCAGCGCGCCCTCCAGCTTATTCCCTGGGGAACGCAAACGAATGCCAAAAGGCCCTATCCTGATTTCGAAGCCGAGATGCCGAAATATCTTGTGCGCGGCAAAGGGTGCAGAGTCTGGGACATGGAAGGGAAGGAGTATATCGACTTCCGTCTGGCACTCGGTCCGGTGACCCTCGGATACTGCTATGACGAAGTGGACGCCGCCGTACGCCGCCAGATGGAGAAGGGCGTGTTGTTCAGCATGGCCAGCCCCATCGAGGTGGAGCTGGCTGAGCTGATAAACGCCACGGTACCCAACGCCGAGATGTGCCGGTTTATGAAGACCGGTGAAGATGCCAACCTCTCGAACATCCGGATCGCCCGCGCCTGCACCGGCAAAGACATGATCCTCATGAGCGGGTACCACGGTTACCCCGACTGGTTCGCCACCGAGGACAGCCCGAACAACGGCGTTCCGGAATTCATGCGGGAGTACGTCAAGATCATTCCGTGGGGGAACTGTGAAGAGGCGGAACGGCTGATCAAGCAGTACGCGCACCGTCTCGCCTGCGTGATCTCCATTCCGTACGACTTCAACGAAGACACGAGCGGCACGTTCATTAGGCATCTGCGTGCGCTCACGCGGGAGTATGGCATCCTCCTCATCATGGACGAAGTGCTGACCGGTTTCCGCCTTGCACTGGGGGGGGCACAGGAGTACTTCGGCGTGAATGCCGACCTGGCAAGCTATGCAAAAGCGGTCGCCAACGGATTCCCCCTCTCTGTCTATTGCGGCAAACGGAAATACATGGAGCGACTTTACCGGTTCAAGATGACCACGACCTACGCGGGGGAAACCCTCTCCATTGCAGCCGCAGTGGCCACGCTCACGATCATGCGGCGCGAAAAAGTCCATGAACATCTCTATGCAATGGGGCGACGGTTGATGGAGGGGTTCACGACGATTGCCCGGAACGTCGGCGTGGAAGCCCACGCGGCCGGACTCCCGGTCGGTCCCTATCTGAAATTCGTCCATACGGACCCGACGTACCATCCCCGGCTCGAATATCTCTGGCATCGCGAACTGTTCCGTGAGGGAGTATTCATCAATCCCCGGTGGTTTATCTCCTACTCGCACAAAGAGCGTGATATCGATGAAGCGCTTGACCGGGCCGAACGCGCGCTCCGGCGCGCGGTTGAAGCAGAGCCCAGGGAACGTGATCTCCAACCATTCTGGTGGTGACAATGGCAGAACGCATCTATCTCGACGCCTATGCAATGGTCGGCAAGCGTGGCACGAAAGATGTCGAGGCCCGCTACGAGACCGAGACATTGATCGATGAAATGGAGTGGTGCGGCATCCACGGGGCATTCGTTGCGCATGCGGTGGCGAGGGAATACGACCCGATGTTCGGGAACCGGATGCTCATGCGGGAGTTGAAGAAGAGCAAGAGGCTGTATGGCGTCTGGGCTGTCATGCCGCATCACACGCGAGAGATGCCGCCCCCCGCAGACCTGGTGAAGGAGATGGAAGAGAACGGCATTCGCGTGGCGAAGATGTTCCCCCGGCTCCACCGGTATCCGTTCAACCTCGACTTCTGCGGCGAGCTCCTCGCCGAACTCGAGCGGAAGGGGATCCTTTTGATGCTCGAGGGAGGTCATCTCTATGCCCCCGATGTCCTTGAACCGTCCAACCAGGTACTGCTTGCCGACCTCGATGCGGTGCTCTCGGCCCATCCGGGCCTGAATATCCTGCTGCAGGGCTCCCGGTGGGACGCCACGCGACACCTGGTCTGGTTGATGCGCAAACACCGGAATCTCTTCCTCGAACTCTCCACGCACCAGGGAAACCGGATCATCGAACTCTTCGTCGAGTGGTTCGGTGCGGACCGCATTCTGTTCGGCACAGGAGCGCTGGAGAAGGCTCCGGGAGCGGCCAGGGCGTTTGTGGATTACTGCACGCTCGACGACGAAACGAAACAGAAAATCGCCGCGCTCAATATGGCCCGGCTCTCGGGACTGCGGACCCTTCCGGCTCCGTATCTCGCGAAGAATTTCCACGATCCCATCCTGGCGAAGGCAAAGGCCGGCAAACCCCTCGACAACATTCTGGTAATCGACGCGCACGCGCATATCGCCCATGACGGGGCGGAGGGAGTCGGATTCGTCCAGAGTTCGGCGTCCGACGCGGACGCGATGTTCGAGCGGGCAAAAACGATGGGGATCGATGCAATGTGCATCAGCAGCTTTCTCGCGATCTGGGCCGATTACGAGGAAGGGAACGAGATCACCTACCGGGCGATGAAGAAATACCCCCGCTTTTACCATGGGTACGCAAGCCTCTCGCCGCAGTACGTGACCAACTGGAAAAAGGAGCTCAGAAGACTCTACGAGCGCCAGGGGATGGAGGGCCTTAAACCATATCATCCGCGGACGGGGATTCCCTACAACGACAAACTCTGGCATCCCTGGTATGAGCACGGGAATCGCATGCGGGGATACGCCCTCATCCACCCCTCTCCGAACGTGGTGGCGGAGATCAACGATGTCGCGCCCAAATACCCGGACATCACCTGGATCATCGCCCACTGCGGCGCATCGTACCACGATGCCCGGCTGGGCGTCGAAATGGCTCTCAGGAACCCGAATGTGGTTCTCGAAATCACGCTCACGGCCGTTACCTACCGGGTGATCGAGTTCATGGCCCGCGAAATTGGTGCTGACCGCGTCCTGTTCGGCACCGACCAGCCCTTGCGCGATCCTATCCCGCAGTTCGGGTGGATGGCCTACTGCCACTGCACACCCGCGGAAAAAAGGAAAATGTTCGGTCTCAATATGCAGCGTATCATCCGGAGGGTGCGACGGTGACGTGGTTCACCCTTCTCCTTCCGACTGTCGCAATGAGCCTCCCGAAGGGGGAAGTCACGCTCGATTCTACTGCCGGGACGGTTGTGCTGGGAAACGGCTCCGTCCGCCTTGCCCTCGTCAGGGAAAAGGGGGTATGGCATGAACAGTATTACGCCTTCCGGAAGGAGTGGGAGCTCCTCCTCACGAGCGGAAGCGAGCGCAGACCGGATCCGTCACTCGTATGCGATCGGAACGATCATCCTTGCGCGTTCACGTCTCTCCGCATCGTCAACGCAAGTCCGGAGAGTGCGGCCGTCGAGCTTTCGGGGTCGGCCGAAGGACACACGCTCACCCGGCATGTGGCGCTGCACAGGGGGGAACGGTGGTTCACTCTGGTGGTGCGGGATCAGGTTCCCGGTATCCATGAGTTCAGCCATCTCCTTTCCACCTATTCTTTTGTCGCAGGAAGGGAGCGCGACCGCGTAGCGCCGGATTTCATCTGGACACCGCAACTTCGGCCAGACACCAACGACGTAATCGGAGACCACACGTTTCGCTCTCCCGGCCTGATGCTCCAGACAGGAAGCTCCTTCGCTGCGCTGATCCCCGAGGTGGACTTGATCCAGCCATGGAGGTCGATCGAGACCGCCGCGGATCTTCAGGTTCCCGCCGACACGGCGCCGTTTTTCAGCTACGGGGCAATGAACTGGCGGACACGGTCGCACGTCTTTTACACGCACTCGCGGGAGATGACCACGCTGCTGAACGACTCACGGTTCTCCTACGGTTACCTTCTGTATCTCCGGGCTGATGCGCCAGTGCGGGAGGGTTTTCGCGATATCGTGAGACTCGACTGGGAACGGTGGGGGAGAAACAATCTCCTCCGCGGACGCGGGCCTCAGGCGGAGCCATTATCCGCGTACGTGAGGAAAGCCTGGAACGAGTACCTCCCCCGGATCCTTCTGCAGAGAACCTACGCGGGGAAAAACATCGCTCTGCTGAAACAGGAGAGACTCGCCTGGAGCAACAAGTTGCCGCCGGAGGCCGATAACGATTGCTGGTTCAATGTCTGGTTCAACGCGCTCCGGACCGCCTACGGCATGGAGCTCCACGCCCGGCTGACGAAGGACTCTTCTCTCGAAAGGCGGGCGCAGGAGGTCCTGACGCTGGCCCTGGCCGCGCCACAGCGGGACGGCATTGCGCCGTCGATCTTCTATTTCGATAGCACCGGGGGACACTGGGTCAACGATCATGGTTGGGGAGGAATCGACGGCGGCCGCAATTATGCGATGTTCCACAACGCCTGGACGAATACCTGGCTTCTGGCGTGGGCGGATCTCCTTCCCGAACGGCGGGACGAGATCGTGAGCTATGCACGCCGGTTTGGCGAATTTCTGCTGCGAGAACAGCAATCCTCCGGGGTCATACCCTCATGGTACGATCCCGTGGATCTGCACCCTGTACCGACGTTCCGGGATGAGAATGCAGAAACCGGCGGGGCTGCGCTCTTTCTTGCCGAGTTGTACAGGCGGACCCGGGAACCGCGCTATCGTGATGCGGCGGAACGCGCTGCGGCGTACCTGATCCGCGACATCCTCCCGCAACAGAAATGGTTCGATTTCGAGACATTTTTCTCCTGTACGAGGAAACCCGTTGGCTTTTTTGATTCCTTTACCCAGCAGCATCCCCAGAATACCCTTTCGATGCACCAGGCGGCCGAGATGTTCCTCGCCCTCTGGCAGACCACCGGGAAAGAGAAGTATCTCGCGCAGGGACGATCGGTGCTTGACTACCTCTGTCTTTATCAGCAGGTCTGGAGTCCACCCTGGCTTTCACGCGAACTGTTTGGAGGGTTTGGCGTCCAGAATACCGATGGCGAGTGGAGCGATGCACGGCAGGGGTACTTTGCCGTCACCCTCATGCGGTACTACGAGGCCACGGGGGAGCGCGAGTACTGCGAACGTGCAGTCGCCGCCCTGCGGGCGATGTTTTCCCTCTTCGAATCTCCCGCATCGCCCCGCACGGCCGAAAATTATGCGCACAGCGCTATCGACCGTCTCGGCGGCGTAACAGGAATTCACTGGGGAACGGGAAGCTGCGTCACATCGATCCATCTTCTGGAGCAACGGTACGGCGGCGCGTTCGTGGATGTTGCCGGACAATGGGGATGCGGCATCGACGGATGCACGGTGCAGGGAGTCCAGGTGGAAGGACGCGAAATCCGCATCGCCCTCCGGGACGATCTTGCCTCTCCCCGTCCGCTGCGGCTAACTTTCGGTGCCCTGGACGGAGGGTCCTATCAGGTGATCGTGAACGGAAACAGACAGGGGACATGGGTTTCACCAACGCTGGAGAAGGGTATTGACCTCTCGCTCTAGAACACTTCTGGTCATCCTCGCGCTCTGTTGCGTGCCGCCGGTCTGGAGTCAGGACGGTGCGGTGTACATGTCCGTCCTCTCCAGCCGCAAGCACCGTATCAACGCAAGTAACAATCCGGTGGTGGGTCTCTACGTCAGCACGGATCGCGGGGTGACATGGGTCCACCGTGGATGGAGGGAATATATCCGGATGTTCTACACCGAAGTGGGGCAGGATGGAGCCATCTGGTCGGCCTGCGGCAACGGTGTGCTCCGGTCCACCGACGACGGCGCGACCTGGCGCGTGACAACCGGCTGGGATGTTACCGAAGTCCTCAAGGTGCACGTCAGTCCGGCTGATCCCCGGACGGTGCTCGCGGCAACCGCGTACGGCGTCATCCGGTCCACCGATCGCGGCGACCACTGGCAGAAAGTTGTGCGTGGATTCCATCGGACGTTCACTTCAGACCTTGCGATCGACCGATCGAATCCGAAGCGCATCTTCGTTGCGGCGGAGGAGGGACTGTACGAAAGTGCGAACGGCGGTGATTCCTGGCGCCCCGGCACGTTCCCGCACGCACTGGTGAACACCGTTGTGCAGCATCCATCCCGACTCCGCGAGTTCTGGCTCGGGACGGAGGAGCACGGCATCTTTCGATCGACAGACGCCGGGAAGAGATGGAAAGAAGCCAACAGCGGTCTCACGCACCTGACGATCTATGCCCTGACCTTCGATCCTTCCGGCACGGACCGCATGTATGTCGGAACGTACGGCGGTGGGGTCTTTCGCTCTGATGATGGTGGCAGGAACTGGGTACAGAAAAACGAGGGACTCAAGAACCTCGATATTCATTCCCTCCTAGTGTTGCCCGGCTCTCCGGAAGTTGTCCTCTGCGGGACGCTGAACGGCGGGCTCTACCGCAGCACAGACCGGGGGGAGAATTGGGTTTTCAACAGTCAGGAGGATGCGCAGGTCTGGGGGCTCTCCTGTTCGCCGGCACTGAGGAGCACTCGATAGCCATGGAATCACTGTACGCCCGATGGGAATCGCTGGATGCGCTGCTGCGGACGTGGTGGGATGCCGATGTGCGTTGCGCGCAGGAATCCGACTTGCGTGATCCCCGGTCAAACGCAATCTGGTATTCTGATGATGCGCACCGGTCCCGTGAAGCACGCCCGGGAGAGGATGAAGCGACCCTGCTCTTCCTCCCGCATCCGTACGTCTCCGCCGGCGGCAGCGAAGCGGCCTTTCCGGAGATGTACTGCTGGGATAGCTACTTCATCAATAAGGCCCTTCTGCTTCACGATCGGGGAGATCTCGTCAGAAATCATCTCGTCAATCATCTCTCCATGATTGAGCGGTTCGGTATGGTGCTGAACGGGAACAGAACCTACTACCGCACACGCTCCCAGACACCGCTCCTTGCACAGAGCATCCGCGAGTACGTCGCGGCAGAACAGGACCGGGAACTGATTCATCTCGCTTATCCGCTCCTGCGGAGAGAGTATCGGAATTACTGGACCGCGCCGCACCATCAGACCCCCGTCGGATTGGCGACCAATCGCGATCTGGGCGACCCGCACCTCCGACCCGAGCTCGCCGCCGAAGCGGAATCGCTGGATTTCACCGCATGCTACGACGGCGATGTTCGGAAATGCACACCGCTTCTCCTCAACAGTGCCCTGGTCAGATTTGAACGGGCCATGGAGTGGTTTGCGCTGGAGCTGGGGTTGGAAAACGAAGCGACGACCTGGAAAGTCATTGCCGACACGAGATCACACAGGCTCCATGAGCTTTGCTGGGATGATGGGCAGGGCTTCTACTTCGAGTACCAGTTCGAGCGCGGAGTCCGCCTACCCTACTGGTCGCTGAGTGCCTACTCCCCCCTCTGGGCCGGCATCCCGACGAAACGCCAGGCTGCACGCCTGGTAGGCCACCTCGAACGGTTCGAGCACCCCCATGGACTGGCGCAGACTGACAGGGCCTACCCCAGCCCGCACCCCGAGTTTACCTGGGTCCAGTGGGGCTACCCGGCAGGCTGGCCGCCCTTCCAGATGCTGGTCGTCGAGAGCCTTCAGGCCTGCGGATACCATGCCGAGGCGAAGCGGGTTGCCCGCAAGTATCTGACGATGCAGATCGAAGAGTTCGAACGGACCGGAAAGTTCTGGGAGAAATACAACGTGGTGGAGGGAACCTCGAATCTCCCGCGCGAGCGAACCCCGAATGTTCCTCTTCATGGCTGGTCCACGGCTGCCGCGGTCTGGTTGGGACATCAGGCGTTGTACAGTGAGACTGTCAAAGTGGGGAGCGACGAATGAAACGCGCACTCCTCTCCGGACTTCTGCTTCTGGGTGTTCTTCTCGTCCGCGCCCAGGACGACCACGGGTTCTCACGTCGGGCGCAGCGACTCCTGGAAGTCCTCGCGGAGGAGGGTGAGAATAGCCCCTTCTCGCTTGTCGCGAAGATCCGGCTGGGTCGCGATCGTGCAGGTGCCATCGCCATTCTCGATTCGATGACGCGGGACGTCAGCATGGGGGGGATGTTCTATGCCTATTCGCTCATGGGCGCCTACCTCCATACGCGCGATCAACTTCCGGACTCGATGCACGCCAAAGTGCGCGAGGCATTCCGCTGGCGAACAATGTATCGCGGCGACACCGAGAACCACTGGGTGATGTATTACACCGGCATGTATCTCGCGGCCCAGACGTGGCCCGGAGAGGATGCGTCGCGGTGGTTCAACGGACGGAGTTCCACCGAGAATTTCGAGGAAGCGAAAGCATGGCTCGATCAATGGATGCGCACGGCCTCCACAATCGGGCAGGGAGAGTTCGATTCGCCCACGTACATGTGCGTCTTCCTTTCTCCCATGCTCGTTCTCTACGAATTCGCCGCCGATCGGGCGATGAAGACGCGGGCGCAGGCGATGCTTGACCTTCTGCTTGCGGATTTTGCCGCCGAACACCTGAACGGCGCCTATTGTGGCGGACACAGCCGCGACTATCCTGACGACATCGTCAATCCTCTTGCGGCACCCGCCACGCGCGTGGCATGGCTCTACTTCGGCCAGCCCGACACGGAGAAATGGGAGGATGCACGCTACCGTCCGCGCCACCGGGGGTCGTGGGAGACCGTCTTCGGAGCCCTCGGTTCATATCGCCTCCCCGAAATCATCTATCAGATTGCGACGGATCGGGCACTGCCCTACGTTCATACCGAAACGAAGAGGGTGCGCAATGTCATCCGCTTCGGCGATGTCCGGAATCCCCCTGTCTATAAGTATATGTATATGACCCGGGAGTACGCCCTTGGGTCGCTGCAGGGAGGGATCCTTCAGCCGATTCAGCAACACACCTGGGACGTCACGTTCGGGACGGGGAAGCCCAACAACACCATCTTCACGCTCCACCCCTACTACTCCTGGAAAGAACTTGCGATGTTCTTCCCCGAAGAGATGAAGTTTCTGGCGGGAGAGGTAGACCGTTACCATCTCGTCTACACGAATCCCGACAAATGGAACTCCAGCTCCCCCTTCGAACAGACACTGCAGCAAAAGAACGCGATCATCGTCCTTTATAATATCGCTCCGGGGGAGAAGCATCCCCATATCGACGGCTTTTTCCCGAAGAATCTGGATGAACGCGAGACGGACCCGACAGGATGGATATTCTGCAGGTCCGGCGAAAGCTACGTTGCGTTCCGTCCGCTCAAGCCGTACGAATGGATCGAGGAGAAATCAAACTGGCGATTCCGCAGCCACGAACTGAAGAACGGCGTTGTCGTTGAGGTGGGTTCGGCATCAAGTTTTGCGAGCTACGATCATTTCAAGGCTGAAGTTCGACGTACATCGCTCCGTTTCGACGATTTTGACCGTCGGCTGACCGTCGACTACACGACAACGGGCGGCGACCGGTTGCATTTTACGTACGGGGGCCGGCGTTCCGTGAACGGCAAGGTTCTGGACTTTTCTTCGTACAGGCTGTTTCATGGGCCCTTCATCAATGCGGAAGTCGGGTCGGGCATCATCACCCTCACGCATGGCGGTCAGAAGAGGGTTCTCGATTTCCGGAACTCGAGCATCGTGGATGAGTGATGTGCAATCGGCCATCAACTCCGCCGCACCCCGTGCTACCGGCGTTCCGCCAACGAGATACTCGTACAGAACTGCAACCTGCGAACGACAGTCTGTGCCGTCCAGGAGTTTTGTTGGAACGGCCCCAGGGTTGTCCGGGCTTCTGACGCTGCGATGAATTCACAACGAGACTCATGTCTATACTCTCGATACTTCTAGGCCTTTTGCTCCTCTGCAATGGAGAGGGG